>WNFN01187428.1_pt1 | contig 10002 bp, 7 predicted proteins | sample 5400161 | NCBI WGS metagenome assembly WNFN01 (sample SAMN13153353, study PRJNA577476) | soil metagenome | isolation source: 80 cm saprolite on Douglas fir-dominated hillslope | place: USA:California | collected 2013-09-17 | reverse complement strand
GAAGAAATTGGAGACGCCTACGGCTCGATGGTGATCAGCGGCATCGAAGAATTTTTGCGCAAGAACAATTATTTTTTCCTCACGGTGATCCACCGGCATGACCCGAAGCTCCTGCAAACCTACGCGCAAATGCTTTTGACGCGAGGCGTGGAGGGCTTCATCACCACGGATACGTCCCTCACGGAGAAACTGGCTCTGCCTACCGTCGCCGTGGCGGGACATCAGAGTGTCGATGGCGTGACCAACATCATCCTGGACCACACGCGTGCGGCATGGCTAGCTCTCGAACATCTTCGCGATCTTGGTCACGAGGATATCGCCTTCATTAAGGGACAGACCATGAGTTCGGATTCCACCGTGCGTTGGAACGCGATCTGCGAGGTGGCGCAGCAACTCGGCATTCGTATTCGTCCCGAACTGACCATCCAACTGGAGGGCTTCGATTCGACGCCCGGCATTGGATTTTCCTTCACCAAGCAACTCCTGGCTAGGAAGCATCCTTTCACAGCACTTTTTGCTTACAACGACATTGCGGCCATCGGCTCGATCTGGGCCTTCCACGAAGCAGGCCTGCGTGTGCCGGAAGATATTTCTATTGTCGGCTTCGATGATATTCCGGGAGCAGCTTACGCCAATCCCGGCTTAACCACGGTGAGGCAGCCACTCATAAAGATGGGGCAAATCGCGGCGCAAACGGTCGTTGATCTAATCGAAGGACGCGGCGAGTATGTTCCGGAAATCGCCATTGAGCCGGAGTTTGTGATTCGCCAGTCCACAGGACCCGCCCCCGTTCGTCAGCTACGAAGCATCGCGGTGGGCACTAGTCGCTTACAAGAAGGCTACCCGGACAAATAAGTTTCTGGACAGCCGGAGAATTATCTTCAAGCGCTGGAGATCGTGGCTCGCGCAGGCTACTCCCACTTCCCGGTTCCCTCAACAATGGTTATGTAGCGATCGACAGGCAGATTCGTGAATCGCTCCGCGGCACCGCTAGGTTGCGGCCACTTCACTTCCAGCCAATCAATCTTCGTGCGTTTCCCGATTCCCAGCACCATGCGAGGATCATGCGAAGACGAGAAACTCCCCCGCCAACTTTCATGCGACCGCGCTTCAAATCGCCCGCCTGGCAGGTAACTCGCGCCCCGATGGCATTGGGATTGGCTCTTCGGCACATCCCTTTGCTGCCGGATCATATCGAGACCTCGAAGAATCCTCTTGTGCAGACTGCGGGCGAAATTGCCGCACTTCTTCAGGAAAGTAAGTACGACCAGGCTTTCTCGCCTTGCTGGAAGACTGCGCAAAAGCGAGCAGGTAAGACACTGGAGCGCGAATGTGAATGTGCTACTGGGTTGGAGATTGCTGCGCCGGGGCCGGGGTTGGCGGCTTGGTGTAAGAGCGGAGCAGGGTGATCCTGGTTCCCGTGTCTTCCGTCGAGAGAGAGACGACGCGAACCTGGTCGCCGCGTTCGCTCCTGACGTGCGAATTCCGGACTCAAGTGCCCGAGATACCAGTTGGCGACGTATTCGCGCGACGAATTCGTATGATAGGTGCTGGCGATGACCTGGGGCTGATCCTCGTTGAGCGGGAGGTGCACGGCCGCCGAGCCGCGAAGCACCAAAGACGCTGCCGGATAAACGGGCAAGCCGGGGCCGACTTCCTTGGCCCTTTCGACGCGGAATTCGCCGAGCGGAGTGCGCACCGTCGTTTTGTCACTGCCAGCGCGGAGGCCGAGCGCATTGATTACCCGGGAAGCCATCAGCATGCCGCCGCCAAGAAGAAGGCAGAAGCCGCACGTCATGGCGATCATCATGAAGAGCAGCGATTTGGAAGACGAAGCTCCCCCAGAAGTTGAACTGGACTTTGCCATAAGGTCTCTCTCCCCTCAGTGCATGACCGCGGCGGGTTCCTGATCATTTCACCGAAGACGGCAGCGTGTATGCCGCACCGACGAACGGTGAAGAGGAACTCAGCGAGACGGGTACCACCTAGGCCCGGAATATCGAAACTCGGTTCACCGTACTTCACCCACTCCACCCAACTCTGCTTCATCCCTCCGAAAGAACGCAGCACCGGGGACGCGGAAACGCGCTACGCAGCAGCCGGCTGCAGATTACTGGTTCGGCAGAAAGAGCTGCGTAAATCCTGTCGTGTTGATGGCGCGGAACATCGGCGTCCGCGGCGGCAGGAGCGAAGGATTCAGGAAGTTGGTATCGAACTGGTAGCCGCGGGTTGGCGGGCTGTAGTTGTTGCCACCGGAATTGAACAGCCCCGTCGCCTGGCGGCTATAGAACAAGCTGATGATGGAGCCCTCATAGAACAAGGTTCCATTCCATCTTTCGAGAAAGCGCAAGAAGTTGTGGACACCGCCGTCCGTGCCGAAGTCCTGGCTGCCGTCGATACCGGTGGAATCCCAAGAGGGGATCTGGAAAGAAACTTGCTTGCCTTGAATGGGGAGGCGAAGGAATTGACGTCATTCCAGCCGACCGAGAGAATCGTAACCGCATCGGCGGCGACGGAGGTGGCAACGCTGGGATCAAGGAATTTGCCGCCCGCTGAGTTCGCGTTGAAGTCTCCCTGGATGTAAGCCGGGTTTTCCGTCGCGATGGTCAGGCCGCAAGAGACACCGCCCGGGCACGCGGGCAAGCTGATGAGGCTGCCATTCACAAGTTTCACCGCCCGACGGAAAAGAGCGTTGGGATTCTCGCGGCCTTCATTTGAATTTTTCAGGAAGGTTCTGGGCCATGGGTTGATGCCGCCTGAGCCGGTAGCGCAGAGCGAATCGGCTTGCACAGCGGCGTTGGGCAAATTCGAAAAGAGTTTGCTTGCCGAGGTGACACCGGTGCTGTCCACGAGACCGTTTGGGAAAGAATTTTCACCGTAGATGGCAAGGACACCGGAGCCACCGGGATCCTCAGCCGAAGGTCCCCCGCTAGCGGGGGCGGGCTCGATCTTGTTATCCGGGCAGCCCTTGGGGTCGGTTGAATTGACTACGTCAAAGTAACCATATTCGCCGGTCTCGTGCGCGGAGGGCGAGAGGGGAGGCCAGGTGCCGACCGCCGTCCCTGTGGGGAGATAGTTGCCGCGACGGTCGGAGATATAGACCACGAAGTTATTTGGTGCGGACGCGGGATCCCGGGTGCTGGGGCCGGAACTGCCGGCAGCTGGGAGGGTTCCGTTGAACCACGCAGCGAGGTTCTTAACGTCGAGCTCGATGTAGTTCATGATGCCGCCCAGCGTAACTTGGTTTTTGAGGGCGGGCTGGGGCTCGCGGTTGTACCCTTCGCGTGTGTCATAGAGGGCGTTCGGCCAATAGTCCGAAGGGTTCGGCGGGACGATCGTCGCGGTGACCCCGCATCCCGCAGCGATAGCAAAATTCGAGGGATTATCACGGACACGCTCGAGGCGAATCACAGCTCCCGGCAACTGGGGAGGCGCCAGCGACACGGGATTCAGGTTGCGCCCCGCGTAGCCGAGGCTCAAGATTTCCTTGGTCACGTCCGTGTAACTGCCACAGGGACTGCCGTATGAGGTCTGGGCGTCAATTTTAATGTAGCCGCTGATGATCGGCGTTCCGTAGGTCGGAGGTGTGGCACCAATATTGGGCCCTACCTGCCAGTAGCCGTCGTTGGTATTGTAGCCCGCCGCTACCGTTGTGCCGGCGGCGCCGGAGGCAGCCAGGGGCAAGGGAATTGTGCCGGCCGTCGTCATTGCCGTTTGCAGGGCGGTCGCAGTTAGCGGCCAGTTCGCGACGGGCTGCGCGAGGTCCGCCAGGTTGAAAGGAGCACCGGGACTGATGCAGGGCAAATTGGTAATGTCGCTCGCGTTATCGGAGAGCAGAATCTTCAAGCTGGCCTCGGAAAAATAGCGTTCGCCGAGCACGCCTGGATTTGAGGTGTCTTCACCCTGCACCGGCCGGCGAATAAGCTCGATTGGCTGCGTCGCAGCATTGCCGAGAAGCGTGATGGTCAAGTTCAATGGCTGGACGGGGCTGCGGAGATTGCCATTAAAGGAATCGGAGATGCTTTTCCAGCTCCCGTTTGCTGCTCCAGTACCTAAGCAACCCGCCCGACTTCCTTGGCTGAAACCCAGAGGCTGCAATGCACCACCACCCTTGGTGATCTCAACGCTGCCGGGGTGAATTCCGGAGGTGGACTCCGGATGGCTGTTCGACAGGCAGTCGCGGAAGATGTTCTTGACCGCCGTGACGGGATTTCTCAACCAGAGTTGGGCACTGCCGGTATCGGTTTGGGTGGCGTTCGCAGGTCCGCCGCTGTTGAGGAAGAGATTGCCGTTAGTATGCACGCGGCCGCCGAAGTCAAAGTTGGGGCCGGCGAAGAAGCTAAGATCTGTTTCCGAGTAAATGCCGAATTGGAAGAGCGGGATGCCGACAGTCTGCGTAGTCCGAACCAACTTTGCTTCGCCACCGGTTGTAGTGCGGGCCGCGACAGTCAGGGTATAGGTGGTCTCCAGCGCACTCATTCCTTGAAACGGACTGGAGCCCGACTTGATCTGCGCAAATTGAGCCAGGGGGTTCTGATTGGCATCTTTGGGGTAGGTAATCGAATAGGTGCTTTTGCCCAATACATCGACGTAAGAAACTCCGGTGCTTGAAGGAAGAACCGGGAGCTTCGTCGCTATTGCATCAACTTGCGGTCCGGTCGGGGCATAGGTGGTGCCGAAGAGCGTGCCCAGGTCGGCGGTGAGCTTTTCCATGCCCGATTCCGCGCCATAGAAGGCTCTGCTCTGCTCGTTGTTCATTCCAGAGAGTCTTTGCCCTTCCGTCACAAGGAGCACAAAGCCCACCACCATGGCGGACATCAGCAGGAGCAGAAGGAGCGTCGTGATAAGCGCTATGCCTGATTGTTTTCGCATGGTTGTTTTCACCCTCTCATCGTGAAGCCCCTCATTACTTAAAGGCATTGAAATAGGCCATGCTGCGAAGAGCGACTTGCGTGGCCAGATTGGTGCGAATATATTTGCCGGTGATTGCCGCGGTGGTGGCGGAGCGGGCGCTCAGGGAGACGTTGACGGAGCGAATCTGGTTTTCGTTGTCGCCCGTCGGAACGGTCAATTGATTCACCGGTGCAGGCGTGGTGCCATCCGCAAAATTGTAAGCAAACTGGAGATTCTCAATAGTCTCGCCGACCGGTTGGGGGGTGTTGAAGTTCACCGCACGCATGAGCATCGGATGCTTGGGATCGGTGGTGGCGTCCAGAAAGTAAGTGATCATCCAAATGCGCGAGCAGGATGTAGGAGGATAGGTGCCGTCGGGCTTTCCCGCGGTAAGGTTCTGGAGGGTCAGGATCGTTCCGAAATCTTCCGAAGCGGTTCGCCCGTTGAGGTTGAACGGATCGCCGGCGCTGAAAGTCAGCACTTGGCCACTGACGTCGCTGACATACTGGAGGACGCCATTGGGATTGTTTCCGTTGAAGATCATGAGCAGGTCGCCGGTATTGACGGGAATGCCGGCGGCGCCAATGGTCACGCAGGCTGGATCGAACGTGATCTTCGATCCGTCCGGCGCGATAGTTCCATTACAGGGCGGAGTAGTGGTAGTGCTGATGATGGGCTTCTGATCCATCGCAAGAGTATTGTCGGCATACATGATGGTGATGATGTCGGTTGCTGGACCGGAAGTCCCATCAGGGCTGGTGACTGTAGGACCCAATCCATTGCCGGGCTCGATGGCCGGGAGGATAACGTTGCAACCCTCGTTGGCGGAGTTGGGACCATCGAAGGTCCGTTTCAGTACCAAGGGAGGACGGTTGACCCGTCTAGCAACCGCGTTGCAGCCCTTGGTGGCAGCGCTGTTTGGGATGGAAATACCGCCGGTGGGGATACCGGTTCCCGTTTGAATGAGATCCTGGACGATCAGATTGAGTCCCGCGCGCATGTTGTCGCTCATCCCCGAAGTCTGCGTGATATTGGTATTGGCCTTGGTGGAATCGCGGAACATCAGGAAGGCAGCCGCCAGCGCAACCATGGTCACGGCCATTCCTATAAGTAATTCCACGATCGTGAAACCGGACTTTTTCTTCATGAGCTGCTCCTCATTCCACCATCACGAGAATTGCGAGATAAAGCTGACAAGGGTGTACTGCCGCGACATGGAGCCGACAGTGTAGGTTAGCGTGATGGTGATCTGCCGAAGACCCGGTTCGCCCGGAACATCCGCAATGGCGATGGTGCGCGTCATGTTCTTCAGGGACATCACCACGTCATCCGTAGTCCCTAGAATCTTGTCCGGGCCGGGGTCCAGGATCACCACGTCCGGGTTGGACTTGTCGTCATCCAAGGTGCCGTAAAGCCCATCGGGACCGGCGGCGAGAAGCGGTTGCGGATCGACGAGAAAAACACCGTCCGTCGCTCCACCCAGTCCGTTGCGAATGTTTGTCCAGAGGAGCAATCCGGAGTCACGCGCCGCGAAAATCGTCTCAACGGCCTCTTCAGCCTTCTTTTCGGCGATGTAATCCATTTGAGTCATGCTCGCGACCTGGATGCCCTGCGCGTAGACCGCGGCGAGAGACAAGATGCCGAAGGACAGAATCACGATGGCAATCATCGCTTCTAGTAGCGTGAAGCCCGACTGCGGATTGCGGCGAGGTCTGTTTCGCGACATGGACATCCCCCCTATTCCTGCCACTGTGTCCCATCCCAGTGGTATTCACGCACGCGGCCGGTGGCCCCAAGGATGGAGATGGCACGGGCCGTCGAGGGCTTGCCCGGAATGCCCAGGAAAACCGTGCCGTTCACCAGGGAGTTTCCCCCATCAATGAAAGCTCCAGTTGTCGAGAATTTCATGATCGGTGGGCCGCCGGAGAGCCCGCCAAAGTAAATTGGGGCACTGTTTCCAAAATTATAGGGTGCCGGAAGATCCGGAACGGAACTGAAAACAATGAATTGGGCGCCACCCTCGAAGCTGACTGGCCTCTCCACAGGCGGCGTGCCAAGAGTCCAGAGTTCTGACATTTGGAGTTGATTCGTCCCGATAAATTGCACCTGGACCTCGCGGCGATGGGAGATGGCCCTCTCGCGCGCCGAACGCATCTGGGAGAGCACCTGGTCCATGGCCGAGTTGGCCTTGTAATTCGGCAGGATGCTGCCGTAGTTGAGCATCGCCATCACCAGAACGACGGAGATGATGGCAACGGCAACGAGGATTTCCAGCAAGGAGAAGCCTTGCTGCGATGGGTTCGAGTACCGTCTCATTCGTGTACTCCAAGAAACTTCCCTGCCAAAAACGCCCCCGGCACTACAAATGCAGCACGTTGGCACCCAACCAATTACTGTGGGTAAGCTCTTTAGATTGAACGTGCTAGACAAGCCGCGAGAGGGTTGCAGCTGTGGCGCCGCTGTAACGAAAGGTTACAAACCACGTAGCCAACGAACGAAGCTAGGAAAAGTCAATAGGACAAGAGTTATGAATACAGGGGAGTACTTTCGGTGCAAAATCCCGCCAATTCCGAGATGCAATCCGCCGGTCCCTGCACGACGAAACGTCGATGGTAGAGCAACAAGGCGCGCAAGCCGGCGAGTTCCTCGCCGCCTCCAGCTCTTCCTGGGCCGCCGTGCAAACAGCTCGGCACGACGTTGCCGTGGCCAGTGTGTTGGGCCCCAACGGCTGAATTGACGGCCAAGATTCTTCCATGGAGGTCGCCGATTCCAAGGATCGTGTCGCGAGTGAAACTCGCATCGCTTGAAAAGACAGAGGCGACCAGTGAACCTAATCCTCGTCGTGTAATGGCGATCAAATCTTCCAGACCGTCATAAGCCACCAGCGTTGCTACCGGACCGAAAACCTCTACGTCATGAACATATTTTGCATTGAGTCCATTCTTGCAGGAGAGAAGGGCCGGTTGCACAAAGGCAGATTTTCGCGGATCGGCATCAATCGCCTGGAAATTCTTGTCTCCGCCGAATAAGACCTCGCATTCTTCCTTCAACTTGGCCAGTCCTTCCAGGCAGGAGGACTGCTGCGCTTTGTTCACGACCGGCCCCACCTTCACGTCGGGGTTCCGGGGATTACCTACTTTCATGGCGCTCAAGCGTGTAGTGACGGCGTCGCCAAAGGCTTTGAGCTGCCGACGTGGAACCAAGACGCGCCGGATGGTGGTGCATTTCTGGCCGGCTTTCAGCGTCATCTCGCGGACAACTTCTTTTACGAGGAGGTCGAACAGTTCCGCGCCGGGAGTGCAATCAGGCCCAAGAATGGCGGCGTTTATGCTATCTGCTTCAATGTTTACGCGGACGGAACGGCGCAGGACATTCGCATGGGAACGAATGCGCGCGGCCGTGTCTCCTGAGCCAGTAAAGGAAACGACGTCCTCTTCCCGAACGTGGCCCAATAGGTCGCGAGCGGAGCCGCAGATGATGGAAATCGCTCCAGGCGGCAGGATATCCGCCTTTACGATATCTTCCACCATCCGGTGCGTCAGCCATGCCGTGGGAGAAGCGGGCTTCACCACGATGGGGACGCCAGAGAGCAGCGCAGGCGCAGCCTTTTCGCAGAGACCCCAGGCGGGAAAATTAAATGCGTTGATGAAAACTGCGGCGCCCTTTGTGGGCATCAGAAAATGCTGCCCAACAAAAGCGTTGCTCTTCGAGAGGGGAACCGGGGCGCCTTCCTTCAGCATTTTCCCTTCCGCCAGCGCCCGGCCGATTTTCGAGTAGTACTTCATGGTGTAAATGGCGCCATCCACGTCAAACGAAGCGTCCGCCTGTGTGGCGCCCAAGTTCAGCAGAGAAAGCCGAAAATACTCGTCGCGATTTGCCGCCAGGACATCGGAGACCTTGGCCAACATTTCAGCGCGCTGGGCATAAGTGAGTTGGCGGAGCGCGGGTCCGCCGTGAGTTCGTGCAAACGCGAGGGCCACTTCAAGATTGAGACCCTGCGAAGATATGCTCGCCAGTTCGTCTCCAGTGACTGGATCGATGAGTGGCTCCCCAGGATCAGCGCCTTCACTCCACTGACCATTCACGTAGTTAGGCAGTTTCATCGGTGAACCTCCGTCGATCTGATGATCTTAGCCCCGAAACGAAGCCTCAAGAGCGAGGGCCGAAGTATTTGAGAACGGAATACCAATTCGGAATAATACTGCATATTCGTATCAATTGGAACCGCGCCTTTCAGCGGTAGAGTCTTCTTGATTTCCGCCTAATATTAAGAATATAAACGTGTTACGAAATACCAGTTCTTGCCAAAGCACTTGCTGGAACTCCGCAATGATCGCTCTCTTCTTCCTTGACCCCATAACCCTCGCATGTACTATAATGCATCGTTGGTATGTGAAGGCATGAGCACACCGGCAAGCACCAATTCCAAGGTTGCCAGTCTACACCGGGCGACGACGATTCCCGACGGGGATTTCTTGCTCTTCCTTGGCAAGCGAGTTCGCCAGATACGCAACCTCCGCGGGATGACCCGCAAGATGGTGGCGCGCGAATCGGACGTGTCTGAACGTCATCTTGCGCAGCTCGAAGCTGGAGAAGGAAACGTCTCTATCGTGTTGCTGCGGAGGATTGCCGCCGCTCTCAACGTTTCGCTTGTCGAGTTATTCGCCCCTGAGGTGGAAGAGCCTGCCGAAAAGCGGCTGATCCAGCGATTCCTCGAACGCCTCCCCAATCATCGCCTCGAAGATGTGGTATTCCGCCTGATGCGGGACTTCAGTCCGGGAGAAAAGCTGCGCCGGAAGCGCATCGCACTGATTGGGCTTCGCGGAGCCGGCAAGTCTACGCTGGGATCCAAACTGGCGTTTGAGACGCGGGTCCCCTTCATTGAGCTGGATGGTGAGATCGAGAAGGATACAGGAATGCCCCTCGGAGAAATATTCTCGCTTTACGGGCAATCCGGCTATCGAGCGATCGAGCGGCGCACCCTGACAAGAGTGCTCACTGAGCATCAGCGCGCGGTGCTGTCGGTGGGAGGAGGCGTGGTTTCAGAAAAGGAGACCTTTGACTACCTCCTCTCCCATTGCTACACCATTTGGATAAAGGCGCAGCCGG
>WNFN01262638.1_pt1 | contig 10003 bp, 14 predicted proteins | sample 5400161 | NCBI WGS metagenome assembly WNFN01 (sample SAMN13153353, study PRJNA577476) | soil metagenome | isolation source: 80 cm saprolite on Douglas fir-dominated hillslope | place: USA:California | collected 2013-09-17 | reverse complement strand
CGGTGCTTCCCGACGCGGTCCAACAGTTTCTGAACCCCGGTCTCGCAAACTATCCGAATTTTGTCGCCAACGAGGCGGTGCGCTCGCAGTTGAGCCCTGACGGCACCACGCTGCTGATTCTCTGCGCGGGCTACAACAACAACCTGGATAAGAACGCGCAGAGCGATCTGGCGGCTTCGAACCAGTACATTTTCGTATATAACGTCGCCGGTCCGCTGGGCGACTCTGAAGAACGGTGCGAACGGCGAGCCGACGCTCGCGGTCTTCGGCAAGGGGATCACCCCGAACTTCCACGCCATCGCGACCAATTTCGTGACGCTGGATCATTTCCTTGATACGGGCGACGCCAGCATGGACGGCTGGGGTTGGTCGTTGCACGGCACCTGGACGTACGATGCCATGGCATCCACCATACTGAAGACGACGACGTTGGCGAAAACCGACATCGCCGGCGCCGGGGTACGATATGCCGGGGGTCCGAATCTCCGTTCGACGCGCGGCGCCGCATATTGGGAGAGGCACACGAAGGGGTTCAATTTCTCCGACGCTGATCGTGTGCCGGCCCATTTAATGAACGAAGTGCTGTGGGACGGACTCCGGGCGGGACAGCCGTATCCCAAACAATTCGCTGGCCTGCCGCGGGACGCGACCGAGGTTAGCGACGACGACTAGCGAATTCCGCTTGAGAGAACCGCGCGGCGAGCGCTGTCAGTGCGCGGCGCCGTCGCCCGCTGGCCTGGCATCCGGCGCCAGCGCCAGCTCTGCGTCGGCGGCGACATAGCGGACATAGCGGTAGTCGCGGATGAAGCTGATCCGGCCGTCGCGCCACTCGAGCCACATCATGTAGCTGGGTTTCGGGTCGGCGCGGTCTTCGAAGACCGCGATCACTTCCCGGCCCTCGAGCCACGCTGGGGCGAGCCACACGCCGTCGCTCTTGGCGTAGATGGTGAAGAACAAACCGACGTCCGCACGGCCGACGCGAAGCGGGTGCGTGGACTGATTGAGTTTGACGTCATCGGCCAGGAGCGCCCGCAGGCCGTCCCAGTCCCGCTGATTGAACAGCGCGACATAGCGCGCCATCGCAGCGGACGCCGGCCGCGCGTCCGGTAGCGGGCGGGTTTGCGCGTTGATCTCTCGAAGACGCACGCGACCCCGCGCCAGATGGGCCTTCACGGCGTCGACCGTGAGGTCGAGGAGGGCGGCGATCTCTATCAGCGACTCGCCGAGCACGTCCTTCAGGATGACGACGCTCCGCTGGAGGATGGGAAGCTCCACAAAGCGCGACACCGCGGTCTTGACCGATTCCTGGCGCATCAGCATCTCCACGGGATCAGGGTTGGCCGAGTCGGCGACGTCCGAGGCGCCGTCGATCGGTTCAGCCATGCGCACCGCCCGGCTGCGTAGCAGATCGAGGGCGCGGTTATGAGCGATCCGGAACAGCCAGGGTCGAAGCTGCGGCGCCTCCTCCAGGTCCTGCAAAGCCACAAAAGCCCGGGCGAGCGTGTCCTGCACGATATCCTCGCCGTCGATCACCGATCCCAAGAGACGCGCGCAATAGCGGTGCAGCTCGGGCCGCAGCTCGCCGGCCTGCGCGAGGAGCCCCGCCCGGCGGTCGCGGTTCGGCGAGGGCTGTCCTGCGCTCAAGCCGCCGCTCCCTCGAGCATTGTGACGCCCGCGTCGCCCGACAGCCCGAAGGCAAAGCCCTCGGCATGCGTCGGGTCGTCCAGCACGGCCACCACGTTCTCGCCGAAAACCCTCGGCGGCATCGGCGCCCCGAAGCGGGCCACGAACGCCTCGGGCTCGATGTCCATGGCCCGTGCATAGGCGCCGGCGGCCGTGTCGCCGATCCCGGTGCCCAGAATCATCTGCCGCGGGAGGATCGCCTGGAAGCAGATGCCGAGCTCCCTTTGCTCGGAAACGCGATTGGCGTACTTGGCCATGAACCAGAGCATACGCTTGGCGCCGCCATAGCCGCCCGACATCGGCGATCCGTTCACGGCCGCGCCGCTCGACACCACCAGAACGCGGCTCCCGGGCGTGAGCGGCAGGTTGAGCGCCGCCTGCAGCCAATAGAGGCCGGCCTTGACGTCGTGCTCCCAGGGCGCCGTGAAATCCGCCCAGCTCATCTGGTCCAATCGCCCCATCGGCGGCTTCGCCCCGGCGTTCAGGACCAGGACATCCGGGCGGACGTCGCCAAGGATCCGGTGGGCGGCGCTTTCGTCCGTCACGTCGGCGGAGATCGTGGCGACGCCCAACCGGGCGCGGACACGACATTCTTATCTTTGAGGCCCATCAGTTCGGCTCCCCTTTCTCCACTGCCTGCGATCTTCATGCACCCTCCTACCAAAAAAATGCCGACTGTCCGCGTACCGCGGAAGCCAGTAGGCCGATTGTGTAGCTAGGACGATCGAGGCACGGAAAAGGAGTCAATCAACGAAAGGTTTCGGGAGGGTCGTGTTCCCGCGCGATGGCGTCGATCCTCTGGAAGACCTTCGGCCATCCGTCGCTCATGTTCTTGGGCGCGACATCGTTCTTCGGGGTACGGAAGCCGGAATGCACCAGGCGAAGCCGGGTAGCCGGCAGTCCATCCAGGGCCAGTAGAAGAAAACAAGAAGACCGTCTTTCGCTATGAATGCATCGATTTGATCCCTTGACGCCCGTGGCGCGGAGAGGTGCCCGTTTTACCCCCTGTGTTTGCGCTGTCCCCTCCGTGACGCGTTATTGCAGGCGTTTCTTGCTTGGGTCATCGGTAGGATTGACGTAGGTAATAGCGAACGGGCCTTGCAGGTGAACCTGGATCGTTGCGCCGGTGGTTGTGTACGCGTAGTGATGCATGTTCGCCATTGCAACGCCATACCCTCCCGACGATATTAGTACGGTTATGTGCTCGTCGGTGGGGTGAAAATGAGGCGGTATCGTATAGCCCGCGGGCATATCAACCCGCACGGTGACAAGACCCGTCGCCGCAGGGTCACCCGCGATCACCGCGAATTTCGCGCCGGGCGGGAAAACCGGTGGGGGAGCGCCCCATTTGACGTCCTTCGCCGATCGAACGAAAGACGGGTCCGCGGCGACCGCAGACGCAACGACGAGCGTTGCCGCAACGATTAGAGTCGTATTGCGCAGGTTTGGAAACATTCTTTGATCTCCTCCACGAAAGTTTGTCGTTCCTCTACGTCAGCGTTCTGCGCGCATAACAATCGCTGCGCGCTTCTATCAACTAGGGATGAGACGTCCTCGGTGCAGCCGCCGCTGCGATGACAAATTCGCCCGGAATCCTGAAGCCATTGCCGACTCGCCACATCTCGATCGAGTTCACGTAACCAGCGCGGATTCGGGCCCGAACCTCATCACTGAACTTCGACCAGGCGAGCGCGACGGGGCCACCGACAAACGCGGCATTACAAGCCTCGCTCGCATCGGCGAAGGCCAGCGTTGTCGAGATGCGACGGTGTTCGATAGCCTCGAATTCTGCATCAGCGCATAGACGCGCGAGTGTGTCTTGCTGCCCGAGACGGAAGAATAGAGGGCACACTTCGCTAGCTACCTCGGCATCGACGATCGGGAACAGCGTTGACCATCCGCACTTCGATCTTTCGCCCCACACGGCAAGAGAGATGCGACCTCCTGGCCGTAATATCCGGCGCATCTCCCGGAGCGCCTGTTCTGGGTTGGGCATGTACATGAGCCCGAGGGCGCACAGCACGACGTCGAAGCTGGCCTCTGGCAGATCCAGCGTCTCGGCATCCATGCGCGCAAAGCTGCAGTTCGATAGCTTCGCTTCCCTGGCGTGCCGTTCGGCTGCACTGACCATCCGTCCCGATAGATCCACGCCGAGCACATGTCCGTCCGGACCGACCGCGCGAGCCGCTTCAAATGAGACGAGCCCGGTTCCGCAGGCGATGTCGAGCACCTGGTGGCCCGGTGCAGGTGACGCCAACGCCATCATTGCAGCTTGAGCTTCGGCAAGCTGTGTGTGCCAAAGGGGTTCGTAGTCATCTGCCGCTAAATCCCACCCATAGCGCTTGACACGGCGTTGAAGTCTTGCATCCATTGTTTTTTCTGCGTCCCCCGGTCGACCCAAATAACCCACTGGTGTGGAACTGTTGCGCATAGGGGCAGCGTAGTCCTATCCGTTTGTCGCCCATTCCTATCCATTTGTCCGGGCCAAGCCATCAACGTGCCTCACCACTGACCGATCGTCCGAAATTGCTATTCGCTCGTCCTGTGGACGGGCTTCAAGCCGTCGGACCCCTAGCCATCGCGCACCGATCCCTCCACAATCAGGAGCGTCAAGGTCGGCACGAACGGTAGCCATGGCAGCACAAGAGATCGCAGCGGCGATGCAACGCGTCGAGTCGGTGTTGAAGCGCCGTCCTGACGTGGGCCTGCACGACGACTCACCGGCCATTGCTCGCTGGGAGAGCGGCACGCGGGTGGTGTCGAGCCACACCAACGGCACACAGCTACTGACCGATATGCCCGCCGAGCTCGGCGGCGGCGGTGAACACGTCACGCCAGGATGGCTAGTCCGTGCGGGGCTTGCATCTTGTCTTGCCACTCGAATCGCAATGGGCGCGGCTGCCGCAGGATTCGAACTGGCAATGCTGGAAGTGTCCGCCAACAGCCGCTCGGATGCACGTGGACTATTGGGCATCCCGGAGGCTTCCGGCGCACCGGTGTGCGCCGGGCCTCGCGACGTGCAGGTGCTCGTTCGCATTGCCGCACCCGGAGTCTCGCCGGGGCGATTGCGCGCCCTGATCGAAGACAGCAATCGTTGCTCGCCCGTGTCCGCGGCGCTGCAGGGCGCAGTTCCGATCACCTTGTGCATCGAATTGGATGGCGGCTAATGGATGCGCTCTCGGAAACCCTGCGGGTTGTGCACCTGGTAGGCGCGATCTTCATCAATGCCCGGTTTACCGCGCCCTGGTGCTACCAGTCCCCAAGCGCTGACTCGGCCGCGCCATTGCTCGAACCCGGTGCCGAGCGCGTAGTGATCTTCCACTTAATCACCGAAGGGGAGTGCTACGTCGAAATTGGCGAGGACGCACCTGTACGTCTAACAGCGGGTGACGTTGTCATTTTTCCGAAGGGTCATGCGCATCGCATGACCTCTCAACCTGGACTTGCACCCGCATCAGGTGCGCGCCTGGATCAAGTGCTGTCGCGAAGACCACGTCAGCTGGTCTACGGTGGTGGTGGGCCGACGACGCGACTCATCTGTGGCTACCTAGCCTGTGACGCTCGGCTTGCTGGAATGCTGCTTGCTGGGTTGCCCGCACTCGTGCGAGTCAATGTGCGCGGATCGAATGCAGGCGTCTGGCTCGAAGCCTCGGTTCGCTACGCACTAGCCGAAGCTCGATCCCCTCGGCCCGGCGGTGCTGGCGTCTTGGCCAAGCTCGCCGAGGTGCTGTTCATCGAGGTGCTGCGTCTGTAGCTGCATGCGCGTCCAGCTCATGCCTGGACATTGGAGGAGTTGGCGCACACGGCGAGCACCTCAAGGTCAGTCCTCGCAGAACGCTTCCAGCGCTTGGTCGGCAGTTCACCGATGCAGTACCTCACGCAGTGGCGCATGTTCCTCGCCGCCAATCTGCTGTGCCGCACCAGCGCGCCGCTGGCGCGTATTGCCGAGGATGTAGGCTACCAGACCGATACGGCTTTCAGCCGCGCGTTTCGGCGCGAGTACGGTTCGCCGCCAGCAGCCTGGCGCCGGAGCCGATCGCGACCATGTACCCTGAGATCCGCGGTGGAATGAAGACAGGTGTGTGGATTTGCTTCATCGTCTACCGATCCGAATTCGGGCACCGCTAACTCTGTCGTTTATCAGCCGGAACGCATGCAAGCACTGACTAATACTTCCCTAGGCAAGCCTTCGTTTCGCGCTCCGCGTTTCCCCCGCTGCGTTGCGGAATCTGAGTGCGCCCATGCGACCTATGTCGTCCACCCCCAGCAAGTAATCCATTTCAGTGAGGGCCACGCTCTCGCCTGCCCGACCGGCTCTACGCCGTTTGGCATGATCGCGCGCAATAACTTTGCACCCCCAACCATCCGGCTCGGTGTCCGCAATGGCAAAATGAAAAACAAAGTCGCTGCGAGTCGCGGCCTTGTGAAAATATCGCTCCCGCGTCAGCGGCAGGTCGGGGGAAATTTCAAATCGGTTGTCGTTTTCGAGCCATGCATCGTCATCGGAGCGCCGTGGCTCCGCCGTTCGTTAACCTCGGGCAATGCGCAAGCGAGTTTGCGTACCGCATCGAGTCCTTGGTTTCCCATGTTAACGGTCACTCCAGTCTGGGACCCTTAGGTCATCGGCCAACTGGTCATCCGATCCGAACTGCATGTCTGGCCGATTTGTCGCCGATCGGAAGACCTCAGGTGACCGCTGGCACCTTTCGATCCGTGCCTGCAAGGGCAAACGTCGTCAGCGGGCCGACCATCACCCACTGTACAGCGGTGAATGCGGTCTCGATCACGAGATAGTTGGGAACCGACGTCATCACGTTCTTGGCAGCGACGGCGAGCGTCGTGAAGCTCCACGACAACACGGCGCCGAGCGCGGCATAGACGAGACTGCGCGACAGCAGCGTACCGCTGCGCTGAGCGAATACCCTCTCATAGATCCAGGCAAAGATGATCGCCTGGATGAGCATCGAGAGGAAACCGAAGGGGATGATGATGTCCTTTCTGTAGATCGCGAGCTCATCGTAGTAGTGCTGGAACAAGATGAGATGCCACACGAAGCCAAGCGCGAACGTGGGTACGAGGTATGCGAGAACCCCCAAGCTAAAGCGTTTGATCATGTTCGCTTTCCTTTCGCTCGTGGCCGCGTCGCGCCAGGCTTCTTGGGTGGGAGCGTCTGCACAAAATCGACGCCGAGCCGAAGCCACGCCCGCACCGCGCGACCGGTCAGCGCCGGGGGATCGACGTAGATGTAACCTTCCGTCGTCCGACCTCGCATGATCATGGAACGCGCTCCTACTCGGACAAGCGCATCGCCTTGCCGCTCTTTGCCGACGCGCACCAACAGACCGCGCTTGGATGCAGCAGCCACCAGGTTGCCGTTCAGCATGAAGCCGATTCCGCCGAACATCTTTCCTTCGCGGACCGTACCAGTGCCCGCAAGCGCGGCACGCACGTTGTCGTTAAGATGCTCAGTCAGCATGGCAAACACCTGACCGTTCCAACAGCGCAGCCAGCTGATCGAGCGCACCGCGCCAGCCTTCGGAGTGACGCGCTCCGGCACCGGGGCGGGTGAGCTTCTCATGGCGGATGAGCAGCTCCGTGAACTCGCCGTCCGGTGTGATGGTCACGATGACCTCGGAATTGAGGCCCGCATGCTCGTCGGGCGACTCAATGACCCATGAGAATGCGATCTTCGAGGGCCGATCGATTAACCGATAAGCGCCGCGGACGGTCATGACCTGGCCGCCGGGGACGTGGTAGGCGAAGCGATAGGCACCGCCCTCACGGAACTCGAATTGCAGCACACTGAGTTTGATATCCGGGGACGGTGAGAGCCAACGGGCCACCCAACGCGCCTCAGAAAATGCGGCAAACACCTTCTCAGGAGCAACCCGGAAGCGTCGGCGCACCTCGACTGCGGGCTCATCCGCGATCATTGCCTGCGATTTCCGGCAAGAGCCGATCAAGCTGATCGACGGCCCCGTTCCAAAACGCCTGATGCCGGATGATCCAGCTCCCCGCCTCCCTTAGTGGCTTCTGGCGCAGCCGAAACCGGTGTATGCGTCCTTCAATCGTGCGTTCGACGAGTCCAGCCTGTTCCAGCACTTTGAGGTGATTCGAAATGGTGGGCTGCGCAGATCGGAACTGTCGGCCGAGCTCGCCGGCGCTGCGAGCCTCACCGCGAGCGAGGACATGAATCATGGAGCGACGCGTGCGATCCGCCAAGGCGCGAAAGGTACGATCCAAGTTTGAAAGGCGTTGCATAGTCATATGACTATATGTTCTTCCAGTCGCCGGCGCAAGGCGCATCGGGGCAGTGGCGAAAACGCCCTTATTTTCAGGCTTTTTCGCATTCTGGAAGCCCGTCTGACGGTAAAATTCAGAAGCAGAACGCCAAGAAAAATTTTACCGTCAGATTTACCGTCAAAACCATTCGCTTGGGGGCGATAGATGCCGATACACGGCAAAAGATGATCTTTGAGATTTCAGTGAGTTACGCCAGGGAGCCGATAGACGGCGATAGATCCCGAAGGCCCAATTCACTCCCACTCAATAATCTCCTGGCTTTGTAACTCATTGGCGTACAAAGAGTTTTATAGAAGCCGTGTTCACAATACCGTCAGCGATACCGTCAATACGTTTTGCCTGGAGATGCCGCTGGGCGCCACGCAGCCAGCCCCTACGCCATATCGGGTTTTCAGGGCCTCAGATCATCGAACTCAGCGGGTACTTCCTCGCCGCTGGGGCCGGTGAACGGTTTTAGCCTGGATTCGAAACGCCCGCGCGCACCGGGCTCCGAAAGGGCGGCGTCAAGGCCGCAATTGAGCTCGTACGCATTCACGTCGTAGCCCGCGTCGCACATTGCTGTGCTGACCGCCTCGACGTGTGCACCGCCTGCCTGGTACACGCCGGGCGCGAAATCCGGGTCGATGTCCTGGTTTTCGGGCTCTTCGTAGGATTGCCGGCACCCGGCTACATTCGTCGCGTGATAGTTGCGGCACGACTGGGGACGTGCCGCGTAAATGGTACATCGCTCTTCGTTCAGAAACGGGCATTTTACGTTGCGAGTGACCCGCTCGCCCTCGCCCAGCTTCCTGAGCGCCACGCTGTTCGCGCGCACCTCCGCATAGACGCGGGCCTTCTCTTCAGGCGTGAACGACTGTTCGACGAAATCGAGGATTCTGAAGACCTCAGCGGCACGAACATCCACTGTGAAGTAGCAGCACCACGTGCAACCCGCGCGACAGGCCAGCGTGCCCACATCCGGGGCAGCGGCGATCCGAGCGTCATGGCGCTGCTGAGAACTCTCGAGTGCGCGGAGCACTCCCAAGTCTCGGATCTCGTCACCTGCCCGTGCGTGTTCCTGCTCGAGTATGTCGCGAATAAAGGGAAAATCGAGGGTAAACTCCATGGCCTGTTCTTAATCCCAATCCTGCAGGACGGCCCAGCGCGATATACTTTCGGACATGAGCGAAATGCGCATTCTGTCGATTATTCCGCCGATGACGCAGCTCAACACGCCGTATCCGTCTACGGCGTATCTCACGGGATTCCTGCGCTCGCGCGGTTTCAAAGCGGAACAGGCAGATCTCTCCATCGCCCTGGCGCTCAAGTTGCTGTCGGTGGAGGGCGTGCAGGCTATTCACGGGCAAGTGAGCGCGCTGCCTCGCAAACAACACACGGTAGCCACGCGCTCTTTCGCCGAGCACTTCGAGTCCTATCGCACTACAATCTCGCCGGCCATTCGATTTCTGCAAGGTCGTGATCCCAGCCTGGCTCATCGTATCGCTTCGAGGCATTACCTGCCCGAAGGCCCCCGCTTTGCATCGCTCGGGCACTACATCGACAACCAGCAACACGAAGGCGACACGCTCGACTGGGCCTTTGGTGCGCTGGGACTGCAGGATCGCGCCAAGCACATCGCCACCCTTTATCTCAATGACCTCGCGGACGTCATCCGCGATGCCATCGACCCGCGCTTCGAGTTCGTGCGCTATGCAGAGTCGCTGGCGGCGAGCCAACCGACGTTCGATCATCTGCAAACGGCGCTCGGTGCGCCGTACAGCCTGGTAGATGCATCGCTGCATGCACTGACGCTCGAAGCGCTGTCGCAGTATCAACCGAACCTGGTGCTCATCACCGCGCCTTTTCCGGGCAACGTTTACGGCGCCTTTCGCATCGCGCAAACCACCAAGCAAGCCCACCCGTCCATCGTCACGGTATTGGGCGGCGGTTATTGCAATACCGAGCTGCGCGCCATGAACGAGCCGCGTGTTTTCGGCTACTTCGATTTCATAACGCTCGACGCTGGCGAACGTCCGCT
>WNFN01028740.1_pt1 | contig 10007 bp, 9 predicted proteins | sample 5400161 | NCBI WGS metagenome assembly WNFN01 (sample SAMN13153353, study PRJNA577476) | soil metagenome | isolation source: 80 cm saprolite on Douglas fir-dominated hillslope | place: USA:California | collected 2013-09-17 | reverse complement strand
CAAACGCATAAGGCTCAATCTTGCCCGCTCCAAGGAGTTCCCCGAAGGCTCCTCCCGGCACGGCTACGAATTCGTCGCGCCTCTCGACGGCAAAGGCCACATCGACACCGCGCTCTGGAAGCAGCACCGCGATCAATGCCGCGTGCGTCGTTTTTGGGAGGGCGAGGAAGACGAGCATGGCTTGCTGGTGCACCGGCCGGGCGGTCCCGAGCATGGCCGCTGGGTGTTCGATTACGACCAGACAGCAGAGGATGACGACGAAAGCGGCTACCGCTTCGGCGCGCACGCCTTTCGCACCGGCGAGTACGTATCGATCCGCGACGAAGATGGTGAGATGCATACGTATCAAGTGGCCTCGGTAGAACCGGCGGCCTAGGGGACGAATTTCACGCGTTCAAATCCGGCGCGAAGAACCGATCCTATTGACCGATGCGCGCCTTGCCGGGAGAGTGCGCGCCTGACCGTCGCATCAGGCGGTCATTCTTCAAGGGAGACGCTCAGTGATTATCGATCATCGGACATATCGGATTCTGCCGGGCAGGGTGCCGGCGCAGCTCGAACTCTACAGCAAGCTCGCCTATCCGGTGCAGCTCCGCTACATGGGCGAACCGCATTATTATCTCGTCACCGAGACTGGGCAGCTCAACACGCTGGTGCATGGCTGGATCTATGAGAGCGCCGGCGACCGCGAACAAAAGCGCGCCAAAATGATGCAGGATCCCGACTGGAAGCATTTCCTTTCGGAGAACGCGAAAGCCGGCAACGTGATCGAGCAGTCCAACTGGTTGATGACGCCGGCTCCATTTTCGCCAAAGATTCCGCCGGCGAAGATCGTGAAGTGATTTCGATGCGCGGCAAGGACAACGCCCGCAGCGGCGGCGAAATCCTGATCGATCAATTGTCGATTCACGGAGTGCGTCACGCTTTTTGCGTGCCGGGCGAAAGCTACCTTGCCGCGCTCGACGCTTTTTACGGCAGCGACATCAAGCTTACGGTCTGCCGTCACGAAAGCACGGCTGCCATCATGGCGGAGGCGGTCGGCAAGACGACTGGCCGGCCCGGCATCTGCTTCGTCACGCGCGGGCCGGGTGCCACCAACGCGTCGGCCGGCATTCATATCGCGAGCCAGGATTCCTCGCCGATGATCGTGTTCGTCGGGCAGGTCGGCCGCGAAATGCGCGAGCGCGAAGCGTTTCAGGAGCTCGATTACCGCGCGGTGTTTGGCTCGATGGCAAAGTGGGCGACCGAGATCGACGACCCGTCGCGCATTCCGGAAATCGTTTCACGCGCCTTTCACACCGCGTGCAACGGGCGTCCGGGGCCGGTGGTGATTGCGCTCCCCGAAGACATGCTCGTTGAGCGCGTGGCCGTTGCGGACGCCGCCGCTTTCGATCCCATAGAAATCTGGCCCGGCGCCGCCGATATGAGCCGCCTGCAAAAAATGCTGTGGGAAGCAAAGCGCCCGGTCGCATTGATCGGCGGCAGCCGCTGGACAGAGCAGGCCGCGGCCGCGCTGATGCGATTTGCAGAGCGCTTTGCGCTTCCGGTCGCCACGACTTTTCGCCGCGGGCATTTGTTCGATGCGCTGCATCGTTGTTACGCCGGCGATTTCGGCATCGGGCCGAACCCGAAGCTGCTGGCGCGCGTGAAGAACGCAGACCTGGTCTTGCTCAATATCCCCGAGCCGCAGACGAAGCTCGTGCACGTGCATCCGGGCGCGGATGAGCTCGGCCGCGTCTATCACCCGCAACTCGCCATCAACGCGGCGCCGACCGGGTTCTGCGCGGCGCTTGAAGGCCTGCAACCGCCGAACGAAATTGCCTCGCGCGGCGAAAGCGATACCGCGCATGCCGATTATCTTGCGTGGGGCGAAAAGGCGACGCCCGTGCCCGGCGCCGTCAACCTCGGCGAGATCATGGTGTGGCTGCGCGACAACCTGCCGGCGGATGCAATCATCACGCAAGGAGCGGGAAATTTCTCAGGCTGGGTTCACCGTTTCTACCGCGTGCCCAAATTCGGCGGGCTTGTCGGCGCGACTTCGGGCTCGATGGGTTACGGTTTGCCCGCTGCACTGGCGATGCAAACATTGCATCCCAAGCGTACGGTCGTCTGCGTCTCCGGCGACGGGGATTTCCTGATGACCGGGCAGGATTTCGCGACAGCGGTTCAATACGGATTGCCGGTGATCGTGCTGGTCGCGGACAACGGCATTTACGGCACCATCCGCATGCACCAGGAGCGCGAGTATCCGGGCCGCGTGATCGCCACCGATCTGCGCCGCCGATTTTCCGGCCGCCTTCGCCGCCGCCCGCGCCTCCGGCAAGCCGTCGATCGTCCATCTCAAGATCGATCCGGAAGCAATTACGCCGAGCGCGACGCTGACGGGAATTCGGGAAAAGGGGTTGGGAGACGGCAGAAAATGATGACGTCGTCCCGACACCGGGGTGCGGTTTTGCCGTCCCGAGTGCAGGCTCTGGCAAGTAATGTCGGATTTTCTCCGCTCATGGCCGCGTAAGCGGGCATCCAGTTCTTCAATGTGCAAGACGGGCCTGGGTCCCCGCTTTCGCGGGGACGAGCGGAAGAGATTTTGTGGTCTTGCCACCGTGCTATGAATCAGCCTTCACTCCTTGCATGGCCTATCGCCGCACCGAGAACGTTGTTCGCCGGCTTGCCGAGCGCGAACAGACAATCCTCGACGCGGCGCAGTCGATCGCGGCAGAAGGCGGCATGGGTGCGGTGCAGATCGCGCCGGTCGCACTGCGCGCCGACATCGCGGCCGGCACCGTCTACCGCTACTTTCCCTCCAAGAGCGATCTTGTTGCCGAACTCATCGCCGCCACCGCCGATCGCGAGGTTGCGGCCATGCGCGCTGCCGCCGATGCCGCGCCCGGGCCGCTATCGGCCCTCGCTGCATGCATTGCGACTTTCGCTGTGCGCGCGATGCGAGAGCGGCGGCTCGCCTGGGCGTTGATGGCAGAACCAGTCGACGCCGATATCGACACTTTGCGCCTGGAATTCCGCCGCGCGCTTGCGGCGGAACTGGAAGCGCGCATCGGTACAGCGATCGCCGGCCGCCATCTGCCCGATCAGGATGCGCGCGTGGCCGCGGCCGCTGTCGTTGGCGCCCTGCTTGAAGGACTGGTTGGACCGCTCGCGCCATCCTCCGGCAACGTGCGCGAGTCGGTGCAGACGATTGCGTTGTAAGAGAGCGCGAAACTAGCAAATGAATGGCTGCGCCCCAGGCTCGACTTCACCTCTCCCGTAGGGAGAGGTCGACGCGCAAAGCGCGTCGGGTGAGGGGTTACAGCCCATCGAGGGTCACCTGCCCCCTCACCCCAACCCTCTCCCCAACGGGGAGAGGGAGCGCGCATGCGATCTTGGCGACATCGTTGTTAATGCGCGGTGAGTGCCGGAAGGTCGTGAAGCGACAGGTTCACGACTTTCACACCGCGCTCTCCGGTTTCGTCGGAGACCTGGAAGCCCAGTTCGGCACACATTTGCAGCATGGTGGCGTTGTCCGCCAACACCTGCCCATGGACGTTCATCAAGTCCTTCTCCTGAGCGTGGGTGATCATGTGCTTCATCAAGATCCAGCCAAGTCCGTGACCTTTGAGATGCGAGCGCACAAGGATGGCGAATTCGGCGCCGTCGCCACCGATGTCGTCGTGCACGCGCACCACGCCTAACATGCGGCCGCTTGCCTCAGCGATGGCGATGAAGGCCATGGCGTGTTCGGGATCGTAGTGAATGAGCTTTTCGATGAGGTCGTGGCTGACCTCGCGCATGGGGATAAAGAAGCGCAGGCGCAGGTCATCGGGTGTGACCTCGGCAAGAAAATCGGGATAAAGCGCAGCGTCCTCCGGCTTGAGCGGCCGGATCAGCACTTTTTCGCCGTCGAGCAATGTGACGTGGCGTTCGAGCATTGCCGTTCCCGCATTCTCCGCTCGTCCCCGCGCAGGCGGGGACCCAGTGGCGCGCAAATGCAATTTTCCGCTTGCTGGATTCCCGCTTGCGCGGGGATGAGCGGATTATCCTCAATGCGACATCAGCACCGGCACTGTCATCGCCTCGAGCAGGCCGCGCGTGGCGCCGCCAAGCACGAATTCGCGCAGCCGCGAATGGCCGTAACCTCCCATCACGATCATGTCGGCAGATGAATCTGCAGCGTATGAGAGAATGGTGGACGGCACGTCCATGTCAGGCGAGGTAATCCGCTTGACGTCGATCTTCAAGCCATGACGCGCAAGATGTTGACCGAGATCGGCGCCGGGAACCTCATCCGTCTTGCCAGGCTTGTCGGAGATGATGACAACCTCGACCTGCTTTGCCTTTTTCAGAATTGGCATCGCGTCGGCAATGGCACGCGCTGCGGCGCGGCTTCCATCCCAGCACACCATGATGCGGTCGAGGGTCGCGCCGCCCTTATGGATGTAGGGCACGAAGACGACAGGCCGGCCGGATTCGAGCAACACGCCTTCATCGACAACTTCGTCGGGCAGCGATTTTTGCCGGTCTGGCTGGCCGACAACGATCAGATCGAAGCGGCGGCCGATGCGGCCGATCTCGTCGGCAGCACCGGCAATGCTGGTACTGATCGTATGGGTTTCAGCCGAAACGCCTGCGCGCTTGTAGGCCTGCTCGAAGCGGGCGACAGCCTTGCGCGCTTTCGTGTCCGATTCATCACGCTGGCCTTCGATGACTTCCGGCGGAATGCCGCCCATCACCGTGCCCGGGATCCTGCGCGCCGAGCCCGAGGTTGACGATGAGGTCCTTGATCATGATGCAATCTCCAAACCGAGCGCCCACGCCCGACGGTGTCAGGATGCCTGCCGCCCCGCGCTTCGGCCTTGACCAAGGTCAAATGCCTGGCGTGCCCCAATTGCTCCTGTTTCTTCAATCGTGCGACGATTTTACTTCTTTTTGCCGTCCGGGCCGAATTGGCCGAGATAGGCCCATAGGTCGCCGGCTTCTTTCTCGTTCTTGATTCCGGGGAAGATCATCTTGGTATTCGGAATCTTAGCCCGCGGGTCCTTGATGTAGTCCTTGAAGATAGCTTCGCTCCAGGTGAGGCCCGAATTCTTGTTGGCGTCGGAATAGCTGAAGTCGGAAACCGTGCCGGAATGACGGCCGTCGAGACCATTGAGCTCGGGGCCCACTTTGTTCTTCGCGCCTTCGCCAACGGAATGGCAGGGGAGGCATTTCTTGAAGGACTGCTCACCGGCAGCAACGTCCTGCGCCTGTGCGACCTGAATCATCGCGGCCATCGCCACGGCCACCGCAAGTACCGATTTCATTATTCCACTCCCCTTATGACCTCGACAACCGGCCCCGGTACCTAACGCTCAGGGCCCGGCCCGGTTTCCGTTGGGTTTTGCCAGCCCTATGTGTAAGCCGTCAAATGGCTGGTATCGTGGCCGGTATCGTGGTTGGCCAAACGGTGGAGTTGGGAATGTCAGTGCGGATGCCGGAACCGAACAGCGCGGTCCTGGAGCGTCGCGAACGGATCGTCGCCGCGTTGCGGACCATCGTTCCCGGTGAGGGCGTTATCGCGGCCGAGCGCGAGTTGCGCCCTTATGAAAGCGACGGCCTGACTGCCTACCGCCAACTGCCGATGGTGGTGGTGCTGCCGGAAACGACCCAGCAAGTCTCGGAAGTCCTGCGCTATTGCCATGACGAGGGCATCAAGGTGGTGCCGCGCGGGGCGGGCACCTCACTGTCCGGCGGCGCACTGCCGCTCGCAGACGGCGTGCTGCTGGGCATGGCCAAGTTCAACAAAATTCTCGACATCGATTTTGCAAACCGCGTCGCCGTCGTCGAGCCGGGCGTCACCAATCTCGCGGTGAGCAACGCGGTGGCACATGCCGGATTTTACTATGCGCCCGATCCGTCCTCGCAGATCGCCTGCACCATCGGCGGCAATGTGGCGGAGAATTCCGGCGGCGTGCACTGCCTGAAATACGGCATGACCACCAATAACGTGCTCGGTTGCGAAATCGTCCTGATCACCGGCGAAGTGCTTCGTATCGGTGGCAAGCATCTCGACGCGTCGGGCTATGATTTGCTCGGGCTGATCACCGGATCGGAAGGTCTGCTCGGCGTCGTCACCGAAGTGACCGTGCGCATATTGAAGAAGCCGGAAACGGCGCGTGCCCTGCTTGTCGGCTTTCCCTCGTCGGAGGATGCCGGCGAATGCGTCTCACGCATCATTGGCGCTGGAATCATTCCCGGCGGTATGGAAATCATGGATGGCCCCGCGATCGCTGCGGTTGAAGCCTTCGTTCACGCCGGTTATCCGCTCGACGTCGAGGCACTTCTGATCGTCGAGCTCGACGGCCCCGCCGCCGAAGTCGATCACCTGATCGAACGCGTCGACAAGATCGCGTACGAATGCCGCGCGGTGTCCTGCAAGACCTCGCGTTCGGAGGAAGAGAGGCTGCTGTTCTGGGAGGGCCGCAAGGCGGCATTCCCAGCCGTCGGGCGCATCTCGCCCGACTATTACTGCATGGATGGCACCATCCCGCGCGCGCAGCTGCCGCTGGTGCTCAAGCGCATGAAGGAAATGTCGGCGAAATACGGGTTGCGCGTCGCCAATGTGTTTCACGCCGGCGATGGCAACCTGCATCCGCTCATTCTCTACGACGCCAATGTTCCCGGCGAGCTGGAGAAGACGGAGGAATTCGGTGCCGAAATCCTCAAACTTTGCGTTGAGGTCGGCGGCGTCCTGACCGGGGAGCACGGCGTCGGCGTCGAGAAACGCGATTTGATGCCGGTGATGTTCTCCGAGATCGATCTCAATCAGCAGCAGCGCTTGAAGTGTGCCTTCGACGCCAAAGGCCTGCTCAACCCCGGCAAGGTGTTCCCGCAACTGCACCGCTGCGCCGAGCTGGGCAGGCTGCACGTCCACGCCGGCAAGCTGCCATTCCCGGATATTCCGAGATTCTAGATGCGAAAAATTCCGTCATTCCGGGGCGGGAGTGCAGCGAGCGAACCCGGAATGACTGCAAAGGTGGAATGATGCGTTTCGGTTTGTTCTGTTCGCCCAAAGCCGATGTTCCTGGCTTCGGTCCTGAGACCGGCCGCGGCTTTTTTGAGTATCTCGATTTTAATGTCGAGGCCGAGGCGCTCGGTTTTCATTCGAGCTTTTCGGTCGAGCATCATTTCAGCGGCTGGAACCAGGTTTCCTCAACGCTGATGCTGCTCACTGCGCTCGCAATGCGAACGACGACGCTCAGGCTGGGGACCGCCGTCATCGTACCGCCGTGGCACAATCCGGTCCTGCTCGCGGAGGAAGCGGCGACACTCGATCTTCTTTCAAAGGGCCGGCTCGATCTTGGCATCGGCAAGGGATATCGCCACAGCGAATTCAAGGGCTTCCAGATCGCACCGGAGGAAGCCGAAGCGCGCTTCGAGGAAGCGCTCGAAGTGATGATGCGCGCATGGACCACGCGCCAACGGTTTTCGCACAAAGGCCGCTTTTGGCATTTCGAGGACATCGTGGTGGAACCGCCGCCGGCGCAACGTCCTCATCCCCCGCTCTGGGTGGCTGCCGGCAATCCGCACACAATCAAGCGTGCTGCCGCGCGTGGTTTCAATCTCATCCTCGATCAATATGCGTCGCCGGCGATGCTCGGCGAACGTATCGGCATCTACAAGGCCGAGCGCGAAGCAAACGCGCTGGGCTTCGATCCCATGCAAGTGACGGTCGCGCGCCAGCTCTACGTGGCAAAGGACAAGGCCGATAAAGACGCCGCACTCATACGCCAGGCCGAATACACCAAGCGCACCATCGACGTGTCGCGCATGCCCGGCGGAAAACCTGGCGCGCATGTGCTTGCTTACGCAGACAAGGCCGGCGCCACGGAAGAAAACGCGCTTTACGGGACGCCCGACGACATCGCGCGCATGATCGAAGAGCTGCGCGATGCGGGTGTCACCTATGTGCTCCTGACGATCGCCGGCGGTGCCGACCAGCTTCGTCGTTTTGCGCGCGAGATCATGCCGGCCTTTGCGCATGAACCGACCGCGCGTGCGGCGGAGTGATGTGCCAGTTCTTGAACCCTAGCCACGAGCGCCGCCGGGCTCCCTCTCCCCGTTGGGGAGAGGGCTGGGGTGAGGGGGTCTAGGACTCTCGATAGGCTATAACCCCTCACCCGGATCGCTTCGCGATCCGACCTCTCCCTAAGGGAGAGGTGAAGAAGCAGAGCCCTTGTATGACTGACGTGCTCAAACCCCGCGATGCCAAGGAGGTCGAAGACGCCGTGCGCTGGGCGCTCGGCAACGACAAGCCGCTCGAATTGGCCGGGCAGGGGACCAAGCGCGCCATCGGCCGGCCAAGCCAAACCGATCTCACGCTCGATCTCTCAAGTCTCACCGGCGTGACCCTGTACGAGCCAGCCGAACTCGTGCTGTCCGCGCGCGCCGGCACGCCGATTGCCGAGATCGAGGCCTTGCTCGAAAAAAACAATCAGGAACTTGCATTTGAACCGATGGACTATGGACCACTGCTCGGCGGCGAAGCGAACCGGGGCACGCTCGGCGGCGCCATTGCCGCCAATCTTTCCGGTCCGCGCCGCATCAAGGCCGGCGCCGCGCGCGATCATTTTCTGGGCGTCAGCGCGGTCACGGGCCGTGCCGAGACCATCAAGTCCGGCGGCCGCGTCGTGAAGAACGTCACCGGCTACGATCTTTGCAAAGTGCTGGCCGGTTCCTGCAAGGTGCTGACCAAAGCCGAAACCGAAGCGACCGTGCTGGTCGCGGGCCTTGATGACGCGCGCGCCTGCGCCGCGATGGCTGCTGCGATGGGCTCGTCTTGCGATGTTTCCGGGGCGGCGCATCTGCCCGATCACGTGACCTCCTGGTTCGACGGGGTGCCGCGTACGGAGGCATCGACGGTGTTAAGGCTGGAAGGCTTTGCGCCCTCGGTCGTGCATCGCAAAGGAGCACTGGCGGCGTTGATGAAGAGCTATGGTTCGGTGGCGGTGCTTGATGAAAAGAATTCGCGCGCCCTCTGGCAGAGCATCCGGCACGTCAGGCCCTTTGCCGCCGAGGCAACGCGGGCCCGGCCGCTGTGGCGTATTTCGGTTCCGCCCAGTCGCGGCCACGAGATTGCCGCCGCGATCACGCCGGCCGCTCAGATGTTTTATGACTGGGGCGGCGGGCTTATTTGGGTGGCGATGCCTTTCGCCGACGAGCCAGATGCTAGCGCGATTCGCAAGGCCGTTGCCGCGGTTGGGGGGCACGCGACCCTCATTCGCGCGCCGGCGGCGGTGCGCGCGGCGGTTGACGTCTTTGCCTCGGAGGATCCGGCTTCGAGCGCTTTGGCCAAGCGCGTGAAGGAGAGCTTCGACCCGAAAGGCGTGCTCAATCCCGGCCGCATGTGGGCGGGGGTGTGACGATGGAACGCCTTTCTTCGTCATGCCCGCGCTTGTCGCGGGCATCCACGTCTTCCAAAGTATCCGCAAACAAGGCGTGGATGGCCGGGACAAGCCCGGCCATGACGGTCGCCAAGCCAGTCTCTTAATTCAATGCAAACCTCTTTCTCCATCACACAGCTGCTCGATCCGCAGGTCGCATCCTCGGAGAAAATTCTGCGCGCCTGCGTGCATTGCGGGTTCTGCACCGCGACTTGTCCGACATACGTGCTGCTCGGCGACGAACTCGATTCCCCGCGCGGCCGCATCTACCTGATCAAGGAAATGCTCGAGCAGGACAAGCCGGCCACGCGCGAGGTGGTCAAGCATATCGACCGTTGCCTGTCGTGCCTGGCCTGCATGACCACTTGTCCGTCCGGTGTGCACTACATGCACCTGGTCGACCATGCCCGCGACCACATCGAAAAGACTTACAAGCGTCCGCTGACCGAGCGCGCATTGCGCGGACTGCTCGCGCGCGTTCTGACCGATCCGGGCTTGTTTCGTCTTGCTGTGGTCGTCGGGCTAATCGCGCGGCCGCTGGCGCCGATTCTCGATCTGTTTGGCCTGCATCGGATGGCGGCGATGCTCAGGCTC
>WNFN01274758.1_pt1 | contig 10011 bp, 5 predicted proteins | sample 5400161 | NCBI WGS metagenome assembly WNFN01 (sample SAMN13153353, study PRJNA577476) | soil metagenome | isolation source: 80 cm saprolite on Douglas fir-dominated hillslope | place: USA:California | collected 2013-09-17 | reverse complement strand
CCCATTTCTGCGGGGCAGGCGCCCGGGGCTATGCGGTTCGATTCGAACGACCCGGATGTGAAGCCGAGCTTGCTGTTGGTGGTGAATGAAGGGTCGGGCGACCTTGCGGTGATTGGGTTGCGGGCGGGAAGTGAGAGTTTGCTGACGATGATTCCGGTGGGGCCACGGCCGCAAGATTTGGCGGTCAAACTTTTCTGACCTTCTTCGCCGGCGAAATATTGCGGCGGGAGGGCGGCTCTAATTTTCAATGGGCCAGGAATATTGCTCGTCGCCGAGCGGGATTTCGAGAAAACCTTCCGCGGGAAGCACGTCGACGGGTAAGCCGCTGTGCCAAAGCGCGACGCCTAGACGCAGGCTCTTCTGCCCTTTCAGGCTGATTTCACTGCGATTGACGGAAACTTCGAGAGTGCGATCGAAAGCGGCCTGGGCGAAGTCGTTGGGATTCAGCAAACAGACTAGCCCCTTTTCGACGGCAAATTCTTGCAGGCGGCCGCGGGCGAGTTTGACCACCACGGTTAGCTCTTCCGCCGCGCCAATAGTAACGCGAAATTCCGGATCTTCCAGTTCCGCGAGAGCTTCCGCGAAGAGATCGACGCGCACGCAGAAGCGATCCTCTTCGAAGCCGTAGCGCAGCTCGCGTAAATGAAAAACGCGGCCGTGCATGGAGCCGCCGCGCCGCTCGGGGGAGTAGAGGCCGGAGCCGAGCCATTCGAAATAGGAAGTGTCGCGGCCATCGACCTTGATGGTGAGGAATCCGGTGGGCGGGACATGCAAAGCGTGCTCGGGCTTGTGCTTGATGGGCTTGGCGAGTTCTTCCGGGGCAATCTGGCCCAGAGCGAGGTACACGCCGGTGAGGTGCTTGCGATACAGCGCGTCGAACTCAGCGTCGTTGGCGGTACTGTGTTCGGGGCCGAACCACCAGCACCAGTCGCTGCCTTCCGCCGCGAGCAGCGACTCTAGGCCTGGCGCGCGTCCCAGAGCAATTCCCATGCGGCAACATCTTCGGCGTGACCAATCCAGACGTCGAAATTGGCGTTGATCCACGAGGCGGGGAAGATTCCGCTAGTGGCAGGTATTTCCTTGGCGGCCGCGATGGCTTCGCTGGCGGTCAGCGCTCGAAAATCTTGATCGGTCTCAACTCGTTTGTAGAATTCGCGCAGGAACTCGCGGCCGTTGCCGGGGTAGTACTCCCAGGCATTTTCGCCGTCGAGGAACAGGCAGACGGTCAGCGGCTGCTGGCCCGGCACGCGTTCGGCGAGAAAGCGCAAGCGCCCGTGCAGGTCCGCCGCAGCGGCTTTGCCATCCATGCGGCTGTAGACGAAGCCGATGAGGTCCGACAAATGATGATCGCGGAACAATCCGGCGATGGAGCTTCCGGCCAACTGCACGCGATAGGGTTTGTAGAGACGATCGGAGTTAGCGGGCAGACCGGTGGTGTCGCGGAAGAAACCCACATTGAGTGTCCGGCCGAGCACACCTTCATCGGTGCCGAACCACTGGAAGCCCTCCTCTATCGCAATGGTGAGCGCTTGATCAGAGACGGAACCTTCCGAGGGCCATAGCCCAGCCGGTTTAGCGGCGAAGACGCGCTGGTGATACTCGCGCGCGCGACGCAATTGCTCACGCGCATCGTCCGGCTGGCGAAACGCGCGGCGAGGCAGCGGTGTACCGGGATTGGCCACGCGAGCAATGTCGGAATCACACAGAAGCGGCAGAATCGGGTGATAAAGGGGCGTGGTGCTGATTTCGATCTGCCCGCGTTGAGCGGCTTCGCGATAAGCCGGGAGCACCAAGCCGAGGAGCTCGAGCTGCTTGGCCTGCAGCGCGGACTTATCCCGCTCCGTGAAATCCTTGCCCTTGCTGGCCAGCCGGCTGACCACTTCATCCTTTGCGAGCCAAATTTCATCCATCCAGGCGAGCTGTGAGAGAAGTTGGAGGTCGCGCCAATCGCGTTGTGTGAACGTGACCTGCGCCTGCGCGCCGCCCGCCGGCCTGGACCACTCAAACAGCTCTGTCAAACGCGGCCACCGCGACATTAGTCGCTCGTGATTGAGTTGGAAAGCGCGGGCGAGAATCTCGGCCTTATCCTCGCGGGTCAGCTCTTCGCTGGGCTTGAAGGCCAGCGTGAACCACGGCTCGTTGAATTTGCCGCTGGCATATTCCTCCAGTTGCATGCCCAGCGCCGGGACCACGTTGAACGTGGCGTGAAATCCAGGTACTTCACCAAGCACCTGCACCATGCCCCAGTAATCCTTCAGGGCATGCAGCCGCGTCCACGGCAAAACGTACTGCTCGGTTTCTGGATCGCGATACTGTGGCTGGTGCATGTGCCACAAGAGCACCAAATTCACACGATTCATCGGCGTCGACCTTTCCATGGCGAATGGGCGCTCGTGTTACACTCAGCGTTCTCGACATGCGCATCCTGGACCGCTATATCGTCCGCGAAGTTTTCCGTCATGCCTTCCTTGGACTCGTGGTTTTCACGTTCGTTTTCTTCGTGCCGCAGCTTGTGCGCCTGATGTCGTTGTTTGTGCGGCACAGCGGCTCCAGCAGCCAGATTGTGCAACTGTTTCTGAGCATTTTTCCCGGCGTATTCACATTTACCATCCCGATGGCGGTGCTTATCGGCGTACTGCTGGGCCTGGGCCGCATGTCCGCGGACAGCGAAATCATCGCCCTGACGGCGCTGGGCATCGGCCGCCGGCGCATCCTGCTGCCCGTTGGCGTATTGGCGCTGGCCGGCGCGCTCGCCACCACGGTGATGACGTTGTGGCTTGCTCCCGTCGCCCTGCGCACCTTCCGCGCGCGGGAGGCCGACCTCGTCGCATCACAAGTCAGCTTCCAGGTGCAACCGCGCGTGTTCGACGAACGCTTCCCACGACTCGTGCTGTACGTCAATGACGTTTCAGCCAGCGGCACGCAATGGACCGGCGTGTTTCTCGCGGAAGCCGGCGGAGAAAACGGCTCGCGTGTGACCCTGGCGGAGAATGCGATTGTAATTGCCGAGCCGAAACAGGGCAAGCTGGAGCTGCACCTGAAAGGCGGCAGCACGCACGAATTCGATCGCGCTGACCCCGACCATTACTCGGTCACCGCCTTTGGGCAAAGCGACATCCCCATCGAGGTCAGCGGGGTGGTGCCCGCGCAGCGGCGGCAACTCAGCAATCCGGAACGGCCGTTGCGCGAATTAGCGCAGGACAAATCGGCCGGATGGCGCGAAGCACGCGTCGAGATGTATCGCCGCTTCGCATTTCCGGTGGCGTGCTTGGCATTTGCGTTGATCGCCGTGCCGCTGGGCGCGCAGCCGCGCCGCGGCGGGCGCGCCGCAGGCTCGCTGATCGCGGTACTGCTCATTGCCTCGTACTACCTGTTGTTAATCATGGGCGCAGGAATGGCACGCCAGGGCACGCTTCCACCAGCCATCGGCATGTGGATCGCCGACGCCGTGCTCGCTCTCGCAGGCCTCGTGCTGCTCCCGCGCATGGAGCAATTCCGCGGCGAAACCCGCTGGCTCAAACCGTTTGGACGCTTCAACACCTGGAAGCGGCTGATCCGTGTACGCACCTCGCGCGCCAGGGCAGTGGCGGCGCGCATGGCGAACGGAAGCCGCGTGCAGAGAGCGTCGGCAGACCCTTCCGGCGGCAGCTGGCCCTTGCTGATGGATTTGTACCTGCTGCTGCTCGACGACATCGCCCGCCATCGCATAGCCTTCCTGGTGGTGGTGGATTACTTCTGGTATCTCACTCCTTATTTGCTATATCAGCTTGCTCCGCTTGCGGCGTTGGTGGCGATTCTGGTGACGCTCGGCGTCATGAGCAAGAACAATGAAATCGTGGCCTGCAAGGCCAGCGGAATCAGCCTCTACCGTCTCGCGGTCCCGCTGTTGTTTGCAGGCTTGGCCCTCGCAGCCAGCCTGATCGTCCTCGATGATACGTTCCTCCCCTACGCCAACCAGCGCCAGGACGCGCTGCGCAACCAAATCAAAGGCAAACCGCCGCAAACTTATCGCCAGCCGGAACGCTGGATTTTTGGCGAAAATTCGAAAATCTACAATTACGACCTGTTCGACCCCGCGCAAAATCTTTTTGGCGGCTTGACGGTTCTGGAGGTTGACCCAACCACATTCGAGGTGCGTCGCCGTGTCTTTGCCGCGCGCGCGAAGTGGTCCGCGGCGCAAAAGCTTTGGGTGCTGGAATCCGGCTGGGTGCGGGAATTTTCCGGAGGCACGATCGCCCGCTACGATCGCTTTAACGTGAAAGATTTGCCGGAGCTAACCGAGCCGCCCAGTTATTTCAATCGCGAAGTGCTCCCGGCCATCCAAATGAGTTGGCCGCAATTGCGGCGGTACATCGACGACCTGCATCGTGCGGGCTTCGACGTCTCCGCGCTGACTGTGCAGTGGCACCGCAAATTGGCCTTCCCGCTTATCGCTCCGATCAGCATGCTGCTGGCCTTTCCGTTTGCGTTTTTAGTGGGCACGCGCGGAGCCATCGGCGGGGTTGCCGTTGGCATCGCCATCGGGATCGTTTATTGGCTGGGCGCGGAACTGCTCGCCGCCATGGGCGGCGTCGGCCAACTGCCGCCTCTGCTCGCCGGCTGGTCGCCAGATATCGTCTTCTTTTTCTTCGGCCTCTATTTCTTCTTTAAAATGCCAACGTGACGTGACCGCATAAGAGGTTCGGTATGTCGCGCTTCATGCGGACGCACGATCTAAAGTAATACTTGAATTGTGGGTTCCGGACCGAAGCGGAAGCCCTACTTCCTCTTCTTCCTGCTCTCCAACTTTTCCTCAATTACGGCCTGTGCTGCGGCCAAGCGCGAAATCGGGACGCGGAACGGTGACGCGCTGACGTAGTCCATGCCAATGGCATGGCAGAACTTCACGCTGTCCGCGTCGCCGCCGTGCTCTCCGCAGATGCCCACCTTAAGCTTCGCGCGCGTCTTTCGGCCTTTCTCGATGCCCCAACGCATGAGCATGCCCACGCCTTTCGTGTCCAGGGATTGAAACGGATCCGCGGCAAACACACCGGCCTTCTTTTCGTCGACGTAATCCGGGAGGAACCGGCCGGCGTCGTCACGCGAAAGGCCCATGGTGGTCTGCGTCAGGTCGTTCGTGCCGTAGGAGAAAAACTCCGCCACTTCCGCGATCTCATCGGCAAGCAGAGCTGCGCGAGGCAACTCAATCATCGTGCCGACCAGGTACGGCAGCTTGATGCCGGACTTCTTGATCAAGTCATCCGCGACGCGCCGCGTCGACTGCTCGAGGATCCACAACTCCTTTCGATCCAAGGTTAGCGGATGCATGATCTCAGGTAATACTTTAACTCCGCTCTTTTGACACTCAATGGCCGCCTCGATGATGGCGCGCACCTGCATCTCGAGAATTTCCGGATAGGTGATGCATAGGCGACAGCCGCGATGGCCTAACATCGGATTGGCTTCATGCAATTGTTCAACGCGGCGAGCCACTCTCTCGACGTCGAGCTTCAGATCCTTCGCCAACTCCTCCTGCTTGGCTCGCTCGTGGGGAACAAATTCATGTAGAGGCGGATCGATCAAACGGATGGTCACCGGGAAGCCGTCCATGGCTTTGAAGATGCCGATGAAGTCGCGGCGCTGAAACGGCAGCAGCTTATCGAGCGCCGCCACGCGCGCTTCTTTCGTATCCGCCAGGATCATCTCCTGGATAGCGCGCTGGCGTTCGTGACTGCGTTCCGGCTGCTCGAAATCGGTGAAGAACATGTGCTCCGTGCGGCATAAACCGATGCCTTCCGCGCCGAACTCGCGGGCTTTGCGAGCGTCCTGCGGCGTGTCCGCGTTGGTGCGCACACCGAGCCGCCGCACCTCATCGACCCACTTCATCAGCGTGTCGTACGATTTCGGAAGCTGCGGCGTCACCAGCGGCATCTCGCCGGAATAAACGACACCTTCGCTGCCATCTAGGGTGAGCCAGTCCCCTTCCTTCACCACCTTGCCGTTGGCACTCATCGCGCCCGCTTTGTAATCGATGTTCAGCGACTCCGCACCGACCACGCAGCACTTGCCCCAGCCGCGCGCCACCACCGCGGCGTGACTGGTCTTCCCGCCCGTCGCGGTGAGAATGCCTTGCGCGACGGCCATGCCGCCCACGTCTTCGGGACTCGTTTCACGGCGCACGAGAATCACTTTCTCGCCCTGTGCGGCCCAATCCTCCGCCTTGTTCGCGGAGAAAACTACCTTGCCCACCGCGGAACCCGGCACGGCATTGATGCCCTTCGCCAAAATCCTGGACTCCAGCGAACGCCTGTCCACCTTGGCGTCGATGATGGGATAGAACAGGCGCTCGATATCTTCCGGCTTGATGCGCCCGATGGCTTCTTCCTTGGTGATGAGTTTCTCATTCGCCATATCGACCGCGATGCGGAACGCCGCCGCCGGAGTGCGCTTACCGGTGCGCGTCTGCAGCATGTAAAGCGTGCCGTCCTCGACGGTGAACTCCATGTCCTGCATATCGCGATAATGCTTCTCAAGTTTTACTCGAACTTTCTCGAGCTGCGCGTACACCTTGGGCATGACCCTTTTCATTTCGCTCAGGTGCATCGGCGTACGGATGCCGGCGACCACGTCTTCGCCCTGGGCGTTCACCAGGTAATCGCCATAGAAAATCTTTTCGCCGGAGCTGGGGTCGCGCGTGAAGCAGACGCCCGTGCCGGAGTTATCGCCCGTATTGCCGAAGACCATCTGCACCACGTTGACGGCAGTGCCGAGCAGGCCGGTGATTTTTTCCACGCGGCGATAGGTCACCGCTTTGTCCGCCATCCACGAACCGAACACGGCTCCGATGGCGCCCCACAATTGCTCGATAGGATCTTCCGGGAAATCCTTGCCGGTCTTCTCGCGGAAGTTTGCTTTGTACTCCTTCACCAATTCTTTCCAGCCGTTGGCAGGCACGTCGGTATCTTGCTTAACGCCGAGCCTTTCCTTCATCGCGCGCAAGCGGTGCTCGAGGTCTTCTTTCGGCAACTCCATCACCACGGTCGAATACATCTGCACGAAGCGCCGGTAGGCGTCGTAGGCGAAGCGCTCGTTCTTGGTGGACTGCGCCAGCCCTTGCACGGAGCGGTCATTAAGGCCGAGGTTGAGAATCGTCTCCATCATGCCCGGCATGGAGCGCGCTGAGCCGGAGCGCACGCTGACCAGCAGCGGATTCTTGGGATCGCCGAGCTTCTTGCGGGTCACCTTCTCCAGGCGCGTCACATGTTCCGCCACTTGCTTCTTGAGTTCCGTCGGATATTTCTTGCCGTTCTTGTAGAAGTAGTCGCAGGCTTCGGTGGAGATGGTGAAACCTGCCGGCACCGGCAGCCCGATCTTGGTCATCTCCGCCAGGCCCGCTCCTTTTCCGCCGAGCAAGTCGCGCCACGTGCCGTCGCCCTCCGCTTTACCTGCGCCAAAAAAATAGACCCATTTCGTCACTGTATCCTCGCTTTTAGATTTAACCTGATCCGCTTGCGATCCCTTGAACGATGTCGGCGTGCCGACTCTTTTCGCCGGTAACTACATACTTCAAGTAAAACTTGATATCACTCGCTCGCGCCTAGTTCTGAAAAATCCGCTACCGTCGTGAACTCGCGCAGCACTTCCGCGAGCAGCGCCAGGCGATTTTTGCGCACCGCTTCGTTCTCCGCCATCACCATCACTTCGTCGAAGAAGCGGTCGATCGATTTACGCAGTCCCGCGATGCGCTCGAGCGCCTGCTCATAGTGCCCGGCGCGTTTTTCTGTTTGCACTTTGGCGGCCGCGGCACGGCCCGCGGCGAACAGTTCTCTTTCGGCTTCGCTCTCGAAAAGTTCCGGCTGCGGGGAGAGGCCGTCGCTCTTCAGATTGGACTTTTCCAATATTTTGCGAATGCGTTTGAAGGAGACGGCCAGGGGCTCGAAATTTTTTGACTTGCGAATCGATCGCAATGCTGCCAAGCGCCTCTCCGCGTCCAGCAAGTTGTCGGCGCCAGCGCGGAAGACGGCGCTGACTTCGTCGTAGCCGTACCCGGCCCGTTCGCGGAACACGTACCGCGCGCGGTCCAGGATGAAGTCCAGGATCTGCGCCTCCTGCTTGGGGACCACGCCCTTCTTGGGAGAGCTGGTCAGAAGCACCTTCGCCGCGGCGCCAACTGCCGACGAAAGGGACACGGGAAGTTTCTTGTCGAGAATGATCTTGACTACACCTAGAGCCGCGCGGCGCAGCGCGTAGGGATCGCTGGAGCCGGTGGGCACGAGGCCTACGGCAAAGCAGCCGACGATGGAATCGAGCTTGTCGGCTAACGCTACTGCGCAGCCGATCAGGTTGCGCGGGATAGGATCGTCAAGACCAACGGGACGATAGTGATCGTAGATGGCGTCGGCGACGTCGTCCGCTTCGCCCTGCGCGCGAGCGTACAGTCCGCCGACAATGCCCTGCAGCTCGGTGAACTCGCGAACCATTTCGGTGGCCAAGTCGCACTTGGCGAGCTCCGCGGCGCGGTCGGCGTCGGCCACGTGCGCTTGCATCATGCCCAGGTTGAACCACTGCTCCATCAGCCAGCGGGCGATGGCGCGGATGCGCTCGACCTTGTCGCGATAGCTGCCGAGACGGGATTCGTAGGTGATCTTTTCAAGCTTGGGGAGATAGTCGGCGAGCCGACATTTCTGGTCGGCGGCCCAGAAGAACTGCGCGTCGGCAAACCGCGCGCGCAACACCCGTTCGTGACCGGCCCGCACCAGGCCCTTTGGGTCTTTCGCCAGATTGATCACCGCCAGAAACGTCGGCGCCAGTTCTCCGCTCCGTTTCTCAAGCGCGAAATATTTCTGGTGGTCGCGCATGACGGTGATCAAAATTTCGTCCGGCAAGCTAAGGAACGCGGGATCGAAGTTTCCCTGAATCACCGTTGGAAATTCGTTCAAGTAGGTGACCAGGTCCAGCAGGGTTGCATCGGCGTGAAGCCGGAGACTTGTCGCTTTGGTTTGCGCCGCCAGTTCCCTTTCAATCTTGGCGCGGCGTTCGGCAGGGCGCACGATGACGCCATTGGTTCGCAACTTCTTCTCGTACTCGGCGAAGTTGCGCACGCGAATGGATTGCGCCCCGAGGAAACGATGGCCGCGCGTCCTGTCTCCCGCTACGATACCCGCGCAGGTCAGCTTCAGCGGCTTGCCGTCGAGCACCGCGACGATCCAGCGAATGGGACGAATGAAGCGCGGACCGTCGAGGCCGGTCCAGGTCATCGAGCGCGGCCAGGCCAGATCGTGAACCGCGCGCGGCAGGACGTCGGCCAGGATTTGCTCGGCGCTGCGGCCACGCTTGACCTGCTTCGCGGCCAGGTACTCGCCCTTGGGAGTAGTGACCAGAAAGACTTCGTGGAGGGCAACGCCCTGCTTCTCGGCGAAACTCACCGCCGCGCGTGTCGGCTCGCCGACAGAGTCGTACGCCACCGACTTCGGCGGGCCAGTTACTTCAGTCGTCACGTCGGTCTGTTTGCGCGGCAGGTTCTGTACCCACAGCGTCAGCCGCCGCGGCCCTCCAAACGTTTCCACGGTGACGCCGGTTCCGATGCTCTCGCCCGTCAGGACCTTCTCGACATACACCTTGAGGTCATCAGCCGCCTTCGCAACCATCCCGGCCGGTATCTCTTCGCAGCCGATCTCGAAGAGCAGCTCCAATCCCTTCTCCGGTTGCGCCTGCACCGGAGCTGCTGCTCGATGCCACTTCCTCGTTGCCGGGCTCATGCGCGCACCTCGCGCCGCTGTGGTGCTCCGCCAATTTGCTCCAGATACGAAGTGGCGCTGCGGCAGGCCAATCCTCGCACGCGAGCCATCAGCGCGGCACGCTCGGTGGTCGAGATCACGCCGCGCGCGTCCATCAGGTTGAACAGGTGCGAACACTTCAAGCAGTGATCGTAAGCCGCCAGGACCGGATAGCGAGCCCGCTCCTGCCCTTCCGTTCCTGCAAACCCTTCAAGTAATTCTTTAGCTTGCCGCTCGTGCAGCTCGAACTCCGCGC
>WNFN01005175.1_pt2 | contig 10011 bp, 9 predicted proteins | sample 5400161 | NCBI WGS metagenome assembly WNFN01 (sample SAMN13153353, study PRJNA577476) | soil metagenome | isolation source: 80 cm saprolite on Douglas fir-dominated hillslope | place: USA:California | collected 2013-09-17 | reverse complement strand
AAACATCCGAAAGACGAAGTGATTTTCGAGACCGGTTACGGACCATCCGGTTTGCCGCATATCGGTACCTTCGGTGAGGTCGCGCGTACCACGATGGTCCGTCATGCTTTCCGTGTGCTGACCGACGACAAGGTGAAGACGCGACTGATTGCTTTTTCTGACGACATGGACGGACTGCGCAAGGTGCCGGACAATGTGCCGAACAAGGAGATGCTGGAACGGCATCTCGGCAAGCCGCTCACCCAGGTGCCCGATCCGTTCGGCACGCATCCGAGTTTCGGCGAGCACAACAACGCGCGTCTGCGCGCCTTTCTCGATCACTTCGGCTTCGAATATGAATTCATGTCGTCGACCGAATGCTACAAGTCGGGCCGCTTCGACAGTGCATTGCTCAAGGTATTGGAGCGCTTCGATAAGGTGATGGCGATCATGCTGCCATCGCTGCGCGAGGAGAGGGCGGCGACCTATTCGCCGTTTCTGCCAATCGATCAGAAGACCGGCATCGTTTTGCAGGTGCCTGTCACCGCACACGACGCCAAGGCCGGGACCATAACTTATGAAGACCCCGACACCAAAAAGTCGGTGGTTGCGCCGGTGACCGGCGGGCGCTGCAAGCTGCAATGGAAACCCGATTGGGCCATGCGCTGGGTTGCGCTCGGCGTCGACTACGAAATGGCCGGCAAGGACCTGATCGACTCGGTGAAGCTCTCCGGTGAAATCTGCCGTGCGCTCGGCGGCGTCGCGCCGGAAGGCTTTAACTACGAGCTGTTCCTCGACGAGAAGGGGCAGAAAATTTCGAAGTCGAAAGGCAACGGCCTGACGATTGATGAATGGCTGCGTTATGCCAGCCCCGAAAGCCTTTCTTTGTTCATGTATCGCGAACCGAAAGCGGCCAAGCGGCTCTACTTCGATGTCATTCCGCGCAACGTCGATGAGTACTATCAATTCCTCGACGGTTTTGAGCGGCAGGATCCGCGGCAGCAGCTGTCGAATCCGGTCTGGCATGTTCATTCGGGCAAGCCGCCGAAAATCGACATGCCGATATCGTTCGGCATGCTGCTGACGCTGGTGTCATCTTCGAACGCCGAAAATGCCGATACGCTGTGGGGCTTCATTGGCCGCTACCGGCCGGGCGTGACGCCGAAGACGCATCCAAAGCTCAATCAGCTGGTCGAATATGCCATCCACTATTTCCGCGATTTCGTTTTGCCCGAAAAGAAATTCCGCGAGCCAACGGCTGCCGAACGCGCAGCCTTGAGCGATTTGCGCGACGCGCTCTCGCAACTGGCGCCCGGTGCAACCCCGGAGGATATCCAGAATGTGGTCTACGAAGTCGGCCGCCGCGAGCCGTTCCTGGACCCGAAGAAGAAGGCAAAGGATGGCAAGCCCGGCGTGTCTCTCGATTGGTTCAATCTGCTTTACCAGGTGTTGCTGGGCCAGGAGAAAGGTCCGCGCTTCGGTTCATTCGTCGCGGTTTATGGCTTGCAGAATACCATCGACATGATTGACGGCGCGCTGGCACGCAGCGCGTAGCTTCCTTCGTTCGTCCCCGCGGAAGCGGGGACCCAGCCTTTTCATGTAGCCCGGGATTCCCGCTTTCGCGGGAATGAGCGGTTTTGGAGTGCCCGCTACTGACTCGCCCAGACGATACGGGCGATCCACACGACATCGGACATCGGCAGCGTGCGGTCGCGGTGTTCGGCGTTGAGCGATTTGAGCTCGACCGACTTGCTGTTCTTGCGCTTGAGCTCCTTGACCATGACTTCCCCGTCTTTGGTCTTGACCACGACCCGGTCGCCCTTGCGCACCGTCGCCGCCGGCGAAACGACAATGACGTCGCCGGCACGATAGGCTGGCCGCATCGAATCTCCGGAGATTTCCAGCGCGTAGGCATGCTCATCGCTAACCGCGGGGAAGGCGATTTCCTCCCAGCCCTTGCCGACCGGGAAACCGCCGTCGTCGAAAAAGCCGCCGGCACCTGCCTGGGCGAACCCAATCAACGGCACATTGTGCATCGTCGACTTGCCGCCGTCGGTGATCAAAGTAACGAAAGTATCGAATTTTGTGCTCGTGGCCTGTAACGCCTTGGCCACGGACTCCGTCGAGGGCCAGCGCGGGCGCCCCTCCGGCGTGACACGCTTGGATTTGTTGAAAGTGGTCGGGTCGAGCCCCGCTTTCTTGGCAAGACCGGAAGGCGTCATCTTTGCGCGTGCGGCCAACCGGTCGATCGCGGTCCAGATTTGATTGTGCGTCAGCATAGCCATTGGCGCGGCACCCGTGTGAGGCTGTGGTCCGATAGATAGGAATTATAGCCTTGAGTCGCCCCCCCTCCGCAACAGTTTCCTGTGACCTCGCCTTGAATAAGCCTTGGCCCCGCCGATAGGGTCGATTCATATGCAGGTTCGGAGTCACATGCCGTGATCGGCTTTTTCGACCGCCTGTCCCGTCCGCTGCTGCGCGCCTTCGAGCCGGAGGATGCGCACACCCTCGCGATCAAGGCCCTTCGTTATATGCCGGTGGCCCGAGCGCCGGCCGATGCCGACGAGCTCGCCGTGCGCGCATTTGGGCTGAAATTCCCGAATCCGATCGGGCTTGCCGCCGGTTTCGATAAAAATGCACAGGTGCCGGATGCATTGCTGCGCCTCGGCTTCGGCTTCGCCGAGGTCGGCACCATCACGCCCCGTGCTCAAGGCGGTAATCCAAGACCGCGTCTGTTCCGCCTTGACACCGACCAGGGCGTCATCAACCGGCTGGGCTTCAATAATGACGGGGCCGCCGCCGCTCACATACGGCTCACGGCCCGCCGGAATGCCGGCGGCATTGTGGGCGTCAACATTGGCGCCAATCGCGACTCCGTCGACCGGACCGAGGACTATGTGCGGTTGATCGAAACGTTCGCCGCGGTCGCCAGCTATTTCACCGTCAATGTGTCGTCGCCGAATACGCCCGGCCTTCGGGATTTGCAGGAGGCCAAGGCGCTCGACGATTTACTGGCGCGCGTCATCGACGCACGCGAGCGTGTCAGTGCGCGTGCAGGCTCGACGCCAGTGCTGCTCAAGATCGCGCCCGACCTCACGCTGCCGGACCTCGACGACGTCGTCGGGGTTGCGCGCAAGCATCGCGTGGATGGCATGATCGTCGGCAATACAACGATCTCGCGGCCCGGCTCTTTGCGAGATCGCGATAAGGCGCGTGAGCAAGGCGGCTTATCGGGCCGGCCACTGTTCAAGCTCTCGACGCGCATGCTGGCGGAAACTTTTGTGCGGGCTGAAGGCTACCGGCCTGGTTTATCGGGGCATTGGCGTCATGGCAGAGATAAAGGCAGATCTCACGGCGGCTCTGAAGCGCGGCCATCGCAATTCGCTTGCTTCGATGGTCGGTGGCGATGCGGCGGCAATCACGGCGGAAAGCTGGCCGGGCTAAAATCCTCGGCTCATGCCCGCGCAAGCGGGAATCCCATTACCAATTCAAGATGAGTCTGGATCCCCGCTTTCGCGGGGATGAGCGGATTTTTTTCTATTTGCCCCGGGGCGCGTTGAACAAACGCACAAGGATCCAGATCGGGATCACGATCACCGCGCCGAGCAGGAAATAGCGCCAGAGCCAGCGGAACGCGTCGAAGCCCATATTCCAGATGCTGCGCACCAGCCGCTCGACGCTGTGAATGATGTCGAATGGGTCGAGGCCGAGCGCCGAGAGGATTACGCCGACCAGGATCGACAGCAGAACGAGGCGCCCCAGCACCGCGAGGGGTGAACCGCCCGTCCATCGCGTGACCTGATTATCAGCCATGATCATCTCCGTTGACCTGCACTGTAGCAGGCTTGCGCCGCTCTAACATATTCTCCAGCGCAGTGCCGGATTTGTGGTGTGGCGAGCGTTGAAACTCCTCGAGCGCGACTTGGATATATTCCCGATCGCCGACCGGCGCCTGGAATGGGCGCGCGACCGCGAAGCCAAAGGCGATCTCACCGGAGCCGAGGATCTGCTGCTGCAGGCACTCGAGCTTGCGCCGGGCTATGCATCGGCCTGGTTCATTCTGGCCGAGTTGCGCGAGAAGCTCGGCGATCGCGAAGGCGCCGTCGCGGCGTTCGAGAAGGCCAGGGCGGCCGACCCGCAGGACCGTCATGGCGCGTCGCTTCATCTCGTTCGGCTGGGCGCTCGGCCTTCTATGGCGATGCCGGAAGGCTACGTGCGGGCGCTATTCGACGGTTACGCCACGCGTTTTGACGAAGCGCTGACGAAGAATCTGAATTATCGCGCGCCGGAATTGCTGTTTCGCGCTGTTGAAGCCGCGCATGCGGGCGGACGAATGAAATTCGGGACGGTGGTTGATCTCGGTTGCGGCACCGGGCTCGCCGCTCTGCCGTTCCGGCCCTTCAGCGATTGGATGGTGGGCGTGGACCTTTCAACCGCGATGCTGGCGCAGGCGCGGACGAAAGGCATTTACGACCGTCTGGTCGAAGCCGACGTCCTGGCGTTTCTCGCCGGCGAGGCGAAGATCAAGGCGCGCTATCACCTCGTGCTCGCCGCCGACGTTTTTATGTACTTCGATGACCTCGCGCCGGTGCTCACTGCGGTTGCGCAGGTGCTGGCGTCGCCCGGCCAGGTCGCTTTTAGCGCGGAAGCGCACGACGGCCACGGGGTCCATATGCGCGACACCCTGCGCTATGCCCACGACGAGGCGCACGTGAAAGCCGCTGTGGTCGCCGCCGGATTAAAGCCGATCAGCCTCGATTTTGCCTCTACTCGCACCGAAAAAGGCGAACCGGTGCCCGGATTGATCGTGGTGGCCGGACGCTGAGTGACATGGAACCCGCGCGCGACCTTTTCGAAACGACGCCATTGCTGCCAGACGTTTTCGCACGCTGGTTTGCGGGCCGCGGCTGGCAGCCGCGCGCGCATCAGCTCGAACTGCTGACCAAAGCAAAATCCGGGCGCTCGGTGCTGCTGATCGCTCCGACCGGCGGCGGCAAAACCCTCGCCGGCTTTTTGCCGACGCTGGTGGAGTTGAGCGAGCATGGCATTCAATCCCGCAATCTGAAATCGACTGGACGCGCGCTCGTGCGCTCACAGGGCCTCCATACTCTTTACATTTCGCCGCTAAAGGCGCTCGCCGTCGATATTGCACGCAATCTGGAAATTCCCGTGCAGGAGATGGGCTTGCCTGTGAGGCTTGAAACACGCACGGGAGACACGCCGGCATCGAAGCGCCAGCGCCAACGGCGAGATCCTCCGGACATCCTGCTCACCACCCCCGAACAGCTCGCGCTGCTGCTCGCGAGTGCCGATGCGCCTTATCTGTTCGGCACACTCAAGCGCGTGATACTCGACGAATTGCATTCGCTGGTGACGTCGAAGCGCGGCGATTTGCTCTCGCTTGGGTTGGCGCGGTTGTTTGCATTGACGCCCCAGCTCACCACGGTCGGGCTCTCAGCGACCGTTGCCAATCCCGATGAGCTTTGCCGCTTTCTCGTGCCGCAGCCCCTGCAAGGCGAAGCGCGTGCGGATCTCGTGGTGGCACAGGCTGGCGCGCAGCCATTCGTTACGATGCTCGACACCGAGGAGCATTTGCCCTGGGCCGGCCATTCGGCGCGGCATGCGCTCGGCGAAATTTACGCCCATATCAAGACGCACAAGACGACGCTTGTGTTCGTCAATACGCGTAGCCAGGCAGAATTTCTTTTCCAGGAGCTTTGGCAAGCAAACGACGACAATCTCGCCATTGCTTTGCATCACGGCTCGCTCGATGTCGCACAACGCCGCCGCGTTGAAGACGCAATGGCGGCCGGAAAATTACGCGCTGTAGTGTGTACTTCGTCCCTCGACCTTGGTGTCGACTGGGGCGACGTCGATCTGGTGATCAATGTCGGCGCGCCGAAGGGCTGCTCGCGGCTCCTCCAGCGGATTGGCCGTTCCAACCACCGTCTCGACGAGCCTTCCGAGGCCGTTCTGGTACCGGCGAACCGCTTTGAAGTGCTGGAATGCCGGGCCGCAATCGATGCCGTGGCTGAAAATGCTCAGGACACGCCGCCGCTTCGCACCGGCGCGCTTGACGTACTGGCGCAACATATTCTGGGCCGCGCCTGCGGCGAGCCATTTCTTGCGGACGAACTGTACGCCGAGGTCCGTGCCGCCACACCCTATGCCGGGCTTGCGCGCGCCGATTTCGACGCCGCAGTCGATTTTGTCGCCACGGGCGGCTACGCGCTGAAAGCTTACGAGCGCTTTGCCAAGATCAGACAGGGAAAGGATGGCCGTTGGCGCGTAACGCATCCGCGCGTCGCACAGCGCTATCGCATGAATGTCGGCACCATCGTCGAGGCCGACATGATCAAGGTGAGGCTGGTGCGGTCGCGCCGGAGCGGGGCGGTCGTTCCGCGCGGCGGGCGTCTTCTCGGTGAAGTCGAGGAATATTTCATCGAGACGTTGACGCTCGGCGACACATTTGTATTCGCTGGAGAAATTCTCAAATACGAGGCGCTCGTCGAGGACGAGGTCTATGTCTCGCGCTCTGATGCTACCGATCCGAAAGTGCCGGCTTACGAGGGCGGTAAGTTTCCGCTGTCGACTTATCTCGCGGCTCGTGTGCGCGCACTTCTCGCCAAGCCAGAGGCGTGGCGCGCGTTGCCGGAGCAAGTCCGCGAATGGCTCGAGATACAGGAATGGCGCTCGCTTCTGCCTAAGGCCGGCGATTTGCTGGTCGAGACGTTCCCACGCGCCGCCAAGTACTATCTGGTTTGCTACCCATTCGAGGGGCGTCTCGCGCACCAGACGCTCGGAATGCTGCTGACGCGCCGTCTGGAGCGTGCCCGGCTCAAGCCGCTCGGCTTTGTCGCCAACGAATATGCACTGGCGGTTTGGGGGCTCGGCGACGCCGCCTTGCGCATCGCGCGCGGCGATCTCTCGCTCGCCCAACTGTTCGACGAGGATATGTTAGGTGACGATCTGGAGGCGTGGCTTGCGGAATCCGCGCTCATGAAGCGCACTTTTCGCAGTTGTGCCATCATCGCCGGGCTGATCGAAAAACGGTTCCCCGGAGAGGAGAAATCGCGCCGCCAGCTCACCATTTCGACCGACCTCGTCTATGACGTGCTGCGCAAGCACCAGCCAGACCACATCCTTTTGCGTGCGGCGCGCGCGGACGCTGCGACCGGGTTTCTCGATATCAAACGCCTCGGTGAAATGCTCTCGCGCATCAAGGGCCGAATCGTTCATAAAGCGCTCGACCACGTCTCGCCGCTCTCGGTTCCAGTGCTGCTGGAGATTGGCCGCGAGACGGTCTATGGCGAAGCCTCGGATACGTTGTTGGCCGAAGCGGCCGACGAATTGATCAAGGAAGCGATGCGTTGAGCCAAGCGGCCCAAAATCTGGCGGAGAGCGAGGGCAACCTCATCGTGCTTGCCGGCGTCCCGCTGCTCGCCGACCCGCAAGGTGCGCTCTATTGGCCGGAGCAGGGGCTGCTGGCGGTCGCCGATCTGCATCTGGAAAAAGGCTCAAGCTTTGCCGCCCGCGGACAATTGTTGCCGCCCTACGACACCGCGAGCACACTGGCGCGTCTCGCGCGCTTGATTTCAGATTATGAACCCCGCTGCGTGGTGGCGCTCGGCGACAGTTTCCACGACGGCGGCGGCCCGGAACGGCTAAGCGATGACGATCGCGGCAATCTGCGCGGGTTGCAACGTGGCCGCGACTGGATCTGGATCACCGGCAATCACGATCCCCAGCCAGCCGAGGGCATCGGCGGCGTGTTTCAGGCCACACTGACCATCGGCGCGCTGACGTTCCGTCATGAACCGAAAGGCGCGCCCGGTGAAGTCAGCGGTCATTTGCATCCTGTCGCACGTATTTCTCACCGCGGCCGAGCGGTCAGCCGGCGCTGCTTCGCCGCTGACAAGACCCGCATGGTCATGCCGGCATTCGGTGCTTTTACCGGTGGTCTCAATGTTCGCCATGCGGCGTTTGCCGATTTGTTCGGCACGCTCGCCTTCACGGCGCATTTGCTTGGCGATGCCCGGCTTTACTCTTTTGCTGCCAAGCGCTGCCTGCCAGATTGAGTTGTGAGTGTGATCAATCGCGTGCGAAAACCAGGCTGGCGAACCAGCCAATCAGCAGCGCCATCATCGCAGTCGCCATTCCATAGAGTAACCCATAGTCGTCAGAGCCGCCGGCAAACAGCTGAACGTCGATCCCGTAGCTTCCGGTCGGCACGGCCGCCGGCATGGGTATTGCGGCGCGGAAGACTGTCGGCGTGAGGAAAGTCACCGCTGTTCCTGACTCCCGATAGAGCCCCTGCTGATTCTGAAGCCGTACGAACGCTCGGCGAAACGGATCATCGGGTATCGTGTCGGCGATATCGGCGCCGATACGTTGCGGCAGCAGAAAGTTATCGAGCCCGATTTGCAGGCGTCGCAAGGTGTTCTGGTTGGCGATCGCGCCGACAGGCCTGTTCGTCAGCACAGCAAGGTAGGATGGCGCGCGCTCGAATTCGCGCGAATCGATGTTGACCCAAATACCGAGCACGCGCTCCTTGCGCCGCGTGCGCAGCGTCTGGCGCGGCCCCGTCACCGTCACGACAAGATCGTAGGGCGGCCGCAGCGGGCTTGTTATGGGGTCAGGCTCGATGGTGCCGAACAACACCAGTTCCTCGCCAACAAAGCTCGACGTGACGGCCACCCGATGGTTGGACAGAGATACCACCAGCCGTTCGGCGGCAGCGGGTCCGGTGCCGCAAGCCACGACGATGAGCGCGAGTGTGACCGCAAGCCGCCTCATCATTCATTCCTGACGTAGCGGATCGAATAAAGATCGTCCGGCCGCACGACCAGTTCGTAGGCAAACCGGCAGCCGACCGCGAATACGAGAAGGCCAAGCAGCAGCCGCAGCCGTTCGCCGCGCATCTTCTGCCCCGTGCGCGCGCCGAACTGCGCGCCGATGACGCCGCCGACCATCAGGATCAGCGCCAGCACCACATCCACCAGATGGTTCGTGGCCGCGTGCATCACCGTTGCCGAGGCCATCGTGACCAACGTCAACACCATTGAGGTGCCGATGACGGTCGCCGTCGGAACCCTGAGAAAATAGATCAGCATCGGCACCAGCAGGAAGCCGCCGCCGATGCCCATGATCGCGCCGACAAATCCGATGATGAATCCGATTGCCCAGACCGGAATCGCCGATACGTAGATTTTCGAGCGCTTGAACCGGAGCTTGAATGGCAATCCGTGAAGCCAGGTATGACTTCCCGGCCGCCGCAGCGTTGCCGGCATGCCGCGGCGGGTGCGCATCACGGCTCGCACGCTTTCGTAAATCATCACGCTACCAACGATCGTGAGCAGGGTGACGTAGGAGAGGCCGATCATCAGATCCAGCTGATCGAGCGCGGAAATCGACGTTGCCGCGGCGCCAATGGCCGATCACGCCCGACACCGAGGCGCCGACCAGCTGGTTCGCCTGGGTCCCGACCGCGACCGCGGGCGGCACGCCGATGAAGATCAGCAGCGGGGTCATCAGGAAGCCGCCGCCAATACCAAACATTCCGGAGATGTAGCCAACGGCAAGGCCCATCCCGAGTACAAGGAAGATATTGACGGGCAGGTCGGCGATGGGAAGGTAAATCTGCAAGCGTGTCGTCCGACGGTTAGGCCAACGCTATGGCGGCAGCGCCGCGCCCGGGCAGTTCATATGACAACTAACACCGAGACGCGTGGAAACGTCGGCACTCCCAATCGTGACAGACTCAAGGCCGTCCGGTCAAAGCTTGGATTGATTCTAGCCGATGAATGCGCCGTTGATCACGCGCTCACGCAATAAGGCGCCGTCGTTCACAGTTTTCCTGGATCGAAGGCATTGAACGAAAGCGACCCAGCTGCCCGCGGCTTTTCGTGCGGCGGGGGCGTCGCGCGGTCCCAGCCACCTTGCGGTTCGCGGACCACTGTGGCGTCGGCGGGTTGGGTCTGCGCTACAAAGCTTTTGACGGCTTGCTGGGCGGCCGCGAGCGTCTGCGCATCA
>WNFN01247660.1_pt1 | contig 10017 bp, 6 predicted proteins | sample 5400161 | NCBI WGS metagenome assembly WNFN01 (sample SAMN13153353, study PRJNA577476) | soil metagenome | isolation source: 80 cm saprolite on Douglas fir-dominated hillslope | place: USA:California | collected 2013-09-17 | reverse complement strand
AATACCGTCGCGGCGGGTAGTATCGACCAGACGGTCGAGCCCTTTTTCGCCAGGATCCCGCTGATCGTGCCAGCGATTTTCATGCTCTACCTTCGGCCCAGCGGAGGAAGGATTCAAAAACAATCCTGGGGACTTGTGAATCACTCTCGGCGAAAAGAGGGTGCACGCACCATAGCTAACCGCCGAGGCTGTAGGCGACATTGTTTTCTGCTTTTTTTTAGGAAGAGCTTCTCGGGATTGATAGGAGTCCGAACGACTTCTCAACGTGGGCCGGCCGAAAAAGCTCGATTCTATTTCCGAGCGGAATTTTCGGGAATAAAGTCGACCTAGTTTGGTCGTTGCTTAGTGGAGAAGACCCAAAAAAAAGATGCATATTGATCTGTTCTTGGCACCAGGTGGGATCATGTCTGGTGGAGCTCAATCGGGGTCCGCCAGCGCGGCTATGCTTCTCGTTGTATCCGGCGGCCGCCGGATTAGGCGGAAGGAACTTTCTACAGCCCATCATTCCAATCGGAAGACGGGCCGATTGATCCGAAGTATCCGCTGAAAGAAACGCCTTCCGCTCGGATCACTACGGACGATGGAGTTTGCCCGGAAGCACGGCAAACCGCACCTGCATCTCTGCGCCGGAAATGATACGTCTGCGGACAACCTGAGGGCTTTCTTTGAATGCCACGATGTGAAGATTCTGAATGTGGCCGGGCCACGGGCGAGCAAGGAGCCCGGGGTGGGTGAGTTTGTGGTGAGGACTCTTGGACAAGCCTTTGCTGAAATGGCTCCAGGTGAGTAAGGACGAACGGTACTGACTGCAGAATCCAAAAGCGATGACCTCAGTTCGACGAAAATCTGATCTCGACCTCATGGCCGAAAGGCATTGATTAACTGACGCGCCTCTCAATCCCGCGGCGCTAACGCAGCTAACAATTTCTCAAAACGTGGATCCTTCCGAAGCGGGTCCCATTCGGGATCCATCTTGAGGTCTCCGTAAGTGAGCCAAGCACCACTGGGCACATGGACGACGATATTAAGTTGTTCGAAAGCAAGGTCCCACTGGTTTGCCCAAGTACAGACGCGTGCAAAACATGTCGCCAACCCTGGGCCGTCACGGGCATCCTCAGAGATCGGTCGCATTTCCATCGCTCGCCGCGCTTCCTGCATGGCTTCTTCCTTTCGCCCCAGGGCGACATCAGCTTTAGCAAGCGCGACCAGCAAAAAGGGATCGGTCGGATCGGCCTCGACCTTTCGGTAAAGCTGCTCGCGCGCAGCGCCAAACTGCTCGATGTTGGGATGATTCCCTTGAATGAGCTCAAGCCAGAGCATCCAGATTCCTCGCGGAACGGAAGCTCCATAGAAATAAAGCTCTTCCCCTGGAACCTTGCTGAGAATGTCTTTCGCAGCGGCGAAGTCACGTGCGTAGTTCGCATAGTAAACGCGTTCAATTGCCACCGCGGGGTCATCTTTCATAGAAGGCGGGAGCGCCTCGTAGGCAGCACTGACAGCGCTCAAATCTCCCCGCTCGGCGAACGCCCACCACGCTTTAATAGTCATGAACACTGGTTGCTGATCGGGCTTGAGTTCGACGATCCGATTCCAGATCCGCTCGGCGTCTCGATAACGCCGGAGCATCTCATACGTAGCAGCTAGGTCATAGAGAATGTCCGGATTCCGCGGATCCAGGGTGGTCGCTTTCCCCAGACCGGTGATCGCATTTTCCCAGCGTCCCTGTCTTCGGTCGATCGCAGCCGTGAGCTCGAGGAGATCAGAATTATTCGGGAGAGCTTGCGCCACAATCGCTAATTGAACGCGGGCTCTCTCATAGTCGCGATAGCATTCATAAAGGTGACTCGCTAGGGCCAGATGAACTTCGGGAAGATGCGGTTGAAGCCGTAATGCCTCATTCATTGCCGCATCAGCCAGCGCAAGCCTCTCCGGCGTGTGATCGAAATTAAGGTAGAAAAAATCGTGAAGGTTTGCCATCAAACAATACGCCAGTGTGAACCTACCATCCTCCCGAGTCGCTTGTTCGAGTAAGCCGATTGCCCTTAAACCATTTTCCTTAAGAGTACCTGGCCAACCCCAGGCCTTAGACAGCTGCTTGGCTTGAAGATAAAGGTCATACGCCTCCAAATTATTGGTCGGCTTCTGCTCGATGTCCTTGCGTTCGTCCGGCGACAACTGAGTACTTAACCTCGACGCCACTTTCTGGGCGACCTCGCTCTGGATGGCAAAAATATCTGTCAGATCCCGATAATAGCTATCGGCCCAAATCGTGTTGTCATTGCGGGCATCGATCAACTCGGTACTAACACGCACGTGATTTCCATCACGACGGACGGTTCCCTCCAGCACGTTCGCCACCCCTAGAGCGGTGGCGATTTGGCGCAGATCACGTGTGCTATCCCCCCGATACTGCATCACCGAGGTACGACTGATGACCTTCAGTTGCGCAATCTTGGCGAGATTATTCAGAATCTCATCCTGCACGCCATCGGCAAAGTAGGCGTCGTCTTTGTTCGGGCTGATGTTCTCGAAAGGTAGGACCGCGACGCTCTTTTCGGTTGGTATCGCTTCGGCACTTCGTTGGTTGAGCAAACTCCGCGTACGGAGAAAAGAAAAACCAGGCGATTGCTACTGCGGCAAGACACAAGCCGGCACCCAGCAACCAGCGAACAGCCTGCCTTCTCGGTTTTCGTTTTGATAAATTTTGGGTTGCTTGATCCGCGGTCGACCTGAGCTCGTCTGCCGTCAATCGTAACCCGGAACCAATCGCTCCTCGAACCTTCGTTGTCGCCTTCTGCAATTGAGCAGGATTTTGAAAACGCTGGCTAGGATCCTTCGCGAGCAGGAGGTCGAGCAACGCCATAATGGGCTCCGGGATATTCCTCAGTTTCACTAAGTGCGGCGCGGCCTGCTGATGCTGGTCCATCAATTCCGCGGCTGACCCTTGGAAAGGAGGTTTGCCTGAAAGCATTTCCCAGAGAGTTACCCCCAATGAATACACGTCGGAACGGATGTCTGTCCCGAGTCCGGCAAACTGTTCCGGACTAGCATAGGTGGGAGTTCCAATAAAACTTCCCGCGATTGAAAGCGTATCTTCCGTGACTCCTTTCGCTAGCCCCAAGTCGATTATCTTAACGTTCTCCAATCGGCCCTCCTCCCAAGTGAGCATGATATTGCTGGGCTTAATGTCGCGATGAACGAGACGCTGTTTGTGGATCGCAGTTAGCCCTGCAGCCACCTGCGTCACTATTTCGAGAGCCAGGTCGATGTCCAACCGGCCGCGACGATGGATGAGGGCTTCTAACGTTTCCCCATTCACAAACTCCATCGCATAAAAGTAGTTTCCGCCGCTTTCTCCCGGGTGATGTACCGTGGCCACATTTGGATGGCAGACGCTGGCCGCGGCTCGGGCTTCCCGCAAGAAACGGCTCCGGGCAGATTCATTACCGATGAGCTGTGCACTAATGATCTTGAGAGCCACAGGGCACCGGAGGTGGGTATCAATGGCTTTGTAGGTTACTCCCATGCCACCGCGCCCGAGCTCGATCGGTGTTCCATCTTCTTTTTTTAGAACTTGATAGTGCTCAAAACAGAGCTCAGAAGAAACGGCCGAAAGTGACTCGGTCTCGGGTGAGACAGCTCCCCGCAGTGCGCACACCGGACAGAAATCACTGTTTTGGCTCAATGCAGTGCCGCAAACCTCGCACGCGCGTTTGCTTTCTGTTTTCACGACTGGGGAGCTGGCTTAGATTCTCGGATTCTAGTCGATTTGGACGTTGATTGCTTGCAGAAAGTGGTCGGTGTCCGCGACTTACGCAGAAGCGGGCTCACGCCGCACTTGTTGCCCGAACACCGGGCACAAACCCGCTTAGATGCGGGGACCACAAGAGCAATTTAGCGTCCGTGTGGACGAAGGAGTAAATCGAATTGCCGGCACTTCTTGGTATCGAAACTACAAATATTCTTCAGAGTTCCTGCAACTCGGGGAGTGGAATCTCTTTGTAAACTAATGAAATGCCAGACAAAGAGAACGGCTCATCAAAGACTACAGAAACAATTTAAGGAATGAATAGCAAGTTAATCGCACTGCCAGCTGCTCAAACTCTGGTGAAACGAAGAGTGGAGACAGATCCGGAGTGGATCCCAATATGGGTCGCGCTTCAATTCGCCGTAAAAGATACCATATGGCGCTTTCGTCATAGGGCTCAGAGTTTTAAAGGCCAGATCCAACTCCTTGATCCACGCGTAAACGATGGCGAGATTCATTATCATACCAGGACCGTCCACCGCGTCTTTGGAAAATCGGCAATAGCTCAACGGCGTGTTTAGCTTCGGAAATGGCTGCTTCTTTATGTCCGAGCAGAGCGTCTACCACCGCCAAATTGCTAAGCAGATAGGCCGCCTTTCCTGGTGACCTCTGGACCTTTTGGCTCAATTGCTGTCGCGTCTCTGCAAAGCTGGAGTTCACGCCTGTTTCCTGTCCTTGCAGTCGAGAAAGCAGAATCGAGTAACAGCCAATGGGAACAGATACAAGTGCATAAGCGAATTGATTGTCCTCACCGCCCTTCATCTTGTCGACCAGTTCCGTTGCCCGCCGCCAATCACCATCTGACAAGGCGCAACTCAATTGCAGACTGAGAACAGTCCGGTCCTTTGCCATAGCGGGAGGGAGCGCAGCAAGCGCCAAGCGCAACCGGGTATTATCTCCGGTCTTCAATGTGGTTTCAGCGAATGCCCCTAGGAGCTTGAGCATTGGGCGATCAGGTGCTAGGTCGATCGCCCGATCATAGAACTGTTCAGCTGCGCGAAACTGACGGGTGGAATAAAGCGTGCCAGCCAAGTCATTAATCAAAACCCAATCGCGTGGATCGCGCCTGACGGCTTCGATTTGGTCCTGGATGGCTTTCTCAAAGTTACCCTGTCGGCTATCGATCCAAGCCCCGAGCATGATGGCTTCGGCATTGTTGGGCAGGCTGCGCTTAGCGATGGCTAACTGTACCCGTGCCCGATCGTAGTCGCGATAGCAGACGTAAAGGTGACGCCCATAGGCGAGATGAACCTCGGGCAAGTCCGGTTCTAGGCTCAACGCACTGTTTACCGCCTCATCTCCCAAGGCGCGCCGCTCTGGGCTCGGATCGTCCCGACCATAGAAGAGGTCATTAACTTCCGCCGACGCGCAGTAAGCAAGCGTTAACTTTGGATCTATATGGGTGGCTTGTTCCAGGAAACCAATGGCGTCCCCCAGCGGCTTCTCGACATTTCCGACTGAAAAAGAAGCATAAACGTCTGCGATCAACTCCTTTGCCCTGAGGTACAAATCGTAGGCTTCCAAATTGTTAGTGGGTCTTGCCAGAATACTCTTCTTTTCCTCGGGCGAAAGGGTAGCAGCGAGCTTGCTGGCGATCGTCTGAGCAACCTCGGTCTGAATAGCAAAGATGTCGGTCAAATCCCGGTCATAACTATCGGCCCAAATCGTGTTGTCATTTTGGGCATCGACTAACTCGGTACTAACACGCACGTGATTTCCATCACGACGGACGGTTCCCTTCAGCACGTTCGCCACCCCTAGAGCGATGGCGATTTGGCGCAGATCACGTTTGCTATCCGCCCGATATTGCATCACCGAGGTCCGGCTAATGACTTTGAGTTGAGCGATCTTGGCCAGGTTATTGAGGATCTCATCCTGAACCCCATCAGCGAAATAGCTGTCGCTTTTGTTATCGCTCAGGCTTTCAAAGGGCAGGACCGCAATGCTTTTTTGTGGTGCCTTTACCCAGACCGATGGAGTCACCGAGGACGCGGCTTGGTGGTCGAGTCTGAAGAAGCCATTCATCGCAAGGATCGCTATCCCGGCAATCAAAAGGCCGGCCAACAGCCAGCGAAAAGCATGTTTTCTGGGCTCTCGTTTCGGTGATTGCACAGCTATTTGGTCATCAGCAGACCGCAGCTCTTTCGGGCTCAGAGGCGATCGCTTCTTTCACTCTTGGCAGAGCCTTCTGCAGTTCGCCTGGGCTTTGGAAGCGTCTGCTAGCATCTTTCTCCAGCAGGACTTCCAACAACGTGATCATCGGTGCTGGAACATTCATCAATTTTCCAGTGGGCAGTGCAGCATGTTGATGCTGGTCCATCAACTCCGCGACTGACCCATGGAAAGGAGGTTTACCCAAAAGCATTTCCCAGAGAGTTACCCCCAATGAATACAGGTCGGAACGGATGTCTGTCCCAAGTCCGGCAAACGGTTCCGGACTAGCATAGGTGGGAGTTCCAATAAAACTTCCCGCGATCGAAAGCGTGTCTTCCGTGACTCCTTTCGCTAGGCCTAGGTCGATTATCTTGACGTTTTCCAATCGATCCTCCTCCCAGCTGAGCATGATATTGCTGGGCTTAATGTCGCGATGAACGAGATGCTGTTTGTGGATCGCAGTTAGCCCTGCAGCCACCTGAGTCAGTATTTCGAGAGCCAGTTCGATCTCCAACTGGCTGCGACGACGGATGAGGGCTTCTAACGTTTCTCCATCCACAAACTCCATCACATAAAAGTAGTTCCCGCCGCTTTCTCCCAGATGAAATACCGAAGCCACATTGGAATGACGAACACTGGCCGCGGCTCGGGCCTCCCGCACGAAACGGCTCCGGGCAGATTCGTTCCCGATGAATTGTGCACTAATGATCTTCAGAGCCACAGGGCACCGGAGGTGGGTATCAATGGCTTTGTACGTTACTCCCATGCCACCGCGTCCGAGCTCCATCGGTGTTCCATCTTCGTTTTTGAGAACCTGATAGTGCTCAAAACAGAGCTCAGAAGAAATGGCCGAAAGTGACTCCGTCTCAGGCGAGACAGCTCCTCGCAGCGCGCAAACTGGACAGAAATCACTGTTTTGGCTCATGCAGTGCCGCAAACCTCGCACGCGCGTTTGCTTTCTGTTTTCACGACTGGGGAGCTGGCTTAGCTCCCGGGATTCTAGTCGATTTGGTTGCGGATCGCCTGCACAAAATGCCCCGCGGTCACGGCTCGACTTGTTTGAGTTTCAGAGGTTCGTGATGAGGCTTTGGCCTGATTGAAGCCTGGCGTAATCGTCCTTCAATCCCGCGGTGCTAATTCGGCCAGCAATTTGTCAAAGCGAGGATCTTTTCGGAGAGGCTCCCAGTATGGTTCGAACTTCAAACTGCCGTAGTAGATTCCGCTCGGCGTTTTTGTCAAAGAACCTAATGTCTCAAACGCGAGGTCTGGCTTGTCTGTCCATGCGTAAACAACGGCTAGATTGATTGAGAGAAGTGGGCCATCCACTGCGTCCTTGGAAATCGGCAACATTTCGACGGCGCGCTCGGCTTCTTCGATAGCATCTTGTTTTTTTCCGAGCAGGGCGTCGACGACCGCCAATTGACTAAGCAGTCTGGGATTTCCTGAGGATCTCTGAACTTTTTGGGTTAGTCGCTCGCGCACATCGGCGAAGGTAGAAGTTCCGCCAAGTTTTTCTCCTTGCAATCCAGCGATCAGCATAAAGTAACAACCAGCCGGAACGGGCACCCCCGCATAAGCAAAAAGTCCGTCGTCTTCACCGTCCTTCATCTTCTCGATCAGTTCGGTTGCTTGCCGCCAATCGCGATCATTCAACGCGCAATTCAGATGCCAGTTAAGAACATCAGCATCCTCTGCCATCGCCGACGGAAGCGCTGCTATCGCTGAGCGGAGCGGTGTGTTGTCGCCGGTCTTCTGACTGCTGACAAACGCCTTTAGAACCCCTAGTATCGGGTGATCGGGGGCGAGATCGATCGCTCGATTGTAGGCCTGTTCGGCCGCAGAAAACTCGCGCTCCATGAAGAGCGTATTTGCTAACTCTATCGTCGGATTGCTTGGATCTAGGGTGATGGCTTCTTTCAATTCCTGAACAGCTTTTTCAAAATTGCCCTGGCGGCGATCCATAAACGCTTCCAGCGCCAACACTTCCGGACTATTCGGCATGCCGCGCCTGGAAATGGCTACCTGTGCCCTCGCGCCTTCATAATCGCGATATCCACGATAAAGGTGGTAGCCGTACCTCAGATGAACTTCGGGAAGGTCGGGTTGCAGACGCAACGCGTTAGCAACTGCTGCGTCTCCCAACGCCCGCCGCATGGGAGTCATATCGTAACCGTTATAAAGTTCGTCATGCGCATACGCGGAGGCACAGTAGGCGCGTACAAACTGGGGATCGAATCTGACAGCCTGTTCGAGTAGGCTAACTGCCTCTAGAAGAGGCTTTTCGTAGTTACCGGTGGCAAAAGGATTAACCTCGGCGTAGTCGATCAACTTTTTGGCCTGCAAGTACAGATCGTATGCTTCCAGGTTGTCGGTCGGTTTTGCATCGATACTCTTCTTCTCTTCCGGTGAAAGCGTTGCCGCCAATTTATGGGCGATCGTCTCGGCGACCTCGCTCTGGATGGCAAAGATGTCGGTCAAATCGCGATCATAACTCTCCGACCAGATAGTCTGGTCCGTTCGTGCATCAACCAACTCAATCGTGATCCTTACGCGATTGGCGGCGCGGCGGACAGCACCCTCAAGAATGTTAGCTACCCCTAATGCATTGGCGATCTGGCGAAGATCGCGTTTTGCTTCCGCGCGATACTGCATCACCGAGGTCCGGCTGATGACTTTGAGTTGAGAGATCCGCGCGACATTCGAGAGAATCTCGTCTTGAACACCGTCGGCAAAGTAGGCGTCATCCTTATTCGCGCCGATGTTCTCAAAGGGAAGGATCGCAATGCTCTTTCCGGTTGGGACCGCTTCGGTGCCTTTCGGATGGAAGAAAGATTCTCCATAGAAGAAGAAAAACGATCCGACAATCAATACAGACGTGCATAAACCAAGTGCCAAAAGCCAGCGCAAAACAGGTCTTGTAGGCTTTTGTTTCGACGATTGCACAGTAACTTGAACAACAGCTGACTGCAGCTCTTCCGGGCTCAGAGGCGACTTGGAAGCGATCGCCTCTCTCACTTTGGACAAAGCCTTCTGCACTTCGCCTGGGCTTTGAAAGCGCTGGCCGGGGTCCTTCTCCAGCAGAACCTGAAGCAATGTGATAATCGGCTCCGCGACATTCCTTAGTTTCACTAACGGCAGCGCGGCACGCTGATGTTGGTCCATCAATTCCGCGGCTGACCCTTGGAAAGGAGGTTTGCCTGAAAGCATTTCCCAGAGAGTTACCCCCAATGAATACAGGTCGGAACGGATGTCTGTCCCAAGTCCGGCAAACTGTTCCGGACTAGCATAGGTGGGAGTTCCAATAAAACTTCCCGCAATCGAGAGCGTGTCTTCCGTGACTCCTTTCGCTAGGCCCAGGTCGATTATCTTGACGTTTTCCAATCGACCCTCCTCCCAGCTGAGCATGATATTGCTGGGCTTAATGTCGCGATGAACGAGACGCTGTTTGTGGATCGCAGTTAGCCCCGCCGCCACCTCCACCATTATATCGAGAGCCAGTTCGATCTCCAGCCGGCCGCGACGATGGATGAGGGCTTCTAACGTTTCACCATCCACAAACTCCATCGCATAAAAATAGTTCCCGCCGCTTTCTCCCAGGTGATGTACCGTGGCGACGTTGGGATGGCAGACGCTGGCTGCTGCTCGGGCTTCCCGCAAGAAACGGCTCCGGGCAGATTCGTTACCGATAAATTGTGCACTAATGATCTTGAGAGCCACAGGGCACCGGAGATGGGTATCAATGGCTTTGTAGGTTACTCCCATGCCACCGCGTCCGAGCTCCATCGGTCTTCCATCTTCGTTTTTGAGAACCTGGTAGTGCTCAAAACAGAGCTCAGAAGAAATCTCCGAAATTGACTCGGTCCCGGGTGAGACGGCTCCCCTTAGTGCGCACACCGGGCATGACTCGCTTTGTCGCCCAATGCAGTGCCGCAAACCTCGCAGGCGCGTTTGCCGTTTGTTTTCACTCCAAGCTCGCTTAGCCACCCGGAGTTTAGCCGATTTGGTTGCTGATCGCTTGCACAAAATGGTCTGTGGTCGCGGGTTACGTAGGGCGG
>WNFN01083471.1_pt1 | contig 10020 bp, 10 predicted proteins | sample 5400161 | NCBI WGS metagenome assembly WNFN01 (sample SAMN13153353, study PRJNA577476) | soil metagenome | isolation source: 80 cm saprolite on Douglas fir-dominated hillslope | place: USA:California | collected 2013-09-17 | reverse complement strand
ATCGTTATCGGGGGTACGGGAGTCGTCGGTGTTATTAACAAATCGACTTCAGCAAACACGTCGTCGACGGTGCGTCGCACGCGTTCAAGCGCGAAACGATCCCGAACATACGCATCGGTGTCTGCAGTCGCTGCCTGGGCCAGTCGTTCTCGCATCCATGGGCGATACAACTCAGGCGAGTTGGCATAGTAGTTTTTGTGGATTGCGTAAACTTCGGGCGCCTGCACCGCAGTTGGCACAGAAGGAAGAAGGACTTCTACGATTTCTAACGAGGCCCTCCCTGACGGTCGGGCTTCTGACACCGCTGGCATTCTGCGAATGACTTCAATGGCTTCGTTCATTGCCAGTTCAATGTCCCTGTCGAGGTCAGCAAAGAAAGGCTGACGCGCGACACCAATACGCACGCCAATGCGGAAGTCAGTCTTGCTGCTCAAAGCGTTCGCGTATTGTGCGTACCGTTCGGCGGGCCAATCGACGCAGGTAACATCCAAAGCGTCGTAGCCGGCAATCGCTTCCAGCATGAGGGCGGCGTCCCTGACGTTACGACAGATCGGTCCGACATGATCCAGCGACCATGAAAGAGGAAACACTCCGCGCGCACTGACGCGACCGTAGGTTGGCTTGAGACCTACGATGCCGCAAAAAGCGGCGGGCTCGCGAATCGAGCCACCCGTGTCAGAACCGATCGCCGCGAAGCACATACCTGCGGCCACCGCGGCTGCAGATCCACCAGAAGAACCTCCGGCGATATGTTCGGGGTTCCAGGGATTGTGCACCGCGCCGTAGTGGCTAGAGGTCGAGGTCCCTCCGTAAGCAAACTCCTGTAGGTTCTGTTTGCCAAGCAGCACTGCGCCCGCGCGCTTCAGACGTTGCACCACAAACGCATCTTCACTTGGAACGCGGTCCGCAAACAAAGCGCTGCCGCAAGTAGTGCGAACCCCGGCCGTGTCGATCAGGTCCTTCAAACCGACCGGAATGCCGTGCAGTGGTCGGCGCCACTCGCCGCGCTGAATCTCATCTTCGGCCACGCGCGCCTCGGCCATCGCACCCTCATGGGTGACGGTGATGAAAGCGTTGAGCACGGGATTAAGACGCTCGATGCGATCCAGGCAGGCGGTGGCGAGATCCACCGGTGAGACTTTTTTCCGGCGCAGCAACTCAGCCGCTTCGCTGATACTGAGGTCAATCATTCGGTCGTCTTAGATTACGGTCTGAACGTTTTGCAAACCTATTCTGCGTCCGGCCCGCATTCAAGGATGCCAGAGATTGTAGCGATATCACGCTGAAGGCGTGAAATGCCACGAGCGGTCTAACTGTTTCGCCCGCTAAAGGAGCCGGTGGGGAAATGGTTTTCTCCGGTTCGTGTGGATTCGTGGATCGTCGCCTTGGCCACGACAATAATGCGATCCACGAAATCACACGAAATACCACGAAAACACTTTCGTTTCGTGTAGGTTCGTGGATAGTCTTATCTGGCAAGAGGATCTCAAACAATAGTGCACTGGTGCAGTTTGTCAATAAGCTCGGAACGCAGGCCACGTGGCGGAAGAAGGGCTCGTTACAGAACCGAGAGCGGTAGCTCTCGGTTCTGTAACGACTTGCCGCTTTGCATAATTGCATCAAACTAAATGAAACCGCACCCGTACTCATAATAGAGGACCAAAGGAATCCTATGTCGAAACTTCGCGTCCACAGTTTCTCGATCTCAATCGATGGCTTCGGCGCTGGGCCGAATCAGGATCTGGAGAATCCGCTCGGAGTCGGCGGGCTCAGAGTTCTTTGATTAGTTCTGCTGCGCTTTCCTCGGGTGAGCTTCAATGCATGAGCCTGTCTCTAAACTGCAACGAGATTAGGTGATCTTTTTCATGATCACTCCTGCTGCCGTCAATTTCTTATTCCTTCATTGCGAGCTGCGGGCGCAGGCAACCTCGCGGCGGTGAAGGGCGTCGCAGCAACGCCAGCGGTTTTGCCCTTCAGATTTGCGAATTCCCGTCACGCCGTTTCGGTAAGTTCCCCAAACCCGTAAACAATTTAGCCAAAGAAAGGAAAGGACTAATGGATCTAACGAAACAATATGACGACGCGGAGCGCCGCTTTCTCAAGAACCAGGCGCAGGAGCTCGTGAACAGTAACCAGCCATGCGAACTTCACACGCGGACGGTGGGATCACTCTACAGGGGTCGCGTGTTGCAGGCCGACGACGGCGGAATCGTGTTTCAGCATGAGGACGGTCGTCGGATCGTCGTGCCCATCTCGCTAGTCGAGAAGTTTGTGGGCATCCCGATTTCCTGGAGCCAGAAGACCGGCGACCTGGCGCGCAGTGCCGCCGCCGGCAGCGGCACCGCTTTCTAGAAAAAGCCGGCTTAGCTCGGAACAAGAAGCGCGAGGCTGTTCTCCCCCGGCCTCGGCTTTTTTTGCCACTATCAGCTTAGTTGACCCGAATCTTGATTGTCGCAGAGCCGGCCTTGCCCGCCGGAAAACGTTTCTGTCGCGCAATGCGCAGCGCGGTGGTGTCGCCCGAGGCCTGTGTTACCCGTCCGTTTTCGTCATAGGTCACCCGCACTGTAACGTCTCTGGCTCCGGCCCTCGGTACAGTTTTGTTCTTCGCAGAGCTCGAATTTTCTGCAGCCGGCTGTTTTTGCCAGGACTGGACTCCCACTAGCAGTTTCTTCGCAAGCATAGAGCCGGGATTCTCACGAACCAAAGCCTGAAACTCACGCTCAGCTCCTGGAACCATTCCTTCATGGGAGTAGAAAACTCCGAGAGCAAGATTTGAGCTCGTCTTTCTTAGCTGAGTCAATTGCTGAAGATTTCTCTCGGATAAGACCTGGAACTTCACTTCGGGCGCAGACGGACCAGGCGAAGCGATTTCTTTACCATCAACCATCGCCACAACAGTCCAGACGTAGGTTTCTCCACGTTTGAGCGGCTTTGGTAAGAGCCACTCGGTACGTTCAGACGGTAGTTCCTCGCTTCTGGTCATTTCCTGGCCGGCGGAATCCTTAACATAGACCCGATAGGCACTTGCACCAGATACCCTTGCCCATTTCAATGCCGGTCGATCTGAGACGATCACAGCTCTCGAAGGAAAGATGAGCTTGAAGGGTTGTGCAATTTCGCCTCCTCTTAGGGCGTTCTCTTTACCGGCAAGGTCCTTGAGAATGGCCGGGCGCGCGATTCTTTCTGACCGCCGTTATCGACCGTGACCATTCCAGTGCGATCATTCAGGGCTATGATCGCGCTGGAGCTGCCGGGATTCTCGACTGGCGGTTCGTTCGGCGTAGCGAGCGGAGACAAGGTATTGGCGGCTCGATCATCCGGACCCAGGGCAGGACTAGCTTGGGTCTCCTTTGCCCGCAGGTTTTCCGCCCTTCGTTTGAGCTGACGCGCGGCTCCAATGACCAAAGCGACTCCAATCACTATGATTGCTGCGGCGTAAATTGGTTTCCAAGCCAATCCGCGCCACCAGGTCACCCAGGACGTTCTCTCGCGCGTCGGCTCTTGCTCGAGCGGCGCGTAGGAGACTTCCTGTTCCGGTGCAATCTCTATTTGAATAGCGGGCCAGCTTTGCCCATTTTCCGACGCCGTCTCTTTTTGCACAGCGGGCAAGTTTCGTACAACTTCCGGCGCGATAAGCCTCAAATAACGTCTCCGATCTTCCTCGCTGATTTCAGTGATCTGGTAAATTGGTTTCCAAGCCAGTCCGCGCCACCCGGTCGCCCAAGACGTTCTCGCGCGCGTTGGCTCTTGCTCAATCGGCGCGTAGGAGACTTCCATTTCCGGCGCGATCTGTTTTTTGAGAGCGGGAAAGCTTCGAAGATCTTTCGGGAAGATAAAACTCAAATAACGTTTGCGATCCTCGTCATTGATTTCAGTGATCTGCACACCGATTAGATACTTACACCCGAGTTCGGCCTGCTCCAGCTTTTCGTAGCGCCTGGGACTGACGCGCATCGAAATTGGGCCAGTTGGTAACTCAAGTCTCAACTTGACTTCGCGGTCCTCGGCGGCGAGATAGTGACCATCAAGGTGCACCTGTGGCAGCTTCAAAGCCAGGCCACCTGCGCTTAGATCTCGCGTATACCCTTTGAGCGCGCGTTCGGGCCGCAAGCCCTTGCCGTGGGACTTCCGGCAAAGTGAGACCGTGAACAGCAAACGAACTCGAACCCGCGGCGGATGCCGGCGATCCTGAACGTAAGTATGCATGCGGCTAAATACTGAACGGATTAAATCTGGCATGGCCAACCTCTTTCGAACAGACAATCAGGCGCACCTGAATAGATTGAGAGGAATTGGCAAGAAGCAACGCAGCCGGGGTTTGTTTGTTGGTATTCTAGCGGAGCGTCGCCAATCAGTGCAATATCAAATCCAAGCCTTCCTGCTAAGGGAAACCGCCGAGCCCCAAGGATCTCTGCTAAAGATGTAGTTTCCAGGCCTTACTTCGTCAATTCCGTCTAAATGATCGACGCTCGTGATGGCCAGAGAATCGCAATCGCAAGCCTGACCCCAGTCTCAGTTTCCACCAGCTTTTCTTACCGCTCACGGTATTGGTATAGTTCTTTCGTTCCCCCACAGCTTATCCGTCTTAAATTTCCTTCGATTGGCCCTCGATCGATTGGAAAACGAGAGAAACGTGTTCTTCACCGGAGGTGCGGACTAATGGTTCATGAAATGATTGATGGAACGTATCGTCAAACTAATCTGCCGAACGAGTCGTCAGAATATCTTTCAAAGCGCGAGGAACTGCGGCTGGCAGAAATTGATTTACTCAACACGCGTGAGAGAGTTGCCGCGCTTCGGCGGGGACTGCCAAAGGGTGCGACGATTCAGGATTACGAGTTTCTCGAAGGCCTAACGTCCGTCGACGACGGTGATGCGCCGACAAAAACTGTGCGGTTGAGCGAACTGTTTACTGCGCCGGATCGCTCGCTGGTCATTTACCACTTCATGTACGGAAAGAAGCAAACGACTGCGTGCCCAATGTGTACCGCCTGGATCGATGGCTACAATGGCGTCGCTCCTCACATTACGCAAAACGTTGACTTCGCGATTGTGGCGGCGGCTGATCCAGCCACGTTGCGCACGTACGCGCGAAACAGAGGTTGGGACAAACTACGTCTGCTGAGCGCCGGCGAGAGCACGTTTAAGTACGACCTCGGCAGCGAAGATCGCGAAGGCGGTCAGGACTCGACGATTTCGGTTTTCACGCGGGACAGCGACGGCACGTTGCGCCATTTTTACAGCGGCCATCCATGGTTGGCCCCCGACATCAAAGAGCGCGGGATCGATGAGTTGATTCCAGTTTGGAACATGTTGGACCTAACGCCGCAAGGGCGCGGTACCTTTTATGCATCGCTCGAGTATGGGACAAAAGTGCAAATCGCCCGCGGCTAAGGAACAGGGACTGAAGCGCCGACGGCGCCAATCCCCGAAGCGGACGCGAGCATAACGCTTCGGATGATGGTCCCAGGATGCGTGTGAGAGAATAAGCGGGCCCGCGAAGCGAGGGACAAAAACCAAAACCGGAGTTAGGCTTGCGATGCCGCTCAAATTGAGTCATTGAATTCAATGGCGAAATCGAAACCGGAGTCAGGCCCAGTCCAAGGTTCCGTGATAAAGTCTGGTTTCATGCAGAGACTAAACTGGCAGAGCTGGGCAGGATTTGTCCTCAGCCTGCTTGCGGGATTTAGCTACCTGTTTGTATTCGTGCGGTGGCCGATCACGCGTGATTGGCCATGGGTCAATCTCATCCTGTTCGCGATCGCGATGGTGCTTTTGTTTCTCGGCCTTCGCCGTACCTTCAAACCTGACAAGAGAATCTTCTCAAAAACCTTTAGCTCTTTGGCAGCAGTGCTTGGAGTATTACTTCTGGCAGGTTTTCTTTTTGTCGTCTTCGTCGCCGGCCGTTGGCTGCCTGCATCGGCGGCGGCGCCCCAGGTCGGACAGAAGGCGCCCGATTTCACGCTCACCGATTCGAACAATAAGCCGGTAACGCTGGCTCAATTGTTGGCTGAGCCAGTTAACAACAAGCCGCCGAAAGCTCTGCTGCTGATTTTTTACCGGGGCTATTGGTGACCGCTATGTCACTCCGAGTTGCGGGGTGTCGAAAACAATTTGAAAACGCTTACTGATGCGGGCATTCGTCCAGTTGCGATCAGCGTTGATACGCCTGAGGTCAATCGCGATTATATGCTGCAAAAAGCCGGATACACTTTTACTTTTCTCTCCGATCCAGAACTCGAGGCAATTCGCCGTTATGATCTGGTTCACGCCGGCCAGGGAGTAAACGGCGCAGACGTTGCGCGTCCGGCTGAGTTTCTGCTCGATCCTTCCGGCACCATTCGCTGGCGCATGATGACTGAGAATCTTTTTGTGCGGGCGCGGGCCGAACAGGTTCTCGACGCCGCAAAGGCGTTGCAGTGAAGAGTTGGCAACCAAAACTTACCCCAGGAGAATTGTGATGAAGAAGGTACTTCGGTTTATTTTATTGGTTGCGGCGTAAACGCAAATACGACCAAACCGGTAGCGGCCGCACCGACCGCCGACGCGTTGATGGCCCTCGACAAACAGGCCAATGAGGCTTATGTGAAGGGCGATTCAAAGTTTTTTGAGGGAATGCTGAGCGACAAGTTCGTCATTCTCACCGGCGGCGGCCAACGGATGGACAAGGCCGCAACCGTGAAGATGATCGCCTCGGTCAAGTGCGACATCAAGTTAATGGACCTGACCGAGCCCTCGATGTCGATGATCGACACGGACACGTATGCCCTCAGCTATAATGCCACCTGGGACGGCACGTGCAACGGCCCCGACGGCAAGCGTGCGAAGGTGCCGAGCCCGATCCGTTCGGCCAGCATTTATGTCCGTAGCGGCGACAAATGGCAGGCGGTCTTCCACGGCGAGAATTTGATCGTCGATCCGAAAGCACCGCCAGCAGCCGCAACCGCAGCTCCGCCCAAAAAGGAAGAACCGAAGAAAGGCGACAAGACCGCGGCTAATTCAAATACGGCTGCTAACACCGCTGCTCCGGCCAGGGCCACGCCCGATTCCAACACCGACGCTCTCGTCAAAGTCGAACTCGCGTTATGGGAAGCATGGAAGGAACACGACGCCAAGAAGCTCGACGATCTGATGGCAAAGGACGTTTCATTTGTGAATATATTCGGCACCTACCTCGGAACCAAAGCCGATGCAATGAAGGACTGGACCGGGGCCGGATGCCAGGTCAAAAGCGTCAGCGTGACGGATGGCTTCGCCACGGCGCTTTCGCCGACCGTCGAGATGCTCACCCGCAAGGGCACCGCCGACGGCACTTGCGGCGGTCAGAATGTCGGCGGAACTGCCATCTGGGGGGTATCAATTTATGTTAAGGACGCCGATGCGTGGAAGTTCGCCTTTGGCATGAATTTGTCCGCTATGTAAGCTTGATTTGCCGTCCCGCAGGGACGAGATGTTTATAACCCCGTGACCGCCTGAAAGTCTTTTCGCCTCTCGGAAGTGGCGTCGCCACTCCCGAGAGGCGATTTTCTTTCTAATCATCGCGTAGCGCTATTAACATTTCGCTGCTACGGAGCGAAGGCATCCTCCGAATGTGGGCTGATCGCGACAAGCTGAGAGCTGGATGCTCGTGTCAGAACCGGGAGCGATCTTTCTCCTCTCCCTTTGGGAGAGCTTGGGTGAGGGCGACCTTGTCGGGATAGCGACCGGATCACAGACTCAACTTGAATTTTAGCACTCAACCGTTTCTGTCGCCCGCTTCGCGGGCTTGAAGTTCTTTGGAGACGTGAGCCCCGGGTTACGCTCGTCCCGATACATCGGGACTCACTCACCCGGGGCTACTATCTGTCGTCGCTACGCGACTCGTTGACCCAGACATCCGAGTTGGGCTTATGTTTGCGTCGCTCCTCTTCTTGTTCGGGCTCTAACGACCAGCATCTCGTGCGCGAATCTTGAGCCCCCGTCACAATCTGGTTGCTTCCCCTGGTTGGGAACTCTAGAATGTCGCCACTTGAATTCACCGGAGGGGGGCGTCCAGCGTTGCAAATCCAACAGTTCGTTGTCGTCGTACCTGCTTTGGCTTCCGCGCCGTTTGGCATGCCGGCGATCGCATTCTGGATGTATGTTTGCGCGTCGTTGCTTTTCATCATCGGCCTCATCAAAATTTTCGGAGAACTGCCGCAGGAACATGGCGTGGACAAGATCATGCCGTTTGGCCGGCTGTTTTTTGCGATTCCCTTGGCCGTTTTTGGTTCCGAGCATTTCACCATCACAGCGGACATAGCGGCCCTGGTTCCACGCTGGATTCCGGCGCATACGTTTTGGGTTTATCTGGTGGGCCTCGCTTTTATTTGCGCGGCGCTCAGTATTGCCGTTCTCGTCCAGGCACGGCTGGCAGCGGCACTGGTGGGAATGACGTTTCTGATTTTCGTATGCGTAATGGACCTGCCGGCCACGATTGCGCACCCACACAATAGATTTTCCTGGGCCTTGACCTTGAGAGAGCTTGCCTTCAGCGGCGGCGCTTTCGCTTTCGCGATGTCGCCGTGGAGTAGTCGGACGAAACAGCCGTCGCGCGCGCACGCGACCACGGCACTGGCTGCGATTCCGAGATTCTTCATAGGGATTCCCTCGCTATTCTATGGCGTGGAGCATCTGCTGCACGCGGAATTCGTGCCGGGAATTCCGCTGCAAAAGCTCACTCCCGACTGGATTCCCGGGCGAATTCCCCTGAGTCATTTTGTTGGCGTGATTCTGATTCTCGCAGGCGTCTGCCTGCTCGTGAATAAGAAAACGCGCATGGCAGCCACGTTCTTAGGGCTCACGATTCTGCTGACGGTGTTGTGGATTTACCTGCCGATGCTCCTCGCAGCGCCCACAGACGTGCTGGCGCTGAACTATTTCTTTGACACGCTGCTTTTCAGCGGAACCATCCTGCTGTTGGCAAACGCGATGGACAAGTGAGTCTTATCTTTCAACAAGAAGCGTATCAATCCTCACCTCGAAGAACGCGGCTCCTTCGTCAGCTTCGCGATTAGTTCTTCAAGTTCTTCGGAATCAATGGGCTTGACCACGTGACAATCGAAGCCGGCCTCTTGAGATTGCTGCCGATCGGAATCCTGTCCATAGCCGGTCAAAGCAATCAGCCACACCTTACTTAGTTGCGGTCGTTGCCGAAGTCGCCGCGCGATCTCGTAGCCGTCCATTTCCGGCAGCCCAATATCCAGTAAGATGACGTTTGGTTGATATTCAACTGCCATCTCAAGGGCGCTTTGACCCGAGTAAGCAACTTGAACATCATGCCCCGAAAATCGCAGGATCATACCTGTGGACTCGGCAGCATCCACGTTGTCGTCAACGACCAAAACGCGCGCAGTTGGACTGGACGGCAAGACCGTCTCAGAAGGTTTTGCTTCTTTACTTGATTTCGAAACCATGAGCGGCAGCCGGACCGTGAATTCGCTGCCCTGTCCTATCCCCGCGCTCGTGGCCCTGACTGTTCCCCGATGCAACTCAACGATTTTTAGCGCTAACGTCAGTCCAATTCCCAAACCGCCTTGCGAACGATCCAAAGTTCTCTGCCCCTGGGTAAAGAGATCGAAGATTCGGGGCAGCAGTTCGGATGCAATCCCAACGCCGGTATCTCGCACCCGCAGCACAGCGTCAGTCCCTTCCTGTTCGACACTCAGCCGGATACGCCCGCCTTCATCGGTATATTTCGCGGCGTTATTCAGGAGGTTAACGACCACTTGCTCTATCCGCGTGGCATCGGCTCGCAGCCATAACGGATCAGGCGGTAGTGCCACCGTCAGCTCATGCTTTCGTTGTTCCAGCAACGGGCGAGTTGCTTCAATCGCCCTTTCAACAACGCCTCTGAGATCGGTTTCTTCCTCATGCAGTCTAATTTTTCCAGTAGTAACGCGAGAAATGTCGAGCAGGTCATCTACCAGATGCGCAAGCTGTCCTACCTGGCGTTCGATGATAGTTCTCGCTTGTTGTTGGATGTGGTTCTCATCTTTTTGC
>WNFN01267920.1_pt1 | contig 10023 bp, 9 predicted proteins | sample 5400161 | NCBI WGS metagenome assembly WNFN01 (sample SAMN13153353, study PRJNA577476) | soil metagenome | isolation source: 80 cm saprolite on Douglas fir-dominated hillslope | place: USA:California | collected 2013-09-17 | reverse complement strand
TTAGTCACGTAGTGGGCGGCCTTTTAGAGGAGAATCAAGACAAGAACGCGCGCGTGGACTGCCGCTTAACGGACCTAATCTATCCACCGGAGGGCTGACGGCTGTCAGATTCCGCAGTCAAAACCTATCCGCCTTAACCACCTTTGTGGCCAAAGGCGGGACTTAGAACAACGATTCCGTGGTCACCAGAGCGCAAACCTTCGGCAATCATGAGAGAAGCCAGATTCGATAGCCTTTCGAAGCATCTTCAAAAGATGGTTTTCCTAGATAATCGTCGTCGACACTGGTTAATTCCGCTTTCCACGTTTTCTTTCCGTATGCGCTGTGATCGAAAAGAGGGCTACGATAGGATAAGAGATCTTTGGCGACTCTTTTCCGTTCGATTTCGGTTCTCCCTTGGTCAATACCTCCCGTAAACTGCACTATTCCTACGGGTGCAGGTGCCAGAGGCATTCGGTCGGCTTGCGATGTTCGGCGACTTTCAACACGGTATGCGTGGATGAGCATGGGTTGATCTCGTGCTGAGCCACCGCAAGGTGCGAACTCCGGTAGGCACTACGCCATCGGAATTATTCGGGGTATCCACCCTGCCTAGCTCCCCAATGATCGGGGAGTGTCTTCAACCAGTTTTCGATCAGTTTCAGAGAAAAAAGCATTTCTACTGGGCCGTTGTCATTAAAATTGCCTTTTAACCTTCACGCCGATTTGGAGAGACTCTCAACCAGTCGGATTGGGGACCGTTTGATAAATTACCTCGCTTCCACTGTAAAACGGCTGGTACCACACTCCACCGAACTCACGGTAGTTGACGCCATTCACGGTTACGGTAACCGCCCCCTTGGGCAGAGACGTGATAAGGATACCTGGCGGCGGCTCCACGATCTGATAGCCTTTGCTAGCTTGCTGGTAGAACACACCGTTGGAGTAGTTAAAGTTTTGGCCGGCGCCAGAGACCGTTGTGGAGGAATCAGGGACTGAAGGAATCACCGCTCCGCGAGGAGGCGGCACGACAGCGTAACTATCTCCTTGGGGCGCGTAATACACGCCACTTGAGTAGTAGTAGGGGTTACCCTGAGCTACAACGGGCGTTGATTGCAGAGGAAGGCTCTGGACTGTTGCACCCATCGCCAGCCCGGCTCCGGCGACGGTCGCCACCCCAGAGTAGTAACCGCCCCAATTACCGGGCGAACTACCGCCCGACCAGGCACCACCCGATCCGGCAGATCCGTAGTTGCCTGCAAAATTCTGGCGATTCTGCTGCGCGTTCTGCCCATAATTCTGACGACTCTGCCGCGTGTTCTGCCCATAATTCTGACGACTCTGCTGCCGGCTGTCCGCACCTTGCTGGTCGGCGTTCGTGCGCTGAGTAGCGCCCTGCTGGCGCGTATTCGTTTGGTTTTGTGCGGTTTGTTGGCGCTGAGACTGGTTCTTGCCGGTAGTGCTCTGCGCCGTTTGTTGGCGCTGAGTCTGGTTCTTGTCGGTACTGCTCTGTCGGTTCTCCTGGTTCTTGCTGGTACTGCTCTGCCGGTTTTGCTCGTTACCGCTTCTACTTTGCTGGCTTGAGGTGCGATCGCCTTGCGACGACCCTTTACCAGATGAAAACCGTCCCTCGCTCGCTGAGCCTTCGCGGGAATATCCGCCTCCACCGCGTCGTTCGCCGCCACCACCGCCTCGTTCGCCGCCACCGCCGCCTCGGCCAATGGCTTCAGGCTGAATCACGAGGAATAGGACAAAAACAACGATCGTTGGTATAGCAATCAATCTTAGTACGGATCTGCAGATCATTTGTTGCCTCCTTTCTTAGGAGTGGTTATTGCAGGAGTGGCTGTGACAGCGGCGCTGCGGACTTCGGCCAGGAATTGAATCCGTTCCGCCCCGTTGGGTGGAGTAAACGCAAAAAGGGCATCGGAAATATCTGGGGCTAAATTCCAGTTGGAAAAATCAGCCGAGAACTGGGGCTGTCCGTTTTCGTCTTTGTAGGTAATCACGATGCGCCTGGGCAAAGGCTCGTCGCCCTGTGCAACCCATACCTGGAAGTCTACGCCGCCGGTGGTCCGCACGGCGAGGTGATCACACGGCACATCGGTTATAGTTGTTTTTTCCACGTAGTCAGCGGAAACACCAAGATTGTCCAGCTCACTTGGAAGTGTGCTCAAGAGCATCAACGACAGAGGCAGCCGGATCTTGAGATCGTCCACAGCATACTTGATTGCCTGATCCAGAGTTCCCTGCCTGGAAGTGGTGGCATAGATATTGTGGTTCGCAATCGTCATATCCTTCCCATCGAAAACGACCAAATCTTTTTGCCCATCGCAAATTCGATCTTTTGCCCGGATTCCTGAACCACGTCATAACCATCGCGAATGGTCACGCTGAAACGCTCGGCATGGGCTAGATATTCGCTCATGTTTTTGAGTATGGGCATGGCCTGTAGCTCAGATGCCGACTGCTTCGAACCCTGGTTCTCAGCGCTCAATACCGGTACCGTCATGACCGTCAGGGTCACCATAAGGGATGCCAGGTACCAACTTCTTTTCTTCATTTTAGAACTCCTGTTTTTCGGGGTCGACATTCAGACTGGCTTTCCGGGCGGAGCATCGCCATGAATCGAGCAAACGTGCTCGGGATAATAGGCATGCGCTGCGAGCGAAGCTCCGTCGGTTTATTTGCCACAAATGCATAGGTGATCCCCAGCAGCGGTAATTAACCGCGGACGGCTTTGATTTGTATATTGTACTTAGGTGTAATAGCCACCGGCAGCGCGTTGTGAATCTTGTAAAGGGTCAAGAGTCTTGACGCACCGAGGCATCGTCATCGACAATGCATATGGACTCAGGCTCTGCGGACATGGGATCAGCACCGGATACTAATCCAAGTGCCGGTCCGAACGTACGATACTCCGCGGGCCGACGCCTATGGTCCTTGGGGCCGCGGCGCGGGCGCGATGCCCGCCTTCTGCGCCAGCCCCACCAGCTCGGCCACGGAGACTACACCCATCTTCTGCATCACGCGGGCGCGATGGGTCTTAATCGTGCGAAGCGCGACTCCCAGTTCCGCGCCGATCTCCTTGTTGAGTAGCCCGGCAATCACCAACCGGAAGACCTCGAACTCTCGTGGCGTGAGCTTCGCAAGCCGCGCGCGGCTTTCCGCCACCTCGGCGGAGCGCGCCAGCGCCTTCGCCACGGCGGAGAGCAGTTCGTCGTCATTAAACGGTTTTGGCAAAAAATCGATCGCTCCGCGTTTCATCGCCCCGATCCCCATCGGTATATCGCCGTGCCCGGTGATGAAGACGATCTGCTCCGTTCTACCTTCCTCCGTGAGTTGCCGTTGCAGGGCGAGGCCGTCGAGTCCCGGCAGCCGCACGTCGAGCACGAGGCACGCTGGGCCGGGATGGGGCACGCGCGCTAGATACTCGGCAGCGCTGGCGAAGATCTCGACCGCGTAGTCCTCCGTCGCCAGCAGACGGGCGAGGCTCGTCCGGACCGACTGGTCGTCATCCACCACGAACACGCGCGGTTCCATCTCTTTCATACCTCTCGCTCTCCCTGGCCCTCCGCAATGACCGGCGTCTCACGCATCGCCTCGAAGGCATTCACGACGAGGTTTAGCCGCACTTGCTGGAGCTGCATCTGATGGGCCTCGACCAACGGCAACTCCGGATCCGGCTCCGTGACCAGCCGTCGGATTCGGTTCAACAGGATGGGCATTCCAGTCCTTCTCGTTTAGGCCGGCCAGGAATTCCTGCTCACCCCCCAGGTTGGCAGCACTGCGCCTTGCGAGCCGGTTACATGGGCGGGCGATCTCCACTTAAGTAGGAGAACCTAATAATAAAAATAACAGGTTTAGACCAGCGAGAAAAGGGACTGATGCTACCCGCTTATGGTCCTAAGGTACCATATCGGTGGCTAATCAGAATTGATACACTTTTGCTTCGGATATGGAATCTGGTGCCCCTCGTCGAGGATGCCAAATACCGAGGATCCATACGAAGCAGTCTACAACTCTCCTATGAAAAAACTAATTGCCTTAGCCGCAGTGACCTTTGCGTCACAAGCAGTAGTCGCCTTTGCCGGCGAACCGGTGGTATCTTCGAAGCAAGTTATTACGCCAGCTCCACCGCCACCTGAATTCTTCAGACCGAACGAATGGGACATTGGCGCGTTCGGAACCTATGTCTCAGGGACGGGCGATAATCCAACCGGCACCCGGGTGAGAGACGGATTCAGTACCACCCTATCCGGTGACACCACTTTTAGCGGTTGGGGCGGAGGCATGGATTTCACTTATTATTTCCCTTGGAAATATGCAGGTATAAGGTTCCAAGGGGCGGGAGTATCGCTCTCGACTGGAACCTTTACAGTGACTGAGACGGTGAATGGCGTTAGGACAGCTAGTCGAAGCGGCTCGGTCAGCGGATCGGCGGGTATCATCACCTCAGATATTATACTGCGACTTCCACTCGATGAGTTCTGGTCCGGCGTTCACTTAGCGCCGTACGGTTTCGTTGGGTTCGGTGCTATTTTTGGCGGCGGCGGTGGAGAGACCATCAATACTCGTTTCCCGGAACTTAATTCGCGGTTCAACAGTATATCGCGCGGCGTTCAGAGTCGCCCGCTTGGGCACGTCGGCGGTGGATTCGAATATCGCTTTACTCCCCATATCGGGGTGTTCGCCGAGGCTGGTTATGACTTTGTGGATCACACCAATGGGCGCACTGGCAGCAACAATTTTATCCAGACCAATTTCGGCGTCAGATATGCCTTCTAATGCAGCAGCAAGGTGACTGGCGGAGCTCCACTCTGCTCCGCCGCTGCTTCATTTACAGATCGAATTGGTTGGGCACAGCGCGGCAAGCCTCAACCAAAGTGATTGGTGAGAACTGAGAAGCAAATTAAACAGCGGAGCTGGCCGCGAAAGCTTTCGGGGCTGGTTGGAAGGGATAGGAATGCGTTCGGCGGTTGGCGGCGGCGGCGACTGTCCAACCAACGGCCATAGCGTGCTCGGCCGAAAAATTGGAACGAAGCGACTGATTCAGCGTGGCCTTAGGCCGCAGTCGCCTTGGGATCGTTCGCCCTGATAATTTCGCCGAGGGTAATGGCGAGCGGTGGCGACTGCGTTCTTAGGTCAGCCACACCAATTGCTTCGCTCCGCCCTTTTGGCCTGCTACGCCAATGGCTTAACCGGGACAGTCGCCGCTACCAATCACCCATCGCCGCTCAGGTTATTCCTGAGAAGTGAGAGGTTACTGAAGACTTACACACGCCGACTTGTGCGACAGCGCCAGAATCCTCGCAAAAAAAGAAGCCGAATCACTAGCTCGTCGATCAGTTCGGATGCATGGAGCCGAAAATCAATCGGGATGAACTTTTAAGCGCAGGAGGCAGAGCTGCGTTCTCGGTCGTCGTTTAAGTCAGCGCTCTGTCTATTGGACTTTGGTCCAATAGGAATTCCTGTCTGAAAAGTTTAGCATCCGACCTTTGCCATACTGCAAAGGCAGAAAGGAAACTTTGAGATAGGAATTGGTGTCTGAAAAGTTTAGTATCCGACCCCGATCTACCCCCCTTTGAGGTCCGAGTATGCATCTTCGCCCGGTGTTAAACGTGTGGAACCAGTCGGTAATGGAAAATAGCACGAAGCATTGCATGAACCGACGCGCATCGTCCGCGCTGATTCTGATCACGATTTTTTTTGTGATTGGAGAACTGGGTATAGTTCGAGGGGACAACGTTCTGGAGGCCGATGGCCCGCGTCAGAACCTAACTTCCGTTAACAAGATTTATTCGACCAGCACCGCACAACCGGCAATGCTCGCCATCCGCGGCGGGACCATCTTATCGATCCACGATCTTATCGCGGTTCTGCCCCCGGCAGGTTTAACCGGGCTGCAGGCGGAGGGGATCGGAAGCCGGATCACAGCAGAGAACCTAAGAATATTGGCTTTGGGGGTGGGGCAGACCGGAATAGTGGGTGCGAGAGGCATGGATGGCGGCTCAGCCATCCTCGACGGCGGTAAAATCGAAATCGTGGGCGACAATAGCTTTGGCCTATTTGCTGACAACGGAACCGTCAGAGCAAAAGGCAAATTAACCATCTCCATGACCGGAGCTGATTCCCACGGGGTCGAAGCGCGCGGGATTGGCTCGGTGGAAATAGATCCAAACACCACGATCACGACTACAGGAAGAGGCGGCATCGGTATTTTCGCTTTGACCGGCGGAACGGTGACGGCCAACGGAATCACGATCACGACCTCAGGCTTACTTTCGCCGGCCGGATTCAACGCGGACGGAGCGGCAGCGTTGGGCGGGACAATCGATCTGAAGAATTCCAGCATCAGAACCACCGGCGTTAACGCGGATGGTCTGCACGTGTTTGATGCCCACAGCAAGATATTTGGAACAAATCTGACCATTGCAACATCGGGTCTCGCAGCTGCTGGTGCTGAGGCCGATAATGGCGGCTCGATTCAGTTGAATGGCGGCTCAATCACAACTGCCGGGCTAAATGCGTAAGCGGTGCGTCGGTTGACAATGGGGCGCGCCTCACTCTCGCCGGATCAAATCTGACGGCGCTTGTCCATGGCATTGCAGCTACACGCGGCACCGCGGCTGCACCCAATTCAATCGTCATCAATGGTGGGAATCTCATCACTGTATTTGGTGACGCCTTTCAGGTGCAGAACGGAGCTGCAAATATCACTGTCACTAACAGCGCGACCGTCACGGGTAATAGCGCACTGTTACGCGTTCTTGATCCTGCGTTAGCGACGATAGTTAACTTCAACGCCAGCCATGCCAGCCTGTCTGGTGATATCTTCGCTGGCCCGGCGAGTCAAACGACGGTGAATCTGACAGATAGCACGGTACTGACCGGCAAAGTAAATCCGCCGCCGCTCGGTTTGGGTGTCGACATGAGGATTGACGGCAGCAGCCAATGGGTCATGACCGGGAGTTCTGGTCTCAAATCGTTGAGCGTCAGCCCTGGAGCTGACATTGTGTTCCGTGCACCGTTCGACCTTCGCAAAACGCTGACTCTCGGAAGATTGTCTGGCACGGGCGGTACCTTCGGTATGAACATCGACCTCAGGCATGAGGTCGGCGATCTCATCGATATCACCGGCTCAAGCGCAGGTTCGCATCTGCTCACCTTTCTCGACCGCGGTGCTGGGACGGATCTTCGAGCGAACGCAGCGTTGCTGGTGGTGAAGACCTCCGACGGTGTCGCTGGATTTTCAGGAATGATCGATCGTGCCGTCTTCAAGTACTATGTTGTCCATGGTAACGGTTCCAGCGCTACACCGATTCCAGACGATTGGTATCTGGTGCGTGCGGACCGGATTGTGCGAGATCAAATTATCCGGCCTTCTAACCTGCCTATAGGATCTGTCAACACGCCGGTAGGGCTTTCACCCGTTGACGCTCTTTCCAACGCGGCCAACGCCGCCATCGGGACCTATGCAGCAGGTGTCCCTTTGTTCTATGCCGACATGGACACGCTAATCCAGCGACTCGGTGAGTTGCGTTTTCTGCGCGGAGACGATCGCGCTTCCGTTGATTCCAACGGCAAGGCCGTGTTGTCAGCGCCTCCTGAGGAAGCTTATTCCACGATTGGGACCTGGGTTCGTGGATTTGGTAACGGAATGCACATCAATGACGAAGTGAGCCGAGCTTACGATCAAAATACGGGAGGTTTTCAGCTGGGAGCTGATAAGCGCTTTGCTGCGCTCCACGGCGATCTCTACCTAGGCGGCTTTCTGAGCTACTTCAATGCGTCGCGCGATTTCCTGGACGGAGGGAATGGCTCGACCAACGCTTTCAGCGTGGGGACCTATGCGACTTGGATTGATCCCAAGGGCTGGTATGCCGATCTCGTTCTCAAGTACACCCAGCTCTGGAACTATTTTCACACGCCTTCATCTAACGGAAGCTTCTCCACGGGAGATTACAGCATTCCGTCCCTGGGCGGTTCCCTGGAAGTAGGTAAACGCTTTGATGTCGGAAAATTTTTTATAGAGCCGCAGGCGCAGCTAGCTGGAGTTTGGGAGGCTGGAAACAATTACACCGCCTCGAACGGCTTGATGGTTGGCGGATCTGATCAGTTCTCGTTGCGAGGTAGCGTGGGATTGAGAGCTGGGATGGATTTTGTGTTCAGCAACGGGACCGCGCTCCAGTAGATGAGATCGGCTTTAATCCGACGCTCAGCGGAACCCTGGTGGACGCCGCCGCCGGGCTGGCAGTTCGGCTGAACCAGTCTGTCTACCTTTACGGCGAGTACGACTACGCCAACGGCGACAAGATCCGACAACCGTGGGCCGTCAATGCCGGTCTCCGCTGGCAATGGGGTGGTAAGCCGGAAGAAGCGACGATGGTTGAACAACCATTAGCGAAGCAATTGGCCGGTAAGGAAGAAGCAAAGGTGGTCGAACAACCATCAGTTAAAACAACTGAACCTTGGCAAATTTCGGTTGGGGGGCCAGGCTGGCTGGCCGGGGTTACCGGGACCACCGGATTTCACGGGGTCAACTCCGACATCGCTGTCGATGTCGGGCAAATCCTCAGACATATCAACGTAATTTACTCGTTCGCAGGCGAAGTTAGAAGAGACCGGTTTGGTGTTTCGGGTGACCTTCTATACTTGAATGGTCAAGCCGGCGCTAGTGGAACAGGTCTCGTTTCAAAGGTAGATCTTGGCTTGCAACAATTCATCGGCGAATTCTTTGGTTCCTGGAGAGTCGTCCAGGGACCTCGCGGTTGGCTGGATCTGCTGGCTGGGTTTAGATATACCTATCTCGGCCAACAGGTCGGCTTGCAAGCCAATAACCTTGCCATCGATTCGGCGAGCACTCAGTTGGTGGACCGATTCGCGCAGCAACTGACCACACCTGGCTCGGACCTGCGGACTCTGGTCCAACAAAACATCGTAGATAAGCTAAGCTCGCTGCTTGGGCGTAATCCATCATTGCCAGTGGCCCCGGTCGCCGGCGGCGAGCGGAATACGATACGGGATTTGATCCAACAGCTGCTCGCAAGTCGCCAGCCGGAGCTAACAGCGGCGATCCGAACAGGCGCTCAGGCCAGAGTGAATCAGCTAAAAGTCCAACTGGCAAGCCAAGTTGCTAACACTCTAACGGGCCAGTTGGACCGAAGCTTTTCTTTTTACGATGACTGGTTTGATCCGGTGATCGGTTTACGGGGGCGATTTAATCTGACCAAAGCGTTCTATCTCACTGCTGAAAGCGATGTTGGCGGGTTCGGCATCGGATCTGACATCGCCGTGCAGGAGTACGGCGCATTAGGCTGCCAGGTTACCCGCTGCATTCATGCCGAGGTTGGTTATCGGTATCTTTATGATGAGTTCCGCGACGAGAGCAGCGGCGATTTCCTCTATAAGATGTCATTGCGCGGCCCACAAATCACGGCCGGGCTCAACTTTTAGGAGCGCCGCTAAGATTTGCGAAGAGCGCAGTCCGGCGGCAGGGTGGAGGGCCTTTGGCGATTGCCTCAATCAACTCCCTCTCGAATCTTGCCGAATGATTAGCATGAAAGGGATAATTCAGCCGTTCGATGACGTTGCGCATATTCCGGTCCAATGTTTTGCAACAGCTTCGGCATCCGGCCTGCTACTGGCCGAGATGCGCGAGGGCGTTGCGCAAGGGAGCGCTGGAGATCTGAAATCAGCCCCTGGAAAGGCGCGTACATCTCCAGGATCAAAAAGATCGCAGCAGCAACCGACAGGGCGCACAGGAATAAGGTAGTAATAACGGTCGCATTACGAGGAGCAAAGAGGCCGAAGCTGGTGAAAATAATGGCGAGCCAGAAAACGAGCTTTTTTTCTGCATTTTTTGCCTCGGCAGGTTCAAAGCCTTTGCCTCGCTCAAACTTGCGGGATAGGCATCGGGCCGAAGAATATCCGCAGCACCTTTTCCCTCCCAATCACGCGCACCAGTTCGTGCATCGTGCAGTACATGACAATCAACACGAACAGAATGATCTGGATGGCCCAGAAATGCGGCCACACGATTTC
>WNFN01257336.1_pt1 | contig 10024 bp, 12 predicted proteins | sample 5400161 | NCBI WGS metagenome assembly WNFN01 (sample SAMN13153353, study PRJNA577476) | soil metagenome | isolation source: 80 cm saprolite on Douglas fir-dominated hillslope | place: USA:California | collected 2013-09-17 | reverse complement strand
CCGTCGTCATCGGACGCAGCGATATTGTGGGAAAGCCGGTTGCCATGCTGCTGCTCAACAATAACGCGACGGTCACAGTCTGCCACTCGAAGACTCGCGACCTTCCACAGGTTGCGCGCCAGGGGGATATCCTGGTGGCAGCCATCGGCAAAGCCGGGTTTGTGACACCGGATTTCGTGAAGCCCGGCGCCACGGTGATCGATGTTGGCATCAACAAAATTACCGAACAGAGCGAATTTGATAGATTTTTCTCAGGCGACCCCGCGCGGGAGAAATCATTCGCTGAGAAAGGCTCCACGCTTGTTGGTGACGTGGACCCGCACGTGGCGGAGGTCGCGGGCGCAATCACGCCGGTCCCGGGTGGCGTAGGACCTTTGACCATCGCCATGCTTCTCAAAAATACCGTGAAAGCCTGCCAAACGCGCCGGGGCGCGGCGCGCGTGGCCCGAGGTTAACCGGTGCTTCGCGTGGGGCTCACTGGCGGAATCGCCTGCGGCAAATCCACCGTAGCCAAAATATTTGCTGACCTGGGCGCACACATTGTTGATGCCGACGCGATTACGCACGACCTGTACCGTCCCGGTGAAGAGGTTTATCAGGAGTTGGTCAAGAAGTTCGGGCCGGAGATTGTAAAGCCCGATGGCGAACTAGACCGGGCCAAGCTGGCTGCGGCGGCGTTTGAGGGCGGTCGTGTGGCAGAGCTGAACAAGATTGTGCATCCCGCAATCATACGGAGGCAGGAGCAATTGATGCGGGAGATCGGCGACAGGGAGCCTTACGCAGTTATCATGGGGGAAGCGGCACTGATTTTTGAGGCCGGCGTTCGCGACCGGTTTGACAAGATCATCGTTGTGACGTGCAAGCCCGCGCAAAAGATTGAGCGCCTGGCACGCCGAACCAATATGAATGAGGCTGACGCGCGCGCGGATGTTGAGCGCCGGACCAAGGCGCAGCTTCCGGACGACGAAAAAATGCACCGGGCTGACTTTGTCATCGACAATTCCGGACCAGTTGACGTCACGCGGCACCAGGTGGAGCGGATTTCTGCCGAGCTCAAGGTGCTGGCCAAGCGTCTGGTTTTTGACAGGTGAGATTATGAAGGTCTTTCGTCCAATTCTTCTCGCTATTGTTCTGGTAACTGGCTTTTACTATGTGACCACCCGGCTGAGCGGCCCCCTGGCGCCCTCATGGGTCACTCACCCCTCGCATGTTGAGTTGACTCAGGCGGCGGGGCCGGCCTCCTATGACACGGAGGAGCAGAACAATATCGCTGGGTATAAGAAAGCCCTGCCCTCAGTGGTGAACATCACGTCTACGGCAGTGGCTTTTGATTTTTTCTACGGCACGGTGCCGCAGCAAGGCATGGGCTCAGGATTTGTGATTGACGGTGAAGGCCACATTTTGACCAACTTCCACGTGGTGGAAGGAGCGCGCCAGGTGGAAGTGACCACCAGCGACAAGAAGAAGTACAAGGCGCAGATTGTGGGCACCGATCCGGTACACGATCTCGCCGTGATTCAGATTCCCACCAAGGCCGTGCCTCAGGCCGAAATCGGCGATTCCAAGAGCCTGTCAGTAGGCCAGAAAGTGTATGCCATCGGCAATCCGTTTGGCCTCAGCGGGACCATGACGCGCGGGATCATCAGCTCCATACGGTCGGTAAAAGGGCAGCGCGGGTTCATCGACGAAGCCATTCAAACGGACGCAGCCATCAATCCCGGCAACTCAGGCGGTCCGTTGCTCAATGGCAGGGGGCAGGTCATCGGCATCAATTCCATGATTTTTACCGGCGGAGTGGAACAAAGCGCCGGCATCGGCTTTGCCATCCCCATTAATACGGCCAAGGCTGTGCTTGACGATCTGGTACACCTGGGCCGGGTGCGACGGCCGGAGATGGGTGTCCGCACCGTGCCGATAGGGCCGGAGCTGGCAGACCAGATGGGGCTTGCTGCTGACTCGGGATTATTGATTGTCCAGGTGGTGCCAGGGAGCGCCGCCGAGCACGCGGGACTGCGCGGCGGGACCGAGCGGGCCTACTTGGGGAACCAGCCTATTACGCTTGGCGGCGACTTGATCGTCGCCATTGACGGGCAGGCCATTGAGGACCAGCAGGACCTCTCTCACGTGATGCAGAACCACCGCTCCGGCGATAGCGTGATAGTAACGGTCATTAAGCAATAAGTTTTCTTTCATTCTGCTGCAAGTAAGGCTAAGCTGTAGCGCAACGATTCTTCCCAAGAGACAAATTCCTGAAGGAGACAAGGATTTATGGCATTTTGTGCAAAGTGTGGGGCCCAACTCAATGCGGGTTCGGGATTCTGCGGGGCGTGTGGCGCGTCGGCATCCGGGCAAAGCGTTACGCAGGCTTCGGGGGCGGCTGCAGCGCCGGCGAGTGCGCCCGCAGGCGCGGCGAGCACCGGTATGACCAACAATGTGGCGGCGTGTCTCTGCTACCTTTTCGGTTGGGTCACCGGGCTAATCTTCTTACTGATCGACCCCTATAAAAATGACCGCTTCGTGCGCTTCCACGCGTTCCAATCAATTTTCCTGAGTGTTGCGATCGTTGCAGTCTGGTTTGGGATGTTTTTTCTCTCGATGATCCTTGGCCTTATCACCCACGGCATCAGCGTGTTTCTCATGGGTCCTCTGATGCTGCTTGTTTGGCTGGGATTTATTGCCACGGTGATCGTCACCATGATCAAGGCTTACGGCAATCAGCAGTTCAAACTGCCCTTTATTGGCGATCTTGCCGCGAAACAAGCGGGCGCATAGAACGCTGCCGTCGGCGGCTGTATAGTAGAGGGGGTTTCCGGCGTACCGTATTTGCGAACTGACTGAACGCGGCGCGTCGTCGAAGCCCTTTTTATTTTTCGGAGCTCCTAACGAATGAGATACTGCCGCTTCGCTTCCTCTGAAGGCCCACGCTTCGGCCTTATCGAAACCATAGCAGGGTCTGCCCAAATTACGCGGGCAGCCGCGGACGGCCCGATTCCGGATCTTGAGCGCGCACAGAAAATCTCCGCGCTGCCATTGGCTTCGGCAAAATTGCTTGCGCCTGCGTTGGCGTCCAAGATCGTTTGCGTTGGCCGGAATTACAGTGAGCACGCCAAAGAACTTGGCAGTGATGTTCCCACCGAGCCGCTGATCTTCATGAAGCCACCCAGTTCGCTCATCGCTCCGGGAGAAAAGATCGTGCGGCCAAAGCATCTTTCCCAGCGTGTGGACTTTGAAGGGGAGCTGACTATCGTCATCGGAAGGCGCTGCAGAAATCTGCGCCCGGACGATGACGTGCGGCCGTACATTCTTGGCTACACCTGCGCCAATGATGTGACCGCGCGTGATCTGCAAAAGAAAGATAACCAGTGGACCCGGGCCAAAGGCTTTGACACCTTTTGCCCCGTCGGCCCGCTGGTGACCGATGAAGTTGATCCGTGGAAGGGCGTGCGCGTGGAGTCGCGTGTGAACGGCCAGGTCAGGCAGTCAGAAAGCACAACATCCTTCATCTTCGCAGTAGACGTGGTGCTGCGCTACATCTCGCAAGTGATGACTTTGCTGCCTGGAGACCTGGTGCTGACCGGAACGCCCGCCGGCGTAGGTCCGCTTGTGGACGGCGATGAAGTGACCGTGTCAATTGAAGGGATTGGCTCGCTCACAAATTCAGTCATCGACAGCCCGTAGGATTAGTCGATTCGAGCCCTGCTCATAATTTGGAGCCACCTGAACCAAACTGAACGACTTGGGGGCGCCCGCTCGAAAAACTATGGTTATCTTGCAGTTTTTTGTCCGTACAGCCATTCTTAAGATTCACCCTTACAGAAATCTGGAGTGGCGTGTCTCGAGATAGGGCTTCCTGCGGATTTTCACTGCACCCAAGTTGGATTAAACTCATCTATTGGAATGGCCGAAACGTCTTGTGGTCTGGAGACGTTGACTTATGAACGGTGATTTTCGTCTATATTCCCTTATCGCCCTGGCAGGCGCAGGCTTCCTGATGGTGGCTACCTCATGGGCCCGAAGCCGGCGCAAGACTCCCGATCAGCGGGAGCGCGAACGTCGCATGCGCATTAACGAGATCGGACGCATCACGGACGGCACCGTCATTGATGTGAGTGAAATGCAGAACAATGGCTCGGACGAACTGCAGCTGCTGATTTACCACTACGATGTCGCCGGCGTCAGTTATGACGCCTCACAGGACGTGAGCAGCCTGCGCCACATGGTGGACCTGCACTCCTGCCGCTCCGGGCTGATGACCTCCATCAAGTACGATCCCAGCAATCCGGGCAACTCCATCGTAATTTCAGAAAACTGGTCAGGACTGCGGCACTGATTTTTCGTCCATCCCGAGCGCAGCGAGGGAACCCTATAGCCTCATCGATATCAGCGCAGGAAAAGAATATCTATCCTTGCTCGCTGAAACTTCTTCATGGCTTGTGTCGCATTGTTTTAGAGTAGGGCTCAATCGCTTCGTTTGGGACGCGGAAGAAGCAGCTATATTGATATATATCAATATAGTTTCAGTTCGCCCCCAGCGCTTCCACGATTCGGTCAAAGTCTTCCAGCGACCCGTATTTCAGTATGATCTTGCCCTTGCCTCGGCGGTCTTTGATCTCAACCTTCACGCCCAGGGACCGCTCCAGAGTTCTCTGCGCCTCGCGCACGTTGGGATCGAGGGGCTCCGCGGGTTTTTCCTGCTTCGGCTCAGGAGGAACGGGGTTCAACAACCTTGCCGCCAACTCTTCAGTCTGGCGCCTTGCCGTGGCCAAAGCTGATCACGCCACTCTCCAGGGCTTCCTGCAACGCTTCCGGCAGTTTCAGCAGGCGAATGAAGTTGGCGATGCTGGCGCGGTCTTTTCCCGTTCGCGCCGCTATCTGCTCCTGGGTCAAGCCGAACTCACGGCTCAGCCGTTCAAAGGCGCGGGCCTGCTCAACTGGATTCAGATCTTCACGCTGAAGGTTTTCAATGATCGTGATCTCCATGGCCTGTTCATTGGAGACCTGCTTGACCACGGCCGGAACAGTTGTCTTACCCGCGCGCCTGGAAGCAAGCCAGCGCCTCTCCCCCGCAACCAGCTGGAACCGTCCGTTGGCTCCCGGACGAAGCACTACCGGCTGCACCACGCCGCTGACACGAATGGATTCGGCCAACTCTGATAGAGCGGGTTCATTGATCTGACGCCGGGGCTGATATGGGTTTGGGTCGATCAGATCCACGGAAATCTCTTGCGGGCCCACCGAAGTCTGCGGCGCCGGCATGGCAATGGGAGCAGGAGCAGGTCTGCCAGGCAGGAGCGTGTCCAGGCCGCGTCCGAGTCCTTTACGCTTGTCATTCATCATGATTCATTCACTCTTTTCAGTTCAGTGTTGGCAAGATCACTTTGGCCAGACGAATATAGCTCTCGGCGCCACGGGAGCGAACATCGTAGAGCAGCACAGGCTTGCCATAGCTGGGCGCTTCTGCCAGGCGGATATTGCGGGGAATAACGGTTTCCAGAAGCTTATCGCCGAAATGCTTCTTCAATTCGCTCGTCACCTGCTGGGCCAGGATCGTACGATCGTCATACATGGTCAGGACCACGCCTTCAATCTGCAGGTCAGGGTTGAAGCTCTGCCGTAGCCGCTCGATCGTATCCAGCAGTTCGCTCACACCTTCCATAGCAAAATATTCAGCCTGCATAGGCACGAGGACGGAATCGGCGGCCACGAGGGCGTTAAGGGTCAGCAGATCGAGCGCAGGAGGGCAATCCAGAACGATGAAGTCGAACTGGTCACGAATGGAGGCAAGCGCTTCCCGAAGACGAAACTCGCGCCTGTCGGCGGACACAAGCTCGATGTTGGCTCCAATCAGGTTCTTGTGCGACGGGATCAGGCTGAGGCCTTCCAAGTCCGTCGTGACGATAGATTGACCGGCATCCGCGTCTCCCAGCAGGAGATGGTAGGTGCTGATGCGATCAGGATCACGCCGAAGGCCCAAACCGCCGGTGGAATTGGCTTGGGGATCACAATCGACTAATAGGGATTTAACTTCCGCCGCCGCAAAGGAAGCTGCCAGGTTGATGGCGGTGGTAGTCTTGCCGACCCCACCTTTCTGGTTGGCAACTGCTATTACTCGTCCCATGGGGAGTTAGGTCTTGGAAGAAGCGCCGATTTCGAATGTAGCGAAGCGTGGTGATTTACGCAATGCCGCAAATTGGTGCATTGTTCCACGTGGAACGCCGTCCGTTTTGAATTATGGAATGTTCCACGTGGAACACGAAGTTTACTGGTTAGGTTCAAGATCGATGTAATCCCACTCGGCAGTCTCTTTTGGGCGATCTGCGGCGACGGTGACTCTTTGAAGCGGTATCCATCGATGTCACGTTCCACTTTTACTATCTTGGTTCTAAGCTGCTTCGACTTAGACAAAAATGGTTAACTTGGCCGTCGTTGATATTTACTATCTTGATTATCCCAGGAAGATTTACCACTTTGAGCCGGCAATACCCCAACACTTAAGCAGAACTCTGCGAAAGCTTAGGTGCCGACCGCATTATTACTCCACTTTTACCGTCCTGGTACCCACCAACAAGATGCGGGAATGTCCTCCCGGCAACGAAATTTGGTCATTCCACTCCACTTCCCCTGCCAGGGCTGTGGCTGAAGCCTTCTGAGCGGCCCCAATCATCAGCGCGAGCCGTCCTTGCAGCGCTACCAGCCGAACGGCAATTGCCAAGGCTTCCTCGAACCTTTCTACGGCCCGCATAGTGACCAGACTCGCCCTGTCGGGGTAACTCTCGCCTCTTCCGGTAAAAACTAAGATGTTCTTCAACCCGAGCGCAAACGCCACCTCTTTCAGAAAAGTCGATTTCTTCTGGTTTGACTCGATCAGGGTGACATGTGCTTCCGGTACGAGCATCGCAATGGGTATTCCCGGGAACCCGGCTCCCGATCCCAGATCAATCACGCTGCTTGGGTAGGCTTGCGTACCCAATATTCTGGCCGCGAAAAAAGACTCTCCAAAATGCCTGGTCACGATCTCTTCAGGATTCCGCACGGCGGTCAAGTTCACCCGCGCATTCCATTTCAGCAATAGATCGATATACATCGATGTAGAGCGCAGCTGCTGTTCATCGAGCTTGGCGAAGGGTTCGAGCAGGTGATCAATGACGGCGGTGTCCACCATGCAATCGTAAATCAGCTTTCTTGATATTGGCGCACGGTTCCGGCGACTGGCGGCAGCGCGTCCAGCAGCTCGCGCACGGTTTGCTTGAGCACCGGGTGCCGCACGTCGGCTGCAATTTCCGCCAGCGGCTGGAGTACAAAGCGCCGCTGTTGCATGGCGGGATGAGGAATGGTCAGTTCCGGAGTGTCAACCACCTCATTGCCGAAGAAAATGATATCGATGTCAATGGTCCGCGGGCCCTTTAACTCAGTGCGGCGCCTGCCCATGGCTTGCTCCAGCCCCAGTGTTCGTGCCAGGAACTGCCTGGGCATCAACTCGGTCTGAACGGCCACCGCACAATTCAGGAACCAGGGCTGCTGGCGCTCAACTTCCACGGGTTCAGTCTCATAGAGGCTTGAAACTGCCGTCACAGCCCCTAGCTCTTCAAGGCGGCTGATAGCCTGGCGCAGGTTTGCCGCACGATCACCCAGATTCGATCCCAATGAGAGATAAACCGTTGTTTTCATGTGCGCTTCCAATCGGCAAACCTTAGATCGAAGGTGCTGTCACCCGTTTTGAGCAGGTGCCGTTACGTTGGTTACTTGGTCTTCGGTGTCAGTTTGGATACCTTTAAGCCCATGGCTTTGCAAGCGCTTCTCCTCAGCCGCGACCCTGAAGTACATCGTACGATACGCCGGGTTCTTGACGCGGCCAACATTGATCTGGACCTCTCCGACAACACTGACCAGGCCCGTCACATCCTGCTGCGGCGCAAATATGACGCGCTTCTGGTTGATTGTGACGACATGCCTAACGGCGCGCTGGTGCTGCGTGAGCTTCGCCGGGGAAAATCCAACAAGAGCTGCATAGCCTTCGCCCTGGTCAGCGGCAAAACGACCATTCAGCAGGCCTTTGAAATGGGCGCAAATTTCGTTCTGGACAAGCCGATCTCGCTTGAGCGGGCCACCCGCAGCGTCCGCGCGGCGCAGGGGCTTATCATGCGGGAACGCAGGCGCTACCACCGGCACCTGGTGAAAGCCACAGGGGCGATTCTGGTCGACCAGGGAGCTGAACTTCCGCTGAACATCACCAATATCAGTCACGGCGGTATTTCCATTGAGGGTTCGCGCAAGCTGGATGAAGGCGGCGCTGCCCGCGTCCGCTTGCAGTTACCCGGAACCAAACGCGCGCTGGACATCAAAGGAGAAGTGGTTTGGTCTACTCCCGAAGGGCGCGCAGGAATTCGCTTTCAAGTCCTCTCTGCCGACGCAAAAAAGGATCTGGATGCATGGCTGGAGAAACGCGCGTTACCGCTGGGCGGTGGGGCCATGTTCATCAACGCAACAACAGTTTAGGGGATAAATCAAGCTCCGCTTGGGCTGTGCGCCGAAGCGGCCACGCTTTCCGGCAATTCCTGGGCCTGCCCGGCTTCCGTAGTTTCTTCCCACAATGAGCGGTCTTTCAGCAGACGCGAGACCAGCGCGGTGTGCATGGCATGGCCAGCACGATCGGCCACAATGTGTCCAATGATCTGTTTTCCCAGCAGCGCCAGATCGCCAATCAAGTCCAGGACCTTGTGGCGTACGAATTCATCGGCAAAACGCAGCGGACCGTTCTTCACACCGGTTGCCGTAAGGACGATCACATTCTCTTCTGAGGCGCCGCGTATCAGCCCCATGTTCTTCATGGCTTTCTCTTCGCTGAGAAAGCCAAACGTCCGGGCCGCCGCCAGCTCTTTCCGGTAAAGGTCCTGGGAGAGATCAATTTCAAAAGACTGTTCGCCGATGGGAGGCGCAAAGTTGATCTTGTAGGCCACGGTGTAGCCGGATGCCGGGTAAGCCGCAATAAATTTATTGCCTTCGCGGACCTCGATTTCGCGCAGGATTCGCAGATAGGAGCGCTTCTTGCGCTGCTGTTTGAGCCCGGCACCCAGCACCATATCAACAAAGGGCTTGGCGCTCCCGTCCAGAATTGGCAATTCCAGGTTGTTCAGCTCAACTACGGCGTTGTCCAGCCCAATTCCGATAAACGCGGACAGCAGGTGTTCTGTGGTGGAGATGAGGACGCCCTGCTTCTGTAAGCTGGTGGCGTAGCTTACGCGGGCTACGTTGCGGCCCACCGCTTCAATTTCAAAGCCGTCCAGATCAACCCGGCGAAAAACAATGCCTGTCCCTGCTGGAGCAGGCAGGATTCTGAGCGTTACTTGAGCCCCGCTGTGTAACCCGACCCCCCGGCATTCGACGGGAGTCCGAACTGTCTGTTCAAATGGCAAGTGATTCCAACCAAACAGATTACACCGGTGCTGGAGGTTGCCAGTGTTGTTTTTTTACAACAGATCGTGGCTGCTGGGCCGCTGAGAACTACTGTGCCTTAACCGGATTGATCTTGGCGACCGCAGGGTCAAACAGCGACTCCGGCGGATGGGTGTTGTAGGTAACGTTCAAAATGATCTGCTGGGAAACGGTTTCCCCATTGCGCCTGGTGAGGATGCTTCGCGGCGTATTGACTCCCTGAATTACCTTCCAGTTGCCGTAGATAGTGGATTCTTCGTCACGCTCGCGGTAGCGCGGGTCGCGGGTGCTGAATCGCTTTTCCATGGGCAGGTGCGTATCAGGCGAGACTAGAAGAGTCACAGATTCATTTTTGGAATTGATGATGGTGATCTTTTCCGCCATCTGGCCTTCGGAAAGGCTGGGGCCTTCATCCAGCAATAGAATGCCGGGCTCGTTCAGCCATTCACGCAAAACTTTTTCCAGCGAATAGTGCCGCCGGATAATTCCCTGCCGCACCCTTTCCTCTTTTTCAGGGTTCAGGGGGTGGATGCCTTTGTAAGTGATCTCGTAGGCCTTGTCATCTAAATAGAGCTGGACCACATCGCGTTGC
>WNFN01192531.1_pt1 | contig 10024 bp, 10 predicted proteins | sample 5400161 | NCBI WGS metagenome assembly WNFN01 (sample SAMN13153353, study PRJNA577476) | soil metagenome | isolation source: 80 cm saprolite on Douglas fir-dominated hillslope | place: USA:California | collected 2013-09-17 | reverse complement strand
TCATCGACGATGACCGCCCCGCCGATCACGGGCAGCCGTCCGGTCAGGCCCGCGTCGCGGTACTGCGCGGGAAAGCGGAGGGCCGAGGCCGCGACCACGATGATGAACGCGGCGTCCGCGTCGCGCTTGATCTGGCTGAGATAGGGCGCCAGGTCGGTGGCGCCCATCGGCGCCCACAGCTTCTGGATCACCTGCCCTCCCGCCTCCTCGAAGGAGCGCTGGAAGCCGCCGACCACCTCGTAGCCGAACGCGTAGTCGGTGCCGAACACCGCGACCTTCTTGTAGCCGAGCGTCTTGGCCACGTACTCCCCGAAGGGATGCGAGGGCTGGCTCCCGGTCCACCCGAGCCGCACCACCCACTTGGACGGCTTGCGCTGGGTCAGGTCGTCGGCCGCGATGACCGGGAAGATGGTCGGCATCCGGTACTCGTCCGCCTTCGGCGCGAGCGCGTAGCCGATGTGCGCGAAGGTCTCCCCCACCACCATGTCCACGCGGTCGCTCTCCACGAACTTGCGGAACTTGGTGATCGCGGTGCCCGGGTTGCCCGCGGTGTCCTCGACGATCACCTCGACCTTGCGGCCCGCCATCTGGTGCCCGGCTTCCTCCATGTACATCGCGAAGCCGTTTTCCATGTCGCGCCCGATCTGGGCCGCCGCGCCGGTGAGCGGGGCCAGGAAGCCGATCTTGATCGGCTTGCTCGACTGGGCGGCGGCGGGCCCGGGCGCGAGGCCCGCGGCGCCGGCCAGGAGGAGGGTGATGCCGAACAGGAGACGCGCGGCGAGCCAGGGTGCCGGCATGGTCCTCTCTCCGTCGAAGGGTGGGCGCTCCGTCATGGCCGCTAGCCTATGCCGGGGGCGGACGGGAATTCAACTGGGGCGCGGCGAGGACGGGCTAGCGGGGACGCGACCAGACCGGCTCGGCCGCGGTCTCGGCCCCGGGCTCGGCGGCGGCGAGCCGCGCGAACTGCCGCTTCATGCCGTTGACCCGCGCCAGGTAACCGGCCACGTCGTGGTCGCCGCACCGCTGGCCCGGGGCGAGGCGGAAGCCGCGCCGGGCGAAGTCGTCGCCGGGACCCGTCCCGCACAGGTGGATGACCGCGGCCAGGTCCTGCTTCTGGCGGACGGTGGCGGTGACGATCCGGCGGCGCTCCAGCGTGCGGGCGACGTCGCGGTCGAGCAGGGCCGAGGTCATCTCCACCGCGTGGCTCGGCAGCACACGCACGTAGAGCGCCCGGAACCAGCAGCCGTCCTCGATCACCACGTGGTCCCGCACGCAATAGCGCCGCGCCTCCCGGAAGGTCGGGTCGGTGATCTGGTACATCCCGACCGCGCTCGACGCGGGCCGGTACACGTCGAGCGGGTTCCAGGCCACCTGCCAGCGCCAGTAGGTGCGGGCCACCGGGTCGCCCGAGCCCTCCACCTGGGCCAGCGCGGCCAGCAGCTCGGGAGAGATGGTCGCGGTGGAATGCCGCCGGAAGAGCGGCGCGTACTGCCGCCAGGTCTCGGGCGGCGCCTTGGCGAGCGTGCCGCTCACCGGAAAGAACAGCTCGGTCGGCTTGCGGATCACGTGATACGTCCAGTTCACCGCGGACCAGACCGCCACCAGCACGATCAGCCCGATCACGAGGCGCACCGCCAGCGGCGCGGCCCACATCCGGCGCCAGAGCCGCCGGGCCCGTGGCGAGCGGAGCCAGCGGATCGCGCGGCGGGCGCGTCCGGCACGGGTCGGGCGGGGGAGAGCTCGGGCCACTCGCGTCGCCATGGGATCCTTCAACTCTACGCGGTGCGACCCTACCGCGCTACTTGAGGGCGACCGACTCCCGGAACCGGCGGAGGGTCTGCACGTGATCGGCCGCCGTCTTGAGGCCCATGCCACCCGTGTTGACGCAGAGATGGCTGACGCCGCGCATGGCCTGCCACGCCTGCAGCTCCTTGCCCCAGTCGGCGGGCGGGATCTGGGGCAGCGTCATGCGGCCCTCGATACCGAACGCCTTGGGGTCCCGGCCGGCATCGCGGATCATGCCGTGCATCCGGTCGACCACCTCCTGCGAGGCCGCGCCCGGCCGGAAGTGCGGCATCCATCCGTCGGCGACGCGGGCCATGCGCCGCTGGACGATCTCGCTCTCCCCGCCCATCCAGACCGGGATCGGGCGCTGCACCGGCAGCGGGTTCAGCCCCGCGTCGGTGATGCGGTGGTGCTGGCCCGCGAACGTGACCAGCTCCTTCGTCCAGAGCGCCCGCATCACCTCGACCTGCTCCTCGACGCGGCGCCCGCGGGTATGGAAATCCTCGCCGAGCGCCTCGAACTCCACCGGGTTCCAGCCCACTCCGACGCCGAGCCGCAGGCGTCCGCCCGAGAGCACGTCCACCGCCGCGGCCTGCTTGGCCACCAGCGCGGTCTGCCGCTGCGGGAGGATGATGATGCCGGTGACGAGCCCCACCCGTCGCGTGGCCGCGGCGAGGAAGCCAAAGAGCACGAACGGCTCGTGGAAGGCGTGGCGATAGGTGTAGGGCCCCTTCCACCTCCGCGTAGGCCTTGATGGCCCCCGGGTCGTTCCCGATCTCGGTCTGCGGCAGCACGACACCGATCTTCATGGGGTCCTCCTGGTGGAGCGCGTGCGATTCACCGGCTGCCCGGCACGGTGCCGGCGGGGAGCGATTCGATGTGGGCGCAGATGTCGCGGGGGCGCGTGATCCAGACGCGATCCCCGTGCCCCAGGATGTGCTGGAGCGCCCGGCGCAGCCGGCGGATGCGGTACGGGCGCCCGAACACGAAGGGGTGGAGCGAGATGGGGCAGACCAGCGGCTGGCGGGCCGACTGGGCCAGCATCTCGTCGAACTGGTCGGTGATCATGTCCGCGAACTCCTGCGCGGTGTGGTGGTACCAGATGACGCCCCGCGTGTCGTTCACCTCGATCGGATACGGGATCGAGAGGATGCGGCCCTTGCGGGTGCGCAACCACACCGGCTGGTCGTCCATGGTCCAGTCCATCACGTAGCGGTAGCCCGCCTCCTGCAGGAGATCCATGGTGACCGCGCTGTTGGAGAGCCACGGGCTCATCCAGCCCACCGGGCGGGCGCCCTCGTGCCGCTCGATCGCCGTGGTCGCCTCCGCGATCAGCGCGCGCTCGCGGTCCTCGGCCAGGTGGCCCTGCTCGTCGGAGTTGGTGAGGCCGTGGCCCAGGATCTCGTCGCCCCGCGCGCGCAGCTTCGCGGGGATGTCCGGCGCCATCTCGTAGACCGCCGCGTTCATCTGGGCCTCCGCGGGAAGCCCCAGCTCGTCGAGCAGCTCGAAGAGCCGCCAGATGCCGACCCGGTTGCCGTAGTCCCGCCAGCTATACACGCTATGGCTCTGCGCCTGGTCGGGCGGCGCGATCGCCGCGCCCTTGCCCACCCCGAAGCCGAAGGCCTCGATGTTGAGCGCCAGGTACACCGCGAGGCGCCGGCCCCCGGGCCAGGAGTAGTCGGGCCGCGTGGTGATGCTCGAGTAGTCGTAGCGCCCGTGCGTGCCGCGCACGACGTCTCCGTCCCGCTCGATGGACGCAAACCGCCGCACGAGCCGGCCGATCGCCACCTGCCCCTCCATGCGGGCCAGCCACATGCCGGCGCAGGCGTGGATGCCGGTGGCGAACGCCAGGTGCCGGTTGGGATGCCGCCGGATGTCGAGGCGGTCCGGCTCGGGGAACTGGGCCGGATCGCGGTTGGCCGCCCCGATGCCGATGTGGACGTAGGTGCCGGCCGGCATCGGGACCCCGCCCAGCACGGTGTCCCGCGCGGCCCGGCGATTGCCGAGCTGGTTCGAGCTTTCGAGCCGGAGGATCTCCTCGACCGCGGTGCCGATCAGCTCGGGATCCGCGCGCAGCTCGCGCAGCGGGGTGGGGTGGCGAAGCAGGAGATCGATCCCGTTGCCGATCAGGTTGGTGGTGGTCTCGTGCCCCGCGTTGAGGATGAAGATGCAGTTGTGGAGCAGCTCGAGCTCGCCCAGCCGATCCTCGGACGCCTCGCCCGGTCCGAGCGCGCTCCCCGCGGTCAGCTTGGAGAGAATCTCCTCGTCACGGCCCGGCTCCCGGCCCCGCCGGTCGATCAGGTCGCGGAGGTAGGTCTTGAACTCGTCCACCGTCCGGTTGCCGCGCTCGAGCTGCTCTACGGTCGGCGCCGGCTCGAGCCCGCCCAGGATCGCCAGTGACCAGCCGCGCAGGGGGCCGCGCTCGGCCTCGGGCACTCCGAGCATGTCCCCCACGAGCTGGATCGGGACCGCGGCCGCGAAGTCCGCGATGAGATCCATGCTCCCGCGGGCGGCGGCGCGGTCGAGCAGGCGATCCACCAGATCCTCGATGCGCGGCTGGAGCGCCAGGCTCGTGGTGTGGTGCTCGTAGAGCGCGCCGTCGCCGAGGCTCGGCCGGAAGTCCACCGTCTTGTCCGAGCTCCACGTCTCGGGATCGCGGTACACCGCGGCACAGTCGTCGTAGCGGCTCAGAAAGTACGAGCCGTCGGGCATCCGGTGGACGGGGGCGTGCTCGCGCAGCGCGCGGTAGACCGAAAACGGATCCTCCACGAAGGCCGCGGCGAGCCGCTTCAGGTCAAAGCTCCGGGCCAGCGCGCGCGCATCCGTCATCGGCGCCCTCCGCTGATGAACTCCCAGACCCGCTCGGGAGCCTCCCAGTGCGCGTTGTGCCCGACGCCGGCGAAGGTCCGGGCGGCGGGATCGATGCGCCGCATTTGCTCCAGGGTGACCATCGGGTCGCGATCGCCCGCGGCCAGGCGCAGGGGCGCCGTGGCGAGGCCGAGCAGGGCGGCGATCGACGGCCCGACCGCGCCCCAGGCGCGCGGGTCCATGGCCACCTGGAAGCGGCCGTCAGCGCCGATCACCCCGGCGGTCGCGGTGGCGGAGGAAGGCGCGGCCAGGCCGGCCAGGCCCGAGAGCCGCAGGTAGCGCTCGATGGCCTCCTCCCGCGTGGCGAAGACGGGTGCCGGGCGGAGCGCCAGCCCGCGCGCCTTCTCGATCTCGGCCTCGCTCCATTCGATCTTGACCCCGAACGCCGCGACGTCCCCCACCCGCGGCCCGAACCACCCGCTGGCCACTAGGGCCGCCACCGCCCCCCCGAACGAGTGGCCGACCAGGGTGACCGCCCCCGCGGCCTCCGCCTCGATGATCGCGGCCACGTCGGACGCGTGCGCGCCGATGCCATAGGGGCCCTCCTGCACCGAGCGGCCGTGGCCTCGGAGATCCGGTGCGAGCCACCGTCCTCGCCAGGAGCGCTCGACGAGCGGGAGCAGGCGCTCCCAGACCGACGCGTTGGCCCCCATGCCGTGGAGGAGGACCATAAGAGGCTCACCCCGGCCGCCACGCGCCGCCCAGATCCCCCGCTCCGTGGCCGCCCCGGACACTGGCATGTCGCGCTCGTCCTCCCGGCCGGCTATGATACGGCCTCATGAAGCGCCAGAACATCCAGCCTTTGTCTCTCAGCCAGCGAATCGTCGGCGGCCACGTGCTCTACTCCCACGTGGTGGTCGTCGAGGGCAAGAAGACGATCTTCGTGTCGGGCCAGCTCGCCCGCGGCCCGGCCGGCGAGGTCGTCGGGGCCGGCGACATGCGGGCCCAGCTCCGCCAGGTGGGCGAGAACATCAAGGCCGCGCTGGCCGCGGCGGGCGCGACCCTCGCCGACATCGTGAAGACCAACACCTACGTCACCGACATCGAGGAGTTCTTCAAGCACGTCGACGTCCGCATGGAGTACTTCGGCGCGCTGCCGACCAGCACCACGGTGGAGGTGCGCAAGCTCGCCCACCCCGACCTGGTGGTGGAGGTGGAGGCGATCGCGGTCGTCGACTGACCGGCTGCCGCGCCTCAGGACCGATCCGGTTCCACCGCCGGCGCCGGGGGTGTATGCTCCCCGCCGTGGAGCCCGGCCGGTCGCGACCGCTCGGCGTCCTCGTCATCCTGATCACTGGGCTGATCACTGGGCTGATCACCGGGCTGGTCATCGGGGCCCTGGTCCACTGGCCGGCGGTCCCGCCCGCCGGGGCGGCGGAGGGGCAGATCACGCTCGCGGTCCATATTTCATTGGCCCCCACCTGGTTCGACCCGGCCGAGACCGCGGGGGTCATCACCCCCTTCATGATGCTGTACGCGCTCCACGACGCGCTCGTGAAGCCGATGCCGGGCAACGCGTGGACGCCCAGCCTGGCCGAGTCGTGGACGCAGTCGAAGGACGGGCTCACCTACGAGTTCGTGCTCCGCAAGGGCGTGCGGTTCCACAACGGCGACCTCCTCACCGCGGAGGACGTGAAGTTCTCCTTCGAGCGGTACCGGGGCGCCGCGGCGGGGACCCTGAAGGCGCACGTCGCGGCGGTCGAGATCATCGACGCCCACCGCGTGCGCTTCCGGCTCAAGCAACCGTGGCCCGATTCAAGAAGGCGCCGGTCGGGGCGGGCCCGTACCGCTTCGTGTCCTTCTCTCCCGGGATCGAGCTGGTGCTGGAGGCCTACGACGGCTACTGGCGAAAGGCCCCGGCGGTGAAGCGGCTCGTCTTCAAGTCGATCCCCGACGACTCCACGCGCTTGGCCATGCTCAAGCGCGCCGAGACCGACGTGGCGTACTCGCTGCGCGGCCCGCTCGGGGAGGAGGTGCGGCGGACGCCGGGCCTCACCCTCAAGGTCACCTACCCGACCTTCACCCAGTGGCTCACGTTCACCCAGCAGTGGGATCCGAAGTCGCCGTGGGCCGACCAGCGGGTGCGGCTCGCGGCGAACCTCGCCATCGACCGGAAGACCCTGAGCCAGGCGGAGTATCTCGGGTTCGGCAAGGCGACCTCCAGCATCATCCCCCGCGAGTACGAGTTCTACTGGGCACCGGCCGAGTACCCGCACGATCCGGCGCGGGCGAAGCAGCTCCTGGCCGAGGCCGGCTATCCGAAGGGCTTCGACGCGGGCGAGGTCGCCACCGATGTGGTGTTCGCGCCGGAGGCCGAGGCAGTCATCAACGGGCTGCGGTCCGTCGGCATCCGGGCACGGCTGCGCCCGATGGAGCGCGCCGCGTTCTACAAGGCGGACCTTCGTGCTCTCGACCGGAATCCGCTCGTACGGAGGCTATCCCGACATCGACGCGCTCTTCCGGGACCAGGCCGCCGAGCCCGACCGCAAGCGCCGCGAGACCCTGCTCCACCGCATCCAGCAGCTCATGCACGAGCGCGCGATGTTCGCGCCCATCGTGGAGCCGCCGCTGCTGACCGGGGTCGGGCCGCGCCTCGCGGAGGTGCCCACGATCCCGGGGCACCCCTACCTCTCGCCCTACGAGGACCTGCGGCTCAAGTAACGCGGCCCGCTTTGCTGGATGGCGCGCGGCGTGTGTCGTGCCTTGCCGGGAGGACCAGGATTCGCCTATACTTGCGCCGCCGGGGGAATCATGAGTCTCCACGCCCTTTATCGCATTGCCGATCTGGCGGCACACGTCCGAGAGCCCGCCGAGATCTACGATCCGGCGGTCGATGCGATGGTCGCGGCCACGGGGGCGGATCGCGCCAGCATCCTGGTATTCGACGACAGTGGCATCATGCGCTTCAAGGCCTGGCGTTCTCTGTCGGACGGCTACCGGAGGGCGGTCGAAGGACATTCACCATGGACCCTCGATACCCGGAACCCGCTCCCGATCCTGGTACCGGACGTATCGGTTGATTCCTCGTTGGGGCATCTCCGCGACGTTATTCTGTCCGAGGGCATTCGCTCGCTTGCCTTCATCCCGCTCGGCCATCGCGGCCGACTTCTCGGGAAGTTCATGGTGTACTACGACGAGCCCCATGACTTTTCCGACGTGGAGCTGAAGGTCGCCGCGATGGTCACGCACTACGTGGCATTCGGCCTCGATCGCGTACGGGCTCAAGCCGAGATCAACGAGCTACTCGAGCGCGAACGCGCGGCACGCCGTGATGCCGAATCGATGAACCGCGCCAAAGACGATTTCATGGCGATGCTCTCGCACGAGCTGAGGAATCCCCTCAACGCCATCGTGAACGCGGCCAGCGTCCTGGATCAGACCGGCAGTCAAGAGCATGTTCCAACCAAGGCTCGGAATGTCATCCGCCGTCAGAGCACCCATCTGGCTCGGATGTTGGATGATCTGCTGGACGCCGCGAAGGTCGGCCGAGGCCACCTCGAGGTAAGACCGGAGCTCATCGACCTGCGATCAGTGATCACCATGGCGGTCGAACACCAGGCGTCGCGAATCGAGGCGAAGCACCAGGCCCTCGAGGTCTCGCTCCCCGATCAAGCGGTGATCGTGAAGGGGGACCCGGCTCGCCTCGAGCAAGTCATCGGGAATCTGCTCGACAATGCGTCGAAGTACACGCCAGAAGCAGGCTCGGTCTGGTTGACCCTCGGCGTCGATTCTGACGACGCGATCTTGCGAGTACGAGATACCGGAGAAGGCATCCCGTCCGACCGCATCCATTCGGTCTTTGATCCATTCACGCAACTCAATCCCACGTTGGATCGCAGCGCGGGGGGGCTCGGGGTCGGCTTGAGTATCGTCAAGCGGATCGTCGATCTTCATAGCGGAACCGTCGAGGTCAAGAGCGAAGGGGCGGGCGCGGAGTTCACGGTGAGACTCCCGGTCACGGCCGAGATTCTGCCGACTCCCGCCGAGTCCGCAACCCCGGCTCTCGTCCGCCGCCGAGTCGTCGTTATCGAGGACAATGATGATGGTCGGGACGCTCTCGTCATGGCGTTGAGGGCGGTGGGGCTCGACGTCCAGGCCGCGAATAGTGGTCAGGCCGGGATCGAGCTCGTGCTCCGGGGTCAGCCGGATCACGTTCTCGTAGACATCGGTTTGCCCGACCTCGATGGATACGAGGTCGCCCGCGTGCTACGGCTTCGGTTGGGTCAGCGCCTCAAGCTGGTCGCGCTCACCGGCTACGGCCAGCAGGCTGATCGCAAACGATCAGCGGAGGCTGGCTTCGACGCTCATCTGGTCAAGCCGGTCACGCCCGCGGATATTGTTCGGCTTCTCGCCACCGATCTGGCGGAATAGGGCCCGCCTCGGGTCGCCGCGCGCGGCCGGGTGAGCTCGCGCCCCGCGTGCGGCTCACGTGACGCGGCCGGCGAGCCGGCGCTCGATGCCCGAGGCGATCTCGCGTCCCAGCGCGGCGCCCCGCTCCGCGAACTCGCGGCAGAGCCCGGTGTAGCGCGCGGGGTCGAGCAGCGTCTCCATCTGCGACGGGGTGAGCCCCGCGCTCACGTGCGGGTCCAACGCCAGCATCTCGCGGAACGGGCGCGATTCGGTCACCGAGGCCTGCGCCGCCTCGTAGACCGCGTCGTGGGCGCGCTGCCGCCCGATCTGGCGCCCCAGCTCGAGCATCAGCGCCTCGGCCATGATCAGGCCGCCCGAGAGATCCAGGTTCTCGCGCATGCGGTCCGGGAAGACCTGGAGCCCGTCGAAGAGCACGATCATCCGCTGCAGCAGGTCGCCGGTCAGCTCGCACGCCTGCACGAGGGCGCGGCTCATCATGATGCTGGTGGTGCGGTCCGCCTCGTGCTCGGTCTGCATCGCCTCGAGGGCCAGCGGCACCAGCGCCCGCACCTGCGCGGCGGCCGCGATGATGTCCTGGGAGAGCTTGGGGTTGCGCTTCTGCGGCATCGTGCTGCTGCCGACGGTGCCGGGCGGCACCGGCTCCTCGACCTCGCCGAACTCCTGCTTCATGAGGGTATAGATCTCGCGGCCGATCTTGCTGCCCGTCGAGGCCAGCATGCCGAGGAGCGTCACGTACTCGGCCTGGTGATCGCCGATGGTCCGCGCGGGCAGCCGCATCGGCGCCATGCCGAGGTGGGCCGCCATCTTCTCCTGGGTGGCCAGACCGAGCTCGCCGAGCGAGGCGAGGGTGCCCGCGCCGCCGCCCAGCATGGCCACGAACACGCGGCTCTCGCAGCCGTGCAGGCGCTCCACGTGGCGGCCCAGCTCGTCGATCCACACCGCGACCTTGAAGCCAAAGGTGGCCGGCACCGCGTGCTGGCCGTGGGTGCGGCCGGGGAGC
>WNFN01159832.1_pt1 | contig 10024 bp, 8 predicted proteins | sample 5400161 | NCBI WGS metagenome assembly WNFN01 (sample SAMN13153353, study PRJNA577476) | soil metagenome | isolation source: 80 cm saprolite on Douglas fir-dominated hillslope | place: USA:California | collected 2013-09-17 | reverse complement strand
CCTGGTGCTTCACCAGGAAGTCCCGCCATGCCCGCAGGCCCTCCAGGCTGTCCAGCGCTGCCAGCATCGGTTCCTGACCGCCGACGATGGTCTCGGTCTGGTACTCGATGACCGCCTCAACCAGGGCCTTCTTGTCCTTGAAGTAGTGATAGACCTGCGAGCTGCTCACCCCGGCGGCGGCCCGGACACCCTCGATGGTCGTCCCGGAGACGCCGCCGTCGAACATCAGCCGGGCCGCGGCGGCGACAATCCGCTGCCGGCTCTGCTCGCCCTTGGGCGTCAGCTGGCCCGCCGCCCGCCGGCCTTTCGCTGGAGGCATGCGGACACGATACCAGATTTATGGAATTGGCAATCCATATTCCTGCGGTACCAGCGCGCAGATGCAGCCCTCCAGAACGAAGCAGGGGCGGTTGGTGCGCTTGATGGTCTCGGTAACCTGCGGGTCGGCGGCGTGGACCGCTGGCGCACAGCGCGGCAGATGGCTGGCTGACAGCCGGGCAGGGCATCAATATAGGCGTCGACGCGCGGGTCGGTCGTGTCTGTCAATAGCGCCTCGGCTCCTGCGAGCACCGTCAGGGGACAAGCCGGTCGCACGCCTTGGCCCGTCGCGAATCGCTGGCGCATGGCACCGGGAACACGTCAACGCAGCCCACCTCAGAGCAATTCGCCCGCCGCGAGGGTGCGGCGACGAGTTCGCAGGACGCGGCGCGGGCCGCGCGAGCCGGGTGGTGGCGCCCCATAACCTCAAGATCTGCGCACAGAAACCCTCGCGATCCGTGCGGCCGACGAGGGTGAATAATCGGCAGGGATGAGCGTCGGTGGAGCTTCCTCCCGCTCAACTAGGACTGCAGGCTGCCTGATCAGATTCGACAACAGGTGATCAATAATCCCTCGGGGGTGGTCAGCCTGAGCAGCGTGAGCGATGGAGCGTCTCCACAAACAGATTCCACGAAGCGACAAATAGGATGGGTATTAGCTTCGAATTATTCCTCTGACCTGCGAGCGCCCTTACGGAATCGAACCATAGACCTTCTCCTTACCATGGACATCAGGGGGCACTCTGACCAGGCACGGAAAACCTATAAGTTGGCTTCTACCTGCGAATTCATGGCCGGATGTAGCTGGTTGAGGCTGGACGTGGCTGGCAGATGGCCCCCAAACTTGGCCCCCATTCTGGAGTAGCCTGGTGCCCATGGGCACACGGCGCGGCTGGGGCGAGGACGGGATCTTCTTCGAGCACGCTGGCCATGCCGCGACGGCGACAGGCACCGGCATTGCCAGGGCCGGTGGCGGGGGGTGGTCAGTCTCGGGTCCGGGCCGGACGGCAAGCGGATCCGGCGCAAGGTCTCCGGTAAATCCAAGGCCGTCGTCCAGGACCGGCTCAGAGCACTGCATGGTGACCTCGACTCCGGCGTCCGGGCCAGCCCGAACTATACCGTCCGGCGCGCGGCGGAGGACTGGCTGAAGGAGGGGTTCGATGGCCGGTCCGCCAAGACGATCAAGAAGAATGAGAACGTCCTCGCGCCGATCCTGATAGCCATCGGCGCCAGGAGGCTGCGCGAGCTGACCGCGGCCGAGGTGCGCCAGGCGCTGACCGCGATGGCTGCCCGGTACTCGACGGCCGCGGTGGCGATGGGCCACAACGCGCTCACCCGTGCGATACGCCACGCCGAAGCCCGGGATCCCGCCGGGCGCAACGTCGCCACGCTCGTAGACACCCCAAGGGGCAGGCCGGGCGGCCGAGCATGAGCCAGACCCTGGACCAGGCATCGGCGCTCCTGGCAGCCGCCCAGAGCACCAGGATGCACGCCTACATCTCCCTGTGCCTGGCCACCAGCATCCGAACCGAAGAGGCCAGAGCCCTGCGCTGGGAGCACGTCGACTTCGGCAATCCGGACGCCGACCCGCCCGTGCTGGCCAGCGCCGCCGTCTGGCGGTCCATACGCTCCCACGGGGACACCAAGACCGACAAATCGCGCCGGACCCTGGCGCAGCCCCGGATGGCGGTGGACGCGCTGAGGGCCCACAAACAGCGGCAAGCTGCGCACCTGCAGACGGCCGGCGCGCGGTGGAGCGATCACGGTCTTGTCTTCGCCACCAGGACCGGCGCACCCCTGGACGGAGTGCCGGTCGAGGAGATCGCCCGGCTAACAGGACACTCCAGCTCCAGAACAACCGAAGTGGTCTACCCGACTCCGCCCTTACGCGAACTGAGGCCAGTGCTGACCACCGGAGCCGAAGCCATGTACACGCTCTTCAAGACACCCGCGCCCAAATAGGCATGCCGGACAACAGCGCACGCCCGGTGACCGAAGAAGTCCGACGAGGCACTACCGATCATGCTGCAGATCGGACATCGACGAGCGGGCCCTACTGAGGGGCGCCCGTTCGCGGGCACCGGCGCGCGCCGCCGCGATCTAGCGCTGGCCGGGCATGTTCCCGATCAGTTCCGCAAGCCCGGCGGGATAGATGATCACTGCCGTGACGTCCAGTTCCGCCAGCGTCCACCATCGCCGGGCGGTTATTCCGTCGGACGCGTGCATCGCTGCGACGTCTGAGCTCCGGGTCGGCTCGGTCAGTCCGCGTCAGGCGAAGACGTTCGCGCAAACCCCCGCTCAACGACACGTCGCGGCACGCGCGCCCCGATGGCCGCGTTCCGATCAGCCCTGGCGAGCGTTCCAGCGCGGGTTTCGCTTGTTAAGAACGAATACCCTCCGCCCACGACGGACCACGACCGATCCGGCCTTCTGCTTCAACGCCCTGAGCGAGTTCCTTGCCTTCATCGTGCGCCGTCCCTTCGGCCCGTCCAGCCTGCACCTGCAGGTCGTTGAAGGGTCAACCATTTTCCTCCGGCCAAAATTCCGGCTTGGCCGAGACCCGTGCGATCAGTCACGCCGCGGCGAACTGGAACGGTGCAGCGGGCTGCCGCCCGGCGAGATGCCGATGGAGCCGCTCAAGCGCTGCGGCCCGTTACCGCTCATGCCGCGTCGCGCATCTTGGTGCCTGGCGGAGCGCACTTGCAGGAATCCCGCTATGCGCTGTGATTACTGAATGATCCGCTGTGTCGCCAGGGTGTGCCCCGCCGATCTGAGCCGGTCGGCCAGCGCGGCACCCATCGCCGTCGCCGGCGTGAGGACACCGGCGCGGTCGGGCAGGAGGTCACGGTCCAGCGCGAGGCAGAGCGCGCTTTGGCCCAGCATCACCGACGTTGCCGCGTAGCCGGGGTCGCCCCGGGCTTCGATCTTGCTCAGGTACCGTGCGCCGCCTGAGGTATGTGTGTGGATCTCTATGCGGAAGTGGCCCTTGCGGCGGGTATTTTCGCTGGGGCCCTCGCCGGGTGCAGGCAGGAGCTGGCCGAGCAGGGTCCTGGATGGCCGGAACGCGAGGCCTGCTGCCAGGGCCTTCAGCGCCGTGCTGACCGCGGCGCCCAGCACGGGCGCGGCCGGCCCAGCACCGAACCCGGTGACCTCCCGGTAGCGGAACCGGCGGCCGTATGCCCAGCCCTGCAGGGCGTTGCTGCGGCGCACAACGCGGGTGTTGATGCCGGCCATGAGGAACGGGCCGACCCACATCCGCAGATCACCGTCGTAGCTGAGCCAATCCAGGTCACGCTCGTCGCCGAGGTCGGGTTCGGCCCCGCGATCAGGGCTGAGCGCATACGGGTCCTCGGCCTACCCGCGGCCCTCACCACTGGACCGCATCTCCTCCCACTGCCCCATCCCAGACGCTAGCGTCCCGCCGCTGACACCGCCCCTCATGGCTCTCACGACCAGCGTCGTGTCCTCGAGGTCACCGGCGTCATCGGTGCGGGCTGCCTGATGCAGCAACAGCACACCGAGGTCGGAAGGTATGGAGTCGAACCCGCAGCAGTGCACAATGCGCACGCCAGTATCTGCGGCCACGTCGTGGCAGCGGTCGATGCTCTCACGCAGGAACAACAGCGCCAGCACTGACAGGGCGGTGTCTGCGGCCAGTCAGGAGGTGAGTCCTCCCAGGTCTCCTGGCGGCCGAGCGGGGTCAGGTCGAGGAAGGTCGACACGCTGCCGAGTGGCTCGACCCCGCGGCCGGAAGTGAAGTAAGTGCGGAAGACGCTGTCGCCGTCGCGGAGGAACACGTTGAGGCCGAACGTCTCGCCTCGCTCGGTGGTCACGCCCATGTCGGCGCGCAGGGCACGTGGGTGACACCGCTTCGGGTACGTCGTGGACACTGCTTAAGATTACGCATCTACGGCGAGACGAATACCTGACAAATACATCCCGTCAGCTACATCGCGGACACCCCAGCGGCGACTTAAGATAACGGCGGGACTGCGCGCGTTTCCCGATCTGCCCCCATCACTCAGGGTGATGCCGTTCGATCGAAAGGCCCGGGAGGCGCGGCTGGGTCGGCGCCCTCACAGCACGGGACGATGAAGTGACAGCGCGGGCAGGCCCATTTGGAGCCGTTTCCGTACGGCCGCAGGTCAGCCTCCCCGCATTGCGGGCACTGCTCGCCCGCGGCATGGCAACTCCTCACGGACCCACCGTAGCCAGGCGTTTGCCGCCTTTTGCGGTGACACGCCACCGCCGGGCTGGTGAACGGCGCGAGTCCACTCCTGCACTGCTCGCCCCGCAGAGCAACCAGTGCCGTCAAAGCCTCAGTGCTGACCCGCCAAGTGTTCAACGACCATCATGATCATGCGCGTCCAGCGTGCTATTAGGCGGCGGCGTCGCGCACCGCGACGATTTTCAGTGTGAGGTGAACCGGGCTACCTCGCGAGACATAATAAGGACCGAACCGTCTTCGCGCCGCGGACCGTGGCCGCGGCTATTCGTGAAGGGAGACCAACCATGAAGCCGTTCGTCGTTCGTCTCGGCACCCTGGCCGCCACCGGCACGCTCGCCGGGGCCATGGCCCTCGCCACCAGTGGCACGGCCTTTGCCGCGAATCCCGGAACCCAGGGCCAGCCCAGCCAGACCTGTCTGAGCAGCACGGCCCCGGCAGAACCCGGGAACGCAGCCTCCGCACCGGGATCGGCGTTCAACGAGAACGGCGGCATCGCCGGAGGCGTGTACGCCGGCAACGGCGCTCCCTCGCTGAACGGCAACACCGACAAGGCTATTTCCCAGTACGACGTCGCCTGCTTCCAGGTGTCGCAGCACTGACTTCCCAGGCTGGGCCTCGCAGTCCCGCGTCGTCATAGCCGAGGAATTCACGCGGTCAGGCCGCGACGGGACGACGCTGGTCGCACGGCGCCACCAGTCCACCTATTCCCGCAAAGCGGGCACGAAGTGCTGGCGCCTGCCTTCATCCAACATGTCCCGCTCGAAAATGCGATTTGGCGGGTGGCCTGCAGGTTGCGGTGCGGCATGCGGCGTGCGTGTATTCGTTGATCAGGCCGTTTAGGACGGGTTTTCGGTGGATCGGCTCGGTGTCCGCGTCGGTCACGGTGGGCCGGGGAGCGTCGCGTCCGGCGTCGGGGACGCGTTGGGCGATGCCCTGGTGTGGCCGGACCGGGTTGTCGTGGACCTGGTATTGGCTCAGGACGGCGCGCAGGTGCGCCGCGCCGAGGATCAGCACGCGGTCGAGGAGTTCGCGGCGCAGGGTGCCGGCGAGGCGTCCGCAGGTCGCGGTCCTGCGCGGAGCCTGGAGGGCGGTGCACACGATCCTGGCGCCGGGGGCCTGGAAGACGGCGTCGGCGAGCGGGTGAAGTTTGATCCGCGGTCGCGGATCAGGAACTTGATGTCCTCGGACCGCTCGCCGAGGCTGAGGGCGAGGTTGCGGGCCTGCTGCACCGTCCACTCGCCGGCGGGACGTGCGGAGACGCCGCCGAGGCGCATCCGGCGAGTGCCATGCCCGGTGAACACCAGGACGTACAGTCTGTTCAGCAGCACGGTGCCCGCGTGAGGAAGTCCACCGCGAGGATCCCGGCGGCCTGGGCCGGCGGGAACTGCCGCCAGGTCGGGCCGGGGCGGCGTGGCGCCGGATCGATGCCCGCGGCACGCAAGATCTCCCAGACGGCGGGCGGCGCGATGGTCACGCCGAGTTTCATGAGTTCGCCGTGGATCCGGCGGTGTCCCCATGCCGGATTCTCTTCCGCCAGGCGGACGACAAGGCGGGCGATGCAGGGGGCTGCCGACGGGCGACCGGGCTTGCGCCGCTTGACCGTATCGTACTTCTTCGGCCACGCCCAGGGAGATGGTGTATGAAATGACCACCTCGGGATCGATTTCTATTTAAGCACCAATAGACTCAGTTGTCACTCCAGTTTCGCTGGGTGATCTTTCTGGCTGAGAGTAATGGTCGCTGATTGCCGGTTTCCTTTCGTGGTGTGCGGGTGACGCGCCATCGGGTTTGCGGTACCTGGCGCTGGGCTAGCCGATATCGAGCAGCTCGGTGATGGTCAGGATCTCACCGCAGCCCGGGCAGGATCCGCCGTCGCCGACACGCCGGGCGAACAGGTGGCAGCCTGGGCAGCGGCGCTCGCCGGCGAGCCGGTCACCGCAGCTGGGGCACTGGCAGGCGCCGGCGGAGGTGCGGCTGCGGCCGGGCGGCAGCGGCGGCGGGGCTGGCCTGGCGGCGGAGGCGCGGCGGCGGTAGCCGGCCTGCCGGCAGGCCGGGGAGCAGTACTGGCGGGCCCGGCCGGCTGGCAGCGCGGCGCCGCAATGCGCGCAGGCTGCCGTAACGCTGCCGTCACGCCATGGGCCGCCGGAGGTGTCAGGCACCAATGCTCACCGCCTCCCCGGTCGGCCAGCACCGCGCCGACGAGGCGGATGATGGCGTCCCGGCCGGGGAAGATGCCGACCACGTCGGTCCGCCGGCGTACCTCTTTGTTCAGCCGCTCCTTTATCCGGCCCTCGCGGTCAGGGCAAGTTCAACAGCTGTTGCGGCTGGTCAGCGGTCGAGCAGGGCGAGGTGGCTAGTGAGAGCGCTGGCGACGCGGTCGTGGCGGGCGGCCTCACTGTCCCAGCCGCGGGCTTCGGCGTCTGCTTGCAGGTGCCGGACGTCGGCGATCTGGTCGCGGATCGCGCCGCGGAACTCGCGGCCGGTGACGAAGTTGTCGCAGGTCTCGCAGATGTTGGCGTAGGGGCAGGCGCCTGCGGTCTCGTGGCGGGAGCAGTAGCCGTGGGCGACACGGGTCTTGAGCATCTCGCTGTTCAGCCAGCTCACCTTGTCCGGGATGATCGGCTTGCCGGCCGGGGTGAGGGTGAACTGGCGGCGCATCTTGCCCATGGCCTCGTCATACGCGCTCCGCAGGACTGGTGAGGCCAGGGTCGCGTACCGGATCGTCATCTGCGGGGTGACGTGGCCGAGCAGGGCCATCAGGGCCTGCAGGCTCATCCCGGCATTGGCGAGCCCGGTGGCCCACGTATGCCTGAGCTGATGGCGGGTGACGACCAGGACTTCCCCGCCGGGGCCGCGCAGTCCCGCGGATTGTGCGGCGGCGAGCAGGCCGTTGCGGAGCCGGGTCGCGCCGAGGCGGCGGCCGCGGGCGGTGAACAAGAAATCGGTGAGTGCCCCGGTGCGCGGGTGCGGGACGGGCCGGTGCGCTCCGCGGCGTTCGGCCCATTCGTCGAGGGCGGTCAGCGCGGCGGCTTCAAGCGGGACCATCCGCTCGGTGGCGAGCTTGCCGAGAGGGACGCGCAGCCAGGTCCCGGCCGGGCCGTAGCTGATGACGCTGCCGATCTCCAGATCCAGGAGCTCGCCGACCCGCAGGCCCGCGCCGCGCAGCACGGTCAGGCCGATGCGGGCGAAGTCGTCGTCCAGGCCGGCGACAGCGTTCATCAGGGCCTGATCGACGTCGGGCGGCAGGGCCCGCGGCAGCGGCTGTCCGAGCTTAGGGACGTCGGCAGCGAATACCAGCCGGCGTGGCGGTGTGTCGGACCAGCCCCAGGCGGCGATGTCGTCGAGCATGTTGCGCAGGCTCAGGATCGTGGACTGGGCGACCGCCGCGGAGATAACGCGGCCGTTCCCGGCGGCGGCCCGCTGCCCGCGCCACGGGCGGGTGCGGTTCCAGGTCAGGTAGCCCTCGACGTGGTCTCGCCTGAGCTGGCGCAGTGAGGTGATGCCGGGATGGCTTGCGGTCAGGTACTCGGCGAACGGGAGCAGGTCGTTGACCAGGCTCTCCACCGACCGGGGCCGCAGCACCGCGGCCCGGGTCTGGACGTATCGCAGCAGTACCCGCCGGATCTCCGGGGTCATCGCCACATCGGCGAACCGCTGTTCCAGGGTGCGGGCCCAGGGCCGGCGCCTGGGAGGGGCATCGATCACGCGGGTCTCGAACAGCAGGTGCCGTACTCCGGCGAGCCGGTTGCGGTAGGCCCGCCGAGACGACGGCGGGGTGGTCATGCAGGCCGCCAGCCGGGTGTCGAATGCGTCCACGATCTCGCTGGTCAGGTCGCCGGCGTGGCCGCCGTGCCAGGCCAGCAGCACGGCCAGGCACTCGCCCAGCACTGTCTCGGTCCATGGTGTCTTCCAGCCCAGGCGCAGCGCGGCGGCCCGGGCAGCAGCGAATGCTCCCGGGTCCCGGGCCTCGACGGCGCGGGCGAGCCCGGCCAGGTTCTTGGCTCCGGCCAGTTCCAGGTCCAGCCGCAGCCGCCCGGTGCCGATCGCGTGGCAGACCAGCGGCCACGCGCCTGTCCGCGTCAGCTCTCTGACCCGGTGGGCTGCTGGCAGCGTCATCCACGCTTGCAGGTCGGGATAGCGGCCGGTGAAGTCCCGGGCGATCCGCACCCGGTGACGCACTGCCCGGTCGCCCAGGCCCAGCGTCTGCAGGTGGCCGAGATATTCATTGAGAAGGCCGGGCCCGGCCGAGACGCCGTGGTTTCCGGCGATGAGTGCCCCATCAGCTCCCGCAGCGCCAGCAGGTCGATGCCCGCCGCGGCGAGCTCGGTCCCGTAGGTATGCCTCCCGATGCCGGCGGAACAGGCTCCGCAGGCCCGCCTCCGTGACCGCAGCGCCGGCGGTCGGGCCGCGCAGGACCACGAAGCACTCCGGGGTAGCCAGGCCGGGCGGGCGTTCCAGCCGCAGGTAGGCGGCCAGCTCGGCGAAGAACGCCGGGTCGACCGGAACATGGCGCTCCTTGCCGCCTTTGCCGATCACCCGCAGGCGGCGGCGGCCCATGTCAGCATCGGCGAGCTTCAGGCCGCGGACCTCGGCGGACCGCAGCCCGCCCAGCAGCATCGCCAGCGCCATGGCTCGGTCCCGGTGCGTGCGCAGCGACGACACGAACGCATCCACCTCGCCGGCGGGCAGGGACTCCGGCAGTCGGCGGGGCTGGCGCACCAGCCGGCCGCCGCCGCGGGAACGACCCGGCCCCAGGTGACCGAGCAGGCCTCGTGCCGCCGGCCGTAGCCCCTGACCCCGCCGCGGGCAGGGCACCGGATTGCCGGTGATGGTCCCGGTCATCACCAGGTACTCGAAAAACGCGCGGACCGCCGCGACCTGGCGGTTCACCGTCGATGCCGCCGCGCTCCGTTGCCGCAGCGCCACGACCTTCCCGCTGCCGGCCGGGCCGTCGCGGCGGGCGCCCTGCCAGTCGACCCAGGCGAAGACGTCCACTGGCGTCACCTCGGACAGGCTGATGCCCTGCCCGGCAAGGAACCGGGCGAGGTTCACCACGTCGAACGCATAGGCCCGGATCGTGGCCGGGCTGAACGCCCGCGCCTGAAGGTGCGCCAGGAACATGTTCGCCGCATCGGCGCCGTCCCAGTCGCCGCTGACCCGGTGCTCGCCGTCGACAAGGTGAACCTGAACCGTCATCGCCGTGTCCCGTCTGCCGCAGGTATCCGGCAGCATCCACCCGGCCCGGACCGGGCTGGCGGACCTCAGGCAGCCGGCATGATCGTGTCGCCCGAGAGCCGGTTAACAGACAGCGGGTTGTTGCTCCACACCTGGCGCCAGATCTCGCGGGGGAAGGCGGTGAAGGCCAGGATGTCGTCGCGGACCTCGTCCAGGTGGCTGGCCGCCGCCGGGAACTTGGCCTCCAGCGCGGTCACGACCTGGGCGTGCTGGGCGCGGACCGAGGCGGCGTCGGGCTGCTCGA
>WNFN01051440.1_pt1 | contig 10024 bp, 7 predicted proteins | sample 5400161 | NCBI WGS metagenome assembly WNFN01 (sample SAMN13153353, study PRJNA577476) | soil metagenome | isolation source: 80 cm saprolite on Douglas fir-dominated hillslope | place: USA:California | collected 2013-09-17 | reverse complement strand
AGGGTGGCGACCCGGAACGTCCCCTGGCCGAACCAGCCGAACGGCGTGAACACCGGCACCGGGCTCAGGCGCACCCCCGGCGGATGGTTGCGGAACGCCCCCCACCAGAACGGGTAGCTGAGGTTGACCAGCCCAGCGGCCCAGAAGAACACGGCGTACAGCCCGAGCAGCGCGACCGGCAGCTTCACCGCCAGGTAGGCCACCGCCCGCCAGCCGGCCCCGTCGCGCAGGCCGGGCCCTAGTCGGCCCAGCCGGCCCGAACTCCGCCGGACCGGCGCCGGTGCCGCGGTCCGCGCGCCGAGCAGCCGGGCCGCGAGCAGGCGCTGCAGCGAGCCGAGTTCCCGGGCGGTGCCCGTCGCTACCAGCAGCGCGAGCAGCAGCCCGGTAACCACGATGGCGGCCGCTACATCTGGCCAGGACGGGTTCGGCGGCCGGCCCGGCGTCACCGCCCAGAGCAGGTCAACCACGACAAAGAACACCACGACCGGGTTGACCATGCCAAACGGCAGCCCGGCCAGGCAGAACAGGAGCTCACGGCGCGCCCGGGCGGTCCAGGGGGCGCGCACGGCGGCCCGGATCACCGCGGCCACGGCTGCGGCGGGCTCGGCCCGGCCCGTTCCGGCCGGGTTCCCGCGGCCCGGTGCTTCCGCGCTCACCGGGCTCGCCGGGCCGGTCGCCGCCATAGCCTCATTGTCCCTCTCTCAGGTGGTGCGTCCCGCGCGCTGAGGGGGCGCCCTTCGGGTCGCTCAGGCGTCCCGGCGGGCCAGCAGCCAGCCGCCCACGGCCAGCGCGACCGCTGCGTACAGGCCCAGCACGCCCAGCCCCGCCCAGGCGGACAGGAAGTGCACGCATTGGGCACCCTCCCCGCGCACGCACTCCGACTTCGTCGTGCTCAGCGAGTTCCCTACGATCAGGATCGGCATGTAGGCCGCGGCGCCGTGCGCGATCGCGCCGATGAACTGCGCGACCACGTACACGCCGCCGACGAGGACCGCGATCGCGGTCGCGCTGTGCCGGATGATCGCGCCCAGGCCCAGGCCGAGCAGCCCGATCAGGCAGAACCCGGCGCCGGACAGCACCACCGCGCGCAGCACGCCCGGCTGGCTCAGCGCGGGCGCCGTTATGGCGTGCCGCAGCGCGGCGCCCCCGGCGAAGAACGAGACGAACGACGCGACCTCGCCGACGGCCAGCGTCACGGCCCCGAACACCGCCGCCTTCGCGGCCAGGACCAGCGGGCGCCGCGGGATCGCGGCCAGCGTGGCCCGGATCATGCCCGAGCTGTACTCGCTGGTCATCGTGAGAATACCGAGCACCCCGGCCAGCAGCAGGCCGGGGACCACGCCGGCCAGCGCGTTGTTGGTCAGGTCGCCGGACGCGTTCCGGGTGTTGATCCCCACCGCGATGCCGATGCCGATGGTGCCGGCGACCGTGATCGCCAGGGTCCACCAGGTGGAACGCAGGCTGCGGAGCTTGATCCATTCCATTCGCGCCGCCTGCGCCGGGCCGTAACCGCCGCGGGGCGCGTGGGTTACTGCAGTGTCTGTCATGACGTCCTCCCAGTAGTGGGCCGGTACTCGACCGCGCCGCTGGTCAGCTGGAAGAACGCATCCTCGAGCGAGTCTGCTCCCGCCGACAGCTCGGCGACCGTCGTATCCGCGAGCAGCCGCCCCTGGCCGATCACCACCAGCCGTTCCGCGGTCAGCGCCATCTCGCTGATCAGATGGCTGGAGACGAACACCGTGCGGCCCTGCGCGGCCAGTGACTTCAGCAGGTCGCGGATCCAGCGGATCCCCTCCGGGTCCAGGCCGTTGACGGGCTCGTCGAGCAGCAGCACCGCAGGGTCGCCCAGCAGCGCCGCGGCGACCCCGAGGCGCTGCGCCATCCCGAGCGAGAATTTCCCCGCCCGCCGCCGGGCCGCGCCGGCCAGGCCGACCATGCCGAGCACCTCGTCCACCCGTGATCGCGGGATGGCGTTGCTGGCAGCCAGCGTGGCCAGGTGACTGCGGGCGCTGCGGCCCGGATGGAACGCCTTCGCCTCCAGCAGCGCGCCCCGCATGGTGGTGGACTTGCCCGATCCGTTGGGGCCGAGGAAGCCGGTGACGCGGCCCGGCCGCACGTCGAAGCTGAGCGCGTCGACCGCGACCGTCGGCCCGTATCGTTTGGTGAGATCCCGAGCCTCGATCACCGGAGCTCCTTCCGTTCGCACGCGGACGCGCCTTCCGGAAGATCACGCTAAGCACGCGGCCGCCCGAGCGGGATCCGGCTAGCGGCCGTCTTCAGCTGGGGGGTTTCCCCCAGGCCGCGCAGCCGCCGGCGACGGCATTCCGCTACCGCGATGGGTCGCAGGCCGCAAATCCCTGCCGCAGCGCGAGCGGCTACCAGAGGTCCAGTCGGAGCTTGCGGCAGAGCGTGTCAAGGGCCGCTGGCAGGCGATGTCGAACACGGTCCAGCCCTTCGCGCCGAGCGCCCGCACCACCAGGTCACGCGATTCGGCCTGCTCGACCTGGCAGTCCCGCTCCGATGACGCGGCCAGAGCGGCATCCAGGCTCTGCTCCACCACGTGGCGCCTGGGCTCCTGAGCCGCGCGCGTTCTACATCGGGTTGCGCTGCGCTCGGCGGGGACGGGAACGGCTGGCACGGAGGGCAACCTGATGCGCGTGAACGATGTCGGGGTCGCGTGCTTCGGCCGGCAGTGGCGCTTGCCGCTCCCTGGCAGATCCGAGACGGCGCTTCCCTTTGCGGATCTGCCTCATCTGCGGTCCCTCTCTTCCGGTCGTGGTCTTGAGCCGGCGCTGATGCGCTCATCGAGGTGGCACCTCATGGCGGGCTCGCCTCCCCCGATTCCTCTGGGTCCAGCCAGCGGACCGAGATAAGGGACACTCCGAGGTCACGTACCTTGCCCAGCACCCCGTGCAGCGCTGGCTGGTCAGGCAATGGCCCGGAGATGACGGTCTGCCTGCCCTCGCTGTTGATCTGGAGGCCCTCGAACCAGGCCGACCAGTATTTGTCGAGGACCCCCTCGACGCGGATCTCGTAGTGTGCAGGCGATTGCGGGCCGCTCACAGGCGCGCGCCTACTGGCCAGGCATTGTGCTGTGCCGCCGGCGGGCTGAATGCGGCGTCCGCGCCGCTGGACTTGAGGTGGTGGGGCTTAAGAGCAGCCATCGGTCCTCCTGCTGGTGTGCACGTCTCTCCTCGGCAGGCTAAGCGGGCCCGGCGGGCCGTGCGTCACCCGAAAGTGGACATGGCTGGTGGAATCTTCTGGTCGATCGGTGCATCCGAACGGGATGTCTGCCAGCCACCGAGCTGCTCCTGGTGGCTGGGTCAGCCGGTCGGCCGATGGCCATGATTAACGTCGCCATACGATAGACAGCAGTGAGGCGGTACACCTTCCAGGCACCGGATGGCTGGAGGTGGTGAGCGTGCAGGTCCCGGTGGCTGGGCAGCCAGCGGCTGGGCCGGGAGCGGCAGTGGCCGAGCGGGATGTGCTACTGGCCACCAAGCTGCATGTGCCTGGCCCGCGACCGGGCCTGATACCCCGCCTGCGCCTGGCGGACCGCCTCGATCAGGGGCTTGATTCGGGGATGGTGTTGGTCAGCGCCCCGGCCGGATACGGCAAGACGGTGCTGCTGGCCGACTGGGTCCGGCGCGGCCAGCGGCCAGTGGCGTGGCTGTCGCTGGATGCGGGCGACAATGACCCGGCCCGGTTCTGGCGCCATGCTGTGGCCGCGCTGGACCGGGCGCGGCCGGGGGTCGCCGAGCGGATGGGTCAGCTGCTCGGCTCTCCGGTGCCGCCATCGTTGCACGGGCTGGTGACGGCTCTGATCAACGAGCTGTCTCAGCCCGGTGCGGGCGACGTGCTACTGGTCCTCGACGACTACCACGTGATCGGCTCTCAGCAGGTGCACGCGTCGGTCGGGTTCTTGCTGGAGCACCGGCCGCCGGGGCTGCACCTGGTGCTGGCCAGCCGAAGTGATCCGCCGCTGGCGCTGCCGCGGCTGCGGGCCCGCGGGCAGCTAGCTGAGCTGCGCACCGCCGACCTGAGGTTCACCGCGGACGAGGCGGCGGCGCTGTTGCAGCAGGTGGCGCCCGGGCCGGGCGTGGCCCTGCCCGACGCAGACGTGGCGGCGCTGGCGGCGCACACTGAGGGATGGGCGGCCGGTCTGCAGCTGGCTGCCCTGTCGCTGCGCGGGCAGACCGGTGCCGCTGGGTTCGTGGCGGCGTTCACTGGCAGCCACCGCTATGTGCTGGATTACCTCGCCGAAGAGGTGCTCGAGCGCCAGACCGAGCAGGTGCGTGAGTTCCTGCTGGAGACCTCGGTGCTGGAGCGGCTCAGCGGCCCGCTGTGCGATGCCGTCACCGGCCGCGCTGGTAGCCAGGTGCTGCTGGAGCAGGTGGAGCGGGCTGGGCTGTTCCTGGTGCCGCTGGACGACGTGCGCGGCTGGTGGCGCTACCACCAGCTGTTCGCCGACTTGCTGCGCGCGCGCCTGCAGCAGGAACGGCCCGGCCACGCGGCGCTGCTGCACCGCCGCGCGGTGGTCTGGCATGAGGAGCACGGCCTGGCCGATCACGCGATCCGGCACGCGGTGGCGGCGGGGGAGATGACCTGGGCCGCCCGGCTGATCGAGCAGCACTTCGATGCCGCCTTCTACCTGCGCGGCGAAGGATCAACAGTGCGGCGGTGGCTTGCCATGCTGCCGCCCGAGCAGGCCGGCTCGCGGCCTCGGCTGCTGCTGGCGCAGGCACGCCTGGCCCTCCTCAACGGCCGCACTGAGGAGGCTGAGAGCCTGCTGAATTCGGCTGAGCGCGGATTCGCGGATGCCGCCGATGAGAGTTTCGAGCCGTCAGCCGGGAAGGCCGCGAGCCTGCTGGTGAACGTCCCGGCGGCCGTCGCGCTGCTTCGTGTGCAGATCGCCGAGTTCCGCGGTGACGCTGAGGATGCGGCCGTGTTTGCGTTGCGCGCCCGGGCCGAGATCGTCGAGGGCGAGTCGATGCTCTGCTCCCTCACCCGGTGGTATCTGGGCATGGCCGAGTGGCTGCAAGGCCGGCCAGCCGAGGCCGAACGAGCGCTGTCGCCGGCCGCCGCTCAGGGGGCTGCGGCCGGCGAGGGCTTCCTCGCTGCCTGGGCCTGCCACATCCTCGTCCAGGCCCAGCGCGCTCAGGGCCGGCTGGACGCCGTCGTCGGGACCTGCCAGCGGACGCTGGAGATCACCGCGCCGTCCGGACAGTCGGTAGCACCGGCCGCTGGGGCCGCCTACGTGGGCCTCGGCGAGGTGGCTTACCAGCGGAACGAGCTTGACGTTGCGCTTCAGCACGTCACCGAGGGCATCGCGCTGAGCCGCCAGCTCGTTTACACCGCGCCGTTGGCTTCCGGCCTGGTGACGCTGGCATGGATCCGTCAGGCCACCGGTGATCCGGCGGGGGCCATGGACGCCATCGACGAGGCCGGGCGGTTCGCACCGGGCCCAGCGGTGAACGGTCTGCTCAACCCCGTCCCGGCGCAGCGGGCGCAGCTGCTGCTGGCTCAAGGGGACGTGGTCGGAGCCGCCCGCTGGACGGAAGAGAAGGGCCTCGGCCGTGGCGACGAGCCGCACTACCCGTCCGAGCCGGAGCATCTGCTGCTGGCGCGCGTGCTGCTCGCCCAGGGCCAGCCAGATTATGCACTCGCACTGCTGGACCGGCTGTACACGGCGGCGGTCAGCCAAGACCGGATCGGCAGCGTCATCGCCTCACCCTGGCCTGCCCGCAGGGTTATGTCCGGGTCTTCACTGACGAAGGTCCGCCGATGGCCGCGCTGCTGGGCCGGCTGATCTCTGCCCAGCGAGCCGGACACGCCGCCGCAGAGGTCCCGCTCGACTGCCTGGCCCGGCTCCGAAGATCCTTTGACGCAGTGCACGCCACGCCAGATCACGGGCGAGGCACCGCCACCGCAGTGCCGGGCATCGTCGAGCCGCTGACCAGCCGCGAGCAGGAAGTGCTGGGGATGCTGGCCGCGGGCAGGCCGAACCAGGCCATCGCCAGCCAGCTCGTGGTGACCCCCGACACCGTCAAGAAACACGTCACGCACATCCTGGGCAAGCTCGGCGCGGGCAACCGCACCGAGGCCGTCGCCCGCGCACGCCAGCTGGGCCTGCTCCCGTAATCGCCTGCGACACCGCCCTGCATACCAGGCTATGGGTTAGGGAGTCCGAGGATGCGGGTGGCGATGAGGTTGCGCTGAATCTCAGAGGTTCCGCCCATGACGCTCTGTGATCGGCTGTAAAGGTACATGCTCAGCCACGTATCGTCAGTCGGACTGTCGGCGAAGCTGCTGACCGCGAGTGCGGCGGGTCCCACTGCTTGTTCCGCCGACGTCATAAGCAGTTTGGCGACCGAGCCTTCGGGGCCGTGGGAAATGCCGTCGAGGCGATCGGACAGGGGTCGGCAGACGTGCAGCCGCAGCATCTCAGTCTCGATGATGGCCCAGCCGATGGTCCTGAGTTCCTCTCCTGTGTAGCTTGTGGGATCCTCGCGGATGCGCTCCACAAGATCGTTGACAGCAGTGCTGTAGCGCGCGACGTAGCCGAGCTCGCCGGGTTCACGTTCGTGACTGACAACAGTCATCGCCAGGGCCCATCCTTCGCCCGCCGATCCGATCATGTCTGCGGACCGTGCTGTCGCGCCCTCGAAGAGAACCTCGCCGAATTCCCGGGTGACTCCGTTGATCATCTTGAGTGGTCGTTGCTGAATGCCTGGCTGGTGCATCGACACGGCGAAGGCGGACAGGCCGCTATGCCTGGACGCATCGGGATCAGTACGCGCCAGCAGCATGCACCAGTCTGCGCTGTCGGAGTAGCTAGTCCAGACCTTGTGGCCGTTAATGACCCAGTCCTCGCCGTGGCGGTCGGCCCGGGTGCGCAGGGAGGCGAGGTCCGATCCGGCCTCGGGCTCGCTGAATCCCTGGCACCAGCGGTCGCGGCCGCTGATGATGCCGGGCAGATAGCGGCGCTTGATGTCCTCGTTGCCGTGCCGCAAGATGCCCTGAACGAGGTACCCGAGGCTGGGGCGTGGCGGTGCGCCTGCGGCCGCGAGTTCTTCGTCCAGGATGACGTCATAGACGCTGGTCAGGCCCTGGCCTCCGTATTGGGTTGGCCAGGACAGGCCGAAGAATCCAGCCTGGTGCAGGGCGCGGTGCCAAGACGCTGATCCGTCCCAGTACTGGTCGGATGTGGAGAATGAGGGGAGGCCTGGGTTGTTGCGAGTGAGCCAGGCGCGCAGACGCTGGCGGAATGCAGTTTCCTCGGGGGAGTCACCGTAGTCCATGGAGTGTTCTCTAGTGGAGGTAGTGGGTCAGGACGTGTGTGAGGCTCGGTCCAGTGCCGCCGAGTAGCTCGGTGGACACCAGGGCGCGGCGTAGGTAGAGGTGGGCGGTGCATTCCCAGGTGTTGCCGATGCCGCCGTGGACTTGGATGGTGGTTTCGCAGACGGTCCGCGCGGCGCGGCTGCAGTAGGCCTTGGCGATGGCCGCGGCGGTGCGGGCGTCGCGGGGGGGAAGTGAGTCGGCTGCCCAGGCGGCGTGCTGAGCGACGCTGCGTGAACCTTCGGTGGCCACGTGCGCGTCGGCGAGCTTGTGCTGGATGGCCTGGAAGGCGCCGATCGGGACGCCGTACTGGTGGCGGATCTTGGCGTATTCGCAGGCTAGCTGGACCGCACCGGTCATCGTTCCGACCAGGTCCGCGCAGGTCATGGCGATCGCGAAGGCCGACCAGCGGGTGAGGCGGTCGCTCGTGAGCGGCCGGGTCTGGCCGGGGATGCGTGCCGGAGGAGCCGTGCCGGGTCCGGCAACGGAACGGGTGAGATCGATGTGCGCGAATGCCTGTGGGGTCTGGACCGTTGCGAGCTGGAAGCCGGGAGGGCCGCTGGCCAGCAAGAGCGCTGAGGTGCAGCCGCGGGCGTCGACGGCGATCGCGCCGGTGGCGGTGCCAGCGTCGGGGAGGGTGGCGAGCCGGGACAGCCCGTGGGCGAGCATCACGGTTTCCCGGCTGGTGGGGCGATGAGCGCGGTCTCCACGCCGGAGGCCAGCGCGCGGCCCTCGCCGTCGTCGGTCCGCAGCTCCCGCCAGCCCACGGCGTCGATGGCCGCGTCGAGCTTGGCAGCCCGTTCCGCGTCGTCCAGCTGCAGGACCGAGCGGGGTCCCAGGTCCTCCACGAGCCGGGCGGCCGACTCCCGCAGTGCCTGCTGCTCCGGTGACAACCGAACGTCCATCAGCGCTCGTCCCAGACACTGGCGACGGCCCCCGTTGCGCGATCCCGCATGTGCTGCACTGCCTTCCTCGCCGCGGCCGACTTCGCAGAGCGACCCTGTCATGCTGCTTCGATAAGAGTCTATACTGACGTCGATGTCAATCATCAGTAGCGGCACCACGTCCGCCTCGACACGAGATGTTTACATGCCTTGTCCGTAAGCGATGACGGCTTCGGTTCGTTTCGGCGGCCGGTCCGCAATTATCGGCGACGACATACAGACAGCGCATGCGGAACTCAATGACCATGCTGGAGATTTGGGACAGCGCCGGTCACCTGGTGTTGGGCCGGTTACCCCGAAGCAACGGAAGCTCACCGGGGCCACGACGACCCATCCCGGAGGATGGGTCGTCATGGCCCTGACTGTCAACGGCAGGCGATCTGTGTTAAGCCCACTCTTAGTTTCCGACGCTGAACATCGCCGCGGATTCGATAAGCTCCTCGGCGTCAGCGGGGCGCAGGAAGCCACTCTTGACGTCGTTCTGGGCGGCGTGACTCCACCCACTTACGAATTCTCCGTGGTTCTCGTACAGGCTGGCGAGGTGGGCTTGAGAGAAGGGCACCGTCGTCCCGAACAGCACGCAGAAGGCGGGTGTGTTGCCGATCCCGCCGAACGCCGCGACCGGTACATCAACCTGCGGGCTCCGGACACCCCCCAGGGTGTTGCCATTCGCATCCTTGGCGAACACAACCGGAGACACGCTGGACACCCGCAACGGCTGGCCGGCAGGCGGCAAGATGCCCTTGCTGACCCACAGGTTGGTCCAGTACATGGCGGCATCGAGCACCCAGTGGGTGCCACCGGTGTTGACCGCCTGGGCGCAGTTGCCGGCCGCGGTGACCTTCGACGGGCTGAGCTCGGCGGCCAGGTTCTGGACTGCGGCCTGCCCATTACCGGTGTCGTTCGGCCCGATGTTGAGGCCGTACCAGTCGAAGTGCGAACTGCCCGCCACCTCCCACGAGCGGAACCGGTTAGTGTCAGCCTGGCGGACGGACGCGTTGCTGTTGAAGATGTCGGTTTCGGTCTGGAAGAGGAACACCGGCACGTTAAGGTCGCCGCGGAACTTCGTCCCCGCCGGCACGGCGTCGTTCGCTGTCGTCGGAACCGGAGTGCCCGGTGCCGACTGCCGGAGCGGTGCACCGGTCGCGCCCCGGCTGTGCACGAGGAAGCCGTCGTACTCGTGGTCACGCGACTGGATGGCGTTGATGTAGGTGACCAGGCGTCCCGCCGATTGCGACTCGCCGACCGCGATCAGCTTGCTCGGGCTCAGGCCATCCAGCACGAGCGCCGCGTGGTCGCGGATGGCTTGCCCGGCCTGCGAGAAGATGTCGTACGAGAAGCTGTCACCGGGGTGCGACAGCGCCGCGTAGCGCACCGGGTCACCAGGTACCACGGCCGGCGCGTTACCCTTCGCCGCCTGTACGCCCTGCCACTGGGCCGACACCCCGACCCACGCGAAACCGTCCCGGATCAGCTCATTATGCGACAACGTCCAATCCGGCCCGGCGTCGATCCTGCCGCTCACGTTGAGCCACTCGACGATAACGGTCCCGTTGAACTTCGCCGGGTCGATCGGGCGCCGGACGACAACCCGAGTCGTGTATCCGGCGGTCGTGCCAGTCGGGATGATGTTGTTCCACAGGCCGTCGGTCGTCAGCGGCGTTGTCGACGTGTAGCTCTTAGCCGTGCCGGAGATGAAGAACTCCTGTTCCTGGTAGCCGACTTGGGCCAGGTTGAAGTTC
>WNFN01094464.1_pt1 | contig 10025 bp, 9 predicted proteins | sample 5400161 | NCBI WGS metagenome assembly WNFN01 (sample SAMN13153353, study PRJNA577476) | soil metagenome | isolation source: 80 cm saprolite on Douglas fir-dominated hillslope | place: USA:California | collected 2013-09-17 | reverse complement strand
CCGAGGACTACGTCTTCCACGGACCCGGCAGTGAGCTGGGCTTCGACGAGCTCAGCGCTTACTTCGCCTCGTTGCGATCCGCGTTCGGCGATCTGCGACTCGTTCGGGAGCAGATCATCGTTGACGGCAACTTCCTGGCGGCGCGCACCACGTTCTCCGGCGACTTCAACGGCGCCTTCACGTACTCGCCCATCGGCCCCGTCGAGCCCACCGGCGAACACCTCGAGTGGGAGGTGATCGGCACCTTCAGGTACGACGACGACCGGCGACTGGCCGAGGAGTGGGTGCAGACCGACTACCGCAGCTTCCTGACCAAGCTCGGCGTCACCACAACGGAGTCCGCCGAGCGGGGGAGGTCGTAGCCGTGGTCGGCAGCGTGCCGCCAGCGGTGGCTCGAAGCCTCGGTGGTCTCGACAAGCTCGGCCGGTCTGCTCGTCACATCCGACGTGCGGGCCTCGATTAGGCTGCGTAATTCCACGATGGGAGTGAGGAGGCTGGGGGGTGAACGGTTCGATTTGGCGGTTTCAAGGGTCTCTCGATGACTTGGCGGGAAGATATGACGCGCTCGTCGCGCAGATCCCTCGGGAATCGGCGATGGCGGCTGCGGGGCTTCCCGAGCTGACGGTCGAGCATCCCCCGGTGCACGCCGCCTTTGTCCACGGTGCGCAACTCGCGCAGTGATGGACGAGGGACGGCTTCTCACTGCGGACGGGCGGACGCTGGCGTGGACGACCTATGGGACAGGGCCCCCGCTGATCCTTCACGGTGGTGGACCGGGCGGTGATCCTGGCTACCTGCTCGACCTGCCGACGCTAGAGGCCCCCCGGACCGTGGTGGCGCTGCACGCTCGCGGAACGGGCGCCTCGACACGGCCCAAGAGCTACGAACTCGGGGACTACGCCGCTGACCTGGAAGCGCTGCGGGAGCACCTGGGCATCGAGCGCATGGACGTTCTCGGCCACTCCCACGGTGGATTCGTCGCGATCACCTGGGCCGCGGCGAACCCCGAGAGGGTGGGTCGGCTGATCCTGGCCAACAGCCACGCACGCTTCCACTGGGTCAGGGCCGACGGACCTGCGCTGATCGAGCGTCACGTCGGCGAGTCGTGGTTCGCGGACGCCACCGCCGCGCAGGCGCGGCGAGTCGCCGAGATCGACGAGTTGTCAGACGCCGACCTGGCGGGCCTCTACGCCCGAGCCGTACCGCTGCTGTTCTCGCGGGTCGGCGCTCGCGAGACCGCCCTGACCGCGCGGATCGCCAAGACGTTCAACGGCGACGCGCTGCGCTGGTTCAACGCGCGGATCGCGCCGACCTTCGATCTGCGCCCGCTGCTTCCCGGTTTGACTACGCCGACCCTCGTCATAGCCGGTGAGCACGACCCAGTCGCCCCGCCCAGTGCCGGCCTTGAACTCGCCGACGGGCTGCCCGAGGCGACGCTCACGGTCATCCCGAACAGCGGCCATTTCACGGCGTGGGAAAGCGACGGCCGCGCCGCATTCGCACAAGCGCTCAGCGCGTTTCTCCCGCCGAAAGCAGGAGGTCGCCGGTTCGAGTCCGGCTAGCTCCATTTGATGCTGCGCGTCAGCCGAGGTTGGTCGCTCCGCGCGGCTTTCGAAGCCACGGATACTCACCCAGCAGCTCGAGAAACGCGGTGCTGACCGGGGACCAGTCGCGGCGCGTGAAGGCGACGACGGGGCGGATGAGTCGCGGTGCGGCTGGTCGCGCAAGCTTCGCGAAGCCGTCGGGGACGATGTGATGGGGCACCAGCGTCGGACCGATGCCACAGGCCGCGAACAGAGGCGCCGCCGCGACCTGGCTGGTCCGTATAGCGATCCGCGGCGCGAAGCCGGCGGCGGCGCATTGTCGGTCGAGCAGCTCGGCGAGCCCGTGGCCTCGCGCGAAGTGCACCCATCGGCGCTCCGCCAAGGACGCCAGATCGACTGATCGCTTGCCGAGCATCGGATCACCTTCGGGGAGCACGAGCACGAGCTCCTCCCATCCGAGCGGCTCGATTGCTCCGTCCCAGTCTGCCGGCGGCGGGCCGACGGCCATGTCGGCGTCGCCCTCACGGACGCCCTCGTCGAGCAGACGACGGTGCGAATACTCACTGAGGCTCACCTCGATGCTCGGGTGCAGTTCCTGCCAGCGCTTCAGCACCGGAGGCAGGATCCCGGCCGTAACCGAGGTCACCGCGGCGATCTCCAGCCGGCCGGCCTCGAGACCCAAGGCCATCCGCACCGAGCGCCGTGCACGTTCGGCGTGGTTGACGGTCGCACGCGCCTCGACAAGGAAGCTCTGCCCCGCCATTGTGAGACGCACTCCTCGCGGCATCCGCTCCAGCAACGCCCCGCCCAACTCCGCCTCCAGCACGCGAACCTGTTGCGACAGCGATGGCTGGGCCACCCGCAGACGTTCCGCGGCTCGCGAGAACGAGCCCTCCTCGGCGATTGCCAAGAAGTACTCGAGTTGCCTGAGGTTCACCGGCCAAGTATCGCGCGCGATGATCCGGAGGTGCTTGGCGCGATATAGAGAGCGCCTATCGCGAGGCGAGCAAGCCGGTCTTTGTAGTTATGCCACATCACGTCTAACGTGGCGTCGAGTACGGGCACCGAGCTCCGACGGAGGAGAACATGAGCCAGGCGACTACGCACACATCCCCAGATCCAGGCAAGGGCAGCGACGCTTCTCGACCGGCGTACACCGACGCGCTGCTGCGTCACTTCGTAGATCTGCGCGACGGCACTCACGGCGGCGCCAGCTCACAGCGTGACAAGGAGCGCCTTTACACGGCAGCGGTCGCGCTGCTCGATCCCCATGCTCGGCGGGTGCTCGAGGAGATCAACGGGTATCTGCTGCGAGGCACCGGGGAGGTAGCTGCCACCGACGTGCGGCGCTCGACTGACGGCGGGCTCGACGCCGCGTGGGCGCTGACCTGGCCTGAGCAGCGGGCCGCCGGAGCCAAACCGATCGTCCTGCGCGCCTACTTCGGCGCCGGATTCGCCCATCCCCACCTCCAGAGCGCGACCGTGGGCGACTGGCCGCTCAACGTGTTCGACGAAAACCAGGCGGCAGCGGAACTGCCCACCCTGAGGGCGATGGCGGCCGCCGATATCCACAACCTGGTCCTCGACCTCGGCGGCGACGTCCGCGTGATTCCAGCCATCTGGGACGCAGCCCGAGCGCCGCTGACCCAAGAGAGACCGGGCTTCGAGTGAAGTTCCTGTTCGATGACGAGTCGTTCTCGTTCGAGACACTGCGCGCCGCAGGGTTTGCTCCCTACGGCGGGGCCGATCTGGGCGAGGTCCTCGTGACTGCCGATGCGATCAGCGACGGGGACGAGCCCAGCTGGCACCAAGGGTGGAAGGCGACCGCTGAGCGCGTACGTGCACTCGGCGAGCAGAGCCTCGCCGACGGGCACCGGGTCAGCGCACGGCAGGCGCTGATGCGAGCCTCGAACTACTACCGCGTCGCGGAGTTCTTCCTGCGCGAGCATCCAGCCACTGACCCAGAGATAGCGCTGCTGTCGAAGCGCTCGCGGGAGACGTTCCTGGCTGCTGTCGACCTACTCGACACGCCGGTGGAGAGCGTATCGATCCCTTACGAGACCTCGACTTTGCCCGGCTATCTGTTCCTCGTAGACGACTCGGGCACTCCACGGCCGACCTTGATCTACAACAACGGCTACGACTCGACCGCGGAGGAGGCCTGGTTCGCAGTCGCTGCGGCAGCACTGCTGCGCGGCTACAACGTTCTGGCCTTCGACGGCCCAGGGACCGGCGCCGCGCTGCGCGGGCAGGAGCTCACCTTCCGCCCCGACTGGGAGGCCGTGATCACACCGGTGGTCGACTACGCGTTGCGCCGCGACGAGACCGCTGCTGACGGGATCGTGCTGTTCGGCTACAGCCTCGGCGGCTACCTCGTCGCAAGGGCGGCAGCATTCGACGACCGGGTTGCCGCCCTGATCCTCGACGACGGCGTCTATGACTTTCACACCGCGTTCTATCGCGCGCTCCCTCCGTTCCTCGCGTCCTGGATCGCCGACAGCCGCGACGAGTTGGCGGTGCCGGTCCTGTCGCTGCTCACGACCGTCAGCACACAGCTCCGCTGGGCGCTGAACAACGGCGTGTGGGCGTTCGGCGCGGGCTCCTATGCCGACCTCGTCCGCAAAACGAAGGACTACACCCTCGCCGGGTGCGCCGAGCAGATCACGGCGCCGACCCTGATCATGGACGCCGAGAACGACCAGTTCCTCAAGGGTGAGCCCCAGGAAGTCGAGCAGGCGCTCACCAACGCCGACACGACCCTCATCACCCTCACCAGCGCCGAAGGTGCCGGCGAGCACACCCACGCGGGCGCGGTCGTCCGTGCGCACCAGGTCATGTTCGATTGGCTGGACACGACGATGGGGACGGCGGCGGCGCTCGGCGGCGGCCAGTCGTGAGAGTCCTCGTCACCGGAGCGACCGGCTACATCGGCAGCGCCGTTGCGAGCGCACTCCTCGAGAGGGACCATCGGGTGCTCGGCCTCGCGCGGTCGGAGGCCTCGGCGGCGACGATGCGCGATCGCGGGATCGAGCCGGCGGCGGCGGACTTCGCGGACCCGGCAGGCCTCGGCGCTGTCGTGGCGGCATCCAAGGTCGACGTCGTGGTCAGCGCCGCCAGCGTGGGTGCGTCGGCGGGCGACAACGCCACGACCTTCGCCCGCGACCGCGACGCCGTGCGCGCCATCCAGCGCGCTCTCTGCGGGACAGAGCAGGGCCTGGTGTTCACGAGCGGGTCGGCCGTTTTCGGCGTCTTCAACGGTGGCGAGGGCAGCGACGTCGTGTATGACGAGGACAGCCCGGTGCCGCTGCCCGCGTCCACCTTCGCCCCCCGTTCTGCCGGCGTGCATCCGCTGCTCGCCGCCGGCTTCGGCGACTCCATGGCCGCACGGGTCGAAACCGAGCAGGAGGTCCTTCGGCATACGGGCACGCGAGGGATCGTGATCCGGCCCGGACTGGTCTATGGCCGCGGCGGCAGCTACGACGTCCCCGCGCTGATCGAGCGCGCGCGCGAGCGCGGACGCGCCGGGCATCTCGGCAGCGGCGGCACGACCCAGAGCTACGTTCACATCGACGATCTCGCCGAGCTCTACTGCCTGGCCATCGAGAGCGCGCCGCGAGGCGCGACGCTGCATGGCGTCACTGCGGATGTCAGCCAGCTCGAGCTGGCGCAGGCTGTCAACCGCATGCTCGGGACGGGCGAGGAGACGGAGAGCCTCTCACTCGAGCAAATGCTCGGAATGAGCTCCGGCGAACGACTCGGCTTGACCCTCACGCGGCGTCTGCCCGCGCTGATGAGCAGGAAGCTCGCCGGCATGCTCAAGCCGCCGCCCAGCGTCGGCTTCGGCATCAGCCTCTCGCTCGACAAGCGACTGTCCGCGGCCAAGACAAGGCGGCTCCTCGGCTGGTCTCCGGCTCGGGCGGACATCCTCCAGGACATCGCGGCCGGCTCCTATGCGGGGCGGCCACCTCACGGCGACTGACGGAGATCTCGTCTGCGGCACTCATCGCGGGGAGGCGGGCGGCACGCTGCCCGGCCCGCCTCCCCCACCTCGGGCTCGCGCTTAGATCACGACCACGCCAAAGGGCGCCGCGCCCGCCGGCAGCGCCGTCGTGGAGCCGGGCAGCGCGGTCAGAGCGCCGCCATTCACGGCGAACGCGGTGAGCGCGTCCGCGCCGGTCTCGACGACCCACAGGGCCTTGCCGTTGGGCCCAAGGCGCGCATCCTCGGCGCCCGCGCCGGCTTTGTCGAGCGGCGTGCTTCCCAGCAGTTCCAGTGAGCCGTCGGGGGCAATCGCGTAGCTCGAGACGGAGCCGCTGGCGGTGTTGACCGTGAACAGGTAGCTGCCGTCGTGGCTTATCTCGACCCAGCAAGGCGCCGTCTGGAAGTCACGAAACGGCGAGGAACCGATCGAGGTGAGCGTCGCGTCGCTCGACACTGCGAACGCAGAGACGCTGCCGGCTTCGGCGCCGCCATGGGCGTTCGAGACGAACAGCTGAGCGGGGTCGGTCGGCCTGAACTCGCTGCCGAAGGGCCCGGGGCCCTGAGCCGCTATCGGGGAGCTGGGGGCGGCTTTGAGGCGGCCGTCGGAGCCGACCGCGAAGCTGTCGATCAGCGACGTGCCCACGCGCGCGCCGACGAGGCTGGTTCCGGTGCTGTTGAACAGGACGTCACCGGGCGAGGAGCCGTCCGGCAGGGCGACGGTCGAGCCCGCAAGCGGCCGCAGCTGCCCGCCCGGGTTGAGGGTGAAGCCGGCGTAATTGCTGGCGCCGCCGCCGGCGTTGGCGACGTAGACCAGGTTTCCGCTCACGGCGATGCTGACGGGCTCGTTGCCCCCAGATGAGACTGCGCCGCCGCCCACGTGTCCCAGCCCGCCGTGAGGCAGGATGCGCAGCACGGAAACCTGGTTGCTGCCCGCGTCGACGGCGAGCAGGTACCTTCCGTCCGAGCTCTCCTGCAGCGCGCCCTGGGAGCCGATGCCTTTGCCGGTTCCGGCGCCGCCGGTCGCAAACGGCGAACCGGGGATCTGCGTGAGCGTGCCATCCGCGTGCCGATCGAAGGCCGAGATCTTGTTGACGCCCGCGGTGTTGTCGTTGACGTACACCTGGCCGGTCACACCTGATTGAGGCGACGCGCCGGCGGAAGCGCTCGTTGCTCCTGCCAATGCCAATGCGAGTGGAATCGCGATGCGCAGCAGTTTCATGCCGCAACCTCCTGGGTCCTGCGGGGATCATTCCCCGGCACGACCCACCGTGTCAGCCGGCTGTGACCAGGCTCTTGCGCGGAGATGAACTCCTGCTGAACGCGCGCGGCCGTCAGCGCATCAAGCGGGCAGAGCCAGCGACTCGACGATCGGCAGCGTGAAGGCGAAGCGAGCGCCACCCTCGGGCCGGTTCTCCGCCCAGATGCGACCGCCCTGCGCCTCGACGAAGCCGCGCGCGATCGCCAGGCCGAGCCCGGCGCTGCCGTTCGAACGCGACGCGTCGCCACGCCAGAAGCGCTCGAACATGCGCCGATGCGCTTCGTCGGTCAAGCCGATGCCGGTGTCCTCGACGGACACCTCGAGCTCCCCGGCGCCGCGCCGCGCGGTGACGAGGACGGAGCCGTCGGACGGCGTGTGTCGCAGAGCGTTGGTCATCAGATTGAGAAGCACGCGCTGGACGTGCTCGGGCGCGCAGCGGACCGCCGGCAGGGCCTCGTCCAGCCGGCTTTCGAGGTGGACCTGGCGCGCGCGAGCTTCGGCCTCCAAGCCCTTCACGCAAAACGAGACCAGACTCGGCAAGCGCGCCTCGCGCAGCTCAAGAGTGAGCGCGCCTGCGTCGATGCGCGCGAGCTCGAACAGGTCGTCGATCAGGCTGGCGAGCGTGTGCGTCTGCTGGCGCAGCGCCGGCAGGTACTCGTCGACTGAGGCCAAACCGTCCTCGACGGCTTCGAGCATCGCCTGTATGGAAGCCACCGGCGTGCGCAGATCATGGCTCGCCCACGCGACGAGCTGACGCCTTGCGTCAAATAGGGCCTCGATGTTGCCGGCCATCACGTTGAAGGAGACCCCGACATGCGCGAGCTCGCGGGGAGCATCGGTCGGGGCGCGCGCCTTGAGCTCGCCCGACGAAAGCTCGGCGGCGGCCGCCTCGAGGCCGCCGATGTGCCGCGCGATCCTCGCCCCCACGAGCAGGGCGGCGACCAGTGCTGTCGACGCGCATGCAGAGCCCGCCGAGGATCACCGCCCCGAGCGGCAGAGCCACGGCGAGCAGCGCGAGGCCGGCGAGCTGAAGGCGCACCGTCGGCAGCAAGCGCAGCGCGAGCGACAACACGACGCCGGCCGCAAGCGTGCCGAAAGCAGCGATCAGCTCAAATTCGATCACGGCGTGAACCGGTATCCCGCCCCGAACACGGTCTCCAGGCGTGACGGATGCGACGCGTCATCCTCGATCTTCTTGCGCAGCCGGCGAATGTGGACTGTCACCGTCCCGGTGTCCAATGCAGCCTGGTATCCCCAGACGCGGTCCATCAGCTGGTGGCGTGAGAACACTCGCCGCGGGTTGGTGGCGAAGAACAACAGGAGCTCGAACTCCCTGTGAGTCAACGCGAGCGGCTCGTCGCGCTTGCGCACCTCGCGCGCCGCCTCGTCGATCACGACGTCGCCGAAGCTGATCATCTGCAGCGTCTCACCAATCGGGCCCTCCTGACGTCGCAAGAGATTTCGGACGCGGATCGCGAGCTCGCGGGGGGAAAAGGGCTTCGTCAGATAATCGTCGGCCCCGAGCTCCAGACCCACGATCCGGTCCGCCTCCTCACCCCGGGCGGTCAGCATCACGATCGGCACCTGTGAGCGCGAGCGAATCCACCGGCACAGATCGAGGCCGTCGATTCCCGGAAGCATCACATCGAGCACCACGAGCGAGACCGGAGGACCCTGAAGCAGGCGTTGGGCCTCACCGCCGCTGGCCGCCTGGAGAGTCGTGTATCCGTCGCGCTCCAGATAGCGCACGACCACGTCCCGCACGATCGGCTCGTCGTCGACCACCAGCACCGAGGGCATCACCAGATTCTCCCTGCCACAACTTACGCCCGTCTTAACTCCGCACCATCCCCGCGGTTCGGTCGACAGCGCGGCCAGTGCCATTCTCGGGGGGCTTCAAGCTGCTGTAGTCCGCGGCCTACGCTTTAGCTGACACGAGATCGGGACGAGGTTGAGAATGCCATCTGCCAACTCCGGCGCTTCGAGCAATCAGCGGTCCGCGAAGGTCCGCCGGACGGGCGCGATCGTTGCGCCCGGCGCCCCTCCGCAGGTCGTTCCGGCGATTCGCGCGTTCGCCGACCGGCGCGACGCGGGCCTGCGCCTGGCAGGGCTCCTGCGTCACCGCGCGCTCGATCGCGCCGTGGTCGTCGCGATCCCGCGTGGAGGTGTTCCCGTTGCCGCCGCCGTGGCCGCCGCGCTCGGGGCGCCGCTGGACGTCGTGGTGGTCCGCAAGGTCGGCGCTCCACGGAACCCCGAGCTCGCGATCGGGGCGATCGCCGAAGGCGGCGTGCGTGTTCTGGCCGAGAGGACGAAGGGCGAACCGGGGTTGTCCGCGGCGCGGATCGTCAAAGCGCTCGCCAAGGCCGAAGCCGAGCTGCGCGAGCGGAGCATCGAGGTGCGTGGAGAGCTCGCGCCGCTCGAGCTTGACGGCCGGACCGTGATCGTCGTGGATGACGGCTTGGCGACGGGTCACACTGCGCTTGCCGCGATCCAGGCGGTGCGCCGTCGGGGGGCACGGCGCGTGATCCTCGCCGTGCCTGTCGCCGCTCTGCGCTCGCTGCGTGCGCTCGCGGCCGAGGCGGACGAAATCGTTTGCGTAGAGCAGCCGGAGCACCTCTGGGCGGTGGGCTACTGGTATGAGGACTTTCGCGCCGTCGACGCGGCACAGGTCGAGGAGCTCCTGGACCGCAGCACCGGCGCCTGAGCTCCCCCGGATCGCAATCCGGTTCGCAGCCGAGCCGCCCGCACAGACGGCCGTCACTCGACGCGGTCGATCGCCGGCTCGGGGCGCTCGCCGAGGTACTCGACCCACTCGCGCTTCACGCACGGGTAGTGCTTGGAGGCCTCCACGAGGTCCATGAAGTTGACGATGTTGGTGTCGAAACGCTCCTGGAGCCGTGGATCGGAGAGCCGTCCTTGTGCGTCGAAGGCTTTGTGCGCCTGGGCGAGCGAGAACATGTCGGGGTACACGCGTGCACCGAGGTGCTCCAGCGGCACGCGCAGCGCCCAGAGCCCCCGGTTGCCCCCCACCATCGACGGCGACGCTGAGAGGAGCAGGGCGTGGCGCTCGTTGAACGGTTGGGGCTCGTAGCGCGACACCCAGTCGATTGCGTTCTTGAGCAGCCCGGGCATAGAGGCGTTGTACTCGGGCGCCGCGATCACGAAGCCGTCGCATTCGCGCAGGCGCTCGTTGAACGCCTGCGCGCCGGCGGGGAATCCCTCGCCGGTCTGGACATCGAGGT
>WNFN01183032.1_pt1 | contig 10028 bp, 9 predicted proteins | sample 5400161 | NCBI WGS metagenome assembly WNFN01 (sample SAMN13153353, study PRJNA577476) | soil metagenome | isolation source: 80 cm saprolite on Douglas fir-dominated hillslope | place: USA:California | collected 2013-09-17 | reverse complement strand
GGTTACCGTTTACCGCACGATTGATCTTCTTAAAAAACAAGGTTTGATCGACGAGCTGGATTTGCTGCATCTCCGCGGCGACCGGCACTACTACGAAACTCACGGTCCGCGGGACCACATCCACGTCGCCTGCTTGCGTTGCGGCAAAGTCCGCGAATTCGAGAGCCGCTTGTACGAACAGTTGAAGGAACAGATCGCACGGGACTTCCACATGAAGGTGACCATGTCCCGCACCGAAGTCGGGGGCTATTGCGAAGAGTGCCTGCGGAAAGCAGGGGGAGTGACTGGTGATTCGTGACTGGTGACTTGTGACTGGTGACTGGTGCAAAAGCCGCTCGATGTGGGGCCTGTACCGGTATACAGCCTTTTATGGGTAGAGTTGGGTCCCGGGCGGACAGGCGGCGCGGGGCAGGAGAATGGACTTTCCACGAATTTCAACGCCCATAAAGTTAGTAATGTTCAGGCGGGCTGGCGGACGGAGCGGAAACGGCGCAGGCGCGAAAAGAATTTGTTGGCGCGCGCGATATCGCGGGCGATCTGCGCGCGCAATTCTTCGGGGCCGCTGAATTTTTTCTCTTCGCGAAGACGGTTACAAAACCACACTTCCATGCGCTTGGGTGTCGTCGTCAGTTCAGCATCGAGCAAATGTGTTTCGACGTTGAGCGACGAGCCGTTAAACGTCGGGCGCATGCCGATGTTCGTGACCGAGCGGTGACTGCGCGTCTCTCCTTCGAGGCACGAGCGCGTGATGTAAACGCCCCGGGCAGGGAGCAGTTCCTGTTCCGCTGCAAGATTCAGCGTAGGGAAGGTGAAGCGGCGCCCTGTCCCCGTGCCGCTGACCACTTCACCCGTGAGAGCGAAGGGCCGGCCAAGAAGACGAGCGGCGTGGGACACGTCGCCCTCGGCGACTTCCCGGCGAATGATGGTGCTGGAGACGACTTCTCCGCGATAGACCACCGGGGGAACGATCACAAGGTCGAATCCATGTTTTGCGCCAAGCTCGGACAGCAACTTCACGTCACCTGCCTGCCTATGTCCGAACCGAAAATTTTCGCCGACCAGAACGGCCTTTACACGCAGATCGCGGAGCAGAATTTGCTCGACGAATTCGTCGGGCGAGAGCCGCGCGAGATCGAGCGTGAACGGGAGGACCACAACCGCTTCGAGGCCGAGCGCGTTGAACCACTCCATACGCTGCGCGTTGGTCGAGAGCCGCGGGGGCGCAGTCTCCGGGCGAAGCACTTTCCGCGGCGAGGGATCAAACGTGAGAGCCGTTGAGACCGCATTGAGGGCACGAGCGCGCTCGACGGTTGAGCGAAGAATCGCTCGATGGCCCAGGTGGATGCCATCAAAGTTGCCGATGGCCAGCACGCTGGTGTGGCCAAAAGCTGCATAGCGCGACGCCCAGGCCTGCGAAGACGAAAAGGCCGATAATCTCCTTGACCTCGCACCCTCCACCGCGGCTCGCGATTCTCCACGCTGGCGCGAAACTTGACTGGCCGCGTCGTCTACCTGCACTTCAAATTCGAGGCCATCGTAGGCCAGTTGCACGTGCGGGTAGCCCATTCTTATAAGGCGCGTATTGGTTTCGGCGTGCGGCAGGTCGTGGGCGATGTGGGTGAACCACGCGCGGCGCGGCTTGAGTTGTTGAATGAGCGCGAGCGCTTGTTCTACCGTCTGGTGCATGGGATGTGGAATATCTCGCAGAGCGTCCAGGACCAGCTCATCGAGCCCTTCGAGCAGCGCCATCGAGGAATCCGGAATCGTGCTGAAGTCGGTGAGATAGGCGGCCCGCCCAAACCGGAAACCTAGAACTTCCATCTCCCCGTGGCGCATGGGCACGGGAACAAACGGGGTGCCGAGCAGTTCGAATGGGCTCTTAACAGCGTTCAGGGTGACGCTCGGCACGGTGCTGAGGGTCGGCTTGTCGTCGAAAACGTAAGCGAAAACGCGCCGGAGGATGCGAAACGTTTGTTCGTTGCCGTAGACGGGTAGCGCCGCCCGCTGACGGAGATTGAAAGGACGAATGTCGTCAAAGCCGAGGATGTGGTCGGCGTGACCGTGCGTCAAAAGGATGGCGTCGAGGCGATCGAGGCTAACACGAAGCGCCTGCTGGCGGAAATCCGGCGTGGTATCAATCACCACATTTTGGCCGCCGCGGGAGATCAGCAGGGAAGGGCGCAGCCTCTTATCGTGAGGATCGTTCGACTTGCACACGCGGCAGGGGCATCCGAGCGTGGGAACACCCATGGACGTGCCGGAGCCGAGCACGGTGATTTTTAGCGGAGCAGAAGGCATGATGAAAGCGTTGGAACCCACCTTCACGCGGAGCCGGGTCAAACCGCCGGGCGCTTTTTACGGGCGGGCCTTGGCCTTGGCTTTCGCGGCTTCGGCCGCAACAGCCTGGTTGATCTCCAGAAAGGTCATCTTCAGCTTGCCGAGGAGATCCAGGAGCAGGGTGTCTTCTTCCGGCGCGAGATTGCCTTTGGTCTTCTCGTGCAAAGCATCCAGCATGTCGATCAGCTCGCGCGCGGCCTCGGGATCGATCACAGGCTGGCCGGTGCGCGGATCGGCGTAGGCGCCAAGCACCATGGCAGCGTTGCTGCCGAGCATTCGTACGAGATTTTCGAACGCGGGGGCGCGCTTCGGTGTCTCGGCCGGCGATGGAGGAGCAACTGCCTTTGCTGCCTCCTTCCTTGCGCAATTCCCCTTCGGCCGTAAAAGGCCGCCGGTCGATTACGCGAAACTCTACTTCCTGTTTGTGGTCGGACAAGGTACTTTCCTCAGCGACTTATCGCCCTTGCAGTTTATCACGGGTTGACTGCTCGCGTCGCTGCGGTACGGCTTCTTTGAATTTGCGCTGCCTTGTCAAAGCCAGGGTTGCACCGTAGAGTGGGACGCTTGATTTAGAATGGAAATAGTTGAATAAAAACAATGCCTACACGACAGAAGCGCGCGAAGAAAGAAAAAAACTTGCGCCGCAGCGGCAAGCCGACGAAACAGCGACAGCTGACGCCGGGCCAATGGTTTGAAATGCTCGTCGCCGTCCAGGCCAGATTGCGCGCCCCGAACGGGTGCCCTTGGGACCGCGAGCAAACGCATCAATCGCTGCGAACCTACCTCGTCGAAGAAGCCTACGAAGTTCTGGAAGCTCTCGAAAGCGGGAACGACGCCAAGTTTGCGGAAGAGATGGGCGACCTGCTTTTGCAGATTGTTTTTCATTCGCAGATCGCGCGCGAAGAAGGCCGCTTCACCGTGGCCGAGGTGATTCGCGAAATCCATGACAAGATGATCCGGCGGCATCCCCATGTTTTCGGGAAGACGCGCGCGAAAGATTCCGCCGAGGTGTTGAGAAACTGGGAACAGATCAAGGCCGAAGAGCGCCGCTCCAGCGGCGATAAAGGTGATTCAAAGACCGCCGAAGACGTACCGAAAGAAGTCTCTTTGCTGGATGGCGTCTCCCGCGCCTTGCCGGCAACGTTGGAAGGCTTTCAACTCACTCGCAAGGCTTCCCGCATCGGCTTTGACTGGGAAGATGCAGGCGGCGTCTTCGAAAAAATGCGGGAAGAAACGGAAGAGCTGAAGAAAGCATTGAAGGAACAGAAGCAGCTAAGAGTGGAAGAGGAGTTGGGGGACTTGCTCTTCGCCGCCGTAAACCTGTCGCGATTTTTGAAAATCGACCCCGAAATCGCACTCAAGAAGGCCAACGCGAAATTCTCGCGCCGATTCCGCGCCATGGAAGGGCTGGCCCGGAAAAATGGCCGGGAGTTCAAAGACCTTGCGCGCGAACAGATGGAGGCATTCTGGGACGCCGCGAAGAAGTCGGAAGGGAAGCCGAGCTTGCCAGAGACGAACGGAGCGCCAGCGAAGCAATGAGGCAGGAGATCATCGTTCGGGAGTGCGAAAGTCTCGATGAATTCCATCGTTGCGTGGAGCTCCAGCGCGAGATTTGGGGAGAAGCCGACCTGGAAGTCGAGCCGGCTACCATGTTCGTCGTCGCCGCGCATACCGGCGGCGAGGTGCTGGGCGCTTTCGATGGTGAACGCCTGGTGGGATACACGCTCGCGGTCGTTGGGCTTCGCGACCGCGTTCCTTACCTGCACTCCCACATGACCGGTGTGCACATCGAATACCGCGACAGGGGCGTTGGCCGCATGCTGAAACTCTTTCAGCGCACCGAAGCCCTGGGCCGCGGAATCCGGCTCATTCAATGGACGTTCGATCCCCTTGAAGTTCGCAACGCGCACTTTAATTTGAACCGGCTTGGCGCCATCTGCCGGGAATATCATCCGAATTTGTACGGCGTTACAACTAGTCCGCTTCATCGCAGCTTGGAGACCGATCGGCTGCTGGTCGAATGGCATCTCGACTCCGCGCGGGTCGTGGCCGCCATCGAAAATCTGGTCAAAAATCCAGTCGAGGCGCCGGCGATCATCGAGTTGCCCGCGGAGCTCGAAGACTGGCAGCGCGAGGGTTCATCGGAGGTCGGCGCCCTCCAGGCCCGCGTGCGCGGAGAGTTTACGAGGTGGTTTGCCAAAGGCTACGCGGCAGTCGGCTTCCGCACCGCGCCGGGGAACCGTGCGNNNCCGCCACTACAAGAGAAGAGCGGCCCGCCTCGGAAGGCGGGCCCTACGGGGCGTTGGGGAAACTACCAGAAAGGGCACAGCTACAGAACGATCATGCAGATACGAGAGATCATGCTGCAGGAAATTCGGATGAAGCTGGTGGCCCCGTTCGAAACTAGCGTGGAGCGCACGGAAGTTCGGCGCATTCTGCTGGTGCAGGCGGATGTGGACGGCGTCATCGGCTGGGCTGAATGCGTCGCAGGCGAGTCGCCTTCTTACAGTCCGGAAACGGCAGATACCGCGTGGCTCATGCTTCGCGAATATCTTTGGCCGCTGATCAAGGGAAAGGATTTCGCGGCCGCCAGCGAAGTGTGGGACCTGCTCGCGCGAGTCCGCGGCCACAACATGGCCAAGGCTTCGCTGGAAGCTGCCGTCTGGGATGCCGAAGCCAAGCAAAAGGGCTTGCCTCTCTCAAAACTCATCGGCGGTGTTCGCGAGGAGATCGCTTGCGGCGTCTCGATCGGCATTAGGGAGTCGCTGGACGAACTCGCCGCCGCGGTGCAAAAAGAACTTGCTGCCGGATATCAGCGCATCAAAATAAAAATCAAGCCGGGGAAGGACCTGGAGCCGGTGCGCCGCCTGCGCCAGGATTTTCCGCGCATCAAGCTGATGGTGGACGCCAACTCCGCCTACACCCTGAATGATTGGCCGCTCCTTAAGCAGCTCGAAGGCTTCTACTTGATGATGATTGAACAGCCTCTCGGCTGGGACGATCTCTACAGCCACGTCGAGCTGCAGAAAAAACTGGACACCCCGATCTGTTTGGATGAGTGCATTCACACGGAAGAGCAAGCACGCGCCGCGATCAAGCTGGGCGCCTGCAAAATCATCAACATCAAGCTAGGCCGCGTCGGCGGCCACACCGTGGCGCGGCGCATCCACGATCTCTGCCAGCGGCATGGCATACCTGTCTGGTGCGGCGGGATGCTCGAATCCGGCATCGGCCGCGCGCACAATATCGCGCTTTCGACGCTTCCGAATTTCACCCTCGCCGGCGATGTGGCCGCCAGCAAACGCTATTGGGAGGAAGACATTATCCTTCCTGAAGTCACTGTGTCACCACAAGGCACGATTCGCGTGCCTACCAGTCCTGGCATCGGGTTCGAACCGCGTTTGGACCGCATCGACAAACTTACCGTGCGCAAAGAACGTCTGGCCTGAGCGGTGAGAATAGAGACCTCCAGCGGACGAGCGCCTGGCCGCACCGTCCTTGCCGCGTCGACCGGTCTCGTTATCATCATTTGGGCGATCAATTTTATCGCCGCGAAAATCGGTTTGCGGTTCTTGCCGGCGATGGCCCTGGCATCGTTCCGCGTGGTGCTCGCCGGCGCGGTGATGCTCCCTTTCTATCTGTGGTGCTCGCGACTTCCCGCGTTTGCCGAAGCGGCCCAGAGCCGGCGGCACCAGTTTACCCTGCGCGACATTTGGATCTTCCTGTACATGGGCTTCTTCGGCGTGACGATAAATCAGGTCTGCTTTACCGTCGGGCTGCGATTTACGTCCGTCAGCCATGCCGCCGTGATTGTCGGAATGGGGCCGATCTATACGCTGATCTTTGCGGTGCTCTTCAAGCTGGAAAGGGTGACCCGGCGCAAAGCGATGGGCATGACCATTGCGGTCATCGGCATTGCCGTACTGGCATCGGAAAACGGTGTCTCCGCGCATTCGCCATCGGTGCTGGGCGACGCCATCACGATGACCGGCTCGATTGGTTTCGCGATGTACGTTGTGCTTGGCAAACGTGTGGCGGGGCGCTATGACCCCCTGACCATGACGGCATTCAGCCATTATGCGGGAGCGCTGATGGTCCTGCCTGTGGCTATCTATCGGGCCGTGACGCTGGGTTCGGCGGAGCACTGGCGTGCCATCGCCTGGACCGGCTGGGCCGCCCTGTTGTACATGGCGATCTTCAGCTCCGCGGTGGCCTACCTCTTCTACTTCTGGTTGCTACGCTATCTCGAAGCATCGCAATTGAGCGCCTTCACTTATCTCCTGCCTGTCGTCGCGACCATTCTCGGAATTCTGTGGCTTGGAGAAAAGGGCTCCTGGGATCAGGTACTCGGCGGGGTTCTTGCGCTCGGCGGCGTCTATTGGATTGAATCGGGCAGGGCATCATCGTGAAAGTTATTGCCGCCTCGTAAACTTCGCTTGGCACCTGGTAATGCTGGCGCGCAACACCGCTTTGGTGGAAGAATAGCGCGTCGACTGCTTTGCAGCGGCCTAAAACTCAGTCGTTCCATATCACGTAGTTTGCGGACGGCGCGAAACCCGATGCGAATCGCCGTGATTCCCGGCGACGGCATTGGGGCGGAGGTTACTCCGCAAGCCGTGAAGGTGCTGAAAGCCGTGACTGCTCCCGCCAGGCGGCCTCTGGAATTTGTCGAATTCGACTGGGGCGCGGACAAGTATCTGCGCGAGGGCGTTTCGCTGCCGCCGGGCGCGGTGGAGATGCTGCGTGACGAGTTTGACGCCATTCTCTTCGGCGCGCTTGGCGATCCCCGCGTGCCTTCGAATCAACATGCAGCCGACATCCTGCTGGGGCTGCGCTTCAAGCTTGATCTCTATGTCAACGCCAGACCCGTCGAACTGCTCCACGACCGGCTCACGCCGCTGCGTGATCGCACCGAAAAAGACATTCGCCTGATGGTCTTCCGCGAGAACACCGAGGGTCTTTACGTCGGCGTTGGCGGGTTCTTCAAGAAAGGCACGCCCGACGAGATCGCCGTTCAGGAGGACGTGAACTCCCGCAAAGGCGTCGAGCGAATCATTCGTTACGCCTTTGAGTATGCCCGGCAGAACGGCCTGAAGCGCGTCTGCATGAGCGACAAATCCAACGCCATGACCTTTGCCCACGACCTATGGCAAAGGGTTTTCAACGAAGTCCGGCAAGAATATGTGGCCATCGATTCCCGCCATCTGTACATCGACACACTGGCGATGGAGATCGTCCGCGACCCTAGTCAATTCGATGTCATCGTCACCTGCAATCTTTTCGGTGACATCATCAGCGACCTGGGCGCACAGCTCGCCGGCGGGCTGGGCCTGGCACCATCCGGAAACATTCACCCGGGCAAGACTTCACTTTTCGAGCCGGTGCACGGCTCCGCCCCCAATATCGCGGGAAAGGGAATCGCTAACCCACTGGGCTCCGTCCTTACCTCGGCGATGATGCTGGAATTCCTCGGCTGGAAGCCGGAGGTCGCTGCGCTTCGAACCGCCGTGCGGGCAGCTCTGCGCGAGAACTACGTGACGCCCGACCTCGGCGGCGAGGAACGCACGGTAGAAGTAGGCGATTGGCTCGCTATTAAATCCAGCGAGGCTCTCGCAAAGCTGCGCTAATTCTTTGAGGTTTCTTCCGCTGCTCGCTGGCGTATTCGGAGTGTGCCAGCCGCGCCGCCGCTTTTGCGATGTCATCCTCGTTTCAATTTCAAATATCAAGCTGAAGTAATACTTGAACTGCGTCACGCAAGAATTTCCGCTAACGCCGTCGCCCAGCCAGCGCCGTCAGCAGCATCCCCAACAAGAACCCCCCGATGTGCGCCCACCAAGCCACTCCTCCGGAAGCGCCGCGTCCGAGGGCGTCGATCCCTGCGAGAAACTGCATGACGTACCACAAACCCAAAAAGACCACGGCAGGCACGGGCAAAGGGAAGATAAAAACCAGGGTAAGAACGCGCGCTCCGGGATAGAGCAAAATGTAAGCGCCCATCACGCCGGATATGGCTCCGCTCGCACCCAAGGCCGGAAGGTTGGAGTGCAGATTGAAGAGCACATGCAGCAGACCCGCCCCGACCCCACAGCCCACATAAAAGAAGAGGTACGGGATGTGCCCGAAGAAATCTTCGACATTGTCGCCGAAGATCCAGAGAAAAAGCATGTTTCCGGCGAGGTGCAGGAAGCCGGAATGGGCAGGAAGCCGGAATGGAGAAACATGCTGGTAAGCAGGGGCATGAAGGATACTTCAAAGCTGGCGTGTCCCCCCAGGAAGGCAGGGAAACGGGCAGGAACCGTCGAGTACGAAAAGAGTACGGCTTCAAAGGCCTTGCGTGGGAGCGTGGCCTCGAGGCCGAGCTCGTAGATAAACACAACGATGTTGGTGAGGATCAGCGTGATATTGACGAAGGGATAGGTACGTGTTGGGTTGAGGTCCTTGAGAGGGATGAACATGGAAAGTGGCCCGGAGCAGAGTAGCGAAACCGGCGACAAATGAAAAGGGCGGGGAGACGACTTCCAGTGTCCGATAATGTAGACGTGGAATATCGGCTAGTTAACAGAATAAATTCTTCCCCGTAAGCGCCTTGTTTCACAGTCTTTACCCCCTCCCGCAGGGAAAAACCCTTTAAATTCGCAGCGGATAATTTCCAATTTCGCCGGGGCTCGCGGCTTGATCTGCTGCTAAATTTCAACGGAAACATTGCACGATGAGTTCGCGTGTGGTAATTACAGTAGCTCTGCGTGTGCGCGCGATTCGGACGGAGTAGCGCAGTTTGTCCGGCGCAGCGTCGGCGCGCCGACTGCTCATGCCTGCGCGGGAAACGGAAGCCATCATTCTGAAAACATTTCCCCTGGGCGAAGCGGACCGCCTGGTGAGTTTTCTCGGGCGCTCTTCGGGGCGGGTCCGCGGTGTGGCCGCGGGGGCGCGCCGATTGAAGAACCGTTACGGCTCGACGCTGGAGATCCTCTCTCACGTCCAGATTTGGTACGTCGAGAAGGAAACCCGCGACTTGGTGCGCATCCAGCAGGCCGAATTGCTCGAGTCCTTTCACAAGGCCCAAAGCGATTACGGCCTCAGCACCGGGCTCGCGGTGATCAGTGAGATCTCGGAGCTGATTCTGCCGGAGCACGAAATCTCCGAGCCCATGTTCCGGCTGATCCTGCTGGCAGCCCGCGAGGTTGAGCGCACCGGCGATTGGAACTTGCCGCTGAGCTATTTCGCTTTCTGGACGGTAAGGCTGGGCGGCTGGCTGCCGAGGTTCGACCGCTGCGTTGTTTGTGGCACACCATTCGGCGCGAAGCCGGCTTTTTACGACGCGCACCAGTCCGGCCTCTTTTGCGAGAAGTGCCGCCGCTTCGGAATGAAGCCGCTGCACATCGAGGCGCGGAATCTCGCGGAGCGTTTCGCAGGCGAGCGGCTGGATCGCATCGAGTACGAGAAGGCCATGCAGCCTGGCGTCAGGGAATTGCGCGAAGCCGCGCTGACCTGGATCGAGCACCACCTCGAGCGCCGGCTCCGGACGCGCGATCTTTTGGAGAGCACTTGAAAACTAAAGTAAAACTTGAGAAAAAGCATGTTTCCGGCGAGGGGCAGGAAGCCGGAATGGAGAAACATGCTGGTAAGCAGGGGCATGAAGGATACTTCAAAGCTGGCGTGTCCCCCCAGGAAGGCAGGGAAACGGGCAGGAA
>WNFN01268774.1_pt3 | contig 10033 bp, 8 predicted proteins | sample 5400161 | NCBI WGS metagenome assembly WNFN01 (sample SAMN13153353, study PRJNA577476) | soil metagenome | isolation source: 80 cm saprolite on Douglas fir-dominated hillslope | place: USA:California | collected 2013-09-17 | reverse complement strand
CGCTGCCGCTCGCGGCGCTGCTATTGCCTTGGATGAGGGCGAACGGGTGAATCTCGCAATTCTCGGTGCCACCGGATCGATCGGCTCGAGCACGCTCGATGTCGTGGCGCGGCACCGCGGCCGCTATCGCGTTTTCGCGCTGACCGCGCACCGCTCGGCCGATGCGCTGCTCGCCCTGTGCCGCACGCACCGGCCGAGCTATGCCGTGCTCTCCGGCGTGCCGCGCGACGCCACGCTCGCCGCCACGTTCGCGCAATGCGGCAGCGAGCTGCTCTTTGGCGGCGCAGCGCTCGGGCAGGTGGCCTCCGATAAGCGCTGCGATGTGGTGATGGCGGCGATCGTCGGCGGCGCCGGCCTCGCCTCCACCCTGGCCGCCGCGCGTGCCGGCAAGCGCGTCCTGCTCGCGAACAAGGAGGCGCTGGTGATGGCCGGACCGCTCCTCATGCGCGCGGCGCGCGAAGCGGGCGCGACGCTGCTGCCGGTGGACAGCGAGCACAACGCGGTGTTCCAGTGCCTCTCGGATATCCGCGTGACCCCGGCGCAGGCCTGTGCGCATCCGAACTGGGTCATGGGCCGCAAGATCTCGGTCGACTCGGCCACCATGATGAACAAGGGGCTCGAGGTGATCGAGGCGCGCTGGCTGTTCGACGTGTCGCCGCAGACCATCGAGGTGGTGATCCACCCCCAGAGCATCGTGCATTCGCTGGTCGAGTACGTCGACGGCTCGCTGATCGCGCAGCTCTCCAACCCCGACATGCGCGTGCCGATCGCGCATGCGCTCGGCTATCCCGAGCGCATTGCCTCCGGTGCCCGCCCTCTCGACCTGACGGCCATGAAGGACCTCTCCTTTGAACGGCCGGACGAGCGGCGCTTCCCCTGTCTGCGCCTCGCCTACGATGCCCTCGAGCGCGGCGGCAGCGCGCCGGCGGTGCTGAACGGCGCCAACGAGGTCGCGGTCGAAGCGTTTCTCGAGGGACGCATGCCGTTCACCGCGATTGCACGCGTCATCGCCGAGACGCTGGACGCGGTACCCGCGACGGAGGCGGCGAGCCTCGAGGCGGTGATGGCCGCCGATGCCGACGCGCGCCGTGAAGCGCTCGCGCGCGTGGCCGCGCTTGCGGCGGTCAGCGCATGAGCCTGATACAGACCATCGTCGCCTTCATCGTTGCGCTCGGTGTGCTGATCGTGGTGCACGAATATGGCCACTACCTCGTGGCGCGGCTCTGCGGCGTGAAGGTGCTGCGCTTCTCGGTCGGCTTCGGCCGCGCGCTCGCCACCTGGCGCCTCGGCGCCGATCGCACCGAGTGGGTGGTGGCCGCGATTCCGTTCGGCGGCTACGTGAAGATGCTCGATGAGCGCGAGGGCCCGGTCGAGCCGGCGGAGCTTGCCCGCGCCTTCAACCGCCAGAGCGTCTGGAAGCGCTTCGCCATCGTGATCGCCGGGCCGCTGTTCAACTTTGCCTTCGCCGTGCTGGTCTACGCCGGCCTCTTCATGTACGGCCTGCCGGAGGCGCGGCCGCTGCTCGCCAGCCCGCCGCAGGGCACGCTCGCCGCGGCTGCCGGGCTGCAGGCCGGCGACACGGTGCGCGCGATCGACGGCGAAGCGATCGCGACGTGGCAGGAGCTGCGCTGGCGCGTGCTGCAGGCGGCGCTGCAGCGCGAGGCAGTCAAGCTCGAGACGCTGGATGAGCGGGGCCATATCGCCGTAGTGACGCTCGATCTGCGCGGTTTCCCGACGGCGGAGGTCGAGTCCGACGTGCTCGAGCGCGTCGGGCTGCGCCTTTATCGGCCGCCGCTTGCGCCGGTGCTCGGCCAGATCGTGGCCGGCGGCGCGGCCGAGCGTGCCGGACTGCAGCCGGGCGATCGCATCCTGCGCGTCGACGGCGCGCCGATCCAGACCTGGGAGGACTTCGTCAACGTGGTGCGCTCGCGGCCCGGCGCGCCGCTCTCCATCACGCTCGAGCGGGCGGGAAGCCAGCAGACAGTGGAAGTGGTGCCGGATGCGGTGAGCGCGGGCAACGCTCGCATCGGCCGCATCGGCGCCGGGCCGCAGCAGCCCGAGGGCTACGCCGACAAGCTGCTGGTGCGCGTGCAGCACGGGCCGCTCGAGAGCCTGGGGCGCGCGTTCGCCAAGACCGTCGACATCTCGGTGTTCAGCCTGAAGATGCTCGGCAAGATGCTGATCGGCGAAGTGTCGTGGCGCCATCTCTCGGGCCCGGTGACGATCGCCGATTTCGCCGGCCAGTCGGCGAGCCTCGGCTGGGTCTCGTATCTCACTTTCCTCGCGCTGATCAGCATCAGCCTCGGCGTGCTGAATCTGCTGCCGATCCCGCTGCTCGACGGCGGACACCTGATGTACTATGCGATCGAGATCGTCAAGGGGAGGCCGGTCTCCGAGCGTTTCATGGAGCTCGGACAGCGCGTCGGTCTTGCGCTGCTGTTAGTGATGATGGCTTTCGCTTTCTATAACGATCTGAATCGCCTGCTTACCGGTTAATGATTCGCAGAGGTTTGACCGCGGTGCTCGCCGCGTGCGCGCTCGCGGCGGCGGTCGCCGCGCAGGCGCAGTCGTTCCGCCCGTTCACCATCAAGGACATCCGCGTCGAGGGCCTGCAGCGCACCGAGCCCGGCACGGTATTCAGCTATCTGCCGGTGAAGGTCGGCGAGACCATGGACGAGGCGAAGGCGCAGAGCGCGCTGCGCGCGCTCTATGCCACGGGTTTCTTCAAGGACGTGCGGCTGGAAGTGGAGAACGACGTCCTGGTGGTGTTCGTCGAGGAGCGCCCGGCGATCGCCTCGATCGATTTCTCCGGCATGAAGGAGTTCGAGCCGGAGAACGTGCGCAAGATCCTGCGCGAGCTCGGCATGGCCGAAGGCCGCATCTTCGACCGCGCGCTGCTCGAAGGTACCGAGCTCGAGATCAAGCGCCAGTACCTGTCGCGCGGCCTGTACGCCGCCGAGGTGCAGACCACCATCACGCCGCTCGAGCGCAACCGCGTCGGCATCAACATCGCCGTGACCGAGGGCGAGGTCGCCAAGATCCGCGGCATCAACCTGGTCGGCGCGCACGCCTTTCGCGAGCGCGAGCTGCTCGACCAGTTCGTGCTGCGCACCCCGGGCTGGCTCACCTGGTACACCAAGCACGACCGCTATTCGCGCGAAAAGCTCTCGGCCGACCTCGAGAACCTGCGCGCGTACTACCAGAACCGCGGCTACCTCGACTTCAACATCGAGTCGACGCAGGTGTCGATCTCGCCCGACCGGCGCGACATCTACATCACGGTCAATTTCACGGAAGGCGAGAAGTACACCGTGGCCAAGGTGGAGCTCTCCGGCCAGCTGTTGGTGTCGCGCGAAGAGCTCGAGAAGCTGGTGCAGCTCAAGTCCGGCGACGTGTTCTCGCGCGAGAAGCTCACCGCCACCACCAAGGCGATCTCCGATCGCCTCGGCAACGACGGCTATGCCTTCGCCAATGCCAACGCGATTCCCGAGGTCGACAAGGACAAGCGCACGGTCTCGTTCACCATCCTGGTCGACCCGGGCCGGCGGGTGTACGTGCGGCGCATCGACGTCACGGGCAACTCGAAGACGCGCGACGAGGTGGTGCGCCGCGAGATGCGCCAGCTCGAGGGCGGCTATTACGACGCCTCCAAGATCCAGCTGTCGCGCCGGCGCATCGACCGCACGCAGTATTTCTCGGAAGTGAACGTCGAGACGCAGCCGGTGGAAGGCAGCCCGGACCAGGTCGACGTCCTCTACACCGTGAAGGAACGGCCCACCGGCGCGCTGCTTTTCGGCGTCGGCTTCTCGAGCGTGGAGAAGTTCGCGCTGTCGACCTCGCTCACGCAGTCCAACGTCTTCGGCACCGGCAAATTCCTGTCGTTCAACGTCAACAGCGGCAGCGTGAACCAGGTCTACTCGCTGTCCTATGTCGATCCGTACTACACCGTCGACGGCGTCAGCCAGGGCTTCGACGTCTACAAGCGCAAGACCAACGCCTCGAATCTTTCAGTCGGGCCCTACAGCACGGACGCGCTCGGCGGCGGCATCAAGTTCGGTTATCCGGTGTCGGAGGTGAGCCGCATCGACCTCGGCCTCAACTTCGAGACCGTGAAGCTGCAGACCTTCGACAACAGTCCGCTCAGCTACCTCAATTTCGTGCAGCAGTTCGGCAACAACTATCGCTACGCTGCCGCTACCGCTGGCTGGTCGCGCGACACGCGCGACAGCCTGATCACCACGCGTTCGGGCACGTTCGTGCGCGCCTCGACCGAGGTCGCGGGCGGCGACCTCGAGTACGTCCGGCTCGGCTATCAGCACCAGTGGTACTACCCGCTGACGCGGACTTTCACCTTCCTTGCAGGCGCCGACATCGGGATGGCGGGCGGCCTGGGGGGCAAGCCGCTGCCGTTCTTCAAGAACTTCTTTGCCGGCGGCCCCGGCTCGGTACGCGGCTACCGCTCGTTCTCGCTCGGCCCGCAGGACCTGAACGGCAATATCATCGGCGGCAACCGCAAGGCGACCAGCAGCCTCGAGCTCCTGTTCCCGATGCCCGGCGCGGGCGCGGACCCGTCACTGCGCCTCGCCTGGTTCGTCGATGGCGGCAACGTCTTTGCGCAGAGCTTCGATTTTTCGGACCTGCGCTATTCCACCGGATTGGCGTTCTTCTGGGCATCGCCCTTCGGCCCGCTGCGCCTGTCCTTTGCGCAGCCGCTCAATCCCAAGAGCACGGACCATATCCAGAAGCTACAATTCACGTTCGGTACTGGATTCTGAGCAGCTCATGACCCTCCTTAGACCCTTCGCGCTCGGCATCGCGCTCGCTGCATCGGCAGCGCTTGCGCAGGACAAACCCGCGGCGCCGCCGCTCACCGGCAAGTTCGGCTTCGTCAACACCGAGCGCATCCTGCGCGACGCCGCGCTGGCGCAGCGGGCGCAGAAGAAGATCGAGGTCGAGTTCCAGAAGCGCGACCAGGAGATGGCGCGGCTTGCCGACCAGCTGAAGCGCATGCAGGAAGACATCGAGAAAAACAGCGTCACGATGAGCGAGACGCAGCGGCGCACCAGGGAGCGCGAGTTCGCCGATCTGAACCGCGAGTTCCAGCGCAAACAGCGCGAATTCCGCGAGGACCTGAACCAGCGCCGCAACGAGGAGCTGGCGCAGGTGGTCGAGCAGGCGAACCGCGTCATCCGCCAGATCGCCGAGCAGGAGAAGTACGACATCATCTTCCAGGACGCCGTCTTCGCCAGCCCGCGCATCGACATCACCGACAAGGTGATCAAGGCGCTCGATCAGGGCAAGCCGCCCGCGAAGTGATTCCATGCCGGGGCCGTTGACGCTGGGGCAGATCGTCGCGCGCCTCGGCGGCCGGGTCGCCGGCGATGCCGAAACGCGGGTCCGCCAGGTCGCCTCGCTCGAAGGCGCCACGGCCGAGCACATCAGTTTCTTCACCGGCAGCCGCTACCGCGCGAAGCTCGCCGCGACGCGCGCCGGCGCCATAGTTCTGGGGACCGAGGCCGAAGCCGAGACCCAGCTGCCGCGCATCGTGGCGGAGAATCCCTACGCGTACTTCGCGCGCGTCTCGCAGCTGTTCAACCCCGTGGTGGCGCAGGCCCCGGGCGTGCATCCCTCGGCGGTGGTGGCGAAGGGCGCAAAGCTCGGCGCGCGCGTCTCGATCGGCGCGCTCTGCGTAGTGGGCGAGGGCGTCAGCATCGGCGACGACACCTGCCTTTACCCCCAGGTGGTGGTCTACCCGCGCTGCTCCATCGGTGCCCGCGTGATCGTCCATTCCGGCGCGGTGATCGGCGCCGATGGCTTCGGCATTGCCGACGACGACGGCCGCTGGGTCAAGATCCCGCAGATCGGCGCCGTGCGCATCGGCGACGACGTCGAGATCGGCGCCAATACCACGATCGACCGGGGCGCCATCGACGACACGGTGATCGAGGAGGGCGTCAAGCTCGACAACCAGATCCAGGTGGGCCACAACGTACGCATCAGGGCGCATACCGCGATCGCCGGCTGCGCCGGCATTGCGGGTAGCGCCGACATCGGCAGGCATTGCACCATCGGGGGCGCCGCGGTGATCCTCGGCCACCTGAAAATCGTCGACCACGTGAACATCTCGGCAGGCACGCTGATCTCGCGGTCGATCCTCAAGCCGGGCACCTACACCGGCGTCTATCCCTTCGACGAGCACGAGTCATGGACGCGCAGCGCGGCCGAGCTGCGCCGCAAAGGAAAGAAAAATGGCTGAAATGGACGTGAACCAGGTGCTGGCGCACCTGCCGCAGCGCTATCCGATCCTGATGCTCGACCGGGTGAAGGAATGCGAGCCCGGCAAGCGCATCCTCGCGCTGAAGAATGTCTCGGCGAACGAGCCCTATTTCCCGGGCCACTTCCCGCACCGGCCGATCATGCCCGGCGTGCTGATCCTCGAGGCGATGGCACAGGCCGCCGGGGTGCTGGTGTTCCGCACCCAAGGGACCATGCCGGACGACAAGACCGTGTATTACTACGTCGGCATCGACAACGCGCGCTTCAAGAAGCCGGTGGTGCCGGGCGACCAGCTCGAGATCGAGGTGCACTACGAGCGCCAGCTGCGCGGCATCAGCAAATTCAAGTGCGAGGCGCGGGTCGACGGCAAGATCGTCGCCGAGGCCACCATCCTGTGCTCCATGCAGGCGATAGAAAAGGCATGAGCGCGGAGGTCCATCCCAGCGCGCTGGTCGATCGCGGCGCGCGGCTCGCTAATGGGGTCAGCGTCGGCCCCTACAGCGTGATCGGCCCAAAGGTGGAGGTGGGCGAGGGCAGCTGGATCGGCGCGCACGTGGTGCTCGACGGGCGCCTGCGCATCGGGCGCAACAACAAGATCTTCCATTTCGCCTCGCTCGGCGCGCCGCCGCAGGACAAGAAGTACGCCGGCGAGGACACCGCGGTAGAGATCGGCGACGGCAACACCATCCGCGAGTACGTGACGATCAACCGCGGCACGGCGCTCGACGCCGGCGTGACGCGCGTCGGCAGCGACAACTGGATCATGGCCTACGTGCACTTCGCGCACGACTGCCAGATCGGCAACCACACGATCTTCGCCAATGCCTGCCAGCTCGCCGGCCACGTCACGGTGGGCGACTGGGCGATCTTCGGCGCCACGACGCTGGTCCACCAGTTCGTGCACATCGGCGCTCACGCCTTCACCGGCATGGGCACCTATCTGCCCCAGGACCTGCCGCCGTTCGTCACCGCCGCCGGCAACATGGCGCGTCCCTACGGCATCAACAGCGAAGGCCTCAAGCGCCGCGGCTTTTCGCCCGAAGCCATCGCCGGCCTCAAGCGCGCCTATCGCACGCTGTATCGCAGCGGTCTCGGCCTTGAGGAGGCTCGCCTCCAATTGAGCGAGCAAGTATCCAGCTGCCCCCAGGTGCGCGACATCCTCGAATTTCTCGCTCGCAGTAAACGCGGCATCATCCGCTAACAAGATGAGTAGGGAACTGCAGCCCCGACATGTGCGCGTCGGCATGGTGGCCGGCGAAGCCTCCGGCGACTTGCTGGCCGCACACCTGATCGCGGCGCTGAAGGCGCGCCACCCGTCGATCGAGTTCGCCGGCATCGGCGGGCCGCGCATGGCGGCCGAGGGCTTCGAGTCGCATTTCCCGATGGAGAAGCTCTCGGTGCGCGGCTACGCCGAGGCGCTGCGCCACTACCGCGAGATCATGGGCATCCGCCGCGACCTGGGGAAAAGCATGCTGCGCGAGCGCCCGGATCTGTTCATCGGCGTCGACTCCTCGGATTTCAATTTGGGCCTGGAGCGGCGCCTGAAGGACGGCGGCATTCCCACCCTCCATTACGTCAGCCCGGCGGTATGGGCGTGGCGCCGCTGGCGCGTGCGGCGCATCGCGCGCTCGGTCGACCGCATCCTGGTGATGTACCCGTTCGAGCAGCCGCTGTATGAGGCGGCGGGCGTGCCGGTGACCTATGTCGGCCATCCGCTCGCCGATGTCATCCCGCTCGAGCCGCCGAAGGACGAGGCGCGCGCCCAGCTGCGGCTGCCGTCGGGCAAGCTGATCATCGCGCTGCTGCCGGGAAGCCGGCGCTCGGAGCTGCAGTACATGGCCGGCGCCTTCGTGCTCGCCGCGCACCGTTTCCGCCAGGAAGTGCACGACGTGCATTTCGTCTGCCCGATGGTGACGCGCGAGACGCGGGAAATGTTCGAGCGCGCGATCCATGAAAACCAGCGCACTGATTTGCCGCTCACGCTGCTCTTCGGCCATTCACATGACGCGCTCGCCGCCGCCGACCTCGCGCTCGTGGCGAGCGGCACGGCGACGCTCGAAACCGCGCTCTTCAAGACGCCGATGGTGATCGCCTACCGGCAGTCTCCGATAACATGGGCGCTGATGCGCCAGATGCTCTACCTGCCCTACGTCGGCATGCCCAACATCCTTGCCGGCGAGCGCCTGGTGCCCGAACTGCTGCAGGACCAGGCCACGCCGGCAAACCTGGCGGGCGCCTTGCTCACATTGCTGCGCGACACCGCGGCGCAGCGCCGGCAAGTCGAGCGCTTCCGCGAATTCCACCAGTTGCTGCGCCAGAACACTGCCGAGAAGGCCGCCGATGCCGTCCTCAGCGTCCTTAAATAGCGCCCCGCATCTATCCTTAGTGTGCGGCGTCGACGAAGCCGGGCGCGGCCCGCTTGCCGGCCCGGTCTATGCCGGCGCCGTGATTTTGAATCCCGAGCGGCGCATCAACGGCCTGGCCGATTCCAAGGTGCTCAGCGCCGAGCGGCGCGAGGTGCTCGCCGAGCGCATCAAGGAGCGCGCCATCGCCTGGGCGGTGGCGTTCGCCACCGTCGAGGAGATCGACCGCTTCAACATCTTCCACGCATCCATGTTGGCTATGCGCCGCGCGGTTTCTTCTCTTTCGGTGAAACCGCAGGAAGCATTGATCGACGGCAATTCCTGTCCGCCGGGCCTTGGCTGCCCGGCGCGCGCGATCGTCGACGGCGACGCGACCGAGCGGCCGATTTCTGCCGCATCGATCCTCGCCAAGACAGCGCGCGACGCCGAGATGATCGCGCTGCACGACCGCTATCCAGAGTACGGCTTCGACAAGCATAAGGGCTACGGTACCGCCGAGCATCTCGCCGCGCTCGGCCGCGTCGGCCCGAGCGAGATCCACCGCCGCAGCTTCTACGCCGTGGGCATCTTCTTCCAGGGTGATCTGTTCGCCGAGAGCTGGAACGCGATGGCCGAGCAGCTGCGCATCCGCAGCTACCGCATGTGCTGCGACGCGGTGAAGCTCACCATGGGTGTGAAAGCGGGCCAGCGGGATCCCATCAAGCAATTCGACCAGCAGCGCCGCCGCCTGCAGCGCAACTATGCCGACGTGCGCGCCGCGAGCGATGCGGCCGGTCACGTCGACCTGGTGGACGACCTGCTGCGCAAGGCCCGGCTCGAACTGCGCAGCAAGCGTGCCTGATCCGATCTAAAGACAACGCGCAAGTCAAACGCTGGGCCAAGCTCATGCGCGACGGCCGCCTGCGTCGCGCCGAGCGCCGGCTGGTCATCGAAGGCCCGCACCTCCTGGCCGCGGCTCTCGGCGCCGGCCTCCAGCCCATCGCGGTGTTCGGCACCGACGCCGCGCTGGCCAAGCCGGAGATCCGCCAGCTCATCGCGCAGAGCGGCTGCGCGCCGGTGGTGCTTTCCGAATCCGCGTTCAATGCCGTTGCCGATGCCGAAACGCCGGTGGGCGTCGCCGCCGAGCTGGCGATACCCGAGCTGCGCCGCAAGGGCCCAGCCGTATTCCTCGAGGGCGTCCAGGACGCCGGCAATGTCGGCGCCATCGTGCGCAGCGCAGCGGCGTTCGGTGCCGGCGAAGTCATCCTCGACCGCCAGTGCGCCGATCCCTGGTCGCCGAAGGTGCTGCGCGCCGGCGTGGGCGGGCATTTCGCCATCGGCATCCGGCAGGTGGACGACCTCGGCGGCGCGGTCGCCGCTTTTTCCGCCCGGTTGCTCTGCACGGTGGTGCAGGG
>WNFN01017979.1_pt1 | contig 10034 bp, 9 predicted proteins | sample 5400161 | NCBI WGS metagenome assembly WNFN01 (sample SAMN13153353, study PRJNA577476) | soil metagenome | isolation source: 80 cm saprolite on Douglas fir-dominated hillslope | place: USA:California | collected 2013-09-17 | reverse complement strand
AGGCCAGCGGGAGCCAAGAGCATGCCTTCGCGCGGCGCTGTCTATTTGGGGGCTTTCATTTGCCTCCTCGTCGGAGCAGTCCTCTTTTGCATCGGTCTGTTGAAGCGCAATGTCACCGAGATGGCTGTCACCAACAAGAGAGTCATTGTAAAGACCGGCCTGGCGGAACGCCGCACCACTGAAATTCTCCTCTCCAGGATTGAGAGCGTCGTGGTCGATGAGCCAGCCATCGGAAGAATCCTGGGCTACGGGACGGTGATCGTGCGCGGCACCGGAGGCACGCCCGAAGTTTTCGAGAAAATCTATCGTCCCTTGGAATTCAGAGAACAAGTCCAGCGCCAAATCGCCGGCGAGCCAAAATCCGCCTGAACAATTTCGTTTTGCATCGGCTATGCTGGAAATGACAAGCGCCTGGAAGTAAAATCTAGCACGGGTGAAAGTTTTGCCCCACGGACAAACTATTATCGAAAAGCCCGTCCTCACCAACCGTTTTGTGGAAGCGCTGGGTTATGCGGCGGAACTGCACCTGCACCAGCGCCGCAAGGGCAAGGGGCAGCCGTACGTCGGCCACTTGCTCGGCGTCGCCGCCATCGTCATTCAACATGGCGGCGGAGAAGACGAAGTCATCGCGGCGTTGCTGCACGACGCCGTCGAAGACCAGGGCGGCCTCCCGCGCCTCGATGAAATCCGCGAAAAATTCGGCGAACGCGTCGCGCGCATCGTCGATGGTTGCACGGATTCCTACGAAGCTTCCGGTGAGAAAAGGGAATGGGGCGAAAGAAAGCGCGCTTACATCGAAAAGGTCGCGCACGAACTCGAAGACGTCCGGCTGGTTTCCGCCGCCGACAAACTGGCCAACGCCCGCGAAATTCTTTCCGATTATCGCGTGGAAGGCGACGCTGTCTTTCGCCGATTCAGCGGACGCAAAGACGGCACGCTCTGGTACTACCGCACGCTGGTCAATGTATTCCGCAAAGCGGGCACAAGCGCGCTGATCGACGAGCTCGACCGCGTCGTCACCGAACTCGAGCATCTCGCCAAGTAGGGGCGCAGCCTGCCGCGGCGGCCGACCCTGCCGCTCAAAATGTCAACCGCAAGCTCGCTGAAACGCTCCGCGGCGGGGCGACCGAAGTTCCGGAAAACAAACTCGCGAAATTGATCACATTGACGCGATCCGTCAAATTCGCGCCCTCCACTTGCAAAGTTGCGCTGCGATGCTCTTTGCTGTAGACCACCGCGCCAGCCCCCACATCGAACGAAAAATTCGGCTTCACGCGTCCCTTGGCAAAATTGACTTCGTTCACGATCGCTGCGCCAAACTGGCTGCGGAGAAAATTGATGTCCAAGTTTGCGGCGGCATTTATCTCCACAGGCAATCCGCTGCCGTACTGCGCCGAGGTGGCGAACCATAGCCGCTTTGAGGCTTGATAGCGCACCCTGGCCCTCGCTGTATTCCTTTGGTCTTGCGACACCGCGAACTTGCTCGTATCTGTGAGCGCATTCGAGGCCTCATCGCCCAGAAACAATCCGCCGGTGATCGGCCCCTGTCCGATACCCGACTGATTTGCATAGCTTAAATAGCCGGAGAAGCGGCCCCATTGCGGCACTTCCAGGTGAACTTCTTCTCCGAAGATCCGCGCTTTGGCGAAAGCAATCGGAAAGCTGACACCGGTGTCCAGCAGGACATCGTCATCCGAATAATTGTGAAAATCACGGCGAAAGATGTTCGCATCCAAACGCACTTTGCCCAAGAATGATTTCGTCAGTCCGCCCTCGTAATAATTTGCATTCGCGGGACGTACCGGCAATCGCAAGACCGTGCCGCTCGCGGAATCGAACTCTGGCGAACTCGCGAGCAAGAGATTTTCCATCGCCGGCGTCTGGAAGACGCGGTCGTAGGACGCGTGCAGGAGCAAATTAAGTCCCGGGATGTACCGCGAAACGCCGAGGCGCGGGCTCAAAGCGGATTCATGAACCACAAATCCATAGTGATCGAAGCGCAGTCCCGCGCTGACGTTCCAATTGCCGCGATGCCATTGATCCTGGAGGTATGCAGAAGGTTCAACGTCCCAGCGACGATCCGCAAACCGCAGCTGCTGCTGAGTACCGGGATCAAACTGCGAAGGGTCGGTAATACTGTATTGCAGCGCCTCGTGCACCGGACTGAAAATACCGTCCACTCCAGCCTTCCAGTCATGATGCCCGTGATGTCCCGCGAGGTCTCCGCGGACGTAGCCCTCGCGGTAGCCGCGATCCTGCGAGACGATGACCGGCGTCGAAGAAGGATTCGAAGTCAACGTTGCGCTCGAATCCCGTACACTGCCGGAAAAACTCAGGAACAGGCTTGGAGAAATCGTGTGCTGGAAATAGATCTGTCCGGTGGTTTCGCTGTTGGCGATGTCCTGTCGCTGAAGCGCCTGCTGTTGCACAAGCTCGTTTGGAACCAGGAAACGCACCTCATTGCGAATCAGCGTGATGCGCAGCCGGTCGCGGTCGGAAAAGTCTCTCTCGTAAGAGGCCGAAAAACCGCCCGCACTTGCACGATTCGTGAAATTCTCCAGCACCGGCGGGTCCAAATAGCGGTCCGTGTGAAATCCATCGCCGCTAAAGGAAAAGCGATTCTTGCCCGCCGCGTAAGAGAGCGCTGCGGTGCCGGTAACCGTTGAAAAACTCCCGCCCCCTGCATTGATCTGCCCGTGTATCCCACGGGGCATATCTTTCGCGGTTGTGACTTCGATGACTCCGCCCAGTTTCCGTCCATATTCCGCTGGAAAATTCGCGGTCAAAACGCGCATGGATTCAACATCGTCCGCGTCAAACGCCGGCGCGAACGCAGGAGAGCGGTTCTGCGTCAGCGGCAGCCCATCGAACACATATTGCACATCGTATTCGGACCCTCGCGGGTGCAAGGTACCGTTTGCTTCGTAGAGCCATCCAGGCTGATCGTTCACCAGATCCGAGAGGCTACGGCCCGGCTGGGCAGAAAGCTGCTCATTGATTGCTTGCTGGCCAATGGAATAGAGCGACCCTGTCCGGCTCTGATCCACCAGTGTCGCAGAGTCGTTTACTTCCACCTCAGTCCTAACCGTCTCAACGCCCAGCGTAATCGAAGCGCGCACGGGCACCTCCGAGCGGATTTCGATGAGGTTGCTCCATGGCGCAAAACCTTCTGCGTGAAAACTCAGCCTGTAAACTCCAAAGGGGAGATCTTGCGCGACGTAGTGACCGTCCGCAGCCGTCTCGAAAGTCCTTCGAAATTGGTTGGCTGCGCTGACCAGTTCGCCCGAGAGGGCGACGGCAGCGCCCTGAGTGTCGCGCACCTCGATATGCACTTCGCCGCGCGCGCGCTGCGCCCGCGCTGCCGCCGTGCACAAGAAAAATAGTGCGACGATTTCAATCCATCTTATTTTCCTTCCAGCAATCATTTCCATCCATCGACAGAGAAGCGCACGGCAATCGTCAGTTGCTTTTGTCTGATGCAGCGAGAAGCACATCGCGCCGCGCACGGAGCCATCTTTTACGTTAGCATGGACTGGATTACATCCTGCAGCCTTAGGTTGGCCGCAGCCGCGAAAAACAAACACAGGCGTCTGATAACTTTCCGAATGCGGACGTCGACAGCTGGAGGTTGTCTGGAGGTTTCGAGGTTAGTATTGGTTGCATACCGCGCGCGAGGGCGGATGAGTTGAACAGTGAGAGCGCAGTATGAGCCGGATAAGTTCTAAGCTGAGCAATCGCATCTTTACGTTGAGAAGAAGCCTTTAGAGCAGCCTCTATTCGAAATCCACATTAAGTTTCGCTGCAAGAACAATAAGTTGTGCAAGACGCACCAGTGCATTTTGATAGGATGGGAATACACAGAAGGCATCCATAAGTTTGTAACGAAGTATGGGACATTGGACGCGGCTTTTATGAGGCTAGGAGATGCTCTAAGGAAGAGGTACATGGATCCGGCCAAACGGACATTTGCGCTTATGGGAACTCACTTCAAGTATGGTTCCTGGATGGTTGCACAACTGTATGCGTTCCCTCGTGATATCTCTCCTCTCCTCTTCTAATGTAGTTGATTTCAATTTCGTGTAGTTTTTTGGAAATGGAACGCTGGTTACAACGCTTCTCGCACACCGTGAATCTGAACGATGGAACGATGAGCCACACGCATGACTCGCGAAATCAAAAGGGTGACGCGCGCGATGCTTCCGGCGCTGCTCACAGTGTCGTCATGGCATCGGCCTCGGCCTTAGGCTCACGAATCATTGCAGCCGAGGAAGTCGATCGCGCGTTTGGAATGCCGGTGGGCAAGCTTCGCGGGCGCGCTGGCATCACGTCGCTCGCTTACGCTGCTGAGGGCGAAAACGAATTGGTCCTCGGCGCGCGAGCAGCGGAGGAAGCGTTGCGCTCTGCTTCTTGCGGCGTTCAGCAACTTGACTGGATCGTTGCTACCAGCGAAACGCACCATAATTACCCGCCGCTTTCGGCCCAACTTCATTCCCGTTTGCTCGCCAGAGAAAACTGCGCCGCACTTGATGTTGGCGGCGCCTGCCTGGGTTTGCTCAATGCCCTTGCTGTTGCGCAATCACTTATCGGTTCCGGGCAAGCGAAAAATATTCTCGTAGTCACTGCTGATGTTCATAGCCGCACGCTCACCCCTGGCCGGGTGGCCGGCGAATTTGGCGGCTTATTCGGCGACGGCGCAAGCGCTTTCCTGCTTCGCGACAACAACAGCAATGGTGCAAGCGGAGGGTACCTGCTCGGAGAATTTATTTTTGGCTGCGCCGGCCAGTATGCCGCGGCCATTCAAGTCAGTGATTCGAAGGATGGAAGCCTCCAGGTGCAGTTCGACGGAGAAGCGCTTTCTCGCGCGGCTATCACGCGCATGGAAAAAGTTCTTGCAGCGGTGGAATTGCGCAGCGCGGCCCTTCATGAATCATTGCGCAACGCTTTGAGTCATGCTCCCGGCGACCGACTGCCGATCTTTCTCGCTTCGCTCGGTCCCGGCCTTCTCTTCGGTGGTGGCTGGCTCACGCCTCACATTTGAAGAAGTCGATTCGGATGCTGATCACGGTCAATAGCAGGATGCCTGTGTCACAACTGTCGATTTCCGGGTCACGTAAGAAAACGAAAGACCAAGAAGCCAAGAGCAAAGGAATTAGAAAATAGAGCTAGAAACTGAACACTCTCTTTACGGTGCCGGACGCGTCCGAGCCGTGAAGCTAATGTCAGCCGCCGGCACAACGCATCCTTGCAATGGCGGCCAGCCCGGATCGGTCATCACGTTTCGGCAAAGTGAGCCAATCGCGTTGCTGATTTGCGATGGATCGACGGCGCCATTCAGCGCCTCCGTGTACACCGTGTAACTGTGTCCGACGGCGAGCGCGTCAATTTCATAGCTGCCGTCAAATTGTGCCGGCCCAGGCGAAACGCAACTCCATCCAGCAAACGTCGCTCCCACAACCGCGCCGGTGCTTGCGTCCACGGCCACTACCTGCGCACCGAAAACTCCTGTCACGCCTGGAGGCGAAGCCGGCAGAGCCAGCGGATTGGCAGGAAAAACGCGTCCGCCAATCACACCCTGGTGCACCGCATCTGTGGGATCGGGGTAGAGAACGCGCAATCCCGTGCGGTCATCATCGCTAAGCGGGCCATCAGGCTGCTGAGCCGTTGGGCGCATTCCGCTGAAGGTGCCGGGCGCCGGCGCGAAGGGAAACATGATCGCGCTCCAAACTGCGGAATGGCTGAAGCCGAGGAAGTGACCGAGTTCGTGGGTTAACAGCGATTCGAGATCATAAGCTTTCGGATTTGCGGCCAGCGCCAGCGGCGTGGCATACGCCGTATTTGAATCGCTTGGATTGAAATAAATATCCGCGTCGAGAATTTGTCCCAGCTGAGTGGAAATCGCGCTGCTGCCTACTTGAACGCCGAGGCGGTCGGTGGTGATCACTCTGGTGAACGCGAGCACGCCCGGTGTGAAGGCCATGTCCGCCTGATCGAAGCAAATGGAGTTCACACCGTCGGGGCCGCAGGCGGTCTGCGTGGCCGTGCGCGACAGCGGCGTGAATGTGGCGGGAACAAGTGTTGTTCCGCTGACGCCGCTCCACGCCGCCAACGACTGGGCAATCGCCTGTTCAATCTCCGCCAGCCGTCCGCTTGCGGTCTGGTTCTGCGTCAGGATGGTCAGAGGATTTGCGTTCAACGCTGTGCTCCATCGAACGGCAATGCTACCTCCGGAGCTGAGCTGATGCGCGCGCACCGGGCAAGCCGAACCGCCCGACACGAATACCGGCTGACGAACGTCTGGCACGAGCATGTTGAAGGAATAGGCGTGCGCCAGCAGGGCAAAGGACATCGCATAAAACATCGCAAAAAGGATCGAGCAAATTCGTTTAACGCACAGATTCATTTTTCTCGCCCCTCCCATTTTTAGACGATTAAGGGGTTTTTTCTTCCAGCGCCTTCCGGAGTTTCAGCCGAAAGATGGCGACAGGCAGGTTCCGAATCCCGCCGTGCCGGAACTGACGCGTTCGAGGATCGAACACCGGGGCGGTGGCCGAATCCTGCGTCACGCGTTCCATCCCCGTTCGAGGATCGCGATCGATTCGAAACGTCCCTTGCGACCAACCCAGCACGCGAAACGGTTCGCCTTCGCGCCCCCAGAGAAAAACGTATGCTTCCTCGCCCAGTCGAAACGCCGGCACTCCTTCGATTCGCGAATGCAGATTTCCGACTCTGCCGCCGAGCATGCGCACGCTGACCACGCCGGAGAGCAGGCCTTTGTTTACTTCCACCGTTTCAAAGCGCGTTTCTGTCCAAATCTCACCGCCTTGCCAGCGGCTTTCCACGCCGATGCAGCGAAGCCGGGCCACGGCCGTAGCTTGATTCACGAGTTCCTCGAAGCGCAGGCGTGAAAGAGTTGTCGCGTTGGCAGCCACTGCGAGCAGCGCAAGACCCGCAAGGAATAAAATCCATAAGAATCGACGCCGTTGCACAAAGCTCATTTCAATTCACCTCCAGAACGCCGCTCGCGGCGGTCTTATCGAGATTTGTGTTTTGTATGAAAACCGTGCGCGCACCGGGCGATACGGTTGCCGGGACTTGCAGCGTGAGATGGATGATTCCGAGGCCCGCGGGTTGCTTGGAGATAACCGCGACGTCGCCGGGCCCGGACACCGTGTAGCTCATGCTGGTGTCGAGTCCGCTCTGCGAAAAAATGCAAATGTCAGAAGTGGTAGTGCCGCTCGTGGGCCGCTGCAAGGGAATCGCACTGCCGCCCAGCGTGCACGCATTACTTGCTGTGTTGAATTGCCCCAACGCGCCGACGTTCAGGTCCACGTCGTTGCCCGGCACGGAAGCTCCCGCCGTCGTCGGGTCTACGACCACGATGTCCTTTCCCGTGGCGACCGGAGCGCTGCCGCTGAGGGCAATCACTTCGTCCGAGACGTTTGGCGCGACGACCATCAGCACTACGGCATTTGAGGATTTGCCGCCCGGATTTTGAATCTGGACGGACAAACTGCCGGCCACAGCTACGTCAGCAGCCGTTACCGGTGCCGTGCATTCCAGCGCGGAAGTACAAGCCGTTATACGCGATGTCCCGCCGATGAGCATCGCCGATCCCGGCCCGGGGCTGGATGGCATGAACCCGCTGCCGTCGACTTTCAGAGTGAAGCCTTGGGCGGCGCCGGCGTACACGCTGGAAGGATGCAAGGTGAGGATGTTCGCGCCCGTGGAAATCGCCACGTTGGCAATGCCGGATTGAGACGTATCATCGCTGCTGATGGCCAAGACTTGAATCGCATCGGGAATCGGCGGGACGCTGGGCGCAGTGTAGATTCCATTGGCATTGATCGTCCCGCAGACAGCCGCAGACGAACACGCGGTGCCCTGGATTTGCCAGACAACGTTTTGATTGGCGGTCCCGAGCACCGACGCCGTGAATCCCTGCGCGGCCAGCGGCGCGAGCGTGATGCTTGCAGGTTGCACGGAAACGAGCACGTGATTGATCACGGTGATCTGCGTGCTCGCGCTTTTCGTGGAATCGGCCGCGCTGACTGCCGTGGCGCTCACAGGATTCGGGGAAGGAATGGCGCCCGGCGCAACGAAGTCCACTTGCGGCGTGGAGGTGCTCGTCACCGTTTGGCAGGGATTCGAGCCAACGACGCAAATCAGCCCCAGCGTTGTGTTTCCGCCTACAACTCCGTTTACGTTCCAGATGACTCCGGTATTCGACGTGCCGTTGACCTGAGCGCTCAACGTCACGCGATGATTCGCGGCCAGCGTTGCCGTGGAGGGAGAAACACCCACGTTCACTCCCGGTTGAATCGCGACAGTTGCTTGCGTTTTTTTCGATGCGTCCGCCTGCGGAGTTACGGTCACCGTGACGGTGTTCGGGCTTGGGGCCGTGCCGGGAGCTGTGTAGGTTGCCGAATCCGAAAGAGAATTTCCCCCCACCGTTTGCGTCGTGACCACCGTCAAAGTTCCGCAGGAACTGCCGCTGCACCCCGGGCCGCTTAACGCCCAACTCAACCCAGCATTGGGGTTCGAGCCGGGAACGGGCGTCAGCGTCGCGACGATTGTGGCCGTTGCTCCGGCTGGCACGCTCGCTGGCGCGGAGAGTTGCAGGGAAAAGCTGCTGGTGATGGCGACGGCTACGGAAATCTGTTTTGAAGGATCGGCGACGCTTTGCGCAGTCAACGTCGCGCTTGCCGGCGATGGCAGAATTTGCGGCGCGGTGTACTTGCCGCTGGCATCCACCGTTCCGCACCCGCCGCTGCAAGCCGGGCCAGAGAGGCTCCAGCGCACCGCCGTATCGGGATGGCCGTTACTGGTGACCGTGGCTTGAAATGGCTGCGACGCGCCGAGTTCCACACTTGCGGGGTTCGGCGCCAAATTCAACGAGATATCGCTGGTGATTGCCAAACTACCGCTGCCGGATTTTGTTGAGTCTCGTTCCCAGTGCCGCGTTTCCTCCGGGTACGCCACCGACACTCCAACTGACCGAGGCGTCCGTTGTGTTCGTGACCGTCGCTGCAAAAGTCGCCTGCCCTCCTAGGACCAACGATCCGGCTGCCGGCGTCACGGTGACTGTGATGGATAGAGGAGGCGGAGGTGGCGGCGGGGGAGCACTTGCTGAGCCGCAGCCAAGGGTCCACGCTCCCTCTGCAAGCAGCGCGGTGAACACAATTGTCCTGGTCCTGAAACTTTTTTCGTTGCGTTGCGAGAGGGACCGCATACCCTCCCAAAAGCAGGCAAAGGGCCAGCGAAGGGGGGAGGAATTGGCGGAAGCAAATGCAGGATAGTCAAACCACTGCGCCTTGAAGAAACTGCCTTGAATCAGCACTTTGGCGAGTTCCAAGAATCAGGCTTTGCCTTCCTGCCACCCACTGAGTTGGATCCCGACCAAGCCCTTGGACTTAGCTTCGTTCTGATTTGGAACCGGGCGGGTACAGTGCTGTTTCAATTCGGAACCGGTCGTTCGGACAAATTCCTGCGTTGACTTCCATCCTTGTCCCTCCAATAATCCGCGCATGCCTCGTCCCGATGCCGTTCGCCGCGTCAAGAGCTACTCCGCTGCCGACGGTTACGTTTATCAGTATTATTTTTTCGCAGGGGATCGTGCGCAACGGAATGGCGCTCTCGGCGGCGAATTCACTTATGTGGTTTCCGTCGATCGGAAATCGGCGTTCCCGTTCAAGATCTTCGTCAAGCAATCGGCGATGGAGGCTTGGGCAAAGGCAAATGGCCGTTCGCTGACGAGCAGCGAAGAATACGCGGTTGCCAAGATGCGCCTATTTCAGGCGTTCGATGATGGATCCGTCAAGCCCGCCCTGGAAGGCCAACAACCTGGGGAAGTGTTCGTGGATGAGTCCAACCTGGAAGAGATGCTTGGGCGGTTGGGGATCTAGCCTGAATCCCCTCTAGCGTTAGGAAATCCATTTTTTCCCATCGAACCTATTCTCAAGTGGTGGCGTCTGGTTAGTTGTAGGGAGAGAGCGGGCGTTCGAGGCCCGCACGGATAACCAATGCAGGAGCTGGTT
>WNFN01036657.1_pt1 | contig 10037 bp, 6 predicted proteins | sample 5400161 | NCBI WGS metagenome assembly WNFN01 (sample SAMN13153353, study PRJNA577476) | soil metagenome | isolation source: 80 cm saprolite on Douglas fir-dominated hillslope | place: USA:California | collected 2013-09-17 | reverse complement strand
TGCGCACGCGCACTGCGTGATGCATACGCACACGACCAACGGCATGGCGGTGTCCTGCCTGAGGGACGGGCTTTCCAGCGACAACTTCTATGGCGCCATGCTGCACGGGCGCGTCGCCTACCACGAGTTGCAAGGCGTGACGGTCGATCTGGCAGAGCGTGAGAGCCTGGTGCGCGATCTCGGCGACAAGCAGGTCATGATCCTGCGCAACCACGGTTTGCTGGCGTGGGGCACGAGCGTCGCCGAGGCCTACCTGCGGCTTTGGACCCTGCAGCGCGCCTGCGATGTGCAGATCGCCGCGGCGCAGGCGGGTGGCGCCATCAACCGGCTCTCGCCCGACGTGATCGGGCGCATGCTGGGCGAGACGTCCGACAGCGAATCGCGCACCTGCCATGACGTATTCGCCGCCCTCGTGCGCCTGGTGGATGCCCGGGACCCGTCGTATCGGGATTGAACGGCAGGCATTGACGTTTACGTAAACGTAAACTAGGCTTTCGCCATGACCGACCTGTCGGACTCCGCCAAGCTCGTCTACAAAGCGAAGCACAAGGTGCGCTTCGTCACCGCGGCGAGCCTGTTCGACGGCCACGACGCGTCGATCAACATCATGCGGCGCATCCTGCAGGGCTCGGGCGTCGAGGTGATCCACCTCGGCCACAACCGCTCGGTCGAGGAGATCGTCAACGCCGCGGTCCAGGAAGACGTGCAGGGCATCGCCATCTCGTCCTACCAGGGCGGGCATATCGAGTTCTTCAAGTACATGGTCGACCTCCTGAAGGCGCGCGGCGGCGCGCACATCCAGGTGTTCGGCGGCGGCGGCGGCGTGATCGTGCCCGACGAGATCAAGGAGCTGCACGACTACGGCGTGGCGCGCATCTACTCGCCGGAAGACGGCCAGCGCATGGGCCTGCAGGGCATGATCAACGACATGCTCGCGCGTTGCGACTTCGACCTCGCGCAGCACGCGCCCAAGAAGCTGGAACGTGACAACCCGCGCTCGCTCGCGCAGGCCATCACCGCGCTCGAGCTGGGCATCAAGGTTCCCTTGCCGGAAGGAACGAGCACGGCGCCAGTCCTCGGCGTCACCGGCACCGGCGGCGCGGGCAAGAGCTCGCTCACCGATGAGCTGGTGCGGCGCTTCCGGCTCGACCAGGGCGAAGAGCTCGGCATCGCGGTGCTGTCGGTCGATCCGACGCGGCGCAAGACCGGCGGCGCGCTGCTCGGCGATCGCATCCGCATGAACGCGATCCATGGTGGGCGTACTTTCATGCGCTCGCTCGCCACGCGCAATACGGGAGGCGAGCTTTCGGCCGCGATCGGCGATGCCATCGCCGCATGCAAAGCGGCGGGCTACGACCTGGTGATCATCGAGACTGCCGGCATCGGCCAGGGCGATGCCGCCATCGTGCCGCATGCCGACGTCTCGCTCTACGTGATGACGCCGGAGTTCGGCGCCGCGAGCCAGCTCGAGAAAATCGACATGCTCGACTTCGCCGACTTCGTCGCCATCAACAAATTCGACCGCAAGGGCGCAGAGGACGCGCTGCGCGACGTGCGCAAGCAGGTGCAGCGCAACCGCGAGGCGTTCCGCGCCGCCCCGGACTCGATGCCGGTGTTCGGCACCATGGCTGCGCGCTTCAACGACGATGGCGTGACCGCGCTTTATCACGCCTTGGCGGACACGCTCGCCGACAAGGGCTTGAAGCTCGGCCCGCGCCGTTTGCCGCGGCCGGAAAACAAGGCCTCCCAAAGTGTGCACGTCATCATCCCGGCGAAGCGGCAGCGCTATCTCGCCGAGATCGCCGAAGGCGTGCGCGGCTATCACGCGCATATCGGGCAGCAATCCCAGCTGGCGCGCGAGCGCCAGCAGTTGCGTGCGACGCAGGCGTAGTGAAGGTGCGCGGCAAGGAGCTGCGCACTCGCCTTAACAGCTCTTCGCTCTCCGGCACCAAGGTACCGAAGGTCGCGCTGCCGCGGTTCGAAGACCGCGGCGAGCTCCTGCGCTGGCGCATGCGCGAGAACCTGCCGGGCGAGTTCCCGTTCACCGCCGGCGTGTTCCATTTCAAGCGCGAGAACGAAGATCCGACGCGCATGTTCGCGGGCGAAGGCGATCCGTTCCGCACCAACCGGCGCTTCCACCTGCTGTCGAAGGATTTGCCGGCGAAGCGCCTGTCGACCGCGTTCGATTCGGTCACGCTGTACGGCTTCGATCCCGACGAGCGGCCCGACATCTACGGCAAGGTGGGCAACTCCGGCGTCTCGATCGCCACGCTGGAAGACATGAAGGTGCTGTACTCCGGATTCGATCTCTGCGATCCGGCGACGTCGGTGTCGATGACCATCAACGGCCCGGCGCCGACGATCCTCGCCATGTTCTTCAACACCGCGATCGACCAGCAGGTCGAGAAACTGGGGCATAAACCGAGTGCGGAAGAGCTACGCAAGATAAAAGCCAAGACCCTGGCCGCGGTGCGCGGTACGGTGCAGGCCGACATCCTCAAGGAGGACCAGGGGCAGAACACCTGCATCTTCTCCACCGAGTTCTCGCTCAAGGTGATGGGCGACATCCAGGAGTACTTCATCGCCCGCGAGGTGAAGAACTTCTACTCGGTGTCGATCTCGGGCTATCACATCGCCGAGGCCGGCGCGAATCCCATCTCCCAATTGGCCTTTACCCTGGCCAATGGTTTTACGTTCGTCGAAGCGTATCTGGCGCGCGGCATGAAGATCGACGACTTCGCGCCGAACCTCTCCTTCTTCTTCTCCTACGGCATGGATCCCGAGTACGCGGTGCTCGGCCGCGTGGCGCGGCGCATCTGGGCGGTGGCGATGAAGAACCGCTACGGCGGCAACGACCGCAGCCAGAAGCTCAAGTTCCACTCGCAGACCTCCGGGCGCTCGCTGCACGCCCAGGAGATCGCCTTCAACGACATCCGCACCACGCTGCAAGCGCTCATTTCTACGTACGACAACACGAACTCATTGCACACCAACGCCTATGACGAGGCGATCACCACGCCCACCGAGGAATCGGTGCGCCGCGCGATGGCGATCCAGATGATCATCAACCGGGAATGGGGCGTGGCGAAGAACGAGAACCCGAACCAAGGCTCGTTCCTGATGGAGGAGCTCACCGACCTCGTCGAGGAAGCAGTGCTGAAGGAATTCGAGGCGATCTCGAGCCGCGGCGGAGTGCTCGGCGCCATGGAGACCGGCTACCAGCGCAGCAAGATCCAGGAGGAATCGCTTTACTACGAGCACAAGAAACACGACGGCTCGTATCCGATCATCGGCGTCAATACCTTCCGCAACCCGCATGCCGATCCCACCCCGCAGAAGATCGAGCTGATCCGCTCGACCGAGGACGAGAAGCGCTCGCAGCTGAAGCGGCTACGGGAATTTCATGCCCGCAATGAAAACCAGGCGCCTGCGATGCTCGAGCGGCTGCGCCAGGCGGTGATCCGCGACGAGAACGTGTTCGAGGTGCTGATGGATGCGGTGCGCGTCTGCTCGCTCGGGCAGATCACGCACGCGCTGTTCGAGGTCGGCGGTCAGTACCGCCGCAGTATGTAACTACTGGTCGGTCGACCCGGCGCGCTGCTGCGTCTGTTGCATCGCTCCGTCAATCTTCTGCTGCATTTGCTGCATGGTTCTTTGCCCCTGCTCCAGCTCCTGCTTCTTGATCGACGCACCGGTGGCGGCGGTGGTGGCGATTTCGAGCCCGCAACCCGCGAGGGCGGCGGTGGCGGCGATGACGAGAAGTGTCTTCATAGGTGCCACTCTATGCGGAAACCGCAGCCTTGCCGCGTCAAAATTCCTCTGGCGGCGCGAAGGAAGGATACAAGGAGTCAGAAAAGGAACCTTGCCCCACTTCTCGTTCTCGGTGCGCATGTAGCGATTCAGTTCCTCGGGGGGCATCGCCACCGCCTCGACGCCGGCGGCGCGGAAGCTGTGCTGCAGCTCCTGATCCTGTAATGCCTTGCTGATTTCCGTGTACAGGCGCTGCACGATCGAAGCCGGCATGCCGGCCGGGCCGGAGATGCTGAGCCAGAGCGTCGCCTCATAGTCGGGAATGCCTGCTTCGGCGATGGTCGGAACATCCGGGAGCTCGACCCAGCGCTTGGGTGTCGTGACGCCGAGCGCTTTCAGCTTGCCGCCTTTGATCTGGCCGATCACGTTCGGCACTCCCGCGAACGACACGCCGACCTGTCCACCGAGTAGATCCTGCATCGCCGGGCCGCTGCCCTTGTAGGGAACGTGATTGAGCTGAACGCCGGCCATCGCATTGAACAGCGCGCCCACCAGGTGCTGCGAGCTGCCGTTGCCGGAGCTCGCGTAATCGATTGCACCGGGCTGGGCCTTGGCTGCCGCGATCAGCTCGCGAACCGAGCTCGCCGGAACTTTCTGCGGGTTGACCACCAGCACGTAGGGACCGGAGGCCATCATCGTGATGTGCGTGAAATCCTTGAGCGCGTCGTACGGCACCTTCTTGTAAAGGTGCGCGCCGATCAGCAGCGTGCTTCCCGTAATGCCCAGCGTGTAGCCGTCGGGAGCGGCCTTCGCGACGTAGTCCCAGCCGATGGTGCCGCCGGCGCCGGGACGGTTCTCGACGAAGAACTGGCGGCCGAGCTGCTCCGAGAGGCGCGGCGCCAGCATGCGCGTCGGCGTGTCGGCGAAGCCGCCGGGCGAAAGGGGCACGACCAGGCGTACGGGACGCGACGGATACGGCTGCGCGAGCGCGCTGGTCGTGACGAGCAGCGAGAAAAGAAAAAGCCAGCGGCTCATGCGCGGTACACCGGCTCGGGTTGCGTATAGAAGGCGTGCAGGATGTGATAGACCATCAGGTAGTTCTTCTGCTGGAAGCTCGCGTGCGAGATGCCGGCCATGACGGCGAACTGCTTGTCGGGATTCGGCAGGCGGCGGTAGAACTCGAGCAGATCGTCGACCGATGCAATGCCGTCGTACTCGCCGCGCATCACGATGGTCGGCACGGTGAGCTTGGCCGGGTCGACCAGCGGCAGCTTCGAGCACATGTCGACATAGGTGCCGGTCGGCACCGAATCGTCGAGCTTGAGGATCGCGTCGGCGAAGGCTTCGATGGTCGCCTTGTCCGCCGTGCCTGGATGGTCGCGCTCGAAAATGCTGTGCACGAAAGCGCGGTCGATGGGGCGGCGGTTCATGGTCCGGAACTCGGGCAGGCGCTTCTTGCGCTGCTCGAGCGTCGGGCTGCCTTCGCCGGTCCACACCATGGCATCGAGGGCAAGCCGCTCGACGCGCTCCGGGTGGCGCTGCGTGAACATGGCGGCTCTGAGAGCGCCTGAGGAGATACCGTAGAGCAGCAACTTCTTGTGCTGTGCGTGCTTAAAGATATATTCCGCGCCGGCCGCGAGATCGTCGGCGCCGTTGGCGATGTCGCAGTTGATCGGGCGCGACTTGTCCGAGCGCCCATAGCCCTCCATGTCGATGCCCCAGGTATCGAAGCCCCGCTCGGCGAACCACTCCATGACCGAGGAATGGGGCCTGCCGGGGACCTGCAGGTCGAAGGTCGGCTGCGTGGCCATCGAGGAGCCATGCACGAAGAGAATCGTGCCGCGCGGCGCCGAGGCCGGGCTCTTGCGCCAGAGAAAGAGTTTGACGTCGCCTTTGCGTGTCCAGTGTTCAGTGCCGTTCATCGGGTGTGGAGTGTCCTGAGGTGAAAAATGGTGTGCCCGCCGTACTCTACCGTTATTGTGCAAGAATCCGCCGGCTTCTATAGGAGGAGCTCGATGAACGAGGACATCGAGGCGCTGGACACATTTCCCAAGCTGCTCCTGCATCACGCCAGGGTGCGGCCTGGGCGGCCGGCGATCCGCGAGAAGGATCTCGGCATCTGGCAGACGTGGACCTGGAAGCAATACGCCGAGGAGGCGCGCTACCTCGCCTGCGCGCTCGCCGAGGATGGGCTGGCGCGCGGCCAGCACATCGCCCTGATCGGTGCCAACCGCCCACGCATCTACGCCGGCATCGCGGCCGCGCAATGCCTGGGCGCGATCCCGGTGCCCTTGTATCAGGATGCCGTCGCGGGCGAGATGGCCTTCCCGATCCGCAACGCCGAGGTCGGCCATGCGCTCCCGCGCGGCCTGCGCCATTACCGCGAGCCGGGTCTCGAGAGCTATGACAGCCTGCTCGAGCGCGGCCGCAAAGCCTATGAGCGCGACCCGGCATTCCTGGAGCGCGAGATCGCCAAGGGATCGGGCAGCGATACCGCGGCGCTGTTCTTCACCTCCGGCACCACCGGCACGCCAAAGGGCGTGGTGCTGACCAATACCAACCTGATCGAGCGCTCGAGGGTCGTCGCCGACTGGGAAGGCATCACCGACGAGGACGTGGTGCTCGCGTTCATGCCGCCGGCGTGGATCGGCCAGAACATCTTCTCGTACGCGCAGCCGCTGGTTGCCGGCTACTGCATCTGCTGCCCCGAGTCGGCCGAAACCGTGACGCCGGACATGCGCGAGATCGGCCCGACTTATTACTTCGCGCCGCCGCGCGTGTTCGAGGCGCTGCTCACCCAGGTCTCGGTGCGGATGGACGATGCCAGTGCGCCCAAGCGCGCCATGTACCGCTACTTCATGGGCATCGCGCAGCGCGTCGGCGAGCGCATCATGGAAGGCAAACCGGTCAGGCTCTGGCAGCGCGCGCTCTATGGGATGGGCGACCTGCTGGTGTACGGGCCGCTGCGCAACGTGCTCGGCATGAGCCGCATCCGCATCGCCTACACCGGCGGCGAGGCGATCGGCCCCGATCTGTTCGTCTTCTATCGCTCGCTCGGCGTCAACCTGAAGCAGCTATACGGCTCGACGGAAACAAGTGTGTTCGTGTGCATCCAGCCGAACGACAAGGTGAAGCCCGACACCGTCGGGCCCGCCGTGCCGGGCGTCGAGCTGAAATTCACGCCCCAGCGGGAATTGCTGATCCGCTCGCCGGGCCTGTTCAAGGAGTACTACAAGAACGCACAGGCGACGGCGGAAGTGAAAGACGCCGAAGGCTGGTTCCATACCGGCGACGCCGGCTACATCGATGCCGACGGCCATCTCAAGATCATCGACCGCGCGAAAGACGTGGGCGCTCTCACTGACGGGACCTTGTTCGCGCCGAAGTACCTCGAGAACAAGCTGAAATTTTTCCCTTACATCAAAGAGGCGGTGTGTTTCGGCGACCGCCACGACAAGGTCTGCGCGTTCATCAACATCGACATGGAAGCGGTCGGCAACTGGGCCGAGAAACGCCACCTGGCGTATTCGGGCTATGTCGATCTCGCCTCGCGCGACGAGGTCTACGCGCTGCTGCGCGAGTGCGTCGAGAAGGTGAACGCCGATCTCGCGCAGGAAGCCGAGATCGCGAACTCGCAGATCCATCGCTTCCTGGTGCTGCACAAGGAGCTCGACGCCGATGACGACGAGCTGACGCGCACGCGCAAGGTGCGCCGGCGCGTCATCGGCGAGAAGTACGCGCCGCTGGTGGCCGCCCTGTACGACGGCAGCCAGGCGGTGCATGTCGAAGCGCAGGTGCGCTACGAAGACGGGCGCACCGGCAAGATTTCCGCCGATCTGCGCATCGCCGAAGCCAAGACCTTTCCGCCAGCGGCCGCGCGGCGGGCCGCCTGAGCGACGTGCTGCTGTCCGTGGAAGGCGTGTCGCTCGCCTTCGGCGGCGTAAGAGCGCTCAATGGTGTTTCGTTCGATGTGCGCGAGCATGAAGTGCGCGCCATCATCGGCCCCAACGGCGCCGGCAAGAGCTCGATGCTCAACGTGGTGAACGGCGTGTACCACCCGCAGGCCGGCACCATCCGTTTTCGCGGCCGCGAGTTCCGCGACATGCATCCGCACGAGGCGGCCTCGCTCGGCATCGCGCGCACCTTCCAGAACATCGCGCTCTTCAAGGGCATGACGGTGCTCGACAACGTCATGACCGGGCGCAACCTGAAGATGCGCTGCAATTTCCTGCAGCAGGCGATCTGGATCGGCGGCGCGCGGCGCGAGGAGCTCGAGCACCGGCGGGCAGCCGAGCAGATCATCGATTTCCTCGAAATCCAGCACGTGCGCAAGACCCCGGTCGGGCGGCTGCCCTACGGCCTGCAGAAGCGCGTCGAGCTGGCGCGCGCGCTCGCCGCCGAGCCGACGCTGTTGCTGCTCGATGAGCCCATGGCGGGGATGAACCTGGAAGAGAAACAGGACATGTGCCGCTTCATCCTCGATGTCAACGATCACTTCGGCACCACCATCGTGCTGATCGAGCACGACATGGGCGTGGTGATGGACATCTCCAATCGCGTGGTGGTGCTCGATTACGGCCGCAAGATCGCCGACGGCACGCCGGACGCGGTGCGCAGCGATCAGAAGGTGATAGATGCTTACCTGGGCGTAGCGCACGCATGACCTTCTTTCTGGAAGTCGTGATCGGCGGCCTGCTCGCGGGCGTCATGTATGCCCTCGTCGCCCTGGGCTTCGTGCTGATCTACAAGGCTTCAGGCGTCTTCAATTTCGCGCAGGGCGCGATGGTGTTCTTCGCGGCTCTCACCTTCGTCTCGCTGATGGAGCGCGGCTGGAACATCTGGCTCGCGCTCGCCGTGACGCTCGCGGCGATGGTGCTGCTCGGCATCCTCACCGAACGCATCGTGCTGCGCCCGCTCATCAACCAGCCGCCGATCACGCTTTTCATGGCGACGATCGGCCTTACCTTCGTGCTGGAAGGCTTGTCTCAGCTGCTCTGGGGCTCGCAGCCGCATGGCCTGGAGCTCGGCATCCCCGACGTGCCGATCGAATGGCTGTCCGAGAAGTGGAACATGAACATCAGCCAGTTCGACCTCTTCGCGGCCTTCGTCGCTGGCGTGCTGGTGGCGGTGCTCGCGCTACTGTTTCAGAAGACCCGGATCGGCCGCGCGCTGCGCGCAGTAGCGGATGACCATCAGGCAGCGCTCGCGGTCGGCATCCCGCTGCAGCACATCTGGGCCATCGTCTGGGCCACGGCCGGGTTCGTCGCGCTGGTCGCCGGCGTGATGTGGGGCGTGCGTAACGGCGTGCAATACGCGCTCACCTTCGTCGCACTGAAAGCGCTGCCGGTGCTGATCCTCGGCGGCTTCGAGTCGATCGCCGGGGCGATCATCGGCGGCCTGATCATCGGCGCGAGCGAGAAAGTCGCCGAGGTCTACCTCGGGCCGTATGTCGGCGGCGGCATCGAGAGCTGGTTCGCCTACGTGGTGGCGCTGCTTTTCCTGCTGGTGCGGCCCGAGGGCCTGTTCGGCGAAAAGCACATCGACCGGGTCTGATCGATGCTCTATCGCGAAGCGGGCCAGTTCCGCTCCACCTACGCCGAAGACCAGCAGATCTTCCCGATCCGGCAGGACCGCATCGCGATGGCGGCGCTGCTGGTGGTCGCGTTCGTCGCCGTGCCGCTGTTTGGCGACCAGTACTGGCTCTCGGCGATCCTGACGCCGTTTCTGATCCTGGCGCTCGCCGCGCTCGGCCTGAACATCCTCACCGGCTACGCCGGCCAGCTGTCCCTCGGCACGGCCGCCTTCATGGGCATCGGCGCGTTCATGGCGTACAACGCGATGCTGCGCGTGCCGCACATGCCGATCCTCGGCGGCTTCATCGTCGGCGGGCTGAGCGCCGCCGCCGTGGGCATCGTGTTCGGCCTGCCTAGCCTGCGCATCAAAGGCTTCTATCTCGCGGTGGCGACGCTCGCCTGCCAGTTCTTCGTGCTGTGGGCGCTGAATCGCGTCGGCTGGTTTTCCAATTACAGCTCTTCGGGCGTGATCAGCGCGCAGCAGATCCAGCTCTTCGGCTACCCCATCGTCACACCGGAGGCCAAATATCTCCTGACGCTCGGCGTCGTGGCCGTGATGGCACTCGCGGCGAAGAACCTGATGCGCAGCGAGACCGGGCGCGCCTTCATGGCGGTGCGCGACATGGACGTCGCGGCGAGCGTGATCGGCATTCCGATGATGAAGACCAAGCTGCTGGCCTTCGCCATCAGCTCGTTCTATTGCGGCGTCGCCGG
>WNFN01239064.1_pt1 | contig 10040 bp, 14 predicted proteins | sample 5400161 | NCBI WGS metagenome assembly WNFN01 (sample SAMN13153353, study PRJNA577476) | soil metagenome | isolation source: 80 cm saprolite on Douglas fir-dominated hillslope | place: USA:California | collected 2013-09-17 | reverse complement strand
CGGGAGAGAATAATGCATTCGCGCGGACCGTCGAGAGCCTCGAAGACGGTGACGGCATGGATTGCCCGGCGCACGGTCGGTTTCCCCTGGGCTGGCCGAAGCTCGACCCCGCGACGACCGTCAGAGATTTGCCTCAGAAAAACGGCTGATTGAGCCGCCGCTGGATCTCATCGCGCAGGGTTGCGAGCTCTGCCGCTGTGTGCGCTTCGCGCGGGCGCGCGACCGGAACCTCGGCGAGAATCCGTGCAGGACTGACCGATAGCAGCAGCAGCCGGTCGGCGAGCCCGATGGCCTCCTCGAGGTTGTGTGTCACAAGCAGCGTGGTGACGGGCCGGCGGTTGACGAGCTCGGCGAGCTCTTCACGCAGTCGTGCTGCAAGTGCGTCGTCGAGCGACACGAACGGCTCGTCGAGGAGAAGTAGATCGGGCTCGACCGCGAAGGCGCGCGCCAGCGCCACTCGCCGGGCGAGCCCGAGCGAAAGCTCGCCGGGATAGTGGTCGCGATGAGCCTTGAGGCCGAGTGTCTGGAACAACATCTCGAGGCCAGCGTCGGTCGCCCGGGGGGCGGCGAGCCGCACGTTCTGCTCGACCGTGCGCCACGGTAATAGGCGCGGCTCCTGGAATACCATGCCGAGTGTTGTGCCGTGCGCGGGGAACGCAACGTTGCCCTCGAAATCCCGGTCGAGCCCCGCGACGATCCGCAGCAGCGTGGTCTTCCCGCAGCCGGAGGGCCCGACCAGCGCGGCGATCTTCCCGCTGCCGAGGCCGAACGCAAGCTCGCCGAGCACCTGCATCTTCCCGCCGGAGGAAGCACGAAAAGACTTCTGCTTTATGTTGACGTCAAGCCGGCCTCGGACGCCAGCGGGCGACATATCGTTCAAGCGGCTGCACCAGAAACGTTTCGATTCCCAGCATGACGGCGATGAAGGCCAGAGCATAGGCCAGGATGCGCGTGACGTCGAACAGCTGGAACGCGACACCGATCTCGAAGCCGACGCCGTTCGGACGCCCGAGCAGCTCGACAATGAGCACGATCTTCCAAACTAGCGATAGACCGGAGCGGGCGGCGGCGGCGAGATAGGGCGCGAGCTGCGGCAATATGACGTGACGCAGGCGCCTCCATACCCCCATGCGAAATACCTGCGCCATGTCGTCGAGAGCATGGTCGAGGGAGCGAGCACCCTCGCGCACGGTCACGATCGCGATCGGCAGTTTGTTTAGCGCCACAGCCGCGATCGCTGCAGTTTCCGTCAGCCCCGCCCAGACATAGGCGAGCACGATGATCACCAGGGCCGGCAAGTTGAGCAGAACGATCAACCAGGGGTCGCCGAGTCGGTCCGCGATCCGCGACCGTCCCATGATCAGGCCGATCACTGAGCCCAGCGCCATGGCGATGAGGAACGCGACCGCGACGCGCGCGAACGTCGCGCCGAGATTGAGCGCGAGTGCGCCCGAACGCGCCTCATCGACAATGGCCAGCGCCACTGCTTGCGGATCTGGAAGCAGGCGCGCACCCGCCACCTGCGAGCCGGCATACCAGGCCGCGATCAGCAGTACGAGCGAGGCGAGACTAACGCCCACGTTCACTCCGAAGCGGGCGGCCGGTAGAAGGTTCCAGTGGGGAGCTCGCGTGCTGGGCCGACTAGATCCGCTCCACCCATCTCGGCGAGCACGAGATACAAGGCCCGTGCGTCCGCCTCCTCCTCGGCGAGCGGCCGGCGCACGATGCCTTCCCCGTAGCGCAGGCGATAGATCGAAAGCGCATTCGCGTCCGTGACGCGAATGCGCGGCGCCAGCCGCTGCCATTCGGCCTCCGACGAGGCAAGAATATCCTTGGCCTGACGGGCGGCGGCGAGAAAGCGCTCGACGGTTGATCCGCTGCGCGCCGCCCACGTGCGGTCAAAAGTGTAGCCGACGAGCGCGATCGGCCCTTTCGTTCCAAGGCCTTTCGTGACGTGGTCCATTGGGATGGCACGCCTGTAGCCCTTGCTTTCGAGGTCGGCACAGAAATTCCAGAAGGTCAGCGTGGCGTCGATCTCACCTTGCAGCGCCTTCTCCGACAAGAGTGGCGGCGCGCCGTAAACAACAGTCGCTTGCTTTTTGAGATCCAATCCCGCGCGGCGAGCCAGCGCCTGCAGCAGCAGCCAGCTTTTGTCGAGCGGACCGCCGGCAACAGCGAGCTTCTTGCCCGGGAGATCGACGATCCCGCGGATCGGCGAGTCCGCCGGCACCATCACCGCGCCGAGCGTGCTCGACGAGGGATAAAAGACGAGATCATCGCCGAGCGAACGCTCGCGCGCGACCCATATCCAATCCGACAGCATGAGATCGGCCGATCCGCCCTTGAGCGCGATCTTGCCGGCTTCGGTCGAGGCGAGCTCAACCGTTTCGATCGCAAGATCAAACTCGCGATCGAGGCCATGCGTCCTGATGACGTCAAGCTCCCACGCTAGCGTGCCCGTCCGCTGCACCGCCAGACGGATGCGATCCGCGGCCATCGTGCTCGTTTGAGCGGCAAGCGCGATCACTGCCGCCAACACAAAACCCAGCATGGGCACCATGTGCAGACGATGCCATAGCTGACGGCGAAAGCAACCGCCAACCCGGTCAAGGAACCTGCCGATTTTTTGAGTCTACATCTGCTCGCATGGTGGCGCGTGTGACAAAACGTCTTTGGCAATCAGAGATGTTGTTGATGTGTTTGAAGCGTGGGAAAACCACAGCACAATGAGCCAGCGAGCGATACGTTGGGCACGTCTCGTCAAACGAGACGTGCACGCGATCTATCGGGCGGCGCGCGATCCCCGCGTGCCGTGGTACGCCAAGGCGCTGGCTATTTGCGTTGCCGGCTATGCACTCTCCCCCATTGATTTGATTCCCGACTTCGTACCGATCCTAGGCTACATGGACGATGTTGTCATTGTGCCATTGGGCCTTCTCATCGTCATCAAATTGATTCCGGCGGAGATTATGGCGGAGCATCGGGCGTTGGCAGCGGCGGCGCAGGATCGACCCGTGAGCCACACAGCTGCAATTGTGATCGTCATCGTCTGGGCAGCATGTATCCTGCTTGCAGGATGGCTCTGCTATCGCTCTTTCGTGAGCTAGAACTCTCGTCTTGATCAATGAGTCCCAAAGAAGGGGCCATGCGAGGCATAAGATCATGATTAAAACAAAGAATGGCCGTTTGTGCTACGGTACCCATCCTGACTTCGAGCGGGGTGCTTCGTTGATCCGCCTCCTGTTAGCAGGGATTTTCCTGTTCGGGATCCGAAGTCGACCCTGTCACTGATCCAAACACCAGCCAACGATGATGGGATAGCTGGTGCGCGGCTCGCGATCGACGACAACAACACGACGGGGAGGTTCCTGAATCAGCAGTTCTCACTGGAAGACGTCCGACTCGCAGGAGGCGCCAACGCTGTGGCTGCGACCATTGCGCTGGTGGAGCGCGGCGTCTCGCTGGTGATCGCAGATCTGCCGGCGGACGAGCTCCTCAAGGCCGCCGACGCAGGGTCCCCGCGCAGCCTCTTGTTCTTCAATGTCGGCGCCAGCGACGATCGATTGCGGGAGGAAGACTGCCGCGCCAATGTGATTCATACTGCTCCAACAAGGTCAATGCTGGCAGACGCTCTGGCGCAGTATCTGGTCTGGAAGCAGTGGCGCAGATGGCTTTTGGTTGTCGGCTCGCATGCCGAGGACAAGCTCTACGGCGATGCGCTACGACGCTCGGCTAAGCGGTTCGGCGCGCGAATTGTCCAGGACAAGGTGTTCGAGGATACCGGCGGCGCCCGAAGGACGGATAGCGGCGTCGTCCAGATTCAGCGCCAGCTGCCCGTTTTCACGCAAGGCGCGCCTGCCTACGATGTTCTCGTAGCCGCGGACGAGAGCGAGGTTTTTGCGTCCTATCTGCCGTACCGGACTTGGGATCCGAGGCCGGTCGCAGGATCCGCCGGCCTCGTTCCCACAAGCTGGGATGGCTCGCATGACCAATGGGGAGCGGTACAGCTGCAGGACCGGTTCATGAAACAGTTCTCGCGGCGGATGACCGCGCTCGACATGCAGGCTTGGACCGCGGGGCGGATGATCGGCGACAGCGCGTCAAGAACGCGTTCAACCGACCCGAAGGCCATGCTCGATTTCCTCAAAGGGCCTGATTTCGCCTTGGCTGCGTTCAAGGGGCAGCGATTGACGCTACGCGACTGGAATCTGCAGCTTCGTCAACCCGTTCTTCTGAGCGACGGCAGAATGATCGTTTCGGTCTCTCCGCAAGAGGGATTTCTGCACCAGGTTTCCGAACTGGATACGCTCGGAATCGATCGTCCCGAAAGTCAATGCAAGCTCAAATAACCGATGACGCCGAAGACCAGCATCGGACGTTCTCTGCGGCGACGGCGTTCCCGCTTCGCCGGCACACGCAATTGCCTGCTCGGCATGAGCGTGTTCGTCCTCATCGGTGCCCAAGCGAGCGCCTTCACCGCCTATGTCTCGAACGAGAAGAGCAATACCGTCAGCGTGATAGATACCGACAAATTCACCGTCGCGAAGACGATCAAGGTCGGTCAGAGACCGCGCGGCATTGAATTGACCAAAGATGGGAAATTCATTCTCGTGGCCGTCGGAGACGATGACACGATACAAGTCATCGATGTAAGAACGCATGAAATCGTCGCCACTCTGCCCTCAGGTCCAGATCCCGAGCTGTTTACGCAGGATCACACTGGCAAGATCCTTTACGTGGCCAATGAAAACGACAACACGGTCACGATAATTGATTTGGAACGGCGCGTCCCGCTCGGGGAGGTACAGGTCGGGGTTGAGCCGGAAGGCATGGGCCTCAGTCCCGACGGTAAGATCCTCGTTGCTACGTCGGAGACGACCAATATGGCGCATTTCATCGACACCGAGATGCGCCAGATCGTCGCCAACGTGCTGGTCGATGCACGGCCCCGTTTCGCGGAGTTCAAGCGCGACGCCTCGGAGGTCTGGGTTTCATCCGATCACCTTCGATATCCCTGGACTGCGGAAGGAAGCTATCCAGGCGGTCGGAATCAGCATCACTCGGGACGGCAAGACAGGGTTCGTGGCGCTCGGTCCTGCCAATCGCATCGCTGTGATCAACGCTACGACACACGAGGTTCAGAAATATCTTCTCGTGGGTCAACGCGTCTGGCACATGGCGTTCACCCCGGACGAAAAATATCTCCTGACGACTAACGGCGTGTCGAACGACGTCTCCATCATCGACGTTGCAAATCTCAGGATTATCAAGACGATCCAAGTCGGCGAACTTCCTTGGGGTATCGCAATTTCGCAGCAGTGACATTTCGCCATGACGATCGCCGAGCCGCCCGCCGTCGCCATCGAAGGCGTGAGCCATTCGTACGGCACGCGTCAGGCGCTCGACGACGTGACGTTCTCCATCACGCCGTCAACTTTCGCTGTTCTGCTGGGCCTCAATGGAGCCGGAAAGAGCACCTTGTTCTCGCTGATCATGCGCCTCTACGCCGTCCAGCGTGGTCGTATCAGGATTTTCGGCCGCGATGTTGGGCATGCGTCGAGCGAAGCCTTGCGCATGGTGGGCGTGGTATTTCAACAACGCACGCTCGACCTCGATCTATCCGTGATCCAGAACCTGATCTACCACGCGGCCTTGCACGGCATCGGCAAATACGACAGCTGTGCGCGCGCCGACGACGTGCTCGCGCGCATCGCGCTGTCGAACCGCGCTAATGACAAAATGCGTAACCTCTCCGGCGGCCAGATGCGACGCGTCGAAATCGCCCGTGCGCTTTTGCATCGGCCCCGTTTGCTCGTGCTGGATGAGCCGACGGTCGGTCTCGACATCAAATCAAGGGCGGATACCATCGGCTATGTGCGTCGACTGGTCGTCGAAGACGGCGTCTCGGTGCTCTGGGCCACCCATCTCATCGACGAAGTCTCGGACGACGACGACGTCATTGTGCTGCACCAAGGGCGGGTTCTGGTGCACGGCTCCGTTTCACGCGTCTTGGAAGCCGCGGATGCCCGAGATATCCGCGCCGCTTTCACTTGGCTAACGCACGGCGCCGAAGCCGCAACCGAGGTCCCATGACCGCCGAATTGGCCGCTTTCCCCAAGGTCACCGGATTTCTCCCGGTCCACTACGCGATCTGCCTCAAAGGGATCGTTTGGCGTGAAGGTCTGCGCTTCCTGCATCAGCGTGAGCGTTTCGTGGCCGCCCTCGTGCGTCCCCTCGTCTGGCTCTTCATCTTTGCCGCCGGCTTTCGGCAAGTACTCGGCGTGTCGATCATCCCGCCTTACGAGACCTACATACTCTACGAAGTCTACATCACGCCGGGACTGATGCTGCTGATCCAGCTGTTCAACGGCATGCAGTCCTCGCTGTCGATGGTCTACGATCGTGAGATGGGCAACATGCGCACGCTGCTCGTGAGCCCAATGCCACGGTGGTTTCTCCTTTCGTCTAAGCTCGTGGCCGGCATGGCGGTATCGTTGCCGCAGGTCTATACGTTTCTCGCCATCGCCTGGTTCTGGGAGATCGAGGCGCCGCCGCTTGGATATATCGCCGTGTTGCCGGCACTCGTCCTGTCGGGTCTCATGCTGGGCGCGATGGGCATGCTGATGTCGTCGGTCAGCAAGCAACTCGAAAATTTCGCCGGCGCGATGAATTTCGTGATTTTCCCGATGTTCTTCGCATCATCTGCGCTCTATCCGCTTTGGCGGGTGAGGGAAGCAAGTCCTCTGCTCTATTATGTGTGCGAGCTCAATCCATTCACCCATGCGGTCGAGCTCGTCCGCTTTGCGCTTTACTGTCAGATCAATTGGATTTCGCTTGCGGTCGTCGGAGGATGCACAGCTCTGTTCATGGTCGGCGCGATCCTTGCGTACGATCCCTCGCGAGGGTTTCTTGCGCGGCGGGGAGAGCCTGGAGGCGGCACATGAAAGGTTGGGCCGTCGCTATGGCCGTTGCCACCGAACTGGTCTTGCGAGGAATGGCGCTCGCTGCCGATCCACGCTTTCCTGATTGGCCATGCAATCAGGTCAAGGTGCCGGAAATCTCCGTTGCCGCCGTGTGGGCAGGACCGGCCATCGATGAGGTCGGGAACGCTTGGGAGGAAGATGCCGCGATAAAAGATTTGATCGCGCGGCTCGCGGCGCGCCGCACGCCGCTCGAGGACGCGCAGAAGGCAATTTCAGATTTCATCACGGGCACCGAATCCCAGCGGCAGAAAAAGGCAAAACTGGTATTTGCGGGGTTGTTCAAGACCCTCAATCATGAACGCAGCGAAGTGATGCAGGGGATTGAGCGGTATTTTCGCAAGCAAAGGGAATTTTCCGATCAAATCCGATCCACGATTCTCCAGCTCCGCGAGCTCCAGGATCGGCCTGATCCCGACCAGAGCAGAATCGATGAACTGACCAATCGTGTCGAATGGGACACGCGCATCTTCGAGGAGCGCCGCAAGACGATAAACTTCGTCTGCGAAGTGCCCGTTGTCATCGAGCAACGTCTGTTTTCACTCGCCCGTACGATCCAGCAATCGCTCGAGTGAGTTGCCTGGGCGCTGCGCACCAGGATGGATGAAACGGGGGCATCATTGATTCCAAAGGGTTTTCGGATCGAGTTTCTAGGTAAGGTAGAGGGCGGTGGCGGGGCTAAGGCTTTTATTTGGGGATCGAGTCTTCGGTGATAGCTCGATCTTTGTCATCGAGTAGCGGCACGCCGAAGCTCAGCAGTAGCCGGTTGATGGCGGGCTGATTCTCCTGCGATTGAGCTGGCGCTTCCACTCTTGATCAGTGTAACGCACGCCCATGGCGATGCGATAGGCGAGGCGAGGACCGCTGGGTTCCTTGACGGGCTGCCCACTCCCCACACACCCGCACCCAGCCCTTTCGAGGTGAAAGGGCAAGGTTCGAACGGTGCAGCGGCGCCCACGCCGGAATCCATCCGACGTACGTCACCCACCTGTCGTTGGCCGGCAAGGCGAACGCATTTTGCAAGCAGCGGCCATGCTGCCGACGCAGACCGGACAATCAAAAACAGCGTACCTCGCCTTCGGCCTGCGCGCGTCTGAGTTCGTTGATTGCCGCTCTTGCCTGTTCAGGCGATTGGAACATGGTTCCGAAGCGGCCCGGCACCTGTGAAAGGCTCAAGAACGTTTCGGCTGCAACATAGCGATCGTAAGGCAGGATCGATGCGATAGCGTCGATGGAGCAGGAACACTTCTCTAACGCCGGCCGCGTGTCCCCGTTCGTCTTCATGCAAGCGAACACATAGTCGGCCCGTGCTGCAGTCGGATAGTCATTAAGTTCGGCAGCGCCGACCGGTAGTTCTGCCGCCGCAGCCGCCACAAGCGCCAAGCTCAACCGTCGTGCGCTTCGCAGAAACATCATCGTCCCTTTTTCCTTTGATGCGAGGTCAAGCATGCGCCCTGGGAGAAACAATGTCATGCGCTCAATCGTAGCCTCAAGCGCCGAGGTCTTGTTCGGGCAAGGGCCGTGAAATCGTAGTCGTGGAGGTGGCCCCGCCTATCGCCCTGGGGGATAATGAGTTCGGCCATTTGCCATCGGCGCAACAGCCGCTCGGGGAGGGCGGACAGTCGAGATTAAGGCAAGACAATGATGCGCGCGTCGATCTGGATCGGTGCAATCGGAGTGTTTGCGCTCGCGTCCGCCGTTCCTGCATCTGCTCAAGGCATGATGCAGCACGTCGATCTGGCATCCCCGGAGATGGCATCGGCGGAAATGACGCGCACGGACGTCGAGGCTGCCATCGCCTCTGCAACATCCCTCCAGCCGGCCGATCTCGCGGGCAAGAAGCTGTCGGGGCTCGACCTGTCCGGCCTCGACTTCTCCGGCGCCATCTTGCGGGGTGCGAGGCTCAACAAGACCAAACTTCGCGATGCAAAGCTCGACCGAGCGATTCTCGATCAAGCGTGGCTCGTGGAAGCCGATCTCAGCCGAGCAAGCCTCACGAGCGCGAGCATTTTTGCGGCGCAAATGCAACGTGCAACGCTCGATGGAGCCAATCTCTCAGGCGCGCGCATCACGGCCGATTTAACCGGGGCAAGGTTGGTCGGCGCCTTGCTCACTGGCGCCAACCTCAGCGCCGATATGAAGAATCAGTCGATGGGTCTCATGCGTGCGGTGCTAAAATCCAGCAATCTCGAGCGGGCAGTCCTGCGCGACGCGGATCTGTCGCGCGTGGACCTCGAGTTCGCATCTCTCAAGAATGCAGATCTGACCAACGCCTCGCTGCGCGGCGCCGCGTTAGGCGGCGCGATGCTCGCCGGCGTTACGATTAACGGCACCGATTTCAATGGAGCGGATCTCGCCTCGACGAGGCTGGTTGAACCGATCGGGCTCGATGCCGCCAAGAATTTCGACAAGGCACAGAACATCGACCGGCTCCTACGCGAGTGAGGAAGCTGTTCCTCGCTTGCGCCATGAGCAATGGCGGAGGCAAGAAATGGTGCGCGGTGGTGTGTTACTTGCTTCGATCGCGTTCGGATTCGTGGGCTCTTCTGCGGCAGCTCAGGACCGCAAGGGCATTCGATTCTGGAATCTCACCTTGTACACGATCACGAGTTTCCAGCTGTCGCCGGCGGGGAAAGACAGCTGGGGTCCCGACCAATGCGAGAATGATCGGGATGGAACGGTTGATCACGACGAGCGCTTGCGAATCACGGGCATCGAACCCGGCCGCTATGATGTAAAGCTCGCCGATAAGATCGGCCGCGTTTGCATCGTGAGGAACATCGAGGTGAAAGACGGCGCGGTGTTTTCCATCGAGGAAAAGCAACTGACGGACTGCCGCAGGTGATGTCCCTCCTCGCCGGAAAACGAACCACTTGCGGCGGCAAAGGACCGGCCGCAAGTGGTTCGCGCTGCGGATCACCGTCAGGCCGTCGCTTCCCCGGCGACGGCAATCGAGATCAGGCTGCAAGCGCCCCCGATGCCTTGGCAACGTGGGTGGCGATCGCATCCATCAAGGCCGGCGACAGGCAGTCGTAGGGTTCGAGACGCAACTCCTTCAAT
>WNFN01248693.1_pt2 | contig 10041 bp, 7 predicted proteins | sample 5400161 | NCBI WGS metagenome assembly WNFN01 (sample SAMN13153353, study PRJNA577476) | soil metagenome | isolation source: 80 cm saprolite on Douglas fir-dominated hillslope | place: USA:California | collected 2013-09-17 | reverse complement strand
CCGAGACGAGGAGCAAGAAGGGCTTCCCAAGCGTTTTCAAAATCCGGGATGACTCATTTGGGCTTATTTGAATGGTATTGGAGGCGCTGCTCCGCTGCTCCACCCCCGGTTGTCTCAGAGGCGCCGCTCTGAGACAACCGGGCGGGCCTGGTCAGGATCACGGGAACTGGCGCGCATCTCCCGGCCCAGCGGGCCGGGAGGCAGCCTGAAGAGCAGCGCCTCTGACGCTGCCGGAGTGCAGCAGCGGAGCAGCGCCTCCGCTGTGGGGAGGAGGGGGATTCTCCTTCATTGAACCGTCTTGAGGCGCGCCTCCTCTGGGGATCAATGGACGGATCTTAATGGCTCATCTTACCCACCGAAACTGGCCTCTCGCCTCTATAGTTATGCGCTCCAGACGCGAGCGAGATTGGAGCCGGAGGCGCTGCTTTCGCCGGAGGCGAGGGCATTGCCGTCGGGCGACCAGGCCAGGGTGGAGACGTAATGGGTGTTGCCGGTATAGGTATAGATGCGTGTACCGCTACTGGCGTCGAAGATGGTGACCGCGCTCCCGCTGGCGGTTGCGAGATACTGACCTTTGGGCGACCAGCTCAGCGCGCCGTTAGCTGCTGCGCCATTGGCGGCGGCATAGCTACTGAAGAGCCGGCCTGCTTTGTTGCTGCCCTGCCAGACATTCCAGATCTGGGTGGTATGTTTAGAGACAAAGGCCAGCAGCCCGGCATTTGGCGACCAGGCCACGCCGGTCGCGGCGTCCAACGCGTGCTCAAAGATGAGATAGCCATTACGGATATCCCAGGCCTGCACGGTCTGCGCGTCGGTCGAGGCCACATAGCGGCTGTCATCCGACCAGGAGACTGAAGTGATTGAGCTTGCAGATCCCTGCTGTGTAAAGGTATACGTGCCCGTGCCTGTGCGCATATTCCAGATAAAGACGCGAGACGCGGCCCTGGCAGGCTGCGTAGCCACGGCCAGCATATTCCCATTGGGATTGGGGGGGGACCAGGCCAGCGCCGTGACCAGCGTGGTCTGTCCTGCTACGGGCGAATAGGGATAATCGGCTGATACGGTTCCAATCACTTTGCCGTCCTTAGGATCAGCGATTTTAATTGGATTGCTCCCCACTGCCAGAAAGCGGCCATCGGGCGACCAGGCCAGCGCCTTGACGCTGCCTCCGGCCAGTCGCGCGTCGAGCAGCGCGCGATAGTGGTTGCTGGCCACATCCCAGAGCCAGATTTTACCCTGCGTGCTGGTAGCAAGCTGCTTACCGTCCGGCGACCAGGCCAGCGCATAGAATGGCTCGGACGAAGGCGGGGAAAGCGCGAGTGTATTACCGGGCGAGGCATAGGGATAACCTGCTGGAAGCACTGGCTGAGGCGTAGTCGCAGCCTGCGTTGCCGTCGCAGCAGCCGAGCCCGCAGCCTGTACGCCGCGCGTCAGGCGCACAATCGTCAACAGACTGCCTACCATGACTGCCAGAAAAAGCACCGCAACTATAGCAGCCAGCCCCCGGCTATAGACGCGTTTGTTGCCAGACTTGAGCGCGCTGCGACCAGGCTCCTCGCACGGCTTGAGCAAACGCAAATGGCGCTCCGGCCCGGGCTGTGACAGGGCCTGCGCGGGAGCAGCTCCGCTGCGCGGCAAATGGCGCTCCGGCCCGATCTGGGGGAGAACGCGCGTGGGAGAAGTCCCGTTTTTCGCGCGCGGCTCCTGGAGATGTTCCCACACACGCTGTAGCGAGCGCACATTCTCGGTCCCTTCCGCGCCATAGAGATAGCGGAGATCGGAGATCAAGAGAAGATTGGGATCTGCCCCGGTCACATCTTGATAGGGTGGATCGGCGTCATGTTGGAGCAACGAGAGATCAAGCCGCTCATCCACCATGTCAGGAGAGAAAAAATCCTCTTTATTGTACATCAATCTCTACCTCTCTCGTCTAGCGCGTAGACAGCACGCAACACCTTCATCGTGCGCGAGAGCAACATGCGAATTGAGCCCTCGCTTTTCTGGAGCACACTGGCAATCTCAGAGCAATGCAAATCATTCGCGAAACGCAGGCGCAGCACTTCCTGTTGTAGCTCAGGCAACTGCGAAATTTCCGCGCGCAAATGGGCGTACTCCTCGCGCCGGAGAGTCACATGCTCAGGAGCATACTCATCCCGTTCATACAGGTCATCCAAAACCAGATCCAGCTGTATCCCTGGCCGGCGCGCGCTCCGCCGGTAATGATCAATCATCTTATTGCGCGCGACGCTCCACAGCCAGCTCTCCTGCTCCTTCGCGCCCAGCGCGGCAAAGCTTATGTGCTCCAGGGCTGCCAGGAAAACCTCCAACAGCAAATCCTCGGCATCCTCGCGGGAAGAGGTGTGCCGATAGAGATAGGCAAACAGCACGGGCGCAAAACGCTGATAGAGCACAGCCAGGGACGGATCACCCAGCGTCATGCATGAGTTTTGTTGCATGTCGTCCTCTAGATGGTGAGATTGTCTCATAGAAGATATTCGTTTTGAGGAGCAAAATGTTACCACATAGGGAGTTTCTACCTATTTTATACGATGGTTTGTGATGGGCGAAGAAAAAATTCCAATTTTTTCTTCGCCCATCACAAACCATCGTGTAGGAATCCTCTGGGCAAGAGCGTGGCTGATATACTGAGAGAGAAACAATTGTTATGGCTCTTTTCTGGGAAAGGAAGCGCTGAGGCAATGGCTGATTCTGAACGTAAGGGCGCGCCGGGACCGCGTGTAGTTCGGGCGCCGCGTGGTACTACTCTTTCTTGTAAAGGCTGGCAGCAGGAAGCTGCTCTGCGTATGTTGATGAATAATCTTGATCCGGACGTGGCTGAGAAGCCAGACGAACTCATTGTTTACGGCGGCATTGGTAAGGCGGCACGCAATTGGGAATGTTTCGACCGCATCGTCGAGACGCTGAAAAACCTGGCTGAGGACGAAACCCTGCTCGTGCAATCGGGCAAGCCGGTCGGCGTTTTTAGAACCCATGCTGACGCGCCGCGCGTGCTCATCGCCAATTCCAATCTGGTGCCGCACTGGGCGACCTGGGAGCACTTCCGCGAACTCGACCGCAAGGGACTGATGATGTATGGCCAGATGACAGCCGGATCGTGGATTTACATCGGCAGCCAGGGTATTGTGCAGGGCACATATGAGACGTTTGTCGAGATGGGCCGCCAGCATTTCAGCGGCGATTTATCCGGTAAATGGATACTGACTGCGGGTCTAGGCGGAATGGGGGGTGCTCAACCTCTGGCTTCTACAATGGCAGGCGCCTCCATGCTGGCCGTAGAGTGTGACGCAAGCCACATCCAGAAACGCCTCGATACCGGCTACTGTGACGCGATTGCCAGTACGTTGGATGAGGCGCTCGATCAAATCCGTGAATCCTGTGAACAAAAGCAGCCGCTCTCCATCGGCCTGCTGGGCAATGCCGCTGAAATCTATCCTGAGCTGGTACGCCGGGGAATTATGCCTGATATGGTGACGGATCAAACGTCTGCGCATGATGTCCTCAATGGGTATATTCCTGCCGGTATGAGCCTTGCAGAAGCCCATGAACTGCGCGAACGTGATCCCCAGAGCTATGTCGAGCGTGCGAGAGAATCGATTGCAAAGCAGGTGAGCGCCATGCTGGCGTTCCACAAGCAGGGTATTCCAGTCGTCGATTACGGCAACAATATCCGCCAGGTGGCGTATGAAGCGGGCGTGAAAGATGCGTTTGATTATCCCGGCTTTGTCCCCGCCTATATCCGCCCGTTATTCTGCCGGGGCATCGGCCCGTTCCGCTGGGTGGCGTTGTCGGGGAACCCGGAGGACATTTATAAAACCGATGCGAAAGTAAAAGAGCTGATCCCGCATAACCAGCATCTGCACCGCTGGCTGGATATGGCGCGGCAGAAAATCCAGTTTCAGGGGCTGCCCGCGCGTATCTGTTGGGTGGGACTCGGCGAGCGGGCGAAGCTCGGCCTGGCGTTCAACGACATGGTGGCATCGGGCGAATTAAGCGCACCCATAGTGATTGGCCGTGATCATCTCGATTCAGGATCGGTCGCCAGCCCCAACCGCGAAACTGAGGCCATGAAGGACGGCTCTGACGCTGTGTCGGACTGGCCGCTGCTCAATGCCCTGCTCAACTGCGCCAGCGGCGCGACCTGGGTAAGCCTGCATCATGGCGGCGGGGTCGGCATGGGATTTTCGCAACATGCAGGCATGGTTATCATCGCTGACGGCACGCAGGAAGCAGCCAGACGCCTGGAGCGCGTGCTCACCAACGATCCGGCAACCGGCGTTATGCGCCACGCTGACGCTGGCTACGACGAAGCTATCGCCTGCGCGGACGAACTGGGCGTGAAGATTCCTATGCGCATGTGATTTTGCTCAAAAGGACGGGAGAGATGCACGCGGGAGCAGACGCCGCCTGCTCTCGCGCTCGTCTCTCCCGTCCCAAAATCCAACTTATGTGGCTGGTATAGCTTTAGCCGGGCTCATCTTCCACTGATTATTCTCATAAATCAGGGATGTTGCTCCGCTTTGTGTTTGGCCGCGCGAAGTTGTGAATGTCAACGTAGCAGTTGCGTTATTGCCGTTGACTACAACATTGCTATAGGAGCAATTGGTAATGCCGCCAATGAGTAGCTTTATCACCTGCAACCCCTGTGAGATTCTGTTCACGTCAGTCTGTGCCTGCGCCTCGCTTGAGTAGGTATTATACATGCCCTGCGCGTCGTTGTTCTGGAGCGCGGTGCAATAGGCTTGCAGGGTTTTCTCCGGTGTGGAGCGGTTGATGTAGACATAGCCGCCAATGCCGCCGCCAACGACCAGCAGCAGGAGTACGACCAGCCCGATCCACAGGCCCACGCGGCTCTTTTTCTTTGGCTGCGGATACGCCTGGTCAAAGCCACCCGGTTGTTGTAAGGGATAACCTGCCTGGTTAAAGGCTGCTGCTGGCTGTGGTTGAGGGTAGCCTGGCTGTGGTTGGGGGTAGCCTGGCTGCTGGGCTGCTGGCGTGGGAGGGAGGGTGATGGGTTGCTGAAATGGAGCATACGCTGGTGGTGGCGCGGCTGCTGGCTGCTCTGGCGTGTTGTAGCTGCCGGCCGGTGGCTGCGCATAGAGTGTAGGCTGGGCGCCCTGCTGGAGTTGACTGGGCACAGTCGGATCGTCGTTGATGGAGTTGGCTGCGACCGTGGAGGCATAGCCACTGCTGGCTTCGTAGGTGAAACGCAGCGCGCCTATGCGGATAACATCACCGTTATTGAGCAGGCGTGCCACATTGGCCGTAAGGCGTTGCTCATTGACAAATGTCCCATTGGTGCTGCCCAGGTCAGTCACCTGGTAGCCATTTCCTCCCAGATCCGTGATTTCCACGTGGCGCGCTGAGGCCTGCGGGTCGCTGATAACCAGGGTATTATTAGGGGCGCGGCCAATTTTGAGCGTCCCCTGCCCAAGGGCAGTCGGCCCAAGTGGGCCATTTAATGAGGCTTCCATGAATTTCTGCCTTTCTCAGCAAATATATACAAAACTATTCTATCTGAATTTGCGGATTTGCTCTGCTCATTCTATCATCTTTGAGAAGAAATGACTGCCAACAACCCATTACTTCCCTGAGCACAAATTGTGTAAAGAGGGTGTCTTTGGCCGGCTCCGCCGGCCAAAGACACCCTCTTTACACAATTTGTGCTCAGGGAAGTAATGGGTTATTTTCGACCTTCCATTGCCCATTTTCGTTGACGAGGTGCAGCGTCGGGCTGCTGATGCGCCCGTTATAGAGCACAAATGTGATTCTGGCAGTGGCCTGGGGATCGCTTTCCTGAATACTGCTCTTGTCCACAGTACAATCCTGGATACCTCCTGAAAGAAAATCGATGAGCCTCAATCCCTGTTGCAGGTGTGGCTCATCGACCTGGGCCTGAGCCGAGCTGGAGTAGGTGTCGTAGAGGGCCTGCCCATCGTCGCTTTTGACCGCGCTGCAATACTCTTGCAGGGTTTTCTCCGGCGTGGAGCGCGTCTGAAGATAATAGTAGAAACCACCCACAGCCATCAGCAGGAGCAGCGCCAGGGTTGTCAGGACGATCCACAGGCTATTCCAGGTTCGCCAGGCCCATGTATAGAATGGCAGCCGCGTCTTTGCATAGCCCGCTTGTTGTCCGTTGGCATCGCCTGCGTAGCCCGGTTGTTGTGTCACCCCATAGTTTGTATAGCCAGGCTGCTGGGCGTCTACGTAGCCTGGCTGTTGGATATCTGCCTGTGTAGGGGCTGAGTAAAACCCCTGTGAGGGCGGATTGTCCGGTTGGGGAAAGCCAGCGGCGTGCGAATAGTCATAGAGTGTTTCGCACTCCTGCGCCTGGCTCTGCTGCTTTCCCTGGTATCCATCCGAATAAGATGAAGGCGGATTGTCCATTGTTGATCTGCTCCTGTTACGTTTCTTCAGGGTGTTCTCCCTGGCCTGCACCCTTCATAATCCATTATAATTACTCAAAACATCGACAACTATTACCGGGCCTGGCCCTTTTCTTTGTCATAGCTCAGGACGATTGAAAAGTCACGCTTCTTGATGGGGCCAAACCCCTCCCCAGAGTGTGTGAGAGGGTTGAGCGATATCGGCGCCGCGGCGCCGATATCGCTCAACCCTCTCACGTTTTCAAGGGGTGGGTGGGGAAAGATGACTTTTAAATGGCCTGGTTATAGCTTGCCAGTACTGGCCAGTCATGCGATAATTGGAAAGCAAAAAGAGGCCGCTAGCAGAAATAAGCACGGAAGGAAGCTGCTTTGCCTTGAAAGGGTGGGGGAGCGTGAGTGGGGCAAGCATGAGACGGCAAGCGGGCGGGGAAAGGTCGTCGTATTGAAAGAGTATATTCAAGCTTCACTGCAATCAGAGGTCATCATCAATACTAATCGCTTAACCAAGGCGTATGGCAAGCTGGTCGCTGTGAATGATCTGCATTTACAGGTGATGCGCGGGGATGTTTTTGGCTTTCTCGGCCCCAATGGCGCGGGCAAAAGCACGACCATTCGTATGTTGCTGGGCCTGATCCGCCCCACCGCCGGGCGCGCGATTATCTTTGGCATGGATACAGCCTACCAGATGCCGGCGATTTTGCGCCATGTAGGAGCCATTGTAGAAATGCCGGTGTTTTATCCCTACCTATCCGGGATCGACAATCTGCGCGTGGTGGCTGCGGCCTCTGGCATGGTATCGGGCCGGGCTAATGCGCGGCGTATCGAAGAAGTGCTGGACCTGGTGGAACTGAAAGCCCAGGCCAGGATGGCGTACCGCAAGTATTCGTTGGGCATGAAACAGCGCCTGGGTATCGCCGCCGCGTTGCTGACCGACCCGGAACTGGTGCTGCTGGACGAGCCGACCAACGGACTGGACCCGGCGGGTATGTACGAGATTCGCCGCTTGATCCAGCGCCTGGCCGCGCTGGGCAAGACTATTTTTATTTCCAGCCATCTGCTCAACGAGGTTCAACAAGTCTGCAACCGCGTGGCGATTTTGCAAAAGGGCAACCTGATCAAGCAGGGCAATGTGAGTGAATTGCTGCGCGGCAAAGAGCAAGTGCTGGTACGCCTGAACTCGGAGAGCGAACTGGAGCGCGCCCGGGGCGTGCTGGAGCAGGCCAGGGCGCATGGTGCGGAATGGATCGGGCGCGTCTCTGTGGAACGGGACCGCGCGGGCCTGGAGACGCTGCGTGTTGATGCGCCCAGGACGTATTCAGCCGAAATCAACCGCCTGCTGAGCCAGGGCGAGATTTTCGCCACCGAGCTGCATCCTTACGAAGGCAGCCTGGAGGAAGTCTATTTGCAGTTGACCACATCCGCGAACGGCGCGGGCGAGCATCTGGGTATGGCGGGTCTTGCCGGTGGCGATGCGCTGGATGAGCGCCCGGAACTGGCCGATGCAGATATCGCTTTGCAGTAGGGAAAGAGAGGTAGTGCGTGAATATGTCATCCGAGCTTGGAGCTGAGAACCAGGAGCCGCTAGAGGCCCTGGAGAATGCCACTCCCCTGGCCACGCGCGTAGGCACCGTGATTATGGGTCGCATGGATTTTGCCAGTGTGCTCCTGCGCCTGATCGGTATGGAATTGTATAAATTGCGCCGGCGCTTGATGTCCAAAGTGCTGGGTCCGCTGGCCGTGGCGCTGGCCTTGCTGGTGCCCCTGGCGGTGGGAGTGGAACTGCTGGTCAGCTTGAGCACGCCTGCGAACCAGTTCGCGCCCCCCTGTCAGACAACAGGCCAAACTTCACCCACGTCCAACTGCGCGGCGCTGTCTTCGCTCGAGGCGACAAGTATCAAACAGGTGGTAATCTCAACCCTGTCGGAGCCGCTGCGCTTGCCATCCTCGCTTGAGCTGGCGACCACGCAGAGCGAGTTCAATCCGGCGATTATCCTGCTCATTATCCTGGTCGGCTCGATCGCGGGCGGCGAACTGAGCATTGGCACGATTCGCCTGATGTTTACGCGTGGGCCATGGCGCGGTCAGTTGTTGCTGGCTAAGTACGGGGCCGCACTGGTCTGCGTGGTGCTAGGCGTGCTGGGCATGGCGCTGAGCGGTGTGCTGCTGGGACAACTCTTTAACCTGGCGAGCGGTGTCCACCAGAACACGTCATTTCTGGCCGCGAATTGGATAGGTCACGCAATCTGGTATTTGCTGGCGACGATGCTCAACTGGTTTATGTACGCGGTGGTGGCGATCTTCTTCGGCTTCCTGGGCCGCTCGACGGTCGCCGGCATCGTGGGGGCGCTGACCTGGTTTTTCGCCGAACCGATCGTCTCCAGCATTCTGACAGTCGCGGGACATTTAAGTCTGGGCCTCTTCGGGGCTTTTATGAGAGCTTTGCCAAATTATCTGATGGGCAATAATGCTCGCGCGCTGCAACTGAACCAGGCTCGGTATCTCTTTGGTGGAACAGGCTCGACACAGTCCAATCTCCAGGCGCTGCTCACGCTGGCGGTCTACCTCGTGATCTTTATTGGCCTGACCTGGTGGTTGAACGAGAGCCGTGATGTAACAAACTGATGATAAGCACAGCAGCAATTCGAGAATATGCCTATGAACTGGGCTTCGATGGTGTACGCATCACTGGAGCCGAGGCCTTTCCAGAGGCCGAACGAGTCATTAAGTCCCGCATCGCCGAGGGCCTGATGGATGGCCTGCCCTGGTTTACATCTGAGCGGGCCGTTGTCTCGTGCCACCCGGACGCTCTCCTGCCCGCTGCGCAGTCGATTATCGCCCTGGCGACCTGCTATCTCAGTGAGCAGCCCGCTGAGGGCCAGGAGGGCGGGCCGCGCGGGCGTATCTCGCGCTACGCCTGGGGTGACGACTACCACGATCTGATTAAGCCCAAACTCCAGCAGTTTGCGGCCTGGCTGCGCGACTATGCTCGCAACGAGGTCCCGGAACTGGAGACGCGCCTGTTTGTGGATACCGGGCGGATGGTAGATCGAGCGGTGGCGCAGCGTGCTGGCCTGGGTTGGTACGGCAAGAACACGAATATCCTGACCCACGGCTGGGGCTCCTGGATCTTCCTGGCCGAAATTGTCACCAATCTGCCCTTTGCCCCGCAAGAGGTTGATCCGCCGCTCAAGGCCAATTGCGGCCACTGCGAGATCTGCCTGCATGCCTGTCCCACGGGTGCGCTGCCCGCGCCCTATGTGCTGGACAACCGGCGCTGCATCTCCTACCTGACCATCGAGCTGCGCGAAAGCATTCCCCTGGAACTGCGCCCGCTGATGGGCAACCTGATCTTTGGCTGCGATATCTGCCAGCAGGTCTGTCCCGTCAATCTGGTTGCAGAGCGCCGCCTGGGCCTGCGTCCGGCTGGCTCAACTGGCCCGCGCCCGCTGTCTTTCCAGTCGCACCAGTCCTTCCGCCCGCGTCCAGGCACTGGCAGCAGCCCCGAACTGATTCCGCTGCTCAAGCTGACCGAAGCAGAGTTTCGCGAGCGCTTTCGGGGCAGTCCCATCAAGCGCACCAAACGACGCGGCCTTCTGCGCAACGTCTGTGTAGCCCTCGGCAACAGCGGAGACCGCGC
>WNFN01237112.1_pt1 | contig 10042 bp, 10 predicted proteins | sample 5400161 | NCBI WGS metagenome assembly WNFN01 (sample SAMN13153353, study PRJNA577476) | soil metagenome | isolation source: 80 cm saprolite on Douglas fir-dominated hillslope | place: USA:California | collected 2013-09-17 | reverse complement strand
GGTTTTTGGTTATGACGCCCATGAAGGGATTGTATCACGCGAGATTGTAGCGGGTGTGCCTTAGAGTTTGGTCAGGCGGCTTTCTGGAATTTGATTTTGGCGGTGTAGCCGAGGGGGAGAAGGGAAAACTGGAAACTAGAAATCAGAAATTAAAAAAAGAGTGCACGTTAGGCTAGGTCAAAGCAACTTTTCGTAGCTCTTGTGATCGCCGATCCAGAACCATAGAAATGCGTCAGGCCGTTTCAGAGCGAGAGCGCGATAGTTCAGAGTGACGCGCGCCGACCAAACTTCCTGTCCTCGGGATTCTCCCACTTTCTTAAATTGTAGCGAGGGATACTGGGGATTGCTCTTCAGCAGAGCGAACTGCTTGTCGGCGCGATTGCGTATCTCAGACGGGAGAGCTTGATAGGCTTGCCAGAAGCCTTCCGTGGTGCGATGTTCCATTCATTTATAGCGGGCGGACTCTGCCACGCTTCTCGTCGTGCAGCGCGGTTTGGACCGCTTTGTCCAGGCGGCCTGCCGCCAAGTCCGCCTCGATGCGGCGGTCGAGCGGGCTGGGGCCTGCGTACTCATCGAGCCACAGGCGCAGCTCTTCCAGCTCCTCTTGCGTCAGTGTTCCAATCGCGCGCTGGAGTTCTTCCACTTTACTTCCGTTCATGTCCTGTGCCCATTCACAATTCTAGCCTGTGAAACAAGATTATAGCACTTTCAAGGGTGGCGTCGGCCAAACTGGCTGGTGGAACAACTTAGCACCGGTCTGTCCGACCGGGTCGGACCGCACAAGCCGCGAAAGACGGGCCACTACCAAAGCTCCTCGTGGGCATCTTCTTCGGGCGGTGCTTTGGTTTTTGGCTTGCCTTCGGCGCGGGTTAGGGCTTCTTCCAGCATTTTGGCGATGCGGCGTTCGCGGGAGTCGGGCGTGCGGCAAGAGAAAATGCTAAGCAACCAACCGCGGCGCCGCAGTGGAGTCATGGACTGCCAACCTTGACAGGCGCGAGGATCACGGGCGAAGGCGAGTTTCAGGATGGGAGGCAAGTCGAGTTCGGCTTCCATGGTGGCCATAAGCTGTTCGGCGGCTTGTTCGGAGCGGCGGAAGCGAGCTTCCGGACTCTTTACTTGGACGATCCAATAGCAGATCCACTTGCGTATAGAAGGCGTGAGCTTGTCGAACCAGCGGCGGAAGGAGCGGTCTTCGTTGAGGATGCGCTGGAGTTCTGGAGGGACGCTGGTGACTTGTTTTGTGGTGTCGGGTACGAGGCGGAAGTGCGCGGTATCGCCCAGGAACGCGTTGGCTCCGGTCTGCATGCTTTTTTTGATGAGCATGCAGTGATAGCCCTTGGCAGTGGGAAAGACAGAAGAGCGAAAGGCGAAGCCGTTGATTTCGCCCTTGACGCGGACGTTGCCGCGAGTTCCCCAGACTTTAGGTACGTCAAAGGGAATGCGGATAATAATCCAGCCGAGTCGAGAGGGGATGGGATCGAGGACGGCTTTGAAGGATTTGGCGATGGGCTTAAGTTTTGGCTTGGGCTTCATGGCGAGGTCTTGCGGGAAAAGATAGCACCGTGGGGGCGGAATGCGGAAATTGGAAATTGGGAAGAGAAGATCCCGCCCAGAAGCGCAGCTTCAGAGGTTGAGGCCGCTCGAAAATAAGAGCGGCGGGCACGAGGGAGAGTGCCCGCCGGCAACTGGCACACGCGCAAAACCAGCGTCTACGGCAGTCGGTATCTGGCTCGGACGGTTATACGCCAGCACTCTTGGAGAAGCTGGAGACGGCTTCGGCTTCGGTGTTGTACACATCGAAGACGGTCAGCAATTTGGTGAGTGACGTTGTCCATGTTGAGGACAATTTTCTTTTTTCCTTCGGCCATCAAGCTTTTTACTTTTTCGCGCAAGGCGTTGCTTTCCTCACCGAGCACAATGCGGCCGTCCAGTGCCACCACGGCTACGCCATCCACTTCGCGATTCGTCATCTTTAAAGCCACGTTAGTTTCCTCCTCGTCGGAAAGCGGTTCCGGCGGCAACCCGGGCCGGAGCCGTAAAGCTTATCAAATCTATGAATAATCCCTGAGCGTTGAATCGTAGTCGAAGACCGAGCAGCGGTCAAATCTCCGGACGGCTAATAATAGTCCGAGCAAGACATGTAATAGCCGCACACGGAACAGATCAACTTGCAGCGCCGCGATTCCAAGCGCTGCGAGCAGATGGGACAATACCGCGAAGGATCCTCGGTAGGAGCTACGGTGCTCTGACTATCCTGCAAAGACGCAGCGGATTGAGCTGCGGCTTGAGCCGGCTCCGCCTGGACCTGAGCTTGCTGCCACTTCGCGGCGCGTTCCACGGCGGGATGGTTATAGCACAGTGGGGGGAAGAGGGGATAGGGAGAGTTAGTGCGTAGTGGGCAGTGAGTGGTGGGTAGGAAAGAAACACCGCTGGTCTAAAGAGCAGAGACTCTGAGCGATGAAAGGAATTTGGATTGAAACCAATGGCGGAGTTGGCGCATCCTTGTAAGTGGGCAAGGTTGTTGGAGCCCGGCTCGGGTGACCGAGCCTCCAGGTGGGAACCATGGTCCGCAAGATCATCCTCGCAGGTTTTGTAGTTCTTCTACCCATAGGTGTGCAGGCCCAAGGGCGCGGAGCGATGCCGCCGGTTTTCCATGCGGCAGCAGTTGCGCCGCACGCTATGGTGTCTCCTTCGCATGCCGTGGTAGCCCAGGGTATGCCGGGGACGCGGGGAGTGGTACGGAGCGGGATGCCCCGCCCGGGGACTCCAATAGCGCGGAACACGCGACGGGTCAATAACCCATCTCACTTTGGCAACCACCAAACAGGACTTCGAGCAAGTTGCAGCTCGGCGCCGGGATTCGGATTTGATGAGGTGCATCTGGCGGCAACGTGCGGGCCGGGGCCCCACGGTGTTCGAGGGGGCGCGTTCGCATCACCTTTTTTCTTTCCCTTTTATGAGGGTGGGTTTAACGTGCCGGGAGCAGCCACAGATGTAGACGAAGGTGCGACGGCGGAGAGTGGTCAGCCGGAAATCATAGAATCAGAAAATAGGGACAGGGGCAGGCGTTATAGAGTCACCGAGGCGGAAACCGCGCCGCCGGTGGGACCAGCCAGAGCCGAGCCGGCGGACAATGATGAATTTGTTTTTGTGCGGCGGGACGGAACGGTATTTTTTGCGGTGGCGTACTCTTGGGAAAAAGGGACGCTGCGCTACATCAATAGCCAAGGATTGCGCCACACGGTAACGCAGGATGCGCTAGACCTGGACGCCACTAAGCAATTCAACGAACAACGCGGATTGAATTTTCGATTGCCGGCGTAGAGGCTACTTTTTCGCCGGTTCCGGCATGACGTAGCCGGATTGCGCGGGAAGGCCGGCGCGCTCCAACTGCACGGTGGTGTGCTCCACTCCAAATTCCCTTGCGGCTACCTGCTTAATCGAAGCGAGTAAACGCTCGCACTCGTCGAGGTGCATATCGGGGATGCGCGCGTGAAGGCTGAGCGCGTTGTGATTGCCGCCGAGGCACCAGACGTGCACGTCGTGAACTTCGTACACGCCTTCGATCTTCAGGATAGCCCTGGCAACATCTTCCACGCGCAAATCGAGCGGGCGGCCTTCCAAAAGAATGTGCGAGGATTCGCGCAGGATGCCGATGCTGGACCAGAGGACGAGCAGGCCGATGGCCAGGCCAAGCAGCGGATCGACCCAGTGCGCGCCAGTGGCATGGATAATTATCGCGCCAGCGATGATGGCGATGTTGGAGAGCGCGTCGCCAAAATTGTGAACGAGGATACTGCGCAGATTGAGGTCGCCCCGGCCGCGGATGAGGGCTAGGGTTATTCCGCCATTCACGGCGAGGGCGGCAACGGAAGTCCAAATCATCCAGCTTTCGACCACTTCCACGGGGGAACGGAAGCGCTCTATGGCTTCGTAGCCAAGCCAGAGCGAAAGCAAGACGAGGACGGAGGCGTTGGTGTAGGCGGCGAGAGTGCCGGCGCGGTGATAGCCGTAAGTCTTTTCGCTGTCGGCGGGGCGCTGGGCCCAACGCATAGCGAGATAGGAAATGCCGAGCGCAGGGACGTCGGAAAGATTGTGAACAGCGTCGTTCAGAAGGGCGACGCTGCGTCCCAGGATGCCGCCAAAGACTTCCGCTACCACCAACCCGAGGGTGGCCGCCATGGCCCAGCCAAGCACCGAAGGGGTCAGGGTAGGGTGAGAATGGCCGGCGTGACCGTGGTCGTGGGAATGGGAATGACCGGCATGACGGTGGTCATTTTCATGAGAATGTGCAGCCATCGGCTTTATTCTACGCGCTCGACGGCGGGGATGCAGCCCGTCCAGTGCTTATTACGCACTATGACACTTTGCCTCCGCGAATAGATTGACGCTCCGTGCCTCGGCTGCGACCATGAAGCGAGCTTCCCGTTGCGCGCGTGTTGGCGAGCGACGAGCGTTCATACAGGGGTAGTGCGCTCAGAGCAATGACGGCTCCCATCGCTAAATTGAGTTTTTGGGGCGTGCGCGGATCAACGCCGACGGTAGACCCGGCGACGTGGCGCTACGGCGGAAACACGCCTTGCCTGGAACTGATTGCGCCAGACGGCACGCAATTCATTTTGGATTGTGGGACGGGGCTGCGCATGCTAGGGAGCCGCTGGGCGGCGCCAAACGGCGGGAAAACGCCGGAAACGCACATTCTGGTCACACACTATCACTGGGATCACATCCAGGGGATTCCGTTTTTTTCGCCGCTGTATGTGCAGAACAATGAATTTCATTTTTACAGCTTCCGTTCGAAATATCTTGGGCGCGACAGCCTGAAACAAGTCTTCGAAGCGCAGATGGCGCTGCCTTATTTTCCTGTGGACATGTCGGCGATGAACGCCAAGAGAAAGTTCAAGGAAGTGGACGGCGGCGATTCGTTTACGGTCGGGGAGAATAAGATCACGGCGCGGTGGCTGAATCATCCACAGGGGTGCCTGGGCTTTCGAATCGAGACGCCGGCAGGCACGGTAGCTTACGCCACGGACAACGAGCCGGGCGATGGGAAACTGGACGAAAACCTGCGAGAACTCGCAGCCGGCGCGGACATCTTTATTAATGACGCGCAATTTACTCCCGAACAGCTGGAGACGACGAGGAAGGGCTGGGGACATTCCTCGTGGCTGGAGGGAGCAAGAGTGGCGCGCCAAGCCGAGGCGAAGACCTTAGTGCTTTTCCATCACGATCCGGACTCGACGGATCGCATGGTGGATTCGATCCTGCGGCAGGCGAGGGAAGAGTTTGATTCGGTGTTCGCGGCGAGCGAGGGCATGGTGATTACGCTCGGAGCGCCTGGAGATACGGTGCAAGCGCACATGCCGGGGACGCGAACGGCGCTGCGGCGCGAAGCGCAATTCCAGGCGAAAGTCTGCGGGGTGACCGAGGGCGGGAAGGATTTTGAGGAGGCAACGGTCGTCCGAGATATTTCGCTGCAGGGCGCGCTGATCTCGCTAAAGCATTTGCCACGGTTGCAATCGGAGCTGCAAGTGACGATGGAGGCGCCGGGGGCGGATGGAGTGCAAACGATGCATTTGCGCGGTTATGTAGTGAGGATTGATGCGGCGGCGGAAAAGGGACATGTGGCCGTGGGCGTGGTCTTTACGGACTGAAAAAAAAGGCTCTTAGGATCGTAGGTTTGCTAAACAGGGGCGCCCGCCACGGCGGGCGCCCCTACTGCTTTCTTGGCTTGAGCGTGGCGGTCCTGTAGGCTGAAGGCCTGCTTATGGTTGAGAAGAAAGCGAATTTCGTTCCCGTCAGTGCGCTGGACAAACGGCCGCCAACGAAGCGCGATTTGCTGCGCGGGTTGGTGCGGCAAGCGCCGTTTGTGGCGAAGAATTTTCAGCTTTACTTCCGGAATGGGTGGCGGCGGCACGTATTGCGGAGCAAGGTCGTGGCGCCGTATGCGGTTACGTTCTACGTTACGCATAAATGCAATCTCGACTGTAGTTACTGCACGCAAAAAGAGCCAGATGTCTTCAGCGACGAATTGCCGACGAAACAAACGATTCAACTGCTGAAGCGCATCCGGAGAGAGACGGACTCGATCGTGATTACCGGCGGGGAGCCGACGCTGCGAGTGGACATCGAGGAGCTTCTTGAGGCGGCGCGCTTCGAATGCAATTACCGCTCGCTGCTGATGATTACCAACGGAACATTGCTGGATCGCAAGCCGCGGATTCTGCGGGCGGTGACGGGGCTGGTTGTTAGCTTGGATGCGCTGGCGGTGGATCCGACGAATCCACTCTCGAAACCGGCGGCGCTGCCAAAAGTGCTGGAAAACCTGGAGTTCGCGAAGGAAAAGCTGGGCAGCCCTAAGCGCATCACGATCAGCACGGTGATCGAACAGTGGAATATCAGCGAGGTCGAACGACTACTGGATTGGTGCGGGGAGCAAGGATTTGTGTTTGCGGCGCAGTCCGCGCAGATGGAGAAAATGCCGAATTTGGCCCTGCTGCAAAACCCGAAGTATCAGGCGCTAGTGGACAAGATCGTCGAGCGGTGTCGCAAAGGGGTGCAGCCGATCAACGGGACGCCGCGGACGATCGAGACACTGCTGCGCTTCGGTGATTTTCAGTGCTATCCGACGATGTTTCCGCGAGTGTATCCGAATGGGGACGTGTTTTATCCCTGCGAGCCATTGCGCAAGGTGGCCGGCAATTTGCTGAAGGATGGATCGCTGAAGAAAATATTCGCGCGAGGGAAGAAGATTTATGGAGTATTACGTGAATGACTTTTGGGGGCTAGCGAGGGATTTTGTTCGTTAGGCAGTAAGGATCAGAAATTGGATTTTGTTTGGCCGCCGCCCAGCCTCCGCTGATGGAGCGATCCAGCTAGATAAGCCGAGATTCTTTGCTTTCGTGGCTGATGACCACCCCCCGGTGAGTTGCTCAAGCCCTAAAAGTCATCGCAAGAAATCCTCCTTCACCCCGAAGACTCCTGTTGACGGCCAAAAGGAATGTGATACGCTCACCTTTTCTCCTGTTGACGGTCAAAAGGAGCATATGCCAATTTCCAGGAGCGAAGTCCTGCAAGGAACACTCGATTTGCTGGTGCTGAAGACCCTCGATTCCATGGGGCCGATGCACGGTTTCGGGATTGCCTTGCGCATCCAACAAGTCTCCGAAGACCTGCTGCAATTAAACCAGGGCACGCTCTATCCCGCACTGCTGCGTCTGGAGCAACGAGGCTGGATTACCTCCAAATGGGGAGTTTCGGAGAACAACCGCAGGGCGAAGTACTACTCCTTGGTGCGTGCCGGACGCAGGCAACTCGAGGAAGAAGCGGAAAACTGGGGACGGATGTCGGCGATGATCAACCGGGTATTGAGGACGAGTTAACTTATGCGCGAACTTTTCCGCATGTTTTGCCGACGCCTCGTTGCCCTATTCGGCCGCCGGCGTCTTGAAGACGACCTGGACGAGGAACTGCGTTCGCACCTGGATATGGCGGTGGAGCTGAACTGTCGCAAAGGCATGAGCAGGGAAGACGCGCGACGCGAGGCGCTGAAAGGATTCGGCGGCATCGAGCAAACCAAGGAGATCTATCGCGAGCAGAGAGGACTTCCTGTGATTGAGACGACGCTGCAAGACTTGCGTTTTGGATTCCGGATGCTCCGGCGTAGTCCGGGCTTTTCCCTCCTGGCGATACTGTGCTTGACCCTAGGGATCGGCGCTAACGCGGCGGTGTTCAGCTGGGTTGAGGGAATCTTGTTTCGTCCCTATCCGTTGGTAACCCACCAGGAGCAATTGCTCGCTATTACAGGAACAGCGCTGGGTGAGGCTGGCCCCACCGGTATTTCGTGGCCGGATATTCTCGATTTGCAGAGGAGTTGCACGCTGGTTGACTCATTTATTGTGACCAAGATTATGGGGACGACACTGAGTATCGGCGACCGGGCCGAGGTCACCACCGGGAGCATCGTATCCGCGAATTATTTCGAGGCGATCGGAGTCCACCCCATTCTTGGGCGCGGATTCGCGGCGGGCGAAGACTCAGGGCGTAACGCGCATCCTGTGACAGTGATCAGCTACCAGTTGTGGAAAGGACGATTCAAAGGTGATACGCAAATCATCGGGAAAACGCAGCGGCTCAATAATGTAGTGCACACCATTGTTGGAGTCGCGCCCGAGGGGTTTTATGGAACATTCGTGGGTTGGGCGATGCAGTTCTGGGTGCCCGCATCGATGGAGGAAACGTTTGAAGCAGGCGGTTATAAACTGGAAGATCGAGGCGCTCGGGGGATTGAAAGTTACGCACGGCTAAAGCCCGGGGGGACTCCCGCGCAGGCGCAACAGGAAATTTCGGCCGTGGCAAAACGATTGGAAACCGACTATCCAACTACCAACCGCGGCCGTGGCATCAAGCTGTGGCCTTTGTGGCAAACGCCCTTCAACAACGCAAACACGCTGCTCCCAACGCTCGAAATCATGTTCGTGGTGGTGGTGTTTGTCCTGCTCATCGCCTGCGCAAACGTAGGCAACTTGCTGCTGGTCAGGTCCTTCGCGCGGCGGCATGAGATGACAGTGCGGCTGGCGATCGGCGCCGGGCGCGGGCGGCTGTTGAAGCAACTTTTCACCGAGGGACTGATACTGTCTGCCTTTGGCGCAGGGGGCGGGCTTCTGGTGGCGCACTGGTGCCGCCACGCGCTCGTGCTGCTGTTCCCCGCGCGCGGAGGGGTAGCGATGCACCTGCCGGGGGAAATTGATTGGCGTGTTCTGGCGCTGAGCGCGGGAGTGTGCGTGATGGCGACGCTTCTGCTCGGGCTGGTTCCTGCAATGCAGACCAGAAAGATCGATCTCGCGGGCGCGCTGAAGTCCGATTCGGCGGGTGTCGTTGGGGGCGGTGGAAGAACATGGATCCGCTCGAGCCTGGTTGTCGTCCAGGTGTCGCTGAGTTTCGTTCTGCTCGTCGGAGCGGGGCTGCTGCTGCAGAGCCTAAAGAAAATTCGAAATACCAGCCCGGGTTTTTCGACGCATGAAGTTCTAGACACGGCCGTCAATTTGACGGCCGCGGGATACGATGCCCAGCGCGCGCAATCTTTTCAAGACGAACTGCTGGAGCGCGTGAAAGCGCTGCCAGGCGTGGAGTCGGCAGCGTTCGGGCGAATGACGCCGCTAAGCTATGGAAGCTATTCTTCGACACCGATTGCGGTAGATGGCTATCGGCCGCCGCCGGAGGAACAACCCATCGTGGAGTACAACGAAGTGGGACCGAACTATTTCGCGACGATGGGCATCCCCTTAATGTCTGGCCGCGAATTCAAGCGGGCGGACGACGAAAAGGCCGCTCTCGTGGCGGTCGTGAATGAAACGATGGCTGCGAAGTATTGGCGCGGCAAAAATCCGATTGGGGAGCGGGTTCAGGTCAAGGGCCAATGGATGCAAGTGGTCGGTGTGGCAAAAGATTCCAAGTACGAGAGCGTCCGGGAGGCACCGAAACCCTTTTTCTATGTGCCCCTGCGCCAGAATTTCTCACGCGGGGCGGGATTGTTTATCCGAACCCCACTGAGCGCGGAGACGATGGCCACGGCGCTGGCGCGCTAGGTGCACGCCCTCGACGGGAATCTTGCCATCTTCGAGGTGATCACGCTGCAGGAACAGGTGGATCGCTCGACATCGCCGCAGCAGGTGGCGGTAACTTTAGTCGGAGTCCTGGGTGGACTGGCGTTGCTACTCGCAGCCATCGGATTGTACGGCGTGATGTCGTACGCGGTGTCGCAGAGCACGCGCGAGCTGGGGCTGCGCATGGCGCTCGGCGCTGGAGCGTCCAATCTGTGGCGACTGGTGCTATCGCGCGGGTTGGCTTTGACGGCCGGCGGCGTGCTGCTTGGCGCCACGGTGGCACTTGGGTTGACGCGGCTGCTGGGGAACCTCTTATACAAGGTGAGCCCACGCGACCCGCTGGCGTTCGGGTCCGCATTCGGGGTGATGACGATTGCCGCGCTGGCGGCGTGTTTCTTGCCCGCTTGGCGCGCCACGCGTACCGATCCAGCCCGCGC
>WNFN01251255.1_pt1 | contig 10043 bp, 9 predicted proteins | sample 5400161 | NCBI WGS metagenome assembly WNFN01 (sample SAMN13153353, study PRJNA577476) | soil metagenome | isolation source: 80 cm saprolite on Douglas fir-dominated hillslope | place: USA:California | collected 2013-09-17 | reverse complement strand
CATTTGCTCAACATCGAAGTTGGATACTCCAATGTAACGAACCTTGCCTTCCTCCTTTAAACGCGCGAGTTCAGTCCACGCCTCTTCAATGTCCTCCTCGGGATCGGGCCAATGGATCTGATAAAGATCAATGGTGTCGAGCTTCAGGCGGCGCAGGCTTTGTTCGCATTCATGCCTGATGGACGCGGCTTTGAGCGAGTGACCGATCTCGCGGCTTCCATTCCACACGAGTGAACATTTTGTAAATACATAAGGACGGTGGCTGCGTCCTTGCAAGGCGCGGGCAACCACTTCTTCTGAATGCCCCAGACCGTAAGCGGCGGCAGTGTCGATCCAGTTCATGCCGCGGTCGAGCCCCTCGTGAATGGCGGAGACAGAGTCCCGGTCTTCTTGCGGGCCCCAGCCAAATTCCCATCCTCCTCCGCCCATGGCCCACGCTCCCAGCCCAATAGGAGTGATTTCAAGATTGCTGTCACCAAGTTTTCGTATTTCCATAACCGTTTCCTTTCTTGTGCTCTGATGGCTAGACCTGTCCAGCCGGGCAAGTTGTTGTCGGCTCGCCAGCCGGAGTAAGCAGTGATTCCATCGCCGCTAGCAGCGTGTCGACACCTTGCAGTTTATGAATCACCAGATCAATGTATTTCAGTTCGTTTTGCGGCACGTGAATCGCTCCGGTAAAAAGAATGATTTTTAAACCCGGACTCTTCCGCCGGAGATAACCAGCCAGTTCAGCGCCAGTCATCTCCGGCATCTGGTAATCCAGTACCGCCAACTCCTGGCTTCCGGGTTGGAATGATTCAGCGGCTTTTCTGGCGTCGGTTACGGCTGTGACCTCGTAACCACAGTTTTCCAGGATGCTGGTTCTAAGAAATAGTCCGGCTTGAGCATCGTCAACGCACAGCACGCGCCGGCCCTCATTCAGGGCGTGGGGTTTCGCTTTACTTATGGACACCATCGGGCCTCTTTATCCGGCTGACAGAATCTTTACCGGAACCACCTCCGAGATGTGCAAGCATTGGGCCAAAGAATTCTCGCGATGTAATAATGTTGTAAGTTCTTGCAGTGCGGAGGGTTAAAGAGGTGTGCACGGAATGCCCTGAGTTGATAGCGGCAGACGTATAACGTCGACGAGTTGACAGCTCGTCGGCCCGTCGACTCTTAAAATGCCAAGCCTAACACGCTTGTACAGTGACATATTGCGTCGAAGCGGTGGTGTATGTTGGACCGTTAGATCCCTTAGCTAAGAACAAACTGGTCCAAGCATTCCTTTTTTTCTCATTTGGGCGGCGCGCTTCGAGCGACTCCGTCTTTTGTAACCAGCACCCTGCGGAACCGTGCTTTGCCTTGCATCATGCGGGCGTAACCCTCAGCAGCCTGTTCGAGAGGAACTGTCTCGATCATGGGGCGGATATTTTCCAAAACGCTGAAGGCAAGGGTGTCCTCGCAATCAATCGGCGTTCCGGTCAGTGTCCCGTAGATCGAGCGCCCACCAAACACGAGCGGGAACGCGTTCAATTGGATCTGGTCCTGCGGCACACCGACGACGATAAGCTTGCCGCGAGCTGCAAGACCGGATACCAGTGGTCCCATAGCATCGCCGCTGGGGGCTGTTGCTAGAATCGCTCTGGCTCCGCCCATACGCTGCAGTGCCGCTACGGCATCGTCGACGGCAGTATCGATGTACACATGCGCGCCCAAGTCTTTCGCAAGCTTTTCCTTGTCGCTTCCCTTGCCGATTGCGACGGTTCGGAATCCCATCTGCCGCGCAAACTGGATACCAAGATGCCCCAGCCCGCCAATGCCCTGCACACCGACCAGATCTCCACCGCGCAAGCCCGCGTTGCGAAGAGCGTTGTAGGTCGTGACACCTGCGCAGAGGAGAGGGGCGGCTTCTGCAGAAGTAAGGTCATCCGGAACAGAAGCAATGGCGCGTGCTTCAGCGATCATCACTTCCGCGTATCCTCCATCCGCAGTTACTCCCGACACCACAGGGTTCTGACAATTGACCATGTCTCCGCGTCGGCACGGCTCGCACGTCCCGTCTTCTCCGGCAATGAGGCCGACTCCGACCCGTTGACCGATTTTCCATTTGGACACTCCGCCGCCCAGGGCTTCAATGCGGCCGACAACTTCATGCCCAGGAACGCGCGGCAGAGTCAGCCCCGGGTAGACGCCCGCGACCGTGGCCGCATCGGTGTGACAGATTCCACATGCTTCTACCCGGATCCGGACCTGACCCACTCCGGGCTCTGAAACTTGCCGTTCCACTACTCGAAGCGCACCGGGTGCGGACACTTCCACTGCTTTGTATGTGCTTTTCATTTGTATGTACCTCTCATTTGCATCTGCCTTGTAAACGTCGTCACCTTTATTCTTCTATTCTTCTAGGGGTTCCTGCACCGAAATGTCGACAATTCACGCGATATTCACATAACCGTTGCGCGGCGTTAACGTTGAATTGCTACAAATATAGTGCATGCAGGGAAATTGCTTTGACACGGTGATTATCTCCGACTTGCACCTTGGATCCGAGGTCAGCCAGGCAGGCGCGGCCCTCGCTTTCCTGCAATCTGTTCATTTCAAGCGGCTTATCCTGCTGGGCGATATCTTTGCTGACCTGAATTTTCGCCGCCTCACCAAGGAGCATTGGAAATTCCTGGGGCATATACGAAAACTCTCAAATCCGCGCCATGGGATCGAAGTAGTGTGGGTCGAAGGAAATCACGATCACGGACTCACCGAAGTCATGTCGCATCTGGTAGGAATTCCGGTGTATCAGGAATTTTCGTGGAACTATGCCGGCAAGCGTCACCTGGCCATCCATGGCCATCAGTTCGACAGCTTTGCAGTGGCGAATGCATTCCTGAGCAAAGTAGGCCAGTTCATCTTTCTGCAATTACAGAAAATCGATTCCAAGAACCAACGGTTTGCCCGCTACCTGGATCGTCTTAACACAAGATGGTTGCGTCTTTCAGAGCAGGTAGCACACGGCGCGCTCAGCTACGCAAAACCTGGCAAAGCTGAGCGCATTTTTTGCGGACATACGCATGCGGCGCTGGCCCGGGAGCGGGACGGCGTGGAGTATTACAACTCGGGCGGGTGGGTCGACCAGCGATGTACCTATGTCGCCATCGGCCCGGAAGGAGTTGCTATCCATGAATACATTGCCAAAATTGACAATCGTGATTCCGGCGAAGAACGAATCGCGGCTTTTGCCGACACTCCTGAACTCTCTGTGCCGGCAGGATTATGGGCTGATGAAGTCTACGAAGGTGTTTCTGGCTGATGCCGGTTCTACTGACGGCACACAGGAACTGGCCATGTCTTTTGCCGGCCAGCTCGATATCGAAGTGATTCCCGGCGGATTACCTTCCGTGGGACGCAACGCTGGAGCACGACGGGCCAGCACGCCTTACGTGCTTTTTATCGATGCTGACATGGAGTTGCAGGATGCGACATTGCTGCGGCGAGCCATTGAACTGGCGGAGCGGCGCAGGCTCCATTGCGTCACAACGAATATCTGGTGCTCGCAGGGATCTACTCGCGACCAGGTACTTTACTTTGCCAATAACATCGCGCAATACGGATCGCTGTTGGTGAAGCCTTTCAGCACCGGGATGTTCATGCTGTTCGAGAAAGCAACCTTCGACCGGCTTGGCGGTTTTCATGAAAAGGCGCTGTATGCTGAAGACTATCTACTGAGCAAAAAAGTGAAGAACCGCAGGTTTGGAATCGTAAAGGGCTGTATTCACACGACGAACCGCCGCTTCCGCAGCATGGGGCACTTAAAAATCGTAGGTATGTTCCTGAAGACCATGTTGAACTCATGGAACGACAATTATTTCTTACATGATCACGGATACTGGCGGCAGAAGGTCTAGAATCCAATTCAAGAATGGATAACGGATCCCGCAGCCCAACCCTCGTCTTCCCGGCCGATTTTGCCTGGGGTGTGGCGACATCTTCACACCAGGTGGAGGGCGGAAATTCAAACAACCAATGGGCCGCGTGGGAACAACGGGGCCGGATCAAATCAAGAGACCGCGTTGGCTTTGCGTGTGACTGGTGGCGCAATGCAGAGCAAGACTTTGATCTGGCAAAGTCTCTGGGTGTGAATGCGCTACGGCTTTCGGTGGAGTGGAGTCGCATTGAGGCAGATGCTCAAAGCACTGCATGAGCGTGGCATACGGCCATTCGTCACACTGCATCATTTCACCAATCCGCAATGGTTCGAAGGGAAGGGCGCCTTCGCTAATCCGGAATCCGTGAGGCTTTTTCAGCGCTTCACTCAGCGAGTGATAGGCGCGCTGGGGGACCTCTGCCGCGACTGGTCAACATTCAACGAGCCCAACGTCTACGTCTCACTCGGCTATTTTCTGGGGGAATTTCCTCCGGGGAAAAAAGGGCGTGTCCTTGAGTCCGCACGCGTCACAAGAAATCTTTGTCTTGCCCACGCCGCCGCCTATCGTACGATTCACTCGTTGCAGAAGGACGCCAACGTTGGCTGGGCGCAACATTACGTGGTATTCAAGCCGCGCCGGACAGAGTCGGCGATGGACCGCTGGTTGTGCAGCTTTATTCAACGAAGATTCAATGACAACTTTGCCGAGGGCATTCGAAGTGGACGAGCACCGTTTCCCCTGAATAAATTTGGTCAATCGCTGCCCGACATCAAAGGCACTTGTGATTTTGTCGGGATCAATTATTACAGCAGACTGCGCGTGGGATTTGAACTCCGAAGTCCCAAGACCCTCTTTGTCCAGATCTCAGTCCCTCCGCATAAGCCCCAGGGAGATTCCGGCATTGAAGTTCCTTATGGTGAGGTTTATCCGGAGGGCTTACGGCAGGCAGTCGAGCACTTTGCCGGGTTCAAGAAACCGATTTACATTCTTGAAAACGGAGTACCTGACCGGGAGGACCGCATTCGCCCATGGGCAATCGAGTCCATCATCAGCCAAATGCACGGTCTCCTGGCGGAGGGAGTCGATTTAAGAGGATATTTCCACTGGACCTTGGCGGACAACTTTGAATGGAATGAGGGCTGGCACCTCCGCTTCGGATTGTATGAACTTGATCCAGCTACGCAGATCAGGAAGCCGCGCGCCAGCGCACAAGTTTATGAGCGATTGATCAAGCAGAGCAGGCGCAAGGAGCTCATGGCCGCCAAAGATCTTTCGTCCAAAATGCAACTTCCTCACACAACCTAGCCTCCGTGGGCGTCGAAATTCCTCGTCAGGAGAGGACACCGGTGAAGGCATCTTCAACCCTCACGCCTTCCATGGCGGAAGGGACACACCAAAAACGCGGCTCAGTTTCTGATTGCAAAGACGCGAGTTATGCGGCCTTGCTGCCGGCGTGGGGAATTGGCTACTCGGTATCGGAATCACTTCAGCCAGATTGCCTTTAGACAAGCCACGCTTCCTCATCTCTTCCACAATCGCCGTTGCAAACCCGCACCAGGAGACGATTCCAGCAGCGGTCATGTGATAGATACCACTCCGATCGCCCAATGCCTCAACTATCGAGATCTTTGCCGATGAGGATTTCGCCGCCAATTGTTCGATGATCTTCCGAGTCGCGTCCGCGAGGTCCCTGCTCCAAGTCGGGGCTCCTACTTGATCGTCCACGATTCTCAATTCCGGACGTTCCACTGCCAGCTTGAGAATTGTTTTCAAGAAATTCTTGCCACGGGGGCCATACACCCATGAAGTTCGAAATATCAAATGGCTTCCTCCCACGGCTGCCACGGCCCGCTCACTACTGAGCTTGCTGGCGCCGTACACGTTGAGCGGAGCCGTAGAGTCGTCCTCCTTGTAAGGAGAGGGGCTTTTTCCATCGAAGACGTAGTCCGTGGAATAGCTAATAAACAATGCACTGAGTCGTTTTGCTTCTTCCGCCATCGCGGCTGGTGCATCCGAATTTATCTTCATTGCGGCTTCCGGCTCAGATTCTGCCTGGTCCACCGCAGTATAAGCTGCTGCGTTTATTAATATGGACGGCTTTATTCTGCGAATCTCCGCGCACACTCCATCGATATCCGCGAGATCGAACTCGGGTCGTCCCACACAGATGACTTGGCCCAGTCCCTGGAACTGCCGGTTGGCTTCCCATGCCAACTGGCCGTTACGACCGACAATCACGATTTTCAAATCAGATCGGTTCATCATTCAACCAAGGGGCCTGTGCGTATGTTTGCTGCCTTACGCCTCTTTTGTGCTGCATGACCCTATCGTTTTCTGTCATTAGGCCTGCTTAGAACGCAGGCCTTTCCAGAAGTCCGAGAAGGTACTGGCCATATCCGTTTGCGCCATGTGCCCGGGCAAGTGATTCAAGTTCGCCGGCGGTAATGAACCCGAGGCGGAATGCTATTTCTTCAGGACAGGACACCTTCAATCCCTGGCGTTTCTCGATGGTTTGAATGAAGGAAGCCGCCTCCAGCAGAGAGTCGTGTGTGCCGGTATCCAGCCAGGCCATGCCCCGGCCAAAGATTTCAGCGGAGAGCCGCCCGCGCTCAAGGTACCAGCGGTTAACGTCTGTGATCTCAAGCTCGCCTCGTTTGGAAGGCTTCAGTTGCGCGGCAACTTCGACAACCTCTGGATCGTAAAAGTACAATCCCGTCACGGCGTAGCGGGACTTTGGCGCTTTGGGTTTTTCCTCAATGCTTAACGCCTTGCCTGCGCTATCGAACTCGATGACGCCATAGCGCTCAGGGTCGTTCACAGCATAGGCAAAGACCGTAGCTCCTTCTGTCCGGGCAGAAGCCTGTTGCAAATTGGTTGATAAATCCTGCCCATAAAAAATGTTATCGCCCAGAATCAGCGCGCTTGGACTTCCGGAAAGGAATTTCTTGCCGATGATGAAGGCCTGGGCCAGTCCTTCCGGTGCACGCTGCACGGCGTAACTTAAATTGATGCCCCACTGGTGGCCATCCCCGAGCAATTGCTCAAAGCGTGGCGTGTCTGCCGGGGTGGAGATGACCAGAATGTTTTTGATCCGAGCCAGCATCAACACGCTGATGGAGTAATAGATCATCGGTTTGTCATAAACCGGCAGCAGTTGCTTGGAAACGGCCTGGGTGACCGGATACAGGCGGGTGCCCGCACCGCCTGCCAAGATAATGCCTTTGCGCTCTGGGTTCATGAGTTGTCGGCCTTCATTGTGAAGTGTGATAGTGGAGATCAATCCATTCACGATACGCACCGGAAGTTACGGACGAAATCCACTCTTCATGCGCTAAATACCACTGAACGGTCTTGCGCAGCCCGCTGGAAAAACTTTCCCGGGGTGTCCAGCCAAGCTCGCGCAGGATCTTGGCGCAGTCCATAGCGTATCGCCGATCATGGCCGGGCCGGTCTTTGACGTACGTGATCAGCGATTCATACTGAACGCCGGGTCTCAACTCGGAAAGAACCGCGCAGATTTCTTGGACCACTTCAATATTGCTCTTCTCACTGTTGCCGCCGATGTTGTAGCACTCGCCGATACGTCCCTTACGAAGTACCTGGCGGATCGCTTCGCAATGATCCGTAACGTAGAGCCAATCTCGTACGTTCAACCCGTCACCGTACACCGGCAAACTTTTTCCTCTTGTGGCATTGTGGATCATCAGGGGAATTAGCTTTTCCGGAAACTGAAATGGACCGTAATTATTGGAGCAGTTTGTAGTCAGGGTAGGCATCCCATAAGTGTGGTGAAACGCCCTGACCAGATGGTCGGAAGCGGCCTTGGACGCGGCGTACGGGCTATTCGGCGCAAATGGCGTCTTCTCAGTGAAAGCCGGATCTTCAGGGCCAAGCGACCCATACACTTCGTCGGTTGAGATATGCAGAAAGCGAAAACTCTCCCTGTCATTTTCCGGAAGGCCAGTCCAATACTGACGCGCAGCCTGGAGCATTTGGAATGTTCCTTCGATATTTGTACGGATAAAATCCTGCGCGTTGTGGATCGACCGGTCCACGTGACTTTCAGCCGCAAAGTGGATGATTGCCATGGGCTTATGGAGCAGCAACAACCCGCCCATAAAAGAAGAATCATTGATGTCTCCGCGCGCGAACACGTAGCGATCATCGCCGGCAAGGCCGGCCAGGTTGGCAGGGTTTCCGGCATACGTAAGCTTATCCAGGTTCACAACCCGCGAACCTTCTGTCGCAAGCCAATGCAATATGAAGTTGGAGCCGATAAAACCGGCCCCGCCCGTCACCAGAATCGATTGGTGTGATCTCGTCATTCTCTATTACTGAAACAATACTTTACGCTACGGCCATGCTTTGTTGCACTTAAGGGCTAAACAAAAGTGTTTACTGCATGGAAGAATTTGGCTACTGGTAAATGCCTCCGCTGATAAAATAAGGAGCACGGGCCCGTAGCTCAGGTGGATAGAGCATCTGCCTTCTAAGCAGAGGGTCGCCCGTTCGAATCGGGCCGGGCCTACCATTTCAAATCAATAGCTTGCCCACAAAATACGCTCGCACGGACGGTATCGCCAGGGTTGCAGAAGTAGCCGAAAGTTGACGACCAGTTGTGGCGGTATGGCACATTTACGGCACACTGCTTTCTGAGTCAGTGTGCTCCGAATATGCCGCGGCTCGGGTTGCGAATGCACATTAGCAATCTGGGTCTGGTCGCATCCAGGCATCGTGCTGCCCGTTTCCTGACGAGCGCTTTGTTGGGGAGATGAATCATTTCGACGAAATAGGAATCACCAGCAAAGCTCCGGTGGAATGCAGATTAGCGACCCGCCGCGTGGAAGAACTCCACCCGCATGCAAGCTACTTACGGCATCATCTCACGGTGCCAGCTTCCAAATTATCCGCGCTAGCTGAGCGTGGCGACCTCGCGTTCCACGAGCGGGTCGCGATTACGAGTGACCGCACAATCATAGACGGGTATGCGCGCTGGACACTGGCTGGATATCAGGGCCGGTCGACTCTTCCCTGCCTCGAATATGAGTTATCAGAGGCGGAAGCCCTTCAGTGGATACTTCGAACTCATCAGCGTTCCAGCGGACTCAATGCCTTCAACAGGGTTATTTTAGCGCTCGATCTGGAATCGTCGTTCCAAGAAAAAGCTCGGTTAAACCAGCAAGCGGGTGGACGGTACAAAGGTTCGTCAAATTTGACGGAAGCTGACAGGTTGGATGTCCGCTCCGAAATTGCCGGGGCAGCAGGCGCGTCCGTCGGGAATGTGAGCAAGGTTAAACATTTGTTAACGGCTGCGAACCCGGACTTGTTGGAGGCATTGCGCAGCGGAGAAATCAGTATTCATCGTGCCTGGCTTTGGTCACAGGAAACGCCAGAAGAACAGAGAGAGGCATTGTGGCGACATCGGACCGAAAATGGAATTAGGGAAACCATTAGGCACCTGGTTTCACGGCATCGCTCCAAGAGCGCTCCAGCTCAACCCAATTTCGATCACGTGGCTGCACGACTAGCTGCGATGCCGCCCAGTCAGAAGAATTCAGTGAAGGTTGGTGTGATCAAAAACGCCGGAAAGGCCATTTATCTAACTGAAGAATTGGCGTTGGCTCTTGATTCACGGCAAATGACCTTATGCGAAGCAAACAACCGCTAAAAGAAGTTTTGATCAAGGCCCGCGATCTCTGGCAGCACGCGGGTGTCCGCGGCTCTGTGCGTGAGAACTTCAACAAGGTGTCGGCTTGTCGAACTGCTGCCCTCGGAGCGGAGGTGTATGCATCTGGAACGGAAAAGAAAGAGTTTTTCCACCCCTGTAAGTCGAGATCGTGTCCCAGTTGCGGGCATCGGGCCACCATTCTGTGGCAGCGGGAGCAGTGGGCCGCTCTTCCTGATGTCCCTTACAGAGGTATTGTCCTGACCATGCCGGATGTTCTATGGCCGATCTTTCAGGGGAATAGGCATCTTCTTCATGATTTGCCCGACCTCGGGGCCGGGGTGATTCAGGAGTGGCTGAAGACGAAATACGGTGTTCGAGTGCTATTGATGGTGTTGCCGCATACCTTCGGGCGTCACCTCACCTTTAATGCCCATCTTCACATTTTGGTATCTGCCGGCGGGTTGAAGGAGTCG
>WNFN01235627.1_pt1 | contig 10043 bp, 6 predicted proteins | sample 5400161 | NCBI WGS metagenome assembly WNFN01 (sample SAMN13153353, study PRJNA577476) | soil metagenome | isolation source: 80 cm saprolite on Douglas fir-dominated hillslope | place: USA:California | collected 2013-09-17 | reverse complement strand
ATCCGCGGAACGGAACCCCAAGCTTTCCAGCGGCACCCCTTGGCTCATCAACATGCGCAGCAAGTAATGGTCAGGCCAAAGCAGCAGACTGACGGCGTCCTCGAAGGGCTCATTGCCGGAGAACCAGCGGGGATCCGTGTGGCCGTGCGGGCTGACGATGGGCAGATCTTCGACGGCTGCATACAGGCGCGCCGCGATCGAGCGGACCTGCGGGTCCGCGGGAAAGAATCTCTGAGGATGCAAGTGAAGTGATCGGCCCATGGTTGGCCCTTGAAGTGGTCTGACAACATTGCCATCCGTGGATGAAGCGGTCAAGATTCGAGCCATGAGTACTCCGATCGATACTCGCAAACTCTATCGTCAGGTCGCCGATGCCATCATGGCGTCGATCAAATCGGGCGACTACGAGCCCGGCTCGAGGTTGCCCTCGGAGCGGGACCTTGCCGCCTCGTTCAAAGTCAGCCGGCCCACCATCCGCGAGGCGATGATCGCTCTCGAGATCCACGGCCTGGTGGAGGCGCGGCAAGGTTCGGGAATCTATGTCACCGATCACCCGCCGGCGCAGATCGGCGCGGATGACCTCGACATCGGCGCGTTCGAGCTGACCGAGGCGCGGCGCCTGTTCGAAGCCGAGGCGGCGGCGTTGGCGGCGACCATCATCACCGAGGAACAGCTGCGGGAAATCGAAGAGATTCTGGGCGATATGATCAAGGAGAATGTGCGCAAGCAGAAAGGCGAGATGGCGGATCGCCGCTTTCACGTCGCGATTGCGCGGGCCACGCGCAATTCGGCGATCACTGCGGTCATCGAGAATCTTTGGGACATACGCCATAAATCACCGCTTTGCGCGCATATGCTGGAGCGGGCACGCAGCGTCGGTGTGCAGCCGCGCATCAGCGAACATCGGCGCATCCTCGCGGCATTACGCAAGCACGACAGCCAAGCCGCACGCAATGCCATGCGGGATCATTTGGCCCGCGTCATTGACGGGCTGCTCGCCGCGACCGAGACCGATGCGGTGGATAGTGCGCGCAAGAAAGCCGTCAGCAAACGCCATGAATACACGCGGCGGCTGGCGATTTGAGCTGACCGCTGACTCATACTGGTCAGGCCACTAAAATTGCCCAGCGTGGACTAGAAATAGCGTTTGTACTCATATTACGGCGTGATCCCGCCTAGCTCGGACGCCCGGGTGTAAATAGTTGACCGCGGGTCTTGACGCGAGGTCGGACAATGCGCTGAAGTGGCCTTACCAAAGGCAGCCAGAAGCTCCGATACGATGTCGAAGACGACCGCGATGCAAATCGCCGATGCACGGGTGATCGTCACCTGTCCAGGCCGTAATTTCGTCACGCTCAGGATCGAGACGGCGGACGGCAGCTTCGGCCTCGGGGACGCCACGTTGAACGGACGCGAACTGGCCGTCGTGAGCTATCTGTCCGATCATGTGTTGCCCTGCCTGATCGGCCGCGACGCGCACCAGATCGAAGATATCTGGCAGTTTCTTTACCGCGGCGCCTATTGGCGGCGCGGCCCGGTAACCATGACCGCGATCGCGGCGGTCGATACCGCACTGTGGGACCTCAAGGCCAAGGCGGCCGACCTGCCGCTGTACCAGCTGCTCGGCGGCGCCTGCCGCAGCGCGGTGCGCGTGTACGGCCACGCCAACGGCGAGACGGTGGAGGAGACGATTGCCGAGGCGCAGCGCTACGTCGGTCTCGGCTACACGGCCATCCGCCTGCAGTCGGGCGTGCCCGGTCTCGCCTCGACCTATGGCGTGTCGCGCGACAAGATGTTCTACGAGCCGGCCGACGGCGCGCTGCCGGCCGAGAATCGGTGGTCGACGCGCAGGTATCTGGCTTCGGCGCCGGAGTTGTTCCGGGCGGCCCGCGCAGCGCTCGGTTGGGACATCGACCTGCTGCATGACACGCACCATCGGCTGACGCCGATCGAGGCGGCGCGGCTGGGCAAGGATCTGGAGCCCTACCGGTTGTTCTGGCTGGAAGATACCGTCGCGGCGGACAACCAGGCGTCTTTCCGCCTCATTCGTCAGCACACCACCACGCCGCTCGCCGTGGGCGAGGTGTTCAACAGCATTTGGGATTGTAAACAGTTGATCGAGGAGCAGCTGATCGACTACATCAGGACCACGGTCCTGCATGCGGGCGGAATCAGCCATCTACGGCGCATAGCGGCGCTCGCCGAGCTCTATCACGTCAAAACCGGCTGCCACGGCGCCACCGATCTGTCTCCGGTATGCATGGCCGCGGCGCTGCATTTCGATCTAGCAATACCCAACTTCGGGCTGCAGGAGTACATGCGCCACGCGCCGCAAACCGATGCGGTATTCCCCCACGCCTACCGCTTCCACGAAGGATTCCTGCATCCCGGCGATGAGCCCGGACTCGGGGTCGATATCAATGAGACCCTCGCCGCCCAATACCCGTATCAGCGCGCTTATCTTCCCGTCAATCGACTCGAGGATGGCACGATGACCAATTGGTAGCCGGGAAGCTAAGGACTGCCGTGATGCCTTGCCGATGTTCGGGTGTTTTGCCGGCCTTTGCCGGGCTGCTTGCGGTGTTCTGCTGGCCTTCGCTTGCGGGCGCAAGCGCTGCTGACTTGGGCCGTGAGACCGGCGCCGGGCCCCCGTCTCGAGGCGGCGGGGTGCCCCGGGCATCGATGGATTTGAGCCACGGCTGGCGCTTTCGCCAAGAGGCCGGGTTGGCCGGCGTGGAGAGGAGCGAGTTCGACGATTCGCAGTGGACGGGGGTCGACCTTCCGCACACCTGGAACCGAATCGGCAACGAGGGTGCCGAACGCTCGCCGCTCACGAACACTGTGCAGGGAGTGGGTTGGTACCGGCTGCGGTTCACGGCGCCCCCCTCATCCACGGCGAGACGTTACTTTCTCCAATTCGACGGGGTTGGTGCCATCGCCGATGTTTGGCTGAACGGACGCTATCTCGGCAGGCATGCCGGAGCCTTCTCCCGATTCCGTTTCGACGCCTCGGCCGCGATCAAACCGTCCGGCGACAACCTTCTCGTGGTCAGGGCTGACAATAGCCGTCCGCAATCAGGCTCCAGCACGGAAAATGTCATCCCGCTCTCCGGCGATTTCTTCGTGTTCGGCGGCATCTATCGCAGCGTGACGCTGATCGCCACGGATCTCGTGCATGCGGACATGCTGGACTACGGCGGGCCTGGATTGTACGCGAGAGCCGTGACCATCGACGGCCTCGAGTCCGCGGCCGTGCGAGTGTCGGCGAAGTTGGTCAACGACGGACCGAAGCGTCGGACGGTCATCGTCGAGACTCGCATCGAAAACGAATCCAGTGTCGTCGTCGCGTCGGAATCGAGCCAGGTGACGATATCGCCGGCACAGCCTGTGCCGGTGATGCGCACATTGCACGTTGACCGGCCGCATCTGTGGCAGGGCATGAAAGACCCGTACCTCTACAAGCTGCTCCTGCAGCCGCTTGGTTTGAGGTCCCTCAACTTCGATCCGGATAAAGGGTTCTTTCTCAATGGGGAACATCTATACCTCAAGGGCGCGTCCATTCACCAAGACCGCCCGGCGAAGGGGTGGGCGATTTCGCAGGCGGATCAAGCGCAGGATTTCGATTTGCTGCGCGACATGGGCGGCAATGCGGTCCGCCTCGCCCACTACCAGCACGATCAATATTCCTATGAGCTGGCGGATGCCCTGGGGTTCGTGGTGTGGGCGGAAATTCCGCTGGTCAACAAAGTGTCATTCGACGGTTCGTCCGCGAGTCCGGAGCTCGCCGCCAATGCTCGGCAGCAGCTGACCGAGCTCATCCGTCAAAATTACAACCATCCTTCGATCGCCGTCTGGTCGATTGCCAACGAGATCGATCTCACCGCAACGCAGATCAAGGGCCCGAGCAAACCCGCGACCCTGCTGAAGTCACTCGATCTGCTTGCCAAGCAGGAAGACCCGGGCCGGTTCACGACGGTTGCCGACTGCTGCGAAGCGGGTATCGGGCCGCACGCGGACGCTGCGGGTACCGCGATGGCCGGCATTGCCCCGCGCGACGCCATCGTCGGAATTGCCGACACAGTCGGCTACAACCGGTATTTCGGCTGGTACACCGGAAAATTAGACGATTTTGGCCCGATGTTGGACCAGGCACATCGGCGCCATCCCGCATTGCCCATCGCCGTTTCCGAATATGGCGCGGGCGCGGCCCTCAGCCAGCACACCGATGACCCCGCAGGCGGCCCGGTCAATCCGCACGGCCGGCCGCATCCTGAGGAATATCAGGATTGGTACCACGAAGCATCCTGGAGCGCCCTTCGCGGCCGCGAATTTCTCTGGGCAGCGTTCATCTGGAACATGTTCGATTTCTCCAGCGATTCGCGCCGCGAGGGCGATTTGACGGATATCAACGAGAAAGGCCTCGTCAGCTACGATCGGCGGACTCGCAAGGACGCATTTTATTTCTACCGCGCCAATTGGAGCGGCCAGCCGACCCTGCACCTGGTCGGGCGGCGCTACGTCGACAGGCCCTACGGCGTCGTCGATGTGAAGGCGTACAGCAACGCGGCGCAAGTGAGGCTGTGGGTGAATGACGCTGATCAAGGCATGACGCGCTGCGAAGGCGGAATTTGTGCGTGGCGATCCGTGCGTCTACAGCCGGGGCCGAACACATTGCGCGCCGCTGCGGATATCGCCGGGGCGGCGCAGGTCGATTCGATGCAGTGGACGTTCTTAGGATCGCCCGACAGCGTTCGAATCAAAGCAGGCGACATTTCGGGCTATGTGTCGAAGGCGGGGCAGCGCTTCGGCTCCGACGCTTATTTCAGCGGAGGCGTACCCGGTGGAATCAACGCGCCGGATACGCCGGCGTCGGGCCGGATCGCGGTGGCCGCCGACGATGCCGGAATCTACGACAGAGGTCAACGGCAAGGTCGTGCTGCGGCGTTTCGACATCTTCGCGGCGGCCGGCGGCAAGCTCAAGGCGGTGGATCGCTCCTTCGACACGACTTCCCGAGACCGCGCAATCCTGATCGAATTTCGTCCGCTCAAAGGCGATGCGCTGGTCTCGGCGCTTTCGATTGCGTCCGTTGAACCGCACTAAGGGGTCGATCGGCCGCTATCGCTGGCTCATTTGCGGACTGCTGTTTGCGGCGACCGCGATCAACTACGTCGACCGTCAGATCATCGGAGTTCTCAAGCCGACCTTGCAGCTCGAGTTCGGCTGGACCGAGGGCGCATTTGCCGATGTCATCTTTTGGTTCCAGGCAGCCTATGCGCTCGGCTACATCGGATTCGGGAAACTAGTCGACAAACTCGGAGCGCGCGCCGGCTACGCAGCCTGCATGGTCCTCTGGACCATCGCGCATGTCGCGCATGCCTGCGTCGCCTCGATTGCGGGCTTTGCCGCCGTACGATTCGCGCTGGGGTTGGGCGAATCCGGGAATTTCCCCGCCGGCCTGAAGGCGATAGCCGAATGGTTTCCGCAGCGTGAACGTGCGTTCGCGACCGGTATATTCAATGCGGGTTCGAACGTCGGAGCGATCCTGACGCCGCTGATCGTTCCCGGAATCACCCTTGCCTTCGGTTGGCGCGCCGCATTCGTGGTGACCGGCTCCTTCAGCCTGGCATGGCTCATCGTGTGGCTGAAAACTTATCGGCGCCCTGATGTGCACCCCGGAGTGAGCCCCGATGAGCTTGCATTCATCAATAGCGACCTGCCCGCCGCCGACCCACGCATGTCCTGGCGTCAATTGCTGCGCATTCGCGAGACCTGGGCGTACGCTGCCGCGCGGTTCATGATCGACCCGGTCTGGTGGATGTTCCTGTTCTGGCTGCCTGATTTTTTCGCCAAGCGCTACGGCTTGGACTTGAAGAATTTCGGTCCGCCGCTGGTGGTCGTGTATGCCGTTTCGGATATCGGCAGCATTGCGGGAGGCTGGTTGTCGTCGAAACTGATTCGGATCGGCGTCAGCGTGAATAGGGCGCGGAAAATGACGATGTTCCTGGCATCACTTCTGGTCTTGCCGGTCATGTTCGCCATGTACGCGGACAATCTGTGGCTGGCGGTTGCCATCGTCGGCGCGGCAACGGCCGGGCATCAAGCATTCTCGGCAAACCTCTATACGTTTCCGTCCGACGTGTTTCCAAAGCGAGCCGTGGCCTCGGTGGTGGGCATCGGGGGAACCGCGGGCGCCATCGGCGGCATGTTGATGGCGAAGTATGCGGGATGGGTGCTGGACGGTATCGGCGGCTACACGCCGATCTTCATGGTGGCGGGCACGGTTTACTGGCTGGCCCTCGCGACCGTTCAGGTGCTATCCCCGCGCATGGAAGCGGTCAGGACTCAATGAATGGTCTTCGGCGATGCTGCCGGTGAGCCAAAGCGCACGCGCCCGAGTGGGAGTGTCGCGAATCCATCGCGTTTGAGGCGGCAGCGGTTGATCGGTCAACAGGGCGAGCAGGCTGGCGTTCGTCGCTTCCACCGAATCGAACGGGGTACCATGCCGCGAGCCGCGCACCACGACGATGTCCGCCTTGAGCTTCGCAGCCAGTTCGCGCTTTTCCGCGAGCGGGGTGAAATCGTGTTCGGCCGCGATCAGCAATATGCGGCTCTTCAGCCTGTCGAGCCGATCGATGATCGCCCAATGCGCCAAGGCCAATCCCAGGCCGAGGTAGGTGCTGGCGGGGACCGCACCTACCACGGCCGCCCCATGGGCGCGAATCGATCGTTGCCAGGGTTCCGGAAACAACCGAACCGCGAGCAGCCATGCTGCCCGGCGCATTCCCAGCAGCCGTACCAGCGTTGCCGATACATGGGTTTCCAGCCATTTGCGGCAATCATCCGGCCGATAGGTAGCCAGACTGTTGATGAGTCCAAGCCGCGGCACGCTCGCGGGGCGTTGTGCCGCCATCTCGAGCGCGACCGCACCGCCCAGGGAAAATCCGATGATGTTGGCCTGCGACACTTGGAGGTGATCGAGAAGCGACCAAAGGGCTGAGGCGCATCCCGCTATGGTGTACTCGTCCCGAGGGGGTGGGCTGTGTCCGCTGCCCGGCAGATCAGGGACGATCACGCGAAATCGCTTTTCAAGCGCCGCGACCTGAAACGCCCAGGCCGCTCCGCAACATCCGAGTCCATGAATGAGCACCAGCGGTTCGCCCTGACCGCGTTCCACGTAGTGCAGCGAAAGATCTTCGTTGCAAAAAAACGGCATGGGCGACTTCTCCTCGACTCTTATTTTCCAGCGAGTCGATTCTACCGTTGCGTTCGAACGCCTTCGAGTCGCGCGCCGCCGAATTCTCCGTGATCGTTTCACCCATCGTCGTGTAGGCAGGCACTGACCTTGTCAGCGGACACTGACAGAGACTGACTCCATCCTCCGGCCTGTCTTGGGTATCGATTGCCTAAGAATAGGTGTCGATGCCCAAAGCCCCGCCACGATATGCGTCCCAAGGAGCAATCCGCTTCCTCGCACATTATGTCCGGCGGCGCATTCTCAGTCATGCGGTCGTGCTGGGCGCTGTCCTCGCAGCGGTGATCTGCGCAGTCGGCTCGCAGTACGCCGTCAAGAATCTGGTCGACGTGCTGGGCACTCAGCACCCGGCGACTTATACGCTGTGGAGCGCGGTCGCGTTGCTGCTCGCGCTGGTGGCCGGGGACAACCTTCTGTGGCGGCTCGCCGGTTGGGTGTCGACGCATGCCTTCGTGGCGGTCGGCGGCGACATTCGTCTCGATCTGTTCAATCATCTGTCCGGCCAAGGCACGCGCTACTTCGTCGAACGCCTTCCCGGCGCGCTTGCCGGCCGCATCACTGCCGCGGCGAACGCCGCCTGGACCATCGAGAATTCGCTGACTTGGACCACCATCCCGCCCGGGACCGCGGTGATCGGCAGCATCCTGATTCTCGGCACGATCAATTGGCACCTCACCGTCGTGCTGCTCGTCGTCGTCGGTGCCCTCGGCGTGAGCATCGGCCGGCTGGCGGCGCAGGGCCGTCATCTGCACCAGAGTTTTGCGGGTCATGCAGCGCATGTGAGCGGCGATCTCGCGGACATCGTGAGCAATATCGGACTGGTGCGCGCTTTCGGCGCCGCGCGCCGGGAGCGGGATCGGCTGAGCTCGAAGATTCAGGTTGAGATGCAGGCGCAACGCGCCAGCTTGCGGTCGCTCGAGATCTTGCGCTTGTGGCACGCGGTGACCGTATTCACGGTCACGGCCGGCGTGTTGGTCTGGTCGGTGGAGCTGTGGCGCCGCGGCAAGATCTCCACCGGCGACGTGGTCTTGACCACGACGCTGGGCTTCACCGTTCTCCATGCGTCGCGCGATTTTGCGATGGCATTGGTCGACATGGTGCAGCAGTTCGCCAAGCTGGGTGAAGCGGTGCAGGTGCTCGGACTACCGCACGAGATGCGGGACGCCCCGGATGCCCGGCCGCTCGTGGTACGCGGCGGGGCCATCCAATTCAAACACCTGAGCTTCAGCTATCCGAGCGGCCAGCAAGTGCTCAAGGCTTTCGATCTCGAAGTGCCGGCCGGACAGAAGGTGGGCTTGGTGGGACGCTCCGGTGCGGGTAAGTCCACCATCATCGCGCTGTTGCAAAGGCTTTACGATCCGGATTCCGGCGCGGTACTGATCGATGGACAGAACATCGCGCAGGCAACGCAGGAGAGCCTGCGCGCTTCGATCGCCGTGGTGCAGCAGGATATTTCGCTGTTTCACCGATCGCTGCTGGAGAACCTGCGCTACGGTCGTCCCGAGGCGACCGACGAGCAAGTGTTCCGCGCCGTCGAAGCTGCGCGCTGCACCGAGTTCATCAATGGTTTGCCGCAAGGCTTCGATACCGTGGTCGGGGATCGCGGTATGAAGCTGTCGGGCGGGCAACGGCAGCGTCTGGCGATCGCGCGCGCCTTCCTGATGGACGCCCCGATCGTCGTGCTCGACGAAGCGACCTCCTCGCTCGATACCGAGTCCGAGCAATCGATCCAGGAGGCGCTGTCGCGACTGTTCAAAGGGCGGACGGTGATCGCCATTGCGCATCGGTTATCCACGCTCGATGCCTTCGACCGCATCGTTGTGCTGGATCGCGGCCGCATCGTCGAAGACGGCCCCCCGCGGCGGCTGTTGCAGACCCACGGTGTGTATAGCCGCATGTACGGACGCCAACTGTCCATCGGTGCCGAGCAGCACCCATGACCGGGCCTTGCCACGAGGGCGGGTCCCGGCGGCCAATCGCGATGTCGCTGGTGTTTCTCTGCGCATTGTCGGCATGCCACACGGCCCCGGTTGTCGATCGGACGCCTCCCAAGGCGGAGCCGCCGGTATCGGCCGGAGAAAGCCCCGCGCCTCCGCCACCGTTATCGCCGGAGGAAAAACCTCCCGAGCACGCCGTGGAAGTGCCCATCGAAACGCCGGCCGAGCCGCCCGAACTACCGCCGGAAGCGCCGCCGCCGAAACGCCGGCCCAAGTCGAGACCTGAGCCGCCGCCGGCGCCGCCCGCCGCGGCTCCCGCACCCGCGGCGCCCGATGCCGAGGTCAAGCCCCTGGATAATTCAGTGGTGACCGTCCTCGGCAAGAAGGTGCAGGGGCCGAAGGGCGAGGACATGGGCCGCGTGGTCGATGTGCTGGCGGATGCCGACGGTCGCGTGCGCGTCGCCGTCGTCGAGTTCGGCGGCTTCCTCGGCGTCGGCAATCGCCGCATTGCCGTCGATTGGTCGCTGCTGCACTTCAATCCCGACGATCAAGCTAAGCCTCTGACCTTGAGCGTGAGCAGGAAAAAACTGCAGTCAGCGCCCGAATACAAGAACTCAATCCAGCCGCAGGCACTGATGGCGCCCCAGGCACCGGTACCCCCGCAGGCACCCGCGTCGCCGCAAGCACCCGCGCCCGATGCCGAGGTCAAGTCCCTCGATAATTCCGTGGTGACGGTGCTCGGCAAGAAGGTGCAGGGGGCGAAGGGCGAGGATATGGGCCGCGTGGTCGACGTGTTGGCCGACGCCACCGGGCGGGTGCGTATCGCCGTCATCGAATTCGGCGGCTTCCTCGG
>WNFN01212468.1_pt1 | contig 10044 bp, 4 predicted proteins | sample 5400161 | NCBI WGS metagenome assembly WNFN01 (sample SAMN13153353, study PRJNA577476) | soil metagenome | isolation source: 80 cm saprolite on Douglas fir-dominated hillslope | place: USA:California | collected 2013-09-17 | reverse complement strand
AGATCTCTCCTGGCTCATCGGGCATGTACTGGTCGCACGAACCGGTCGAGTGGTCACCGCTGGCGTCTGAACCGGTGGGCGCGGGCAACATCCCGGCGCGGGCAGCCGCTTATTTGGATCGCCAGCCACCATCTCAGGAGCCAGATCTGGGACAACCGGCGCTTATAGAGCAGCAGCCCCACAAAAAGGGCAGATGGCTGCCTCTGCTGGTCGTGATTCTGCTCATTTTGGGCCTGCTGGCGGCTCTACTTTCGTCGTTTTTCTTGCCCCCGTCTCCAGCGCATGGGACGGGCCTGCGCGCCTCGCCGGGTGTGACTGCTGGCCGGGTTGATGCGGCGCGGGGAGAGTTGGGAGGGTAATCATGGCCGAACTTGCCGGGATACTGGTGGGCAACTATTTCTTACTGGAATGCCTGAGTAGTGAAGGGATGGCCGAGACCTATCTGGCGCGTCCGACCACTCAGGGTGGCTACGATGTCTATTTGCGCCTCTTCCGCCCGCGTTTTCCTGATCCGCTGGGCTTTCATGATCATTTTCCTGGCGAAGTTCGCAAGGTCTGGCGCTGCCAGCATCCACAGATTCAGCCGTTGACAGAATTTGGCGCGGGCGACGACCTGCTTTATATGGCAACCAGGGTAGACAGTACGCCAACGCTGGCGCGAGTTTTTGAGGAGCAGGGGAGTCGCCGGCTGCCAGTTCCCCTGGTGGCGAAACTGATCACTCAGTTGTGCGAGGGCCTCCAGTATGCCCACGACAATGGGATTGTCCATGGCAATCTCCAGCCGTCCAGCATTTTGCTTGCCCCGCAGAATCAGGCGCGCCTGACCGACTTTGGCCTGCGCCGGGCGTATCAGGAAGGCGATCCGACGGTCGCGCAGGTTGAGGAGGGTAATGCGGCATACGTGGCCCCGGAGCAGGTCGTCGGTATGCTCTGCCCGGCCAGCGATATCTACGCGCTGGGTGTGCTGCTCTATCGCCTGCTGGGTGGTGTACTACCCTACTACGCCGAAAGCGCGGGCGAGATTGCCATGCTGCATGCCCACGCGCCAATTCCCTCGTTGCGCCCTCTATGCCCGGATATCCCAGAAGCTGTCGATATGGTTGTACGCATGGCGCTGGCGAAAAGCCCGCAGGCGCGTTTTCCTACGCCGCACGCGCTGGCCGCCGCGCTGATGCAGGCCCTGGTCAAAGATAGCCCGCCGGTCAGCGCGCCCACGTCCGCCAGGCGTATCGCGGTTAATCCTCGGCGCACCAAACTTACCTGGTCGCGCGCGCTGTCGCTGCTGGCCCTGGTGCTGATTATGGTTGGGTTGAGCAGCACGGTCTACCTCTTCCCGTTGTCCCACATGTCCTTTGGCACCATGCCTGGTTTCCCCCTGCGCGCGTCTGGCGGGCCGGGCTCTTTCTCTGTCTCTCTACCGACCCTTGACCCGGGAGGCAACCCTCCGCCAGGCGCATCGGGCGGTATTGTGATCGCTCAGCCAGTCTCAACGCCTGCACGGCATCCCACGCCCGCGCCCGGCAAGCGGCGGTATCCTACGCCCTCGCCTGGCGCGCAGAATACTCCCACGCCCTCGCCTCCGGGTATCGCGCAGACGCCGATCGTTTTTCCTGCCACGCCAACCGTTGCGCCTACCCCGGCTCCGCCTCAGTTGAGTTGCGTGCCCGGTTCTCTCAAAATTGATGGCTCATTCTACCTGGCTCCGCTGCTCCAGCAAGTGGGCGCGGATTACCAGACCTTCTGTGCCGGCGCGCAGCTCAGCCTGGGCGACCAGGGATGTCAGGCCGGCCTGCAAGCTTTGGAAAATGGGCAGATCGATCTGGCAGCCTCGGATCTGAGCGCGCAGACGATGCCAACGCTGGCCGATCACGCCCTGGCCGCGCTCCTCTATGCCGTCATCGTCAGCCCCGATGTGCAGATCAGTGGTTTGAGTAGTTCGCAACTTCAGGCTATCTATCAGGGCCAGGTCAGCAACTGGTCGCAGGTTGGCGGCCCTGACGAAGCCATTTCGGTCCTTCTCCATCCTTCCTCAGATCCCCTCAACGCGATCTTTCAGACCTTTGTGCTCGCTGGCACGCCCATGCAGGTTCAGGGCAGTACTTTAAGCTCGGACCTGACGCCTGAGCAGGTCGTGCAGCGTGTGGCTCAGACTCCCGGCTCCATTACCTACGTCTCCCTGGCCGTGACTGGCGCCGCCAATGTGCGTGTCCTCGCGCTCAATCGCGTGCAGCCGACTCCGCAGAATGTGCTGCGGGGCAGTTATCCTTTCTGGAGTGTGGAGCATCTTTATGCCCCCGCCAGCGCAAGTGCGCAAGCTCAGGCCTATCTCCAGTTTTTCCAGGCTCCCCAGGAAGCCAACCGCCTCGCTCAAGCCAGCGCCCTTCCCCTGACTTCGCTGCCGCCCGAGGTATTGGCAAGCCATATTCCAGGGCCTATAATAGCTATATAGATATATGCCATTCTTCCTAGATCTTTGACAATCACGAGGGTTTCATGCATTCTAAGGGAAGCTATGGCATTAGGGCTTTTTTTAGCCTGCAAATCGGGCATTATTCTTTTCAGAACGGGTATTTCTAAAAGAATAGAGGAAGGGATACCATGCGCTGTCCTCGTTGTAGTTTTGATGGAGAGCTAATTGATGGCGCCTGCGCGCGGTGTGGATATCGCCGGCTAAGCAAATCGGGGGATTTGCGGAACACAGGTACATCGCCTACACGCTCTGTGTCATCTCCTTTACGCACGCAGTCGGGTTTATTGCGTCCTCCGTTTGCCAACCCGCGCACGCAGACGAACAGGTTACGTTCGCCGTCGATGCCGTTGCGCGCTATTTCGGAGCCGCTGCGTTCGCCGTCGATGCCGTTGCGCGCGCTCAGCGGTCCTTCGCGTCCCCTTTCGCTCTACACTGCCAAAAGTGGGGATACACTCAATCAGGGGCGTTATCGCCTGGTCGATCAGCTCACGCTGCCAGATAACCAGCAGGGGCAGGGCGCGGCCTGGCTAGCCATTGATACCACCGCTGGTCAGATGCAGGTGGTTATTCACGAAGTGGTCGTTTCAATCGAAGAGCGAGAGCACAAAAAGCAGATCGTGCGCCAGATTGCTTTGCGTCTCTCCGAGGGAACACAGCACACGGGATTTCCCAGGGTTCTGGATGTCTTTGACGAATTTGACAATTATTTTATCGTTCTTCAACAGATTGAAGGGGAGAGCCTGGCTTCGCTGCTGCGTCGCCAGGGGGGCGCTCTGCCGGAACGAACCGTCGCAGAATATGGCCGCCAACTTTGCGAAATGCTCGCGGTTCTGGGGCGACAGCAACCGCCGCTGGTACATGGCGCGATTAGCCCGGAGACCGTCGTGGTGAGCCCTGATCGCACGCGTGTTCACCTGATTCATCTGCCGCTGCTGCCTCCCAGAGAGCCGGCGAACGCCAGTTTTGCGGGCAATTATAAGGCGCCAGAGCAGGCGCGTGGGACGCTTGATCCCACATCCGATCTCTACGCGGTGGCCGCGACCATGCATCACGCGGTGACCGGCTTCGATCCCCGCGAGCGCACTGCCTTCTTCTATCCGCCGGTGCGGCGTTTGAATCCCGTTGTTACGCAACAAATGGAAACCATACTGGTCCAGGAATTGCGCCTGCGTTATTCGCGTCCCTCCGACATGCAGTCTGACCTGGCCTCTTTGCTCGCGACCAGGCTGCTCGAACCAGAGAGGAAGCCGCTGAGCCTCAGCAGTCAGGACCCTTTGAGGATGGATATGGTCGAACTGCGCCGGCGCAGCCGCCAGCGCAACTGGATGCAGGTTTCTATTTTTTCGCTTATTTGTTTGTTCGTTTTGCTCTTTGCTGGATTTGTATATATACTTCCATCGATCAGAGCAACAACGGCGAACAACATAACCACCACGCCTACGCCGGACGCGACCGCGACCACGATTACGCAGATCAGTATGCTAAGTGCCGAATGGCAGGCTGAGGTTCCGCTCTATAAGTCCAAAGGCATCGGCCTCAGCGACGGGCGCTATGTCTTTGATACCTATGCAGGCCGTTTGCCCGCTGAGGTGAGCTTAAAGAAAGCTGCTGCGGCAGCCTTGCAGCAGGGGGATATCGCTGCTGCTCTCAACGATTATGGTCAGGCGGCCACAAACGACAAGACCGACGCGGAAGCACGTATTTATTACGCAGATTTGCAGATTCAGGAGCAGAACGCTCGGTACGTCACGATTGTCCTCGGTTTGCCCCTGGATGGCGGCGCCTCCCATTTATCCATCTCTCGCCCTGATTTACAGGCCGCCTTCGCCTGGCAATATCAGATCAACACCCAGAATCCCAGCCCCTTGCCGGGTGGCGCGAAATTGCGCATTCTGATCGGCAATTCTGGCGTACAGAACAGCGATGCGGCGATAATCGCGCAATATATTGCTAAACGCGTGCAGATTGGCAACTGGGAGAATATTGTCGCTGTTGTAGGCTGGCCTACCAGCGGTGAAAGCAGCAATGCCATCTCCATCCTCGCTGGCGCGCACATTCCGGTGGTCACTCAGACCGCATCGAGTACCTCACTGACTGGCATCAGCCCCTATTTTTTTCGCGTCAATCCTGACGATAAATCTCAGGGCCAGGCTCAAGGTAAGCTCGCGTATCAGACGCTGGGCGCGCGCACGGTGCTGGTAGTGCGTGATCCCAACGATCCCTATAGCCAGTCGCTGGCTGATGCTTTTACCGCCAGCTTTAAGCAACTGGGCGGGAAGACTATTGGAACCCAGGCTGATTATTTTACCGAGGCGCAGACCACCGTTGCACAGTTCAGGCAGCAGATTGTGAACGACGCGCTGAACAATCACGTTGACCTGATTTTCCTGCCCGGCTTTGATGTCGATGGCGTGCGCCTGGCTCGCGCGCTAGGGCTGGCAGAGCAGCAGTTTGGTTGGAGCGCGTATCTGGCGAGATTGAAGATCCTGGGTGGCGATGGCCTGGATACCGGCCTGATCCTGGGTGATGGTAATGGAGCTGATGCCACGCTGGCTAAAAATAATCTCTTGGATATGCAGCGCCTGATCTTTACCTCGTTTGCCAACCAGGGGGAGTGGAGCAGCAGCAATCCTTCCGCCTTCGAGACTACCTGGGACAACCAGTATGGCGTTGTTTCCGCGAGTAATCCTAATCCGCCTGTGCCGATTAACACTGCGATTATGATGGGCGACGCGTTTGGCGTGATCACCTACGCAATAGAGAATCTGAAAATCACTCTCACTGGCCAGAGCCTGCGCGATGAACTGGCATTAATTGGCACGACTAGCCTCAAGGCCTTTCAGGGCCTGAGCGGCTCAATTGCCTTTGGCAGCAATGGCGATCCCGTCAATAAGGCTGTTGTCTTGCTAGAAGTAGTTGCCAGCAGCATAACTGGCGAGAATACAGTAAAGCTTGTAGGCACAAGTTCACAGCAATAAGATCAGCAATGAATGTAAAAGATCGTGCGCCGGCGGCGCACGATCTTTTACATTCATTGCTGATCTTATTGCTTCCTATATCTCCTGGTGTACCGGCTTGATGGGGAGTCCTTGCATTTGCATGATTTTCAGGGCATTTGTAGTGGGACAAGGACCGGGGCGCAGGATATAGTCAAAGACCATCTGACCATCGATGACCTCCTCTTTGAAGTGATAGTTTTCCACCTGGGGCAGAATATCGGCCAGTTTGACCAGTTCCAGGTCGTGGGTGGAGAGCAGGCCAAGACAGCGTTTGCCCGCGAGCGCTTCGATATAGGCTTCGCTGCCGGTGCGGCGTTCGTGGTTGTTGGTGCCGCGAAAAATCTCATCAATGAGAAAAAAGAGCGGCATGCTCTCATCCAGCCTGGCCAGTTCATCGAGCAAAGCGCGCAGGCGACGCACTTCGGCGTAGAAGTAAGAGTAGCCTTCGGTGACGGAATCGCTGATTTTGATGCAGGTGAAGATCCTGCAAAGGGCCGTCTCGAAACTATTTGCATTCACCGGTGCGCCGGCGTAGGCCAGGCAGAGGTTTATGCCCAGGGTGCGCAGGAAGGTGCTTTTGCCGGCCATATTCGAGCCAGTGATAATCACAATCTCACCAATGTGCTGCATAGAGAAGTCGTTGACGACTTTCTCCTCTTCCAGTAGCAGCGGATGTCCCAGGCCGCGCGCGTAGATGGGCAGAGGATGCGTTTCATCAACCTGGGCATGAACCTCTGGCAGGATATACGCGGGATGCAAATAGGCAAAGGTCGCCAGCGAGTTCAATGCCTCCAGCTCAAACCAGGTGTCCAGCCAGCCCGGTAGGCGCTCCGCTATTTGCTTGCGACAGCGGTGGAAGCGCAGCACGAGGTAGAAATCCCAGGGCAGCAGTAGATTTACCAGCAGCCAGACCAGCATATTGCGCTCCAGCGTTGCGCCGCTCGCGACTTGCTGGATCTGCGTGAGTAAGCGCGATGGGCGGTGATCGGGATCGGCATAATAAGTCGCGCAGAGCCGGTGTAAGTGCTGATTGCGCCCATAGCGGTAGGTTTCCAGGTATGAAAAAACGGCATTCAATTGGGCGAGCGCATCCCGCAGGTAATAGGCGTCATCAAAAAGATTGCCGCGTTTATCCTTGCTGAGCATCAGAAAGATGATTTCGGCTGCAAAGACGATCATCCAGTATGGCGGCAATGGACCAAACAGATTGAGCGCCAGCAAAACCAGGAGCAGTACCGAGAGTGTGTGCAAGATCAGAATAATCTGCACCAGGTGAGCAGGCTTCTTTTGCCCATGCAGCCAGCCCAGCAGACGCTGGCCTTCCAGTTGTGTAGCTGAACCTTTGACCGCCAGCGTGGCTTTCATGGTCAGGCGCGTGCGAAACGCCGACATAGGTGTCAACTCGCGCATCAAGGCCTGGCGGGCCTGAAGCGTTGCCAGGTCTGGTTTCTTTGCCAGGAGCCAATCACGCAAGCGCCGCGATCCCTCGGCAGACACGCTGGTGTTGATCAGGCGATGGAGCGAATGCTTACCGGTAATATCCAGATCAATTTCAAAGGGATGTTCAACCTGCTGTTCTTGTGTATATGCGTCAGGAATAGAACTCCAATCCAGGCGCATGCGCGCCACCTCGGCTTCTTTGATCTGTAGCCAGATTTTATGCCGCGTCCGGCTGCGCTCGGCGCGCTGTTGATAGTAGGCCACCACGCCAAAAATCAGCGTGGCCACCAGGAAACAGACCACGCCTACCCACCAGCCCAGCAGAAAAGCGCAGCACAGACTTAACAGCAACCCCACGAAAAAGATGCCCACGCGTATCCAGCCATAGCTATTGCTCCGCCGATCAAGCTGGTCAATGCGCCGCTGCAAGCGTTGGAGCTGTCGTTCAATGGTATCCAGTCGTTCTTGTTGTGTGATCACGAGCATATCTCATTTTAGCATTTGCTGATATTATATCATTGCGCTCCCACCCTGCCCCTGTTTTCACACGATTGTGTGTGCTGGGAGAAGAAAAAATTGGAAATTTTTTCTTCTCCCAGCACACACAATCGTGTAGTAATCCCCCTGGGGTTGCTTTATGTCACAATACACTGTTTCTGTGGTAAAATAGGTATGGTGCCCAGGAATATACTCTCCAAAAAGCAGTTTGTAGGATGCACATTGTGTACTTTTGTACGTCTATTTGAGTTGACGCGCAAAAATGCGTTAATTCGCCCAAAGAAAGGATGCAAAGACGCACTATGGCACCAGATGCACTGAGCCGGCGCCGATTCTTTCAGGTAGGGGCTGCGGCAACTGCGACCGCTGGCCTGACCGGCCTTCCCCCAATCGCGTTCGCGGACGCGCGACATTTTCTGGATTCCGGGCCGCAGGATCTGATTGAGGTGACGATCGCGGAACTCCAGGCCCGCATGGCGGCGGGGCAGCTCACCGCCGTCGAACTGGTTAGGGAGTACAAGGCTCGTATTGAGGCCATTGACCGCGAGGGACCAAAGGTTAATTCTGTCCTGGAGTTAAATCCCGACGCCGAGGCTATCGCGGCGGCGCTGGATGAGGAGCGTAGCAAGAAGGGGCCGCGTGGGCCGCTGCATGGGATACCGCTGCTAATCAAGGACAACATCGACACCCATGATCGCATGCACACCACTGCCGGTTCGCTGGCCCTGCTCGGCTCTACGCCGCCGCTGGATGCCACTGTCGCGGCGCGCCTGCGCGAGGCCGGGGTGGTCCTGCTGGGCAAAACCAATCTGAGCGAATGGGCTAATTTCCGCTCGACCAATTCCTCCAGCGGCTGGAGCGGTCGCGGCGGGCAATGCTTGAATCCCTACGCGCTCGACCGCTCTCCCTGCGGCTCCAGTTCTGGCACGGGGGTTGCGGTTTCGGCCAACCTGTGCGCGGCAGGGCTGGGAACCGAAACAGATGGCTCCATTCTCTGCCCTTCGGGCATAAATATGGTTGTGGGGATTAAGCCCACGCTCGGACTCACCTCGCGTGCCGGCGTGATCCCCATTGCGCATAGCCAGGACACTGTGGGACCGTTCGGGCGCACCGTCGCTGACGCGGCCACAGTGCTCGGCGCGATGGTGGGCGTTGATCCACGCGACCCGGCCACAAGCGCCAGCGCGGGCAAGTTTTTCACCGATTATCGGCCTTTCCTCGATCACAACGGACTTAAAGGCGCGCGCATCGGCGTCCTGCGCCAGGTTTTCGCCGGCTTCCAGGACAAAGTTGATGCTGTGTATAACCAGGCTATTGCCGCTATGCGGCAGGCTGGCGCGACTATCGTTGATCCCGCCGATCTTCCCGACGCGCAGGAAATCAATTCCTCGCCGGACGAGCTGACCGTGCTGCTTTTCGAGTTCAAGCAGGACCTGAACAAGTACCTGGCGGCGCGCGGTGATCCTACTATTCATACCTTGCAGGATCTCATCGACTTTAACAACGCCCACGCCAAACAGGAACTCCTCTACTTCGGCCAGGAAATCTTCCTCCAGGCGCAGGCAGTCAATCTCAACGATCCGGCAACCATCGCCAGTTATCAGAAGGCGCTTGACAACGACCACCACCTGGGACGCGACCAGGGCATCGACGCCGTGCTTCAGAAATTCAACCTGGACGTGCTGGTTGCGCCCACCAATCCTGTTCCCTGGAAAATCGATCTCCTGGACGGCGATCACGACCTTGGAGGCTCTTCTACGCCCACCTCCCTGGCTGGCTATCCAGCCATTAACGTGCCGGCGGGCTTCTCCTTTGGGTTGCCCATCGGCATCACTTTCATGGGGACCGCCTGGAGCGAGCCAACCTTGATGGCGCTTTTAAGAAGGAAGAGGTGCAAGATATGTGAAAGAGGAAAAATGCATTTTTCCTCTTTCACATATCTTGCACCTCTTCCTTCTTAAAAGCGCCGCTAACCTCTCCCATTTCATGCCAATTTGGAAAGATTATCGCCGGATTCATAACAATTCTGCTGCAACTACCAGCAAAGATTGACACTCCCTCTATCCTCTCCGTATAGTAGAAGTGTTGTGATGTTTGTTGATCTACTTAGTCAACAATATAACCATAGAGTATGAATTTCATAACCCGTCGTTATGGATGTATGGTGACGATCGAGCATGACGTTCATCGTGATAGGTGCTGGGCCGGTGGTGTTATGAATTTCATAACGAGTGGTTATCATCGCGCGAGTGGGTAAAGAGACGCTGCTGTCTCGCTTCCGGTGCGCCAGTGCTGGCCAGGTGATGGGAGATGATATGCGCGCAGATGCGGGACAGCTTTTTGCGTGTGCTGGCAAGGGCACAATTGCGGTCTGGTGAGTTCGGGAGAAAGGCTCCAAAGGTACAAAGATGAGGTTATTACTCAGTTCGATTTCGACGAAACATTCAGTCCTGAAAGATCATTGGACTGCCACGAGCGAGCAGCAGGCCTGCCCGCTGACGGTTTTGGGGAGTATGGAGAAGCCGAAGCAGGATTTGGGCGGGCTGCTCTGCTTTATTGAAGAGGATGGTTCGCGTAAGATCGTGGATTTGAATCTCGCGGCGGGTATGGTGGATTCCGAAAATGGGGTTTTTGTGA
>WNFN01269307.1_pt1 | contig 10046 bp, 8 predicted proteins | sample 5400161 | NCBI WGS metagenome assembly WNFN01 (sample SAMN13153353, study PRJNA577476) | soil metagenome | isolation source: 80 cm saprolite on Douglas fir-dominated hillslope | place: USA:California | collected 2013-09-17 | reverse complement strand
CCGAAGCAGAAGCAGTACCGGAAGTACCTGCCGAGCCGGGCGCGGAGCCTGAAGCGGTAGAAGTGCCTACCGGCGAGGAAGAGGAAGCACCTATCGTGCTCTCCCCTGTAGAGATCGAGTACGTCCCACCTGCTGTCGAAGAAGCAGAAAATATTGAAGTATAGTGAGGATTCGTCCGGGTAGGGTTCATCATTCGGTCTCAGCGTCAATGCTATTGAAAGGATATTGACAGGCTATGTTAAACAAAATCATGCTCATCGGGAACCTGGGAAGAGACCCCGAATTGAATGTCACATCAGATGGTATCCCTGTCACAAAGTTCAGCCTCGCCGTTAGCCGCACTTATAAAGCCGCTAATGGCGAGAGAAGGGACGAGACCGAGTGGTTCAACATTGTTACATGGCGTGGGCTCGCAGAGACCTGCGAGCGCTACCTGCACAAAGGCTCTAAGGTCTATATCGAAGGCCGCCTGACACAACGCAAGTACACGGATAAAGAAGGTGCACAGCGAACATCGGTCGAGGTCATTGCTAGCGATATGGAGATGCTCACGCCGAAGGCCGCGTCAAGCGGTTCAGAGGGCTATGCGGCAGGGAGCAGCGATGACCGAGGTGATCCCTTTCTTCCCGACCTCCCGGACGACCTACCCTGAAGACCCTGAGGAAATCCCTTTCTAAGGGGCAATAGAGGAGAATAGTCCGTGCAAAGACAAACTACAACAACAGACCGAACCCAGGGAGGCCCACGCCGCGACCGAACAGGCCCACGCGGCTCGGGTTCGTCCCGGCGGAAAGTATGCCAGTTCTGCCACGATCACGTGCGTGAAATTGATTACAAGGACGCCGGCCGTTTCATGAAACGCTACATTTCAGATCGTGGCAAAATTGAGCCTCGCCGTAAGACGGGGACTTGCGCTAAACACCAGCGCCGTCTCAGCTTAGCTATTAAACAGGCACGCCATATGGCACTGCTGCCCTATACCGCGGAGCACATGCGCGGCATGTAGATTAACAATTACTCCGGCACACCTGATGATTTTTGACGACCGAACAAGGTAATGGAATCGCCCTCGTCCTGTAGGGACAGGGAGAGGGGTGGAGCGGATGCGGGGGCCTTGTGCCTGTCCTCGTTGGAGTGCGATCCGTTTGCTTCACGAGACCCGGACGAATCCGGTTGCCACCAGGACAGGCACGAGGCCCCCACCCATCCCCTCATCCACCCCCTGTCCCTACAGGACGGTAGCGAAAGGTGCGAGATATTACTCGATTCCGTTGTCAAAGATCATTAGGGGCCGATTTATCGGCCCTTGCTGGATGTTCCGCTATCCCGATTTACTAGTTAACTTGCATGTAAACGCCAGCCATCGCCTTGAGCAGGAGGGAAGTATATGAAAAGTCAGACTGAGCGTCCTGTACGACGGCCCGAAAATCAGCGATCAGCGAAACCAAAGAGGTACCATAAGCAGACGGCGCGCGTCGAAGCGCGGCGTGATGGCAAGCCTCTTATCTTTGGATGGGGGAAACACCTCTCCCATAAAGAAAAGGTCAAGATTCAACGCCGCGTTACCTGGAGTATTGCGGGTTTGATCGTTTTGCTTATCGTCGGCACTGTCGTTGGCTTCTGGATTAATCTCAATATCGTCGTGCCCGGTCTAGCCATCACCAGTGTCAACGGCCATGCGATCCCACAATCTCAATACCACAAGTTAGTAGCATTCAGGACGCAGCTCGAAGTTAACAAGCTTTATGGCCCCCACGGCCTTACGGCCCAGGTTCAGGATCTCCAGAATCAGGATAAGACTGCACTAGACTCTAGCAACACCCTCAGCACGCAAATTGACAGCCTGAACAAGCAGATCAAGGCATTGCCCTCCGGGTCTGGCCAGCAGCGCACCAATCTCGAAAATCAGTTGAAAACGGCGCAGAAACAATTGTCTGACGCCCAGGTGAAGCACGCGAGCCTTAGCAGTCAAATCAGCAATTTGAACCAGAACACGATACCGTTAGAGAAGCAGACTTTCACCCAGTCACAAGTCGGCAATGACAGCGCTACCTGGCTGCAAGACGACGAGCTTATTCGCGAATGGCTCACTACACAGAGCACGGCCATTCAAAATAAGATCAATCCATCGCCCACCCAGATCAATAACGCGTTGAATAACTTTAAAGCCAATATTCCAACGTCCAGCGGCTACAATAGCTTCCTCAGTCAGATGAACATCTCTAACGACGACGTGGTTCAGATGATGACCTTGAATCTGCGTCGCGTCAATATGCAGAACTATCTTGCCTCCCTGACAGTCTCACCGGCGTACCAGGTGCTTGCCCGCACTATGACCATCGATACCCTGGCCAACGCCAAAAACATACTCAAGCAACTACAGCAAGGAGCCGACTTCGGCAAGCTCGCCAAACAGAAATCGGTGGATTCAGGCACCGCCAGCAGCGGCGGCAGCCTGGGCTGGTTACCTCGTGGTGTAGAAGCACAGAGCGACCAGTCAGGGGTCGTGGACAACTGGCTCTTCGATCCATCCCGTGTCTTGAACCAGATCAGCCCGGTGCTGGTGGAAAATGGGGCTTTCCGCATCGTGCAAATCCTGAACATCGATCCATCGCGACCTATAGACGCGAGCACCTTGCAATCGCTCAAGAATTTCGCATTATCAAACTGGCTCCTGGAGGTGAAAGCCGCCCCGCCCTGATCGCTAAATGGCACAGTATCATACATGACCATTAGCGCACCGTTGCTAAGCAATAGAATTATCCTATCATGCAAAAGGACATGACAAGATACTGTTATCTCTCTTCCTGCATACAAGCAGGCAAGCCCGCAGGCTTGTTGCCGGCAACCGTAGCGGCAGACCTGAACCGATATACGACTCAGGTTTCTTACCCAAGAAAACGGGTAAGTGATGCATCACAAGTTAGAGAAAGTATACCATAATGGCAGATGTTAGGCAACTGTTAGAACCCTATACTCACCCAAAACATATATCAGCTATTCAGGAACTTCTAGAGACCGTCTCTCTCTACCTGCATATCCCTTTCTGCCATACTCGCTGCTACTACTGCGATTTCAACACCTATGCCGGCATTCTTCCCCTGCGCGAACCATACGTACGCGCCTTACTCACCGAGATAGAACTGGCCGGGAAACTCGCGCAAAGCGCTGATGGCACATCACGCCGTTCTCGCACAATTTTTTTCGGCGGGGGCACCCCGAGTTTGCTCACAGTGGCACAGATCACCCGCCTGCTCAAGGCCTGCCACCGCGCCTTTGCTGTCGATGAAGATGCCGAGATCACACTGGAAGCCAATCCTGGCACACTCAGCTTCGAGCAACTGGCAGGCCTGCATGCTGCTGGAATCAACCGTCTCAGCATGGGCGCTCAGAGCTTTGATGCTGAACTTCTCAAAGCCTTAGGCCGTATTCATTCACCTGCAGAAATTACGCAAGCAGTGCATAATGCGCGCGCGGCAGGATTTACATCAATCAATCTTGACTTTATGTTTGGTCTGCCCGGACAGACGATGCGCCACTGGCAAACAACGCTGGACCAGGCATTGGCCTTGCATCCCGACCATTTTTCACTCTACTCCTTGATTATCGAAGAAGGCACGCCTTTCTATACCTGGACACACGAAGGGCGCATCACTCCAGGGGACGAAGACCTCTGCGCCGATATGTACGAGTACGCCGATGAACGCCTGCAAGCCGCAGGGTACGAGAACTACGAAATCTCTAACTGGGCGCGACCGGGGCATCAGAGCCGCCATAACCTGACCTACTGGCAGAATCTCCCTTACCTTGGTATGGGAGCCGGAGCGCATTCATACTTCGCAGGTAAGCGGTTCTTCAATGTGCTCGATCCCCAGCAATACATAAATCTGCTCAGAAAGCGGCAGCGACCGGAAGCTGAAAGTGAAACACTCGACCGTGTACAGGAGATGTCCGAGACGGCATTTCTGGCACTTCGCACCGCGCAGGGCCTGCATTTACCAACCTTTGAAGAGCGCTTCGCCGAACCATTCACCCGTTTCGTCGGCAACCGCCTGCGCACAGTCGAAGAAGCCGGGCTGCTGGAGCAAGAAAACGGCTGGCTGCGTCTGAGCAAACGAGGACGCCTGCTCGGTAACGAGGTCTTTTTACGCCTGCTGCCCGACTAACCCGGCAAGACTAGAGAAAAGGATAGATAGGTGGAACCATCGCCTTCTGCATCAGCAAACTGGGCCGTATATGACCCGCTGACAAAAGCGCAAATTAAAGCGTTCCGGCAAGCAGACATAGAGTATCTCCACGCCCAGCTACTCTATAATCGTGGCATCAAAACGCCTGAAGCCATGCATAGATTTCTCGCGGCACGCTATGACCAGCTACCTGACCCACTCTCATTGATCGACATGGACCGCGCGCTTGAACGTATTCAACGCGCGCTTGCAACCCACGAACACATCACGGTCTTTGGCGACTTTGACGCTGATGGCGTCACCTCCGCGGCCCTCGTTACTCGTGCGCTGCGCATGCTCGAGCATCCCGGTGAAGCACTTGATTATTACATCCCGCACCGGCTTCTCGAGGCACGTGGGCTAAGCAGGGAAGCGCTTGACCAGGTTAAAGCCAGGGGTACATCGCTGGTTATCACTACCGACTGCGGCAGTTCCGATGTCGAAGAAGTGCTATATGCAAAAACGCTCGGCATCGATATCATCATTACCGATCATCACCACCCGCCGGAACAACTCCCCCAGGCCTATGCAATGATTAATCCCTGGCGACCGGATTGCACCTACAGCGAGCGCTATCTTTGTGGGGTAGGGATCGCCTTCAAGCTTGCACAGGCGCTCTTCCGTGCGCACCAGCGAGAGCAAGAGGTGCATGAACTGCTCGATCTCGTTGCCATCGGCAGCGTCGGCGACATTGCGTATCTGCTGGGCGAAAATCATACACTCGTGCGCCTGGGCTTGCAACAGCTGAACCACACCCAAAACGCTGGCCTGCGAGCGCTCATCCAGACTGCCAACCTGCAAGCCGGCGCTATCCGCGAACGCGACATCTCCTACGTTCTGGCACCGCGTATCAATGCCGCCGGGCGCATGAAGCACGCCAGCATCGCTTTTCAACTCCTGACTACCGGCAACGACGAGGCAGCCGGTAATTACGCCCAGGAACTGGAGCAGCTAAACCAGTCGCGCCAGCAGCAAACAGAGGAGTTGATGAAGCTTGTACGAGAGCAGGCGCAAAGCCAATCTAACGAGCAGGTAGTGCTGGTTTACGGCGATAAAGATACCTGGCCGGAGGGTATCATTGGCCTCGTGGCTGGCAAGCTATCCGAAGAAATCAAACGCCCGGTCTTTGTACTGAGCAGAGACACGGTGTCGAGCCGTGGCTCCGCACGCAGCCACGGGGGATTCAACATCATCGAGGCCCTGCGCGAACGTGCAGATCTTTTCGAGCGTCATGGAGGACATGCCCAGGCAGCCGGCTTCACCATCGCCAATTCCAATATCGAAGAACTGCGCAAGCACCTCTTGAACTGGTATGAAAGCTCTAAACCCTCTCTCGAAACCCTGGGTGCAGTAACAGAAACAACAGAAACATCTGAACTCACCCTCAACGGCGAAGTCATCGAACAGGAGATCACAACTCCAACAGATAAGGTCGATCTCGTTATCGCCAATCCGGATGCGCTTACCTACGACGCATACAACAAGATCAGCCTGCTCAGCCCTTTCGGGGCTGGCAACCCCGAGCCCGCCTTCAGAATGAACAACCTGCGCCTCACCCGCCGCTGGACAAGCGGACCCGCAGGACGCCACTTACGAGTACGCCTCAAAGCCAATAACAGGCAATTCAATGGTACATATTTTCGCGGCGGCTCCCAATTAGACTCTTTCAAGGAGGGCTCACTCGTGCATGTAATCTTCTGCCTGGAGCCTGTCAGGAATCCCCCCGAATGGGAAAATAAACAGGACATCTGGCTAAAGGTTTTGTATATGGAGGCTATAGAGTAGCTTTTCTCTTACCATCAGAGAGGAGTATTCACATGTGGTTGATCGCCCTGAAAGGCCTCGCAGGCAGCGGCAAAAGCACGCTGGGTCGTGCTCTTAGTAAGCAGCTCGGCTGGCCACTCATCGACAAGGATGATATAAAAGACCTGCTCGATGCTCATACACCAGAAGCAGGCGGCCTGGCATATGACATCATGTTCAATGTTGCCCGCCGCCAACTCCTCCAGGGGCTTAATGTAATTTGTGATAGCCCGCTCACGAACAGCAGGGCATACGAGCATGCTTTGGCCATCGCATCAGAAACTCACGCCTCCCTGGCGGTTATTGAATGTCGCTGTTCGGACGAAGAGCAGTGGAAACAACGTATGGACGCTCGCAAAGAGCTGCAACTTCCGTCCCATCATCAAACCGATTGGGATGCCTTCCAGCAGATGCGCCGCGCACTCTATTCGCAGGCGAACTATTCTCTCACGGTTCCCTACCTGCTCGTGGATACGGCAAGGCCATCCGAAGACTGCCTCGCCGAAGTCACTTGCTGGCTGGAGCAACTCTTTCGCCAATGCCCGCAACAAGCAGACTGGGAGAGCTCCCAAAAATTTATGGTGCAAACGCGCCACAGTTGCACCATATTTTGAAAAAATACGGTGCAAACGCGCCACAGTTGCGCGCTATTTTCCTGAAACTGGAATCATCGACTGCTAATCTTTTTAGGGATACACTCCCCGTATCTCCGTCGCCTCAGCCACGCGTGCCACGGCCAGCAGGTACGCTCCCATACGCATATTCGTCTCCTGCTCGTCAGTCTTCGCACGCACCGCCCGGTACGCACGAGTTATGATTGACTCCAGGCGATTATCGATCTCGTGTTCAGACCAGAAGAAGCGCTGCAGATCCTGTACCCATTCGAAGTAGCTCACCGTCACGCCGCCCGCGTTAGCCAGGATGTCAGGCACAATCATCACACCCCGGTCATTGAGAATACGGTCCGCTTCTGGAGTAGTGGGACCATTCGCCGCCTCAATCATCAGGCGGGCCTTCACGCGCAAAGCATTCTTTGCTGTCACCTGATTCTCCAGAGCAGCAGGCACTAATACGTCACATGGAAGTTCAAGCAGCTCGGCGTTTGTAACCGGCTCTGTCTCCGGCAAACCTTTCAAGGAGCCATGCTCCTTAGAATAGCGCAGCGCCCGGTGTATATCGATGCCATGCGGATTATAAACGCCGCCATGGAGATCGCTGACAGCGAGAATCTTACAGCCAAGTTCATGCAGCAGGCGTGCCGAGATGCTGCCCACGTTGCCAAAGCCTTGAATCACCACGGAACTATCCTCCGGGCGCATCCCCAGGTCATGCATCGCCTCAAGCGTTACATACTGTACACCGCGCGCGGTCGCCTCCAATCGTCCCTCGCTGCCGCCGATGGCAAGAGGTTTGCCGGTGATGACGGCTGGTATAGAATAGCCTTTGTGCATCGAGAACGTATCCATCATCCAGGCCATGATTTGCGGGTTGGTGTTCATGTCCGGCGCAGGAATATCGCTATCGGGGCCAATCAAAATAGAAATCTCCGTGGCATAGCGCCGGCTGAGGCGTTCGAGTTCAGCGCGGGACAACTTGTGCGGATCGCAGATCACGCCACCTTTTGCCCCGCCAAATGGGATCCCCACCACTGCACACTTCCAGGTCATCCACATCGCCAGGGCGCGCACCTCATCGAGCGAGACCTCCGGGCTAAAGCGGATACCACCCTTGGCGGGACCACGATTGATATTGTGCTGTACCCGGTAGCCCGTAAACATCTCCACATCACCATCATCCATACGCACCGGGAAATTGACGATCAGCTCGCGTTTGGGCTTACGTAAAATAGCTCGCATCGCCTGCGAAAGCCCCAGGCGGTCAGCCGCTTCATCGAACTGCGCAACCGCCATATCGTAGGGATTCATAACATCGATAGCCATAGACAAGTACCTCCTGACTGCTGGTCACTCTTGGGCCGTGAATGCTGCATAGCATAGCGAAGCAACATTGCTTCACTGATTACACGCTCGACAAAGGCTTGTTATAGACGCACGCAGCACCCCTAATTAACGCTATACATAGGCGAAAGCCCGCCAGGGGAATACAGGCGGGCCTACACTAGATTTGCTAACTTCAGTATATCATCCCTTATAGCAGACTTTCAAGGGACTACCTAATGCTGTAACAGGTACACACCCGACCAATCGCCGAAGTACAGCCCTGTATTATTGAGGGTCACCCCGCGCACCCAGGATGGGATAACCGCAGAGAGCGCCTGGTGATCGAGAGGCAGCCAGCCTACATCGGTGATAGCGATCTGCTCAGCCTGGTTATAGAGTTGAATACGAGCATTACCTGTCGCTTGCTCAGCCTGCATCACCGCCTGGTCGAACTGCGCATTACTCCATGAACCATCGTTACCAGCCGCGTTCGAGAGCAGATTCAATGCCAACCAATCATACGGGTCGGGGAAATCAGCCGTCCATTGCGTAAAGCCAAACTGGACCTGCCGGTTGGTTGTCTCAGTGTTATAGGCGTTCAGTTCCACAGAGAGCAAATTCACACGGATACCTAGCGCCGTCTGCCACATTTGTTGCAGCGCCTGTGCCTCAAGACTGGATATTTGCGAGCTAGGGTAAGTGAATGTGATAGACGGTACCTTGCTCACATCCGGGTAAGCGGATTCCAGGGCAGCCAGTGCCTTGTTTTTGTCGTATGGCAGCCCCTGGTAGCCTACCTGATAACCTGGCATCCCTGGTGGAATGATCGTCGGGGCTGCGACCGCCGCGCCCTTAAAGATGGCGTTGACCAGTGTCGCTTTATCTGTCGCATACGCAAAAGCCTGGCGTACCGCCGGTTTGTCGAACGGAGCCATCTTGTTGTTAAAGAAGAGCAGGTCGGTTTGGAGCTGCGATTCTCTAGTAAAGCCAGGCATGTTCTTCGCGATTGCCAGGTCCTGCACTGTGATATTCCAGTCGAAATTGTACTGTCCTGCCTGGAACGACTTGAATGCAGTAGAGGGGTCGCTCACGAAGAGCATATCTACTTCGGTGAGCTTCGTCTTCGCCCCGTACCAGTGCGGATTGGGCACCAGCACCATCTTGACGTTGTGATCCCACTCTTTGACCATGAACGGGCCGGTGCCTATCCCATTTCCTGCTGCGTGGTTTACCCAGTCCTTCTGCCCATACCTGGCGATGACTTTCTCATTCAGCGGGAAACAGAAAGAGGTGGCCATCAAATCCAGGAAATAGGCTGCTGGTTGTGTGAGTGTAATCTGCAAGGTGCTGTCATCGAGCGCCCTGACCCCGCGCAGCACCGTGGTTTTCCCATTGATGACATCATTCGCACCATCTATGATACCAAAGAATCCCTGGGCAAACCCCCCTTGCACCTGCGGCAAAATCTGTCGCGTCAGCGTATAGACATACGTCTGCGCTGTCACAGGCGTTCCATCCGAGAACATGATGCCTGGCTTCAGTTTAAAGGTATAGGTTTTGTTGTCAGGGGAAATTGTCCAGGAGGATGCCTGGTCAGGTACCACTTCTAAGTTTTGGTCAAACTTCACCAGGCCGCTATAGATCATGCCCACCGCAATTGCCGAATTGGCATCTGGCCCCTGCGCCGGATCAAGCACTCCAATGTCCTGGGTGCCGACATTGGGGAAGACCAACACCTGGCTGGACGCCAGGGCGTGAGTGCCACTGGTGGTGGGAGTTGTCGAAGGGCTCCCACCACATGCCGCCAGGATGAGCAGCAAGGCGCTCAAGAACACTAAAGGAACCCGGATAGGCTTTGAGTGACTAGAAAAGAACCGGTACACGAATCGCCTCACTTTCTAAATGAAGCTGAACAGAGATATTTCGATGGAGATACACTTTACAGCTATTGTACTATACCCCCATAACCCTTCAAGCGCTGAATTATGCTTCACTGCTGAATTACGCTTGATTGCACCAAAACATCACACTTGGCTTCATGGCACCCCCAGATTGGCTTCCATAAAATATGGACAAA
>WNFN01218892.1_pt1 | contig 10047 bp, 6 predicted proteins | sample 5400161 | NCBI WGS metagenome assembly WNFN01 (sample SAMN13153353, study PRJNA577476) | soil metagenome | isolation source: 80 cm saprolite on Douglas fir-dominated hillslope | place: USA:California | collected 2013-09-17 | reverse complement strand
TGATTGTGGTCGGCGGTCACACGCGGAGCATCGGGAAGACACAATTGGTGTGCCACTTGATCTCGGCGTTTCCGGAGAAGAATTGGATTGCCGGGAAGATCACGCAGTACGGCCACGGGGTGTGCGCGCAGAATGGAGAAAATTGCGATTGTGCTCCGGAGGAGCATGCTTGCGCGATCAGTTGGGAGAAGTGGCCGAACGAGACGGACAGCGGCCGGTTTCTGGCGGCGGGCGCGCGCCGTTCGTTTTGGCTACGCACGAAGCAAGGGTTTCTGGCGGAGGGCATGCCGCTGCTGCGAGCGGCACTGCGCGAGATTGAGCCGGAACCGGCGGAGACGCCCGGAAATCTGATTTTGGAGAGCAACACGCTGCTGCAATTTTTGAAGCCGTCGCTTTATTTGATGGTGGTGGATCCCACGAAGGCGGATTTTAAGGATTCCGCGCGAATGCAGATGGATCGGGCGTCCGCGGTCATATTGAGGGAGCCTGCGGCAAACGGCACGGCTGCTTGGGCCGGAGCTTCCGCGAAGCCGTTGAGCGGAAAACCTCAATTCCTCCAGTGCGAGGGCGACGAGTTGCCCGCAGAATTGCGAAATCAGGTCCGGGACATGCTTCGTGACACAAAGGGCATGGCCATATAAATTGGCAGCATCTTAGGCGTTGACCACGTCTCGGCGCGCAGGCGATAATTTAGTAGTACTGGTGATCCGAGATTAGTAGAGCGGGTCCTTCCGCAGGATCCGCGGGGTCTGGCTGTTACGGCGTAGCTTGGCACTGGGGGATTTGCATTGGCAACAAGTACGCGGCTAGGAACGGAAAGCCTCGCGACGGCATCGCCTTCGCTGGGCCTGGAACAAGCGCGTCGCGAGGGGCTCGAACAAGCCATCGAACGCGGCGCGGACCACCTCCTTTCCCTGCAATACGAAGAGGGCTATTGGCTGGGCGAGCTGGAAGCCGATACCACGCTCGAATCCGACTACATCTATTATCTTCACGTCCTGGGGAAAGCTGAGCCGGAGCGCATTGCCAAGCTCGCGAATTATGTCCGCCAGCGCCAACTTGCCGATGGCGGCTGGAGCATCTATCCCGGTGGACCCTCGGAACTGAATGCCACCTGCAAAGCGTATTTCGCGCTGAAGCTCGCCGGTGATGATCCCGATTCTCCACACTTGACGCAAGCGCGTGCCACGGTGCATCGCCTTGGCGGCTTGGAGCGCACGAATTCTTACGTGCGGTTTTATCTGGCGCTGGTCGGCGCCCTCGGCTGGGAGCTGGTGCCGGCGATTTTGCCGGAGCTGATGCTGCTGCCGAACTGGTTTTACATCAACATTTACGAAATGTCGTCGTGGACGCGCGGCATCGTCATTCCGATGGCGATTTTGTCTGCGCTGCGCCCCAAATTTCGACTTCCGGAGCACGCGCGCGTCGATGAACTTTTCTGCGATGCCTCGAACAAGGCAGCCGCTTTTGACTGGAGCTCGCAGCTCATCTCCTGGCGTAACTTCTTTTTGGCGCTCGATCGCGCGCTAAAGCTCTACGAAAAATTACCGTGGAAGCCGCTCCGCCAGCGTGCGCTCCGCGAAGCGCAATCCTGGCTGCTCGAGCACATCGAGCGCACCGAGGGCCTGGCCGCGATTTATCCCGCGATGATGAATTCGATTTTCGCGCTGATCGCTCTCGGCCACGGACCCGACGATCCGCTGACCGCACGGGAGATCCGAGAGTTTTCCCGCTTTGAGATCGAGGAAGAGGACACGATCCGCATGCAGCCGTGCGTCTCTCCGGTCTGGGACACCGGGATTGCCATGGTGGCGCTCGAAGAAGCAGGCTTGGCGCCGGACCATCCGGCGCTGGTGAAATCCGCGGAATGGATATTGTCCAAGCAGGTTCTCGGCCCCGGCGATTGGCAAGTGAAAAACAAGGATGCCAAGCCGGGCGGCTGGGTGTTTGAGTTTCGCAACGATTTTTATCCCGACGTCGACGACACGGCATTTGTGCTCATGGCATTGCAGCGCGTGAAATTTCCTGCCCCGAAGCGGATGGAAGCGGCGGTGCGGCGCGGCATCCAGTGGCTGCTCAGCATGCAGAATCGCGACGGGGGCTGGGGCGCGTTCGACCGCGACAACAACAAAGCGTTCTTGTGCAACATTCCGTTTGCGGATCACAACGCGATGATCGATCCTTCGACCGCCGACGTGACGGCGCGGGTTCTCGAATGTCTCGGTCGCTACGGGTGGCCGGCCGAGCATCCCGCGGTGCAACGCGGACTGAAATTCCTGCTCCAGGATCAGTGCGAGGATGGCTCGTGGTTCGGGCGCTGGGGCGTCAATTATGTTTACGGCACCAGCGGCGTCCTGCGCGCGCTGGAAACCGTGTCGCTCGCTGCGAAAGATTATTGCCAGCGCGCGGTGCGCTGGTTGCGCTCGGTGCAGAAGGCCGACGGCAGCTTCGGCGAGTCGCTGAACAGCTACAACGACGCTGCGAGCAAAGGCCAGGGCGACAGCACCGCTTCGCAAACGGCCTGGGGGCTGATTGGCTTGCTGGCCGGCGCGGATACGATGGATCCGGCAATCCAGAAAGCGGCGGCCTACCTTGTCGAGCAGCAAAACACAGATGGATCGTGGAGCGAGGACGAATTTACCGGAACGGGATTCCCCTGCGTCTTCTACCTGAAGTATCACCTGTATCGAAATTCGTTCCCGCTGTACGCGCTGGCGCGCTTCCGTAACCAGGCGCAAGAAGCGCACCAATACTGCGCGCTCACTTTTCAGCCCGGGGAATTCCGCCTGCGCAGCGGTTTTTAGCCAACTACATGACTACCCTGGTCACTGGCGCCTCCGGCTTTCTCGGGAGCCACGTAGCGCGCCAACTCGTCGCGCGCGGTGAAGATGTGCGCGTGCTGCTGCGCGCTTCCAGCCATAACCGCGCCATTGGGGATTTGTCCCTCGAATACGTGACGGGCGATTTGCGCGATCCCGCGTCGCTGGAGCGCGCTCTAAAGGGAATCCAGCGCGTCTTTCACGTCGCTGCGGATTACCGCCTGTGGGCCAAGCGCTCCAAAGACATTTATGAGTCCAACGTGGGCGGAACAAAGAATCTGCTTGCTGCAGCGGAGAACGCCGGTGTCGAGCAATTCATTTACACCAGCACCGTGGCGACCGTCGCGGTCGACCGCCTGCAACTGCCGAACGAAGCGACGGAAGCGCGGCTCGAGGAGATGGTTGGGCATTATAAACGCTCGAAATGGCTTGCCGAGCAGGAAGTGCTGAAGGCCGCAAAGAACGGCGCGCCGATCATCGTTGCCATGCCTACGACTCCGGTGGGGCCTTGGGACTGGAAGCCCACGCCGACGGGGAAAATCATTGTCGATTTCCTGAACGGCAAGATGCCGGGCTACCTCGAAACGGGTCTCAATTTCGTGGGCGTGGAAGAATGTGCCGCTGGTCATCTGCTGGTCTCCGAAAAAGGGAAGATCGGCGAGCGCTACCTTCTCGGCGCGGAAAATCTCACACTGAAGCAAGTCCTCGACACCCTGGCGAAAATCACCGGTCTCGCCGCGCCCAGGCTGAAAATTCCCCACGGCTTGGCACTCAGCGCAGCTTACGTGAATACCATTTTTTCGCGCTTGACCTTTCGCGAGCCGCAAATTCCGGTGGAAGGCGTGAAAATCGCTCGCCACAAAATGTTCGTGGATTGCTCCCGTGCCCAGCGCGAGCTTGGTTTCCGCCCCGGCTCGGTCGCCGCAAGTCTCGAGCGCGCTGTACGCTGGTATGAAGCGAATGGCTACGTCACGGCTCGCCGCGCCAAATGTATTGCCCGTGCGGCAGCGTCCTTGTAGGGCGGAGCGCGTTTCGAAGTGTGCGCTGTAAAGATGTAGCGCCGAGCTACAGCCCGGCATCTGAAATTACAGTGAGAGTCCTCGTCACCTTCGCCGTCGACGCAGAATTCGCCCCTTGGCGCCGCCTGCGAAATCTGCGCGAAATCAAAATCGGCGAAATCCTTGTTTATGAAGCGCAAATCGGTCGAGCCCAAGTCGATTTTGTCGTTACTGGGATGGGAGCAGAAAATGCGAGGCGAGTGGCCAAGGTCGTGATGGAGCGTCCCTACGCTATTTGCATAGCTTCGGGTTTTGCTGGCGCGCTTAAGCCTGAGCACGCCATTGGCTCAATTCTCGTAGCAGAAGCAGTGCAGCAAATCGGCAAGGCAAAAACCGTGCAGAGTTCACGAAACCTTGTTTTGGAAGCGCAGCGCGATGGTGCTTTTCGAGCAAAAATGTTTCTTTCAAGCGACTCCGTGGTTCGCGCCGCTAGTGAAAAGGCCAAGTTGGCGCCCTTCGCCGAGGCCGTAGACATGGAGAGCTTCGCAATTCTTTCCTGCGCTCGCGAGCACACTCTGGCTGCTGTCGCTATTCGCGTTATTTCGGATACGACCAAGCGAGATATGCCCATATTTCTCGACGCCGTAGTGGACGAGATGGGTAGAGTAAGAATTGGCGGTTTGGTTCGCAAAGTCGTCAGCCATCCCATTCAGTTGCCCGCCTTAATTCGACTCGGCCGGGATAGTAGGACGGCCGCGCAGGCGCTGACTCATTTTCTGGAAGCATATATAAAGAAACTGTCGTTCCTTACTCACAGCTGGTTCCCGGAGGGAGAAGGATTGGAAGAGGTGGCCGCCCGATGAGCCGCACAGGCATCGTCGTTGAAGCGCTCAAAACGCTCGGCCCCATACCCAGAACCATGCGAGCCGGAGTTTACCGGGAGAAGGGAATTGTACGCGTCGAGGAAGTACCGGTGCCGGAGGTACGCGACGGGGAGGTTTTGATCAAGGTTGCGGCTTGCGGCATTTGCGGCACGGACATTAAGAAGATTTTTCAGCGCTACGTCGAGCCGCCGCAAATTCTTGGCCACGAACTCGCCGGCACAGTCGTCGCCGTGGGCGCGGGCGTCTCGAAATGGAAGCCCGGCGATCGCGTGATGAGCTTCCATCACACGCCCTGCGGAAAGTGCTTTTATTGCGAGAAGCGGCTCTTCTCACAGTGCAAGCAGTACAAAACCACCGGCCTCACCGGCGGATTCACCCCGAACGGCGGCGGGTTCGGGCAATACGTGAAAGCCATGCCGTGGGTAGCGGAGCGCGGCATCGTGGCGCTTCCGGACAATGTCAGCTTCGAAGAAGCCACCTTTATAGAGCCGATTAACACGATTGTTAAAGCGGTGCAGAAAGCGCGTGTCGCTGTCGGCGAAAGTGTGCTGGTGATTGGTTGCGGGCCCATTGGATTGCAATTGCTGATGGTCAGCAAGCTCGAGGGCGCCAAACTGTACACCAGCGATCCTATCGCGGAGCGTCGGGCGAAAAGTCTAGCGCTGGGCGCGATTGAGGCGTTCGACCCAACCAATGGTAAGCTGGTAGAGGCAATACGGGCCAAAACCGAGGGAAGGGGCGCAGATGCTGTCCTCGTCGCGGTGGCGCATCCGGCTGCAAACGACCCAGTAACCAAAATCGAGTTTCCCGCGGCCGCGGTGGGGATCGATGAGAAAGAGATCCTGGGCAGCTATAGCGCCGCGATTGACATCCAACAAGCAGCGGCCGGATTGGTGCTACAGAAGAAACTGCCGGTGATGGACATTGTCACGCACCGGTTCCCATTGGATAGAATTCAGGAGGCGCTGGAGCTGGCAGCACGGCCCACGGCTGAGTCTTTAAAAATTCTGATAACGCATCCATGAGAACAACGTCCCCGAAACGAATGGATACTTTCGCCGAAGAAGCCGCCGCGGTAGTGCGTGCGCCGGTTGTGCCGTCGAAGATGATGGCCGCGGTTCTGTATGGCAGCGAAGATCTTCGTCTGGAGAAGATCGACGTTCCGTCGCTGGCCGCTGACGAAGTGCTGCTGCGTGTGCGTCTGGCCCTGACCGATGGCACGGACCTCAAAGTCTGGCGACGCGGCTATCACGCCAAGATGATCCAGCCGCCCGCGGTATTCGGCCACGAGGTGGTCGGCGAAGTCGCTGCGGTCGGAAAGCGCGTGGACCCGCGCTGGCGCCTTGGCTTGCGCGTGATTGCCGCTAATTCCGCGCCGTGCTTGCGTTGCTATCACTGCCGGCGCGCCCAGGAAAATCTTTGCGAAGATTTGCTGTTCAATAACGGCGCTTACGCGGAGTACATGCGCATCCCTGGGCGCATCGTGATGGAAAACATGCTGGAGGTGCCGCACTCGGTTGATGACGGCAGCGCGGCGCTAGTCGAGCCGCTGGCTTGCGTGCTGCGCGGCATCCACGAAATGGAAGTGCGCGCGGGCGACACTGCGGTGGTGATTGGCTGCGGCCCTATTGGACTGAAATTTGTGCGCATGCTGTCGCGCCGAGGCGTTCGCGTGATCGCGCTGGCCCGGCGGCTGGCGCCGCTCGAAATCGCCAAGCGCATGGGTGCGATTGCCACCATCAATGTGACGCAAGTTCCGGATGTGGTCGCGGCGGTGAAGAGTTTGACCGATGACCATCGGGGCGCCGACTCCGTTGTCGAAGCGGCCGGCAATCCAGCCACCTGGAAGCAGGCGCTGGCCATGGTGCGCCGCGGCGGCGTGGTCAATTTTTTCAGTGGATTGCCTTCGGGCACGCGCGTGGAGATTGAACCCGCGGCGATTCATTACTCGGAGATCAAGCTCATCTCGCCATTCCACCACACGCCGCGGTTCATTCGCGAGGCCATGGAAGCCATTCGCCGCGGCGACATTCTGGCCCACGACTTCGTCACCGAAGAGATTCGCCTCGCTGATCTCCCCAATGCCTTCGAGCGCATGAAATCGCGCAGCGGCGAAATCAAGCTCGCCGTCCGCCCGTAATACGTTTTCGGTGAACTGTCGCTTCAGATTTGGCGCGAACGCTAACTGTTGCCATCCAGAGGTCCGGCGCTTTTCAACCGGATCGCAGGACATCAAGAGTTAGCATTTTGCGAGCCAATTGTCCGAAGTTCTGTCGCGTGGTGAAAAGCACCCATGCTCCGTCCTAACGAACTTGAAATCGCCGCTAACGTCCCGCCGTCGGGCTGCACTCCCGAAGCCGCTCAGCAGTACACCCGTTGGCTGGCCACGCATCACTATGAAAACTTCAACGTCGTCTCTTGGCTGCTCCCGAAGGAGCTCCACCAACATTTTTATAATCTCTATGCGTATTGCCGTTGGGCCGATGATCTCGGTGACGAGATTCCCGAAGCGGTGCGCGCTCTCGAACTGCTCGACTGGTGGCAGCAAGAACTAAACGCCTGCTATCAGGGGAATCCCTCGCATCCGGTCTTTCTCGCGCTTCGTCAAACGATTGTCGCCCAAGATATTCCGAAGCAGCCTTTCGGCGATCTGCTGAAAGCTTTTCGGCAAGATCAAACTTCAAAGCGTTACGAGACGTGGGACGCGGTCCTCGATTACTGCGCCTATTCCGCTAACCCTGTCGGCCGTCTGGTCCTCTATCTTTGCGGCTATCGTGACGAAGAACGGCAGCGCCTCTCGGACGCCACCTGCACCGCGCTACAGCTCGCGAATTTCTGGCAAGACGTCGCGCGCGATCTGGAGAAGGGGCGCATTTACATTCCGCTCGACCTGGCCTTCGCGCACGGCCTCAAGGAGTCCGACATCGTCGAGCGCCGCTTCGACCAGCGCTACGTCAACCTGATGAAAGATTTGATCGCCCGTACTCGCACGCTTTTTGCGGAAGGCCTGCCCCTCGCGAAAATGGTCGACGCCCGGCTCAGCGTTGATCTCGAAATGTTCACCCGGGGAGGGCTCGCGGTTCTCGACGCCATCGAGGCTTCCGGCTATGACACGCTGCATCACCGCCCCGCGATCGGCAAAGGCAGACAAGCGCGGCTGCTCGGCCGGGCGCTCGTAACGCATCTCGTTTCGAAAACTTTCAGGGACGGCAGCGGCTCGTCGCAGCCGGCTGCCGGTTCCGTTGTGCAATCTTACGAGCGCTGCCATCGCATTGCGCGTGAAGCGCACAGCAATTTCTAGTCGACGACGTTGTCGACGAAGGCGGTGACCTCGCCGCCAAGCAGCGCAGCCTGGCGAAGTGGCGCGCGGACTTGGACGAAGCCGTCACGGGGGGCGGCCACGCAAAAGCAGCCGCGCCGCGAGGGGCCGTCGAGGTCTTCCCCGCGCTGGTCGACACCATGCGCCGCTACAGCATGCCCGCGCGATATGTCCACGACCTCATCTCCGGCGCGGAGATGGATCTAACCGTTCGCTCCTATCCGACCTTCGATCGCCTCCGCGAGTATTGCTATCGCGTGGCGGGCACCGTCGGCCTCACCTGCACGCACGTCTTCGGCTTTCGCGATCCTCGCGCGCTCGACCTCGCCGAAAAACTCGGTTTGGCCTTCCAACTGACCAATATTATTCGCGACGCGCGCGCCGACTACTCGCTCGGCCGCGTCTACCTGCCCGAAGAAGATCTCGCGCGCTTCCATGTTTCCGCGGAAGATTTCTCCCGCACCGAAAGCACTCTGGGCGTCCGCGAGCTTCTACGCTTTGAAGCCGACCGCGCCTGGCAAAGCTACGAAGAGGGCGCGGCGCTTTTGGGACTCATCGATGAGGAAAGCCGCCCAGCTTTGTGGCTGCTCGTGCATACTTATAGCGCCCTGCTCGCCCGCATTGAAGACTTGGACTTCGCCGTTTTCGGTGAACGCGTGCGCCTGTCGCGCGCCGAAAAGCTGGTATTCATCGCAAAGGCGCGTTTCACGCGCGTAACGGAAGAGAACATTCTTGAAAAACGTAATGGTGATCGGCGGCGGTCTGGCGGGGATGGCCGCCGGCGTCGCGCTGGCTGAATCGGGCTGGCGCGTGCGGCTGTTCGAGCGGCGTCCCTTTCTCGGCGGCCGCGCGACCTCGTATGTTTTGCCGGACGGCGAGCACGTTGACAACTGCCAGCATGTGACGCTCGGCTGCTGCACCAATCTAGAAGACTTTTACCGTCGCGTGGGCGCCGGCGACAAGATCAAATTCTTCGACCGGCTCTTTTTCCTGGATCCGCAGGGCCGGCGCGGCGAAATGCAGGCCGGCCTGCTCCCCGCGCCATTTCACATGGCCGGTTCCTTTGCGAAATTCGCACCGCTCACCCTAAGAGACAAGCTGTCGATCGCGTGGGCCATGCTGAATATTCTGCAGACCAACGGGCGCACCTGGGACGTCGATCAATACGGCGGAATCTCCATGCTGGAGTGGTTGCGCCGCCGCGGCCAGACCAAAGGCGCGATCGAGCGCTTCTGGCGCGTCGTGCTGGTCAGCGCTCTGGACGAAGAGCTCGATAAAACCGATGCTCGTTACGGGATCGATGTGTTCTGGAAGGCATTTCTGTCGAATCGCACCGGCTACCGCCTGGGTGTCCCTGCCGTGCCGCTCGCGCAACTCTATGAGGGCTGCAAATCCGCAATTGAGCAAAAGGGCGGGGAAGTGAACCTGCGCGCCACCGCGCGATCGCTTCAGATCGAAAATGGCACGATCACCTCCGCACAGTTCGACGCTGGGCGGGAAGAGCGCGCGGACGCTTTCATTCTCGCTGTCCCGCACACTGCGGTGGAGGATTTAATTTCGGACGAAATCAAACGCAAAGATTCCGCTTTCCGCAATCTCGCCATGCTCAAAACCGCGCCCATCACCGGGGTCCATTTCTGGTTCGATCGCGAGGTCATGAGCGAGCCGTTTGTTACTCTGCTGGACACCACCACGCAATGGATTTTCAACAAGACCGCCCTGTATGCGCCTTCCAACGGCGGCGCCAGGACCTCGACAAACGGGCAGTACCTCCAGTTGGTGGTCAGCGCATCTTATAATTTGCTGCCAAAGTCCCGGCAAGAGATCATTGACCTCTGCCTCAAAGAAGTGCGCCAGGCGCTGCCCGCCGCGCGCGAAGCAAACCTAATCAAGGCCACGGTCATCAAAGAGACAGCCGCCACGTTTTCCCCCGAACCTGGAGTTGACCGCTGGCGACCCAAGCAGGAAACGACCATCAACGGATTATTTCTCGCCGGGGATTGGACCGATACCGGATGGCCAGCCAC
>WNFN01215123.1_pt1 | contig 10050 bp, 5 predicted proteins | sample 5400161 | NCBI WGS metagenome assembly WNFN01 (sample SAMN13153353, study PRJNA577476) | soil metagenome | isolation source: 80 cm saprolite on Douglas fir-dominated hillslope | place: USA:California | collected 2013-09-17 | reverse complement strand
CATTGTTCGCGATTAGCCCGGACTCGCACAGCGCTGGCTAAGCTGCCCGATTTCCGGTAATGTGCTCGGGGGAACAGATTGGAGCTGACGTCCCGACATAACGCAGCAAGTCGGGGGCGATATTTATGAAGCTACACACGCTAAACTAACATGGAGAGACTAAACGAAATCACTGCGGCGGATGTCGAGCGGCTTAGTGCTAGCGACTTGACGGTATTGCTAAAGAAACTTTTGGTTTGTGAGGCCAATGCCTACAATCTACCGCCCTCAGGAGTCCACGTGGCTTTCAAAATTACGGTCCCCGACGGTGGTGAAGATGGGAGAATTGAATGGAAGGATGGTCCTGAGCGAACGGCTTGGGTGCCGAATCGTTTTACGATTTTCCAATGCAAGGCGACAGAAATCACAGCGTCGGCCTGCAAAAAAGAAGTCCTGAATGACGAAGGCACCAATTTGAAGCCGAAAGTTGAGGCCGTATTTGAAGCGGGCGGAGCGTATATCCTCTTTTATGGTCGGCCTTGCGAGCTAACTGGTTGTGAGGCCAGAAGAGAGAAGATTCGCGACGCGCTCCGCGATCTGGGAAAATCGTACGCAGAGACAGCTCAAATAGAGGTTTACTCGGCGGAAAAGATTGCCGAGTGGTCGAACCAATATGTTTCTTGTGTGACCTTTGTCGCTGAGCGATCCGGAATATTGCCTCCTCTTGGCATCAAGACATGGGATCAATGGAGTAAGCTGCCCGAACATGAAGGACCGTATGTAGCAAATGAGTTGCTTAGAGGATGTATAGCGCAACTGTCCGAGGTTGTTGCTGAGCCCGGTGCGGTCGCGAGAGTCGAAGGCATGTCCGGATTGGGCAAAACCCGGCTTGTTCTCGAAGCATTTCGACCAGATGAAGCCAGTGAATCAGTGAGGCGATGGTCTGATCGCTTGGTTTACCTAGATGCGTCGATTCATGAAAGAGAGGTGCACGTCTTCTGCGTTGACCTATGCAATCGACAACTGGAAGGAATTGTCATTGTCGATAACTGTCCGCTCGCGCTTCACAAAACACTTTCTTCTGAGGTCCAGCGGAGTGATAGCAAACTTAGATTAATTACCTTAGACTACGCGCAAGAAAATCATGATCCCGAGATCCTGACGATCAGACTGAAACGGGAGAATTTGGAGGATGTCGTCCGACAGCTGCTGGTCAATGCTTTACCCGAACTGGAAGAGCGTGATCGACAGCGCATCGAAGAACTCGTGCAAGGGGTCCCGCAGATGGCGGTTCTGATCGCTCGGGCCAAGACCCGAGGAGATCCGAATATCGGTGCACTTAACGATGACGAGATACTGAAAAAACTCGTTTGGGGTAGAGAACCAGTCGAAGAGAAAGGAGAACTGGTAATTGAGGCTTGCTCGATTTTTATGCACGTTGGAATTGCAGGACGGGTTGAAAACCAGTTGAATTTTGTGGCTACAAAAATCTGTGAGAGTACTCCTAACGACTTTTATCGTTGGATTCAGACGTTCATCTCCCGCGGAATTTGTCAGCAAGCCGGTGATTTTATTTATGTAGCGCCGAAACCGCTCGCGATACAGCTAGCTGCTAGATGGTGGACCAAACGTCTCCCGAGCAGTGTTCCGCAACTTCTCAATGATTTAGTCCCAGTGGGTCTAGACGCGGCATTGTGCGACCAGATGTCATACCTCGACTTTTTGCCAAAAGCGCAAGGGCTGACCGCAGATCTTTGTGGACATGAAGGCCCTTTTGGCCGAGCGGAAGTGCTGACTAGCGAACAGGGTTCACGACTCTTCCGCTCGCTCGTCGAAGTGAGCCCTTCGGCAACAGCCGAGGCGGTCGCCAGAGTGTTCTCTGCCTTTGACAGGACGCAATTGCTCCAAATTAAGGGTCGCGTGAGGCGAAATCTAGTATGGGCAATTGAGAAGCTTTGTTTTTGGCAAGAGACCTTCGAGCTTGCTGCCGCAATTCTTCTTAGGTTCGCAGCAGCAGAGGTTGAGTCATGGGCGAACAACGCGACGGGACAATTCGGGCAACTGTATCACATAATTCTGCCGGGCACTCAGGCATCGCTCCGGTCACGCCTCATTGTTGCCGAGGATGCCCTCAAGTATGGAGATCCGTACATGCAGCGTGTCGCAGTGGAAGCGCTCGGTTGCGCACTCGAATCTGGATTCTTCTCACGCACGAGCGGCGTGGAAACACAGGGATCGAGAGCACCCTTGAAGGACTATCAGCCTGAGCCCGTTGAAATCGCAGAGTATTGGAAGCGGGCAGGCGAGCTATTAGTAAATCAAGTGGAAAAGGGTGGCAAAATCGGAGAACTAGCGTTGCAACAGCTCGCCAAACACATTCGCGGGTTGTTAGCGAACAACCAGCTACCGCTTGTGGAAAATGTAGTTACACGCGTAGTCGCTATGGGGACGTCCTGGCCAGATGGAGCTTCGGCAATTCGTGAGTCTTTGAAATACGATGGCAAAAAGTTGCCCGAAAAAATTCGTGAGAGGCTTCAAAAGCTTTTAACTCTGCTTGAGCCAAAAGACATTCCTGGAAAACTGCGTTCGATCGTCAGCACCCCGGACTGGGATATGGAAGAGATTTCACCTGGGCACTACGAAGACGTTGCCGAACGAGAAGCGAAACGATTCGCGGACGAAATCTCTGCTTCAGGCGACGCGTGGTTAGCGCATCTCGAGATCGTTTTTACAGGCGAACAGCGGCAGGGATTTGCTTTTGGACACCGACTTTCTGAGATAGGAACCGATCCACGAAGGTTTATCTCAGCTTGTTTGGAGACCTTGCGAGGGATCGCTCCAGAGAAAAGGAGAATATCGGTTCTGGCTGGATTTCTCGCCGGTCAACCAGACAGAGCCATCATAATGCAGACGCTCGACGCCGTTTCCAAGGATGAACGAATAGCAGAGCTATTGGTCGATTTGACCAGGGTTTGTCGTCCGACAAGGAATGATTTGAGGCTGGTCCTAAATCAGTTCGCAAACGGCAAAACTTCCGTAGCAAAATTAATGTTGTTCGGATTTGGTAGCGTACTTAATCACCTTGAACCGCCTGACATAATCTCTTTCGCAAAAGCAATTGCTGTCTCTGGGCCAGCTGGAGCCGCTACCGCGCTATTCATTGTTTATATGTATTGCTCTCAGAACAATGAACGAGTGCAGGTTTGTAAAGACGTAATGTTGGATTTCGCGAGCACGGAAGGTTTGCTCGCGGAGGTTGCTCGCGTGGATGCAATTGGTCACCCTTGGCAACAAGTCGTGACGTTCCTGCTGCGAGAAGACCCGCCGAACCCGCCGCTGGCTCGCCGCATTTCCACGGAAATCGTTCGGTATTGTCAGAGCGGAGAGATTGACGAGAACATGCGACACTTTGCGCAGCCAGTGCTCGAGTTGCTACTGGATAGGTACCTTGAGGATAGCTGGCAAATAGTGGGCACTGCGCTGCTGTCCGGAGACTTTCTTGTGGTCCATCGCTTGAAGCGCATGCTCGGCGGCCCTTTCAACAAAGAGAGCCGCGGTTCGCTCATTTCCGGTCTCCAGTTAGATTTTCTCCGTAAATGGGGCTATGAACATGGTCCGGCTGCCGCGTCCCTTTTCGCGACCATTTGTCCAGCGATATTCGTTGGAGACGATAAATCGGCAACTTGGCATCCAATTGCGAAGATGCTGTTGGATGAATTCGGTGATCAGGAGCGGGTCTTGAAAAACCTCTCCTCCAACCTGGCGACATTTTCGGCGTCGGGTTCTTTAATTCCGCACTACGAACAGCGAATACAATTGATGAAGCAGATTTCCGAACATCCCAATCTGAAGGTACGAGAGTGGTCAAGACAGGAAATTCGATGGTTGCTGGATCAGATTAAGCGCGAGCGAAAGGCCGAGGAAGAACAAGCAATAGGAATTTTTAGAAGAGAGTGAAAAACTCTTGCTAGGTGCTTGGGGTTGTCAGGTCGGCTTACTTAGCAATGCAGGACCAGGAAGCGCTTCCGGGAAGCCTTACTGTACACCGCCGTGAGATTCAGAAAAACAGGACACTCGAAGCAGTCAGAACCACGGTTAAGGCCGAAGAAGATGACCGGCTTTCGGAGCGATGCGATCAGAAGAGGGCCGCTAGCGAGGGCCTCCAGCGGATTTCCCAAGAACGCGAATAGCGCTAACTTTATTTCACGACCTGGCCAGGGGGAGCGAGTGCGCCGGGCTTTTTGCTCCCCGGTCAGGCAAGGCGGGGACGGATCAACGGGCCAAAATGATTTCCTTACGCGGACCGAGAAAAATCCGAAAGAGCGAGGTCCGGTTGCCCCTAAACCGCCGCCCAAGGCGCGTGATTTGGGAGCTCATCGCCGCAATTCCAATCGGAAACGGAAAGCTGAAATCCAAGGTGTGCAAGTTACTTATTATGAAATACTTATCTTCCACTTGCACCGTCTCGGACTCGAACCGAGAACCCAGTGATTAAGAGTTTCTTTAGATAGTGTAGCACCGTTTTGCGTGGGCTTGCAGATTGTTGCATTCCCTCGGTGGAGAGCAACTTATATCTTGCATGGGTTTGCGCGATTTTGTGCCTAAATCGAGCTGGAGCGTATCACCTGACAGTAGCACCTGGCCCGCTAAATCCGTGTGTTTTTGGTTTCAGGATATTGCCCGCCCGTTCACAGCGATGCAGGGCTTTCTATCATTTTTCGTTTTGTCTTGAACTTGTGGCGATCTCAGGCACTTTCGAACTCCCACCAATCTTGGTATTCCTTTTTCGCTGAATCACAGCCAAATGGACAGCCAGAGGCTTGGGTTGCCTGGAAAACCGGGCCAGTAAAACAGAGAGCGGAGTACGCTCTGTTCCATGTGCGGCCGCTACCGACGAACCACCAGAGAGGAAGAGCTTGCGCGGCTCTACCACATCCCGATTCCGCCGCAAAGGGATCTCCCGATCAGCTGGAATATCGCCCCCAGCCAAGATGTGCTAGCAATCCGGTTCAACCCGAAGACCGGCCAGCGATCACTCGATGCTCTGCGCTGGGGTCTAGTTCCGTATTGGGCCAAGGATGATAAGATCGCCTATAAGACTATCAACGCGAGAATAGAGAGCGTCGACACAGCGCCCAGTTACCGGGAAGCGTTCAAGAGCCGGCGTTGCCTGATTCCGGCTGACGGTTTCTACGAGTGGAAAAAGATACCGGCCGGAAAGATTCCATACGCTATCGGGATGAAGGACGATGCGCCCTTTGTCTTCGCTGGACTCTGGGAAGGCTGGAAAGATCCCGCGACAGACGAGTGGCTGCGCACTTGCACGATCATCACCGGCGAACCCAACGAACTCGTTGCCCAGGTGCATACCCGGATGCCCGTGATTCTGGCCGAGGAACATCATGCCAAATGGCTGGGTGAAGTGGAAGTTGGCGACCTCAAAAAGTTGCTCGAACCGTTCCCGGCCGATCGTATGAAAATGTGGCCGATCAGTCCGCGGGTGAACAGTCCCGACAATGATGACGAGGAAATCTTGAAGCCTATTGAGCCGCTTAAATTTGGCCCGCGTACCCCTGATGAAGAACTACCACTGGAATGAATCATCTGCAATGCCCAGCGAGATCCAGGATCCGTCATTAGCCGCGAACCATGAAACAAAGCGCAGCCAACTTCATTGAACCGATGATGGCACGCCTGGTCGAGAAATTGCCGACTGGCAAATGGATCTACGAACTCAAGTTCGATGGTTACCGGGCGCTCGCTTTTAAAACTGGCCAGGAGGTCCGCCTGGTCTCACGGAATCGAGTAGGCTTCAAATATCCGCAGTTGGCCAACGCCCTGAAATCGTTGTCTGCCCAGAACGTCATCATCGATGGCGAGATCGCTGCGCTCGACCAGGACGGCAGATCTTCCTTTCAGCTTCTGCTACAACGAGAACTGGGATGGGTGCAGGGATTTGTGGAAGGAACAGTATCGGTACAAGAAGCATCCGGAGTCAGCACCACCGCCACAATATGCGCAGAGGCTTCCAACTTCGCCCAACCGCGCGGTCCGGTTTCAACGACCGTGAAGGCTTCGTCGGACAAGTCGTCGACCAGGGACGCAAAGGCGCCAAGAACAGATTCTTAAATCAAAGTTAGCAAAGGTCGGGCTCTTCTTCTTGCTTTGCGTTCCTTGCGTTCTTTGCGGCTATTTTCGATTAATTAACGTTTTTGCGGCGAACCTCCGCCGGTTCAGAGTGGGAGTGCCACGCGGCGGCCGAAAGGATGATAGTGGACGAGACCCTTTACGACTGCGCTCCATCAGATCAAAAGCTGAGCCAAACTGTCACCGGTCAGTCAAGCATGATATGCAGTCCTTAGGCACAGAAAAAAGTTTGAATGAGTGTCCCCCGGACACCGTCTGGAATGTTAGTAATCGATGCCTAAAACATCGTAAAATCCTAGAACTTGTGCGCTGCGATAGTTGTGTAAAAGAGTGTCCGCTCTTTGCGGGACGATGCACCAAGTTCTCTGCGCTTCTCGGCTCTTGGGATGGTGGGATTACGCGCGCTGGTTTACCTTTATGAAAATCCGACCTGGTTGGATTCACGTCAGCAAAACTCCGCGACACTCCTCACGAGCGCTCCTCATTCTGAGATCGCTTGGATTGATGTGCGCGATTGCTTACTTCGCTTCTGGGGCGATAGCCCAGACCCGTTACCAAATCACTCGGATTCAGGTCGCTTCTGGCGCCAATAGCGTGGCGCTCGGATTAAATGATAAGGGCGAAGTTGTCGGCTACAGTTTCCAGGGGGACAACTATCAGGCGTTCCTCTTTTCCTATGCAGATAAATCGATGACTGAAATAGGATCGCTAGGGGGAAAGCTTAACGCCGCGTGTGCGATCAATTCTGCTGGCCAAGTCACCGGCTATAGTCAGGACGAAAACGGAAATCTGTTGGCCTTCGTATTCTCACGAAACGCGCCGATTGCGTCTTTGGGAACGCTGGATGGTGGCTCTACAAGCGAAGCATTCGGCATCAACAACCGGGGAGAGGTGGTCGGCGACGCCCAAAGCGGCAATCAAAACCACCGACCGGTGCTGTTCTCTAACAATTCGGTTCAAGATCTCGGCTTAGGTGGATCGAACGAACCCGATGCTCTCGAAACCGCTTATGCAATCAACGATGCCGGCCAAATCGTCGGCCGGCATAGCGCGGGCAACAACGCGTTCCACGCCTTTCTTTTTGCGAATGGCAATACGACTGACTTCGGCACCTTGGGAGGAGCAAACGGCGAGGCGCTTGCTATCAATAAAAAGGGTCAAGTGGTGGGCGATAGCGATACTGCGGACGGAGCTGCCCATGCTTTCGTAATGGACCGTTCACAACTCAAAGACTTGGGAACATTACCGGGTTATGAGAACGCAAGTTACGCCCGTGGAATCAACGATTCCGGCGACATTGTTGGGGAAAGTGACAGCGCCGATCAAAAGCGCGCATTCCTTTACACGAAGGGGCGGTTAGTCGAACTGGATAAGCTTGCCGAAAACCTGTCAGGGGCTGGATTCAATTCCTTGGATGTGGCTTATGGCATCAACAACCGAGGGTGGATTGTTGGATACGGAACGACGTCGGATAATTTGATCGGAGCATTCGTCGCCGTTCCAGCAAGTCGCGGTAATCGACCGCTGGCGGGCGGCGCACGGCGGGGTCGACGACACGCGGTTGTTCAACCTCAAGGCCAAGAGCAGCCGGTTTCGGAATCGAGTCAGGAGGACTATGACGTATTTTATACGCGGTTGTCCTCCGACGAAGGTTCCTGGGTTGAAGCCGGTGATTATGGGTACTGCTTCCGCCCCCGGGTATCAGAGGATTGGAGGCCTTACCAGGACGGCCACTGGGTTTGGACCGATCGGGGTTGGTATTGGGAATCGGATGAGCCTTATGCCTGGGCAACCTATCACTACGGCCGTTGGGCCGATATTGGTGGGACGGGATGGTGCTGGGTGCCCGGACATCAATGGGCTCCGGCTTGGGTCTCCTGGCGGGAGAGTGACGAACACGTTGGCTGGGCTCCTCTTCCGCCCGAAGCAAATATCTCTGTTAATGCCGGAATTTCTTCTTGGTCCGACTCGTACTATGACATTGGACCGGCCGCTTACACTTTCATCAGCTATTCTCATTGGTCTGAACCGAGTTACGCGCGGTACATCGAGCCACCCGAGAGAAATGTTCAGATCATCAACGAGACCAAGAATGTCACAAACATTGTTACCAACAACAACGTGATCAACAACTTCGGTCCACCGGTTCAGACTGTCGTGGCGAAGACCAATCAGAACATCCAGCCGGTTAGGCTTGTACTGAACCCGGCCACTGATCCGAACGCCAAGTACGGCCAAGCCCTCGCGGGCAACCAGCTCAAGGTAGTAGCGCCTCCTCCTGTGCTGAAACCCGCGGCGGCGCAAACACCACCGGTTCAAAACCGCATTGCCAATCCGGTTGTTGAAAAGGGATGGCAAGGCGTGAACCCGGCAGATGCGGCTAAGCTGAAGAAAACCATTGCTCAACAAAACCCGCCACCGAAGGACCTGCCAAAACCGACTCCACTGCCGACACCGCAAATTCTTAAGAAAGGACAGGTTGCTGGATCACCCAGCCCGACCGGTTCTCCGGCTCCGGTGATCGGTCAGAAACAAATGCCGCCTAACCTAGTGAAACCGACAGCGAGCCCCGGCAAAAAAGTGCCGACTGTCAAAGCTACTCCGGGTGGTTCGCCGAATGCACCGCCTACTGGGAAGAAAGCCGTTCCTCCGAATCTTATTAGTGTGAAACCGACCGGTAGTCCGGGCGCTTCGCCGGCGGTCAAACCCGGTGGTACGCCGGGCGCTTTGCCGACAGCGCCGGGCGGTAAACCGATTCCGCCAACGGCACCTGGGCCGAAGCAGCCACCCACAGCTCAAAAACCGTCCGCGCCTGGAACTGTCCCGCCAGGGTTGCCGGGCGGCAAAACTACGCCGCCTAGCACACCTGGACCCAAACAGCCCCCGGCCGGCGAAAAGCCGTCGCTAACCGGACCTGTCCCGGGAGGATCACCCAACGGCCCGAAGCCAACTCCACCAAATCTTGTCCTTCCGAAGGGCTCGGCTACGCCGAAGCCAGCGCCAGCGTCGATCCCTAATGCGACTCCGCAAGTGAAAGCACCGCCGCAGCAACCAGTGACCCAGCACCCGCCGCCTGCGTCGACCCCACAAGCGAAGGCACCGCCGCCAGCAGCATCGACGCCAATGCCGCCGCCAGTATCTGCTCCTACGCCGCAGCCACAGGTTCAGGCGCCTGCTCCTCAGCCGCAGCCACAAGTTCAAGCGCCTGCTCCCAAGCCGCAGCCACAAGTTCAAGCGCCTGCTCCCAAGCCGCAGCCACAAGCTAAAGCGCCTGCTCCCAAGCCGCAGCCACAAGCTAAAGCGCCTGCTCCCAAGCCACAGCCGCAGCCGCAAGCTAAGCCGCCTGCTCCCAAGCCACAGGCGCAACCAAAACAGCCGCCAAAAGGGAGTCCAACCCCGAAAAAATAGCAGCCGGCGAGACTCGAAAGACTTTCGGGGCTATCCCGCAAATCTCACAAATAAGCGTGCAAAGCGGCGTGTTAGTTTTGTAAGGTTCTGGTGTCCAAACAGTTAACCGTAACCAACTAAACGCCGCTTCTGTGACAGAGTGTAACGAGCAAGGAGGTGCCAAACTAAGGGGTCGCGTCTAAAACGGCGTGTTGCCCAAATAAGGGCGAAAAGTGTAGCTTTAACAATTACATATCTGGTAGTCTATGGTTCCCATGGTGGGAGAACGAGACGCGCAGGCGCCACTCTCCTCACCTTCGACCAAGACAACAAAACGCTAGCCAGAGGCACCGGATTCTTCATTACCCAGGACGGGATATTGCTCACTAACTATCATGTCATCTCCGGTGCTGGCAGGATTATTGCCAAAACGAGAAGCGGCACGGTCTACGCACTCAAGAGAATTTGTGGTTACTCCGAAGCCTATGATGTTGCCGAACTCCAGTTCGTAACACCGAAAGTGGCCTTCCTAACTAT
>WNFN01247549.1_pt1 | contig 10051 bp, 12 predicted proteins | sample 5400161 | NCBI WGS metagenome assembly WNFN01 (sample SAMN13153353, study PRJNA577476) | soil metagenome | isolation source: 80 cm saprolite on Douglas fir-dominated hillslope | place: USA:California | collected 2013-09-17 | reverse complement strand
GTCGCGGCGGCCTATCTCGCGCGCAGCGGGCTGCGCACGGTGGTCTGCGAGCGCCGCGGCGTGCTCGGCGGGGCGGCGGTGAGCGAGCATCCGTTCGGGCCCCGCTACACGGTGACCTCGCTGTCGTACGTGGTCTCGCTGCTGCCGCCGGGGCTGGTGCGCGACCTGCGGCTGGCCAGCCACGGCTATCGCGTGTACCCGCAGGGTCCCTACTTCGCGCCCCGGGCGGACGGGCGGTATCTCAGCCTGCCCGCCGACCCGGCGGCGCGCCGGGCCCAGATCGCGAAGTTCTCCGAGCGGGACGCCGCGGCGTACGACCGGTATCAGGAGCACCTGGCCGGCCTAGGCGCCGTCCTCGGGCCGCTGCTCGAGGAGATCCCGCCGCGGCTGGGGTCGCGGCGGCCCGCCGACCTGTGGCGGCAGGGGCTGCTACTCCGGCACCTGCGCAAGCTCGACGAGCGTGGGGCCGTCGACGTCACCCGCCTGCTCACCGGCAGCATCGCCGACCTCGTCGACCGTTACTTCCGCAGCGACGCCGTGCGCGGGCTGCTGTCGGTCTCCGGCGTGATCGGGACCTGGGCCGGTCCCCGGTCGAGCGGCACGGCCTACGTGATGCTGCACCATCACATCGGCGACACCGGCGGCCAGGCGGGTGCGTGGGGCTTCCCGCGCGGCGGGATGGGCGGGGTCACCCAGGCGCTGGCCGCGGCGGCCCGCTCGCTCGGCGCCGAGCTCCGCGCCGACGCCGAGGTGGCCAGGATCCGCACCCGCGCGGGCCGGGTGGCCGGGGTGACGCTCGCCAGCGGCGAGGACATCGACGCGGCGACCGTCGTCACCACGGCTCACCCCCAGATCTCGTTCCTGCAGCTGCTCGACCCGGCTGACCTGCCGGCCGGCTTCGTCGAGGACATCCGCGGCTGGCAGACCCGCAGCGGCACCGTGAAGATCAACCTGGCGCTCGGCAGGCTCCCCGTGTTCGCCAGCCATCCCGAGGTCGACCCGCAGGTGCACGGCGGGACCATCGTGCTGGCGGAGAGCCTCGACGACATCGAGACCGCGTTCCAGGAGGCCGTCTCGGGCCGCCCGTCATCGGTTCCGTTCGCCGACATCTGCATCCCGAGCGTCTTCGACGACTCGCTCGCCCCCCCGGGGCATCACGTGATGTCGCTGTTCACCCAGTGGGTACCGCATCAGTACGCCGACGCACCCGACGACGACGCGCTGTCCGGCTATGGCGACCGGGTGGTCGCCCGCGTGGAGGCGGTGGCGCCTGGCTTCACCGACTCGATCCTGCACCGGCAGGTGATCGGGCCGCACCTGATGCAGCAGGAGTACGGGCTGGTCGGCGGGAACATCTTCCACGGCGAGCTGAGCCTGGGCCAGATGTTCCACGCCCGGCCCGCGGCCGGCTACGCCGACCTGCGCACCCCGGTCCGCGGCTTGTACCAGGCCGGGTCGGCCACCCACGGCGGAGGCGGCGTCACCGGCATACCCGGCCGCAACGTCGTGCGCCAGATCCTCGCCGACCGGCGGGCCTCCCTCTGGCGCAGCCGGATGCGCCCCGGAAGCCGCACGGATGTGGGGAGCTGACTCCGGCCCGTTACGCGTAACGTAGTTCCTGGTGGGCGATACCCGAATCTGCGAGCAGTGCGGCACGTTGTTCGCGCCGCGCCGCGAGCACGCGCGGTTCTGCTCTGCTCGCTGCCGGGTCGCGTGGAACCGCCAGAACGCGATCGACCGCGCCGCCGAGGCGAGCGCGCTCGACTGGTCCATCATCGCGATGCGCGACGCGACCGAGCGGCTGCTGCGAAGGAGGGCAGCCGACGGGCCGCAGGCCTTCGCGATGATCAGTGAGGCGGTGTGGTGGGTCACGATCGTCGATGCCACCCTGGTGCGCTATCACCCCGACCCCTACAACGCCGTCCTCGCAGGCCAGGCCGCTGCGGAGCGTCGGCTGATCGAGGGCACGCTCACCGGGCTGCGGTTCGTCCGCAACCGGATGGGCTATCACCTCGATCCGGCTGACTTCGTCCAGCCGCAGGAATCCCGTTCTGGCCGTGGCTCTCGCCCCGTCACGGCCTGGACGTGGAAGTCACTGCCCGAGCCCTCCCTCGCGTCGCTTCCGCCGCGCGGGCGGGAGTGGGAGATGACGCGGTACCGGGCATACCAGGCCCAGCTACCGGGTCAGACCATCGCAGAGACATTCGGCCGCGCCGCGGCCTTCCTCAAGCTGGCGGCCGACGCCGCACGGTGAAGTTAAGTGCCGGCGGCCAGCTCCAGGTCGGCGGGCTCCACGGCGGCGAGCGGGGCCCGGCCGCAGATCAGGTCAGCCGCCCGCTCGGCGATGGCTATGGTCGGCGCGTTGGTGTTGCCCCTGGGCACCGCCGGCATGACCGAGGCATCCACCACCCGCAGCCCCTCGACCCCCCGGACCCGCAGCTCCGGGTCGACCACGCTGGCCAGCCGGCTTGCGGCCACCTTGGAGTCCCCGCCCATCGCGCAGGTGCCCACCGGATGGTAGAGGGTGGTGAGATTGTGCCTGATGAAGTCCCTGATCTCGGCGTCGGTCCGGACCTCCTCGCCCGGCGCGAGCTCAGACGTGCAGATCTTGGACATCGGCCGCGCGGCCGCGAATTCCCTGGCCATCTGGATCCCCGTGACCAGCGGCTCGATGTCGGTCCCCACGGACAGGTAGGCCGGGTCGATCAGGGGCTTGTGCCGCGGGTCAGCGCTGCGCAGCCGGATCCGGCCGCGGCTGCCCACGGCCACCAGGGCCACCAGCAGTGCTCGGCCACGTTCGTCGTCAGCGGCCCCGAGTGCCTGAGCTGCCACCGGGCCAGGCTCCTCGGGCCAGCCTGCTCCCACAGCCCGCGTGACTTCGGCGTGTGCCACATGGCTGTCACCACGGGGTGATCGGACAGGTTCGCGCCGACCCCCGGGCTGTCCACCAGGACGGCGATGTCGTGGGCGTGCAGCTCGTCGGCCGGGCCGATCCCGGACAGCATGAGCAGCTGCGGGCTGCCGATCGCGCCGGCGGCCAGGATGACCTCGCCCTCGGCGCGCGCCGTCTCCGCCACCCCGCGCCGCAGGTAGTGCACGCCCGCCGCGCGGCCGCCGGCCATCGCCAGGCCGGTCACCAGGGCGTCGGTATGCACGGTCAGGTTGGGCCGAGCGGACGCCGGGTGCAGGTACGCGTCGGCCGCCGACCAGCGCCGGCCTCCCCGCTGCGTCACCTGGTAGAAGCCGACCCCGTCCTGCCGGGGGCCGTTGAAGTCGTCGTTGGCTTCCAGGCCTGACTGCCGGGCCGAGTCGACGAACGCGGCGGTCAGCGGCGAGGAGTGCCGCGGGTCCTGCACGCTGAGCGGCCCGGACGCTCCGTGGAAGGCGGAGGCGCCCCGGGAGTTGCCCTCCGCCCGCAGGAAGTAGGGCAGCAGGTCGGTGTAGCCCCATCCCTCGCACCCGTATTCGTCGCGCCAGGTGTCGTAGTCGTAACGGCTGCCGCGGACGTAGATCATCGCGTTGATCGACGACGAACCGCCCAGCGTCCGGCCGCGGGGCCAGTAGATGGAGCGCCCGGCCGCGCGCTCCTGCGGCACCGTCTGGAAGTTCCAGTCGTAGGTGCTCTGGAAGAGCAGGTTCAGGGCCGCAGGGATGTGTATCTCGTCGGCGTCATCGGGCGGTCCCGCCTCGAGCAGCAGCACGCGCGTCGCCGGGTTCTCGGTCAGCCTCCCGGCGAGGACGCAGCCGGCGCTGCCGGCGCCGACGATGACATAGTCATACACGGCCCACCTCCGGCCCGCAGTTCGGAATATATGCAGATACCATACGCATAACCGGAGCACCCCGCCCGTTCCGGGCTGTCTCCGGGTGCTGAAGGGGGTCGTCCCCCAGGGCGGATCAGGCCAACGGATTCCGCGGCCGGGCGGCGTATACCGCAGCCCGGCGGCGTGGGATAACGCAGCGAGCGGCAAAGATGCCATAGCCGAGGGCCGGCAGGCCGCCCAAATTCAAGCGCGCCCCCGGCCCGATCGGGCCGGGGGCGCGCTCCCCCCACAGTGGCGGCCGGCCCGGGCTCCGGCGGGCCCCCGAGATCCGCCGGGCACGCGGGCTGGCCTGCGGGCCAATGTGATAGGCCCGCCTCCAGGCCTCGTCCCCCCGTTTCGGCCTGGTCAGGGTCATCGACGCGGGTGACCGAAACCGCATCTTCTGCGATGTCGGCCGGCCCCCTCCGGCGATCACCCTTCGTACCCCTACGATGCCACATCGTGGTGTCTAAGTGAATACCCCAGGTCAGCGCGCTAAACCCTCGAAGAGAAATCCTTCCTGAGGTAATCACTCAGAGACTTCTGAACCTCATGCGGCACAGGCGTTTCGGCCCTAGATTTCGGGTTTTGAGGCACGGGTTCCCTGCCCGGATGGCGCCCGATACGGTGGACTGCATGCCACGCGACCGCCGCGAGACCCCTGTCGTGCTCTCCCGCATCTACACCCGCGTCGGGGACGACGGCACCACGGCGCTCGGCGACGGAAGCCGCACAGCCAAGACCGATCCGAGGCTCGCGGCCTACGCGGACGTCGACGATGTGCAATCCGGTGAGCGAGCACCCGCCCTACCCGCCCCTGCGGATTGACGAGGGCTACGTCACCCGGCTCGAGCAGGCGTGTGACCAGTACAACGAGGGGCTGCCGGTGCTGCGGAGCTTCGTGCTGCCGGGCGGGAGCCCGGGCGCCGCGCTGCTGCACACGGCCCGGACGATCGTCAGGCGCGCGGAACGCAGCGCCTGGGCGGCCATCCAGGCGCACGGGCAGACCATGAGCCCGCTGCCGGCCAGGTACCTCAACCGGCTCTCCGACCTGCTGTTCATCCTCGCCCGGCAGGCCAACGAGCCCGACGGTGACCTGCTCTGGCGGCCAGGCGGAGAACGCTGAGGAGCCAGAACGAGGGCGAGGATTCCCCGAACGGCGAACGACCGGTCAATTCACCTGAACTCGGACACCGGGACCGGCGGAGCGGCTTCCAGCCAGGCCAGGAACCCGGTCAGCGCGTCCTCGCCGAGCGCGAGCTCGATCCGCCCCACCCTCGCGCCGGTGTCGCACTCCACGACCACGGTGCCAGCCCCGAGGCTCGCCACCTCGACCGGGTCTGCTGGCCGGCGGGACACGACGCTCAGCGTATGCCGGGCGAAGACCTCGTACGGCCGCAGCCGGACTCCGAAGACGGGATACCAGCGCAGTTCCTCGGGCCCGTAGGCGGCCAGCCCGAGCCTCCAGCGCCGGTTCTGCGCGCGCCGAAGGCCGCAATCGACGCTTCCGCCGCCGCGCTCGATCAGGGTCCTGCGGCCCGCGATGACGGTGGCGCAGGCCAGCGCAATGACCAGGACAGCGACGAGGAGCCAGCCAGCGTCGAGCGCGAGCCGCCCCCCGGCCAACCCCGGCCCTCTCCGCGCTGACTCTCGTCAGGCCCGGTCGTCGGGCTCGCCGGCGGCTCTGAGCAGCGCTCTGAGGTATCGGACGTCCGCGGGCTCCTCGTCCCCTCCGGGGGAGCGTTGCGCGTCCTGCAGCGCCTTGTCGAGGGCGGCGCGGGCCGCCCCCACGTCAACCTCGCGGCCTAGCTGCGCCTCATGGGCCAGGATCGATACCCGGTCATCCGCGACGGCGAAGAAGCCACCGCCCACCACAGCGATAAAGTCGCCGCCTCCGTCGCCCGGGCCGTCCGCGCCCTCCCCGGGCCCAGGGCCCGCCTCGGGCCTGATCGTTACCACGCTGCCCTCGACCAGGATGCCGAGCACGGGCGTGTGGCCGGTCAGCACGCCGATGTCCCCGTCCAGGGTCTTGGCGATGACCAGGTCGGCCGGGCCCGACCACACCTCGCCCTCCGGGACGACGAGCCCCACCTGGAGGGTCACTGTGCTACCTCGCGCGACTGCGTCATGGTGCTTGCCTGGCGCGCCTGGCTCACGACTGCTCCAGGTCCTTGGCCTTCTTCTCCACGTCCTCGATCCCGCCGACCATGAAGAACGCCTGCTCCGGGTACTGGTCGTACTTGCCCTCGGCGATGGCCTTGAACGAGGCGATGGTCTCGTCCAGCGGGACGAACACCCCCGGCTGGCCGGTGAACTGCTGGGCGACGAACATCGGATGAGACAGGAACCGCTCGATCCGCCGGGCGCGCTGCACCGTGACCCGGTCCTCCTCGGACAGCTCGTCGATGCCGAGGATCGCGATGATGTCCTGCAGTTCCTTGTACCGCTGCAGGATCCGCTGCACCTCGCGCGCGACGTCGTAGTGCTCCTGCCCGACGTACGCAACGCTCAGGATCCGCGAGGTCGAGTCGAGCGGGTCCACGGCGGGGAAGATCCCCTTCTGGGTGATCTCGCGGGAGAGCACCGTGGTGGCGTCCAGGTGCGCGAACACCGTGTGCGGCGCCGGGTCGGTGATGTCGTCGGCGGGCACGTAGATCGCCTGCATCGAGGTGATCGAGTGGCCTCGGGTCGAGGTGATCCGCTCCTGCAGCTCGCCCATCTCGTCGGCCAGCGTCGGCTGGTAGCCCACCGCGGACGGCATCCGGCCCAGCAGCGTGGATACCTCCGAGCCCGCCTGGGTGAACCGGAAGATGTTGTCGATGAACAGCAGCACGTCCTGGCCCTGGACGTCGCGGAAGTACTCGGCCATCGTGAGCGCGGACAGGCCGACCCGCAGCCGGGTGCCCGGCGGCTCGTCCATCTGGCCGAACACCAGCGCGGTGTCCTTGATCACGTTGGACTCGGTCATCTCGATGAACAGGTCGTTGCCCTCGCGAGTCCGCTCGCCGACACCCGCGAAGACCGAGACGCCGCCGAAGTTCTTGGCGACCCGGGTGATCATCTCCTGGATCAGCACGGTCTTGCCGACGCCGGCCCCGCCGAACAGGCCGATCTTGCCGCCCCGGACGTACGGGGTGAGCAGGTCGAGAACCTTGATCCCGGTCTCCAGGATCTCGGTCCTGGCCTCGAGCTGGTCGAACGGTGGCGGGTCCCGGTGGATCCCCCAGCGTTCGGTGATCTTCAGCGAGGACGTCGGCACATCCAGCGTCTCGCCGAGGACGTTGAACACGTGGCCCTTGGTGACGTCCCCCACCGGCACCGTTATGGGCCCGCCGGTGTCGCTGACCGGGGCGTCGCGTACCAGGCCGTCGGTCGGCTGCATGGAGATGGCCCGGACCACGTTGTCGCCGATGTCCTGGGCCACCTCCAGGGTCAGCGTCTTCTCCTCGCCGCCCAGCCTCACGTCCACGTGCAGGGCGTTGTAGATGCCGGGAATCTGCTCGGCCGGGAACTCCACGTCGACGACGGGACCGATGACCTGCACGACTCGGCCGGTGCCGGCGGGAGGTCCCGCACCCTCGGTGGCGGTGTTCTCTGCGGTTGCGGTCATGGTGTTGCTCAACTCCCTGCGGTCGTCTCGGCCAGCGCATTGGCGCCGCCGACGATCTCGCTGATTTCCTGGGTGATCTCGGCCTGCCGGGCCTTGTTGGCTTCAAGGTTGAGCTGATCGAGCAGCTCGTTGGCGTTGTCCGTAGCCGACTTCATGGCCCGGCGCCGCGCAGCGATCTCCGCGGCGGCCGCGTCGAGCAGCGCATGGAAGATAATGCTCTCCACGTACCACGGAAGCAGGGCGTCCAGCACGGCTTCCGGGGAGGGCTCGAAGTCGTACAAGGGCACCGGCCCGCTGGGGGCCTCCTCCGTCGTCTCCACGATCTCCAGCGGCAGGATCCGCCGGATGGCGGGGCGCTGCGTGAGCATGGACACGAACTCGGTGTGCACCAGGTGGATCTCGTCCACGCCGCCCTCGCTGGTCGGCCGCTTATACGCCTCCAGCAGCGCGGCCGTGATCTCGCTGGCGTTCGCGGCCGCCGGGGTGTCCGAGAACCCGCTCCACTCCCCGGCCATCTGTCGCTGGCGGAACCGGTGCCAGGTGATGCCCTTCCGCCCGGCCACGAACGGCACCGCCTCGATGCCATCCTCCTGCAGCATCGCGCGCAGCCCCTCCGCCTCGCGCAGGACGCTGGCGTTGTACCCCCCGGCGAACCCGCGGTCGCTGGTCAGGATCAGTAGGGCTCCGCCGCGCGCAACCGCTGCTGCGCCCTGATGATCCGCGAGGACGCGATCAGCTCCTGGGCGCGGGTGATCTTGGCGGTGGACTTGACCGTCCTGATCCGCCGCCTGACCAGGCGAAGCTGGGCTCCCATCGCTGCGCCCTACTTCTTCTCGTTCTGCCTGGCGGGCGGCACGCGCCGCTTGACCTGCTCCTGGCCGACGTCGCCCTCGTCGACGGGCTCGGCTGGCTCGTCGGTCACCAGCAGCTGGCCGCCGCTGATCTCGAAGCCCCGCCGGAACTCGTCGATCGCGTCCTTGAGCGCGGTGGTGGTGTCCTCGGACACCTCGCCGGTCTCCCTGATCGCGTCGTAGATGCCGGCGTGCGACCGCTGCAGGTAGTCGAGAAACTCGGACTCGAACCGGCCGATGTCCCCGACCGGAACGTCGTCGAGGTACCCGGAGGTGCCCGCCCAGACCGAGACCACCTGCCGCTCGACCGGCATCGGGCTGTACTGCGGCTGCTTGAGCAGCTCGACGAGGCGCGCGCCCCGGTCGAGCTGGGCCCGCGAGGCGGCGTCGAGGTCGGAGGCGACTGGGCGTCGCCGCCGACCCGGGACACCGACTGGCCGACGTTGATGGCCGGCCGGACGCCGGAGTTGAACAGGTCGGTCTCCAGGAAGATCTGCCCGTCGGTGATCGAGATCACGTTGGTCGGGATGTAGGCGGAGATGTCGTTGGCCTTGGTCTCGACGATCGGCAGCCCCGTCAGCGAGCCTGCGCCCATCTGGTCGGACAGCTTCGCGCACCGCTCGAGCAGCCGGGAGTGCAGGTAGAACACGTCACCCGGGTAAGCCTCGCGGCCCGGCGGGCGGCGCAGCAGCAGCGAGATGGCCCGGTAAGCCTCGGCCTGCTTGGTCAGGTCATCGAAGATGATCAGCACGTGCTGTCCTGCGTACATCCAGTGCTGGCCGATGGCCGAGCCGGTGAACGGGGCGAGGTACTTGAAGCCCGCCGGGTCGGACGCGGGCGCCGCCACGATCGCCGTGTACTCCAGCGCGCCCGCGTCCTCGAGCGACTGGCGGACCTGGGCGATCGTCGAGCCCTTCTGGCCGACGGCCACGTAGACGCACTTGACCTGCCGGGCCGGGTCGCCGGACTCCCAGTTGCCCTTCTGGTTGATGATCGTGTCGATGGCGATGGCGGTCTTGCCGGTCTGCCGGTCACCGATGATCAGCTCGCGCTGGCCGCGCCCGATCGGGGTGATCGCGTCGATCGCCTTGATCCCGGTCTGCAGCGGCTCGTTCACCTTCTGCCGCTGCACCACAGAGGGCGCCTGAAGCTCGAGCTCGCGCAGCTCGGTGTCCTCGATGGGGCCCTTGCCGTCCAGCGGGCTGCCGAGCGGGTCCACCACCCGGCCGAGGAAGGCGTCGCCGACCGGGACGGACAGGACCTCGCCGGTGCGCTTGACCCGCTGGCCCTCGTCGATCTTGCTGAACTCGCCGAGGATGACCACGCCGATCTCGCGCACGTTGAGGTTCAGCGCGAGGCCGCGGGTGCCGTCCTCGAACTCCAGTAGCTCGTTGGCCATGGCCGAGGGCAGCCCCTCGACGCGCGCGATGCCGTCGCCGGCCTCGGCGACGACGCCGATCTCCTCGGTGGCTGTGGCGTCCGGCTGGTACGCCTCGACGAAGCGCGCCAGCGCGTCCCGGATCTCCTCCGGTCGGATTGTCAGCTCCGCCATGGTCCTCGTGTCTTTCTTCTCTGCTGCATCTCTGGCTGGGTCTGGGTGGCTGGGTCTGGGTGGCTAGGTCTGGATGGCTCAGGAGGCCAGCCCGCGCCGGAGCCCGGCCAGTCGGCTGGCCACGCTGCCGTCAATGAGCTCGCCCGAGATCTGCACGGACATGCCGCCGACGACCCGGGGGTCGAGCACGATGTTCAGGTGTACGTCGTGGCCGTAGGTCGCGGCCAGGGCCGCC
>WNFN01240227.1_pt2 | contig 10051 bp, 9 predicted proteins | sample 5400161 | NCBI WGS metagenome assembly WNFN01 (sample SAMN13153353, study PRJNA577476) | soil metagenome | isolation source: 80 cm saprolite on Douglas fir-dominated hillslope | place: USA:California | collected 2013-09-17 | reverse complement strand
TCATCTGCCTCAGGCGCAAACCCAGGCGCAAAGCGATCTTCCGGCCACGCTGCGTCTGGCGCTGAACAAAGTGATGGACTTGCGCTACGGTGAGAACCCGCACCAGCGCGCGGCCATGTACTCTGACGGTTCCGGCGCCGGCGTGGCCAACGGCAACCAGCTTCAGGGCAAGGAACTTTCTTACAACAACATTGTGGATCTGCAAGCGGCGTGGGACCTGGCCCAGGAATTCGACGAGACCGTGTGCGCCATCATCAAGCACACCAACCCCTGCGGCACGGCCACCGGCGCCAATCTGCGCGAAGCCTATCTGCGTGCATTGGAAGCTGATCCGGTTTCGGCTTTTGGCGGCGTCATCGGCGTCAACCGCGTGATTGATGGGCCGGCAGCCGAGGAAATGGCCAAGCTATTTGTGGAAGCCATTGCCGCGCCCGGGTTCGACGACGCGGCGCGCGAAAAGTTTGCCGCCAAGAAGAACCTGCGTCTGCTGGAGGTCAAGCCCAGCCGCAGCCCTTGGACGTTCAAGCACGTCTCCGGGGGCATGCTGATGCAGTACGTAGACATGCGTCCCTTGATGCCGGCCGATCTGAAAGTGGTGACCGAGCGCCAGCCCACGCAAGAAGAGATGCGGGCGCTGCTGTTCGCGTGGAAAGTGTGCAAGCACGTAAAGTCCAACGCCATTGTGTATGCGCGCGACGGCCAAAGCGTGGGCGTGGGTGCGGGACAAATGTCGCGTGTGGATTCATGCAAGATTGGGGCTATGAAAGCGATCTTACCTTTGCAGGGCACGGTGGCGGCTTCAGACGCTTTCTTCCCATTCCCTGACGGCGTGGAAGAGATCGCCCGGGCCGGGGCCACGGCCATTATCCAGCCCGGAGGCTCGGTGCGCGACCCGGAGGTTATCGCGGCGGCTAACCGGCTGGGTCTGGCGATGGTGCTTACCGGCGTACGTCACTTCCGTCACTAAAAGAATTGTTATCCCCTGCAAAATTTCAGTTTGAAGAGCTAGAATTGAAAAATGGTAAAAACCGGCTCCAAGGAGACGGCCCCGCGCATCCAACAAAAGAGGTTGTTTTCGGTCCGCCTATGAATTTCATAAAAAACCGCTCTCTTATCTTCGTGTTTGCGTTCATCTCTCTTACCGCCGTGGCCCAGGAAAAGGCGCCTGCCTCCCCGTCCGCACCAGCCCAGGCCAGCGCTTCCAGCCAGGCGGCGGAGGTCAAAAAGCCCGACCACGCAGCGTCTTACTATCATTTCGCAATGGCCCACATGTACGAAGAGATGATGGCCATGTACGGCCGCTCCGAATATGCCAACAAAGCCATCGAGGAGTACCGGCTGGCCATTGCCGCCGATCCCTCGTCAGAGTTTCTGAACGAGTCCATGGCCGAGCTGTACGTCCGCAGTGGACGCATCCGCGATGCCGTGCTTGAGGCCCAGGAAATCCTCAAGCGCGATCCTAACAATCTGCAAGCCCACAAGCTGCTGGGGCGCATCTATCGGCGCTCCATTGGCGATTCTCAGACGGGGACCCAGTCCCAGGAAATCCTCAAGCTGTCCATCGAGCAGCAAGAAGCCATCGTGAGGATCGAGCCCGGGAATGCTGACAATCACCTGATGCTGGGCCAGCTTTACATGGTGAGCAAAGACCTGCTGAAAGCAGAAACGGAATTCAAAGAAGCAGCCAAACTGGATCCCAGCTCGGAAGAAGCGATCGCCAATCTGGCCTACCTTTACAACGATGAGGGCGACAGCAAGCGGGCCGTGGAGACTCTGAACTCCATTCCTGAACCCCGCCGCTCGGCGAAAATCTACTCGGCGCTGGGAGCCACCTACGAACAGCAAAAGGACTACAAGAACGCCGTCACTGCTTACCAGCACGCGCTGATGCTGGACAAAGAAAACCTGGACGCCATGCGCAGCCTGGCCCAGAACCTGGCCAATGACAACCAGATGGAGGCCGCACTCAGCCAGTACAAGGCCGTCCAGGGGGTTGACCCGCAGGATGCGCAAGCGGCGTTGGGGATTTCCGACATCTACCGCCGCATGGGCAAGCTTGACCTTGCCATGGAGAGCCTGAAGAAGGCCGAAGCGCTGTCGCCAGACTTGATGGAGATCTCATACAAAGAGGCCATCCTGCTCGAGGCCCAGGGAAAGTTTGACGAAGCCGCGGCCATCCTGCACAAGCTGATCACGCGCACCACTTCTTCTTCCGGCAACTACAGCGCCGGCGACCGCAACAATCGGGCGCTGTTCCTGGACCGGCTGGGCAACATCTATCGCGAGTCGGGCAGACCCTTGCAGGCGCTGGAGAGCTTCCGCAAGATGGTGGACCTGAACGGCGATGAGGCTGCGCGCGGCTATCAGGAGATCATCGATGTTTATCGTGAACAGAAGCAGTGGCCGGACGCCACCCGCACCGCGCAAGAAGCAGTGAAGAAGTTGCCCGAGGACAAGAGCCTGAAACTGATGCTGGCCCTGCAGATGGCCGACGAAGGAAAGGCGGACGAGGGCATCCAGTTGGCCAAGTCTGCGCTCAAGGGCCGCGCTGAAGACCGCGAAACTTATGTGTCCCTTTCCCAGATTTACGCGCGCCTCAAGCGCTGGAAAGAAGCGGAAGATGCCCTGCTTGAGGCGGAGAAGCTGGCCAGCCGTCCTGAAGAAAAAGCCTACGTCCAGTTCGTGCAAGGCTCCCTCTACGAACGGCAAAAGAAATATGACCAGGCCGAGCAGTCCTTCCGCCAGGTCCTGCAACAGGACCCCAACAACAGCATGACCCTGAACTATCTGGGCTACATGCTGGCCGACCACAACATGCGCCTGGAAGAAGCCCTCAACATGATCAAGCACGCGCTGGAGTTAGACCCGCAGAACGGCGCTTATCTGGACTCGCTGGGCTGGGTTTACTTCAAGCTGGGCAATTATGATCAGGCGGAAGAGAACTTGCGCCGCGCCGCGGACAAGGCGCCCAATGACGCTACCATTCAAGATCACATGGGCGAACTCTGCGCCAAGACCGGCAAGCTCAAACTGGCCGCCGCGCACTGGGAACGGGCGCTGGGTGAGTGGAATAAATCCATCGCCAGTGACGTCGATCCGCAGGACGTGGCCCGGGTGCAGAAGAAGCTGGAAACCATCAAGGTCAAGCTGGCGCAGCAACAGACGAACTAGCAAATGGCAATTAGCAAATGGCAATTAGCGCAGCTAAAGCCAGCCCTTTCGGATGTTGCCAACGCCCGGCTGTAGCTGTGCTAATTGCTCACTGCTAATTGCTGTTTTTTAGGTGCCTTTCCGAATTCCCCAACAACGTGGCCCACGTCGTTTAGACTCATCCCATGCTTGCCCCTTACGCGTTGCGGGCGGAAGACAGCCGTGGACGGCGCTATCCTGAGCCGGGGCATCCCTACCGCAACTGCTTCCAGCGCGACCGTGACCGCGTGGTCCATTCCCGCGCCTTCCGCCGCCTGGAAAACAAGACCCAGGTCTTCACCCGGCGTTATTCTGACCATTTTCGCAACCGCCTCACCCACACCATTGAGGTCGCGCAGATTTCTCGCACCATAGCCGCCGAGCTGGGACTGAATGAAGACCTGGTGGAAGCTCTCGCCCTGGTCCATGACGTGGGCCATCCTCCTTTTGGCCACGCCGGCGAGCGCGCGCTGGATTCTGTCATGCGCGGTCACGGCGACCGCTTTGATCACAACCTGCATGCCCTGCGCATCGTGGAGCAGTTTGAGCAGCGCTATCCCGGCTTCCCCGGCCTGAACCTCACCTTTGAGGTGCGCGAAGGCATCGTTAAACACTCCGGCGATTTTGTCGCCACGGAATTCCCGCAGCTTTCCCCATACCTGCTGGAGCTGCGTCCGCCGCTGGAGGCCCAGCTCATTGATCTCACCGACGAAATCGCCTACAGCACCGCCGATCTCGATGACGGCGTGGAAGCCATGATCCTTACCCGTGAGCAAGTGCGTGAAGGCGTGCCGGTGTTTGCCCGCTTGCATTCTGAGGTCGAGCAGCTGTATCCCAACGCTCCGGAAAAGTTGCAGTTCAACGAAGCCCTCAAGCGCGTGCTGGACCGGCTGGTGAGCGACTTGATCATCAGCAGCCGGGAGCGGATCGCCGCCGCCGGGATCCAGTCCGCGGACGCGGTGCGGCAGCTTCCCCGGCGTCTGCCCGCCTTCAGCCCGCAAGTGGACGAGGAGCGCCGCCAGTTGCGCGAGTTCCTTTATCAAAACGTCTATTTCAGCGCCGAGTTGCGTCCGGACAAAGAGCAAGCCCGTCAAGCTACCAGGAAAAAACCCAGCACGAGCCGCTCTACCGGATCGTCTGCGACTACCTCGCCGGCATGACCGACAGCTATATCCTGGAGCAGCATCGGCGGTTTTGCGCCACGCAGAAAAGGACGAGGGCTTAGCCGGGGTTTGACAACTCGAGCGGGCCTCTCGTTGGCGCTATTGCAATCTCGCCGTTCGGCATGGTACGATACAGTGTTTATTGTTTATGGTACAGTTTACAAAACTTCACGCTCAGACAACGGCCAACTGCATATTCCTCGTTTTATTCACCTGTTTATGCAGTTCTGGTGATGCCTGGGGATACCCTGGGGATGAATGGGGATCAAGTGGGGATGAATGGGGATGAAGGGGGGAGGGGGTAGGGGGGGGGGAATAAAAGACGAAATAAAAATGCTCGAATGAAGAAAATAAAGGACTTCCCATAGATGCCGCAGTAAGTAACGCGGATTTGAAGACGGATGATCCCCAAGTGTCCCCAAGAGGTTTAAAAAGAATTATGTGGGCTGAAGTTCTAGTTTCCCGTGAGCAGAGAAAAAAACATGTAACAAAATTTGCTGTCAGCGAACTAGAGTTTGGCACTCAGAATGTATTAACCTTAGCGTTTCAAGCGTTCCTGGCTTTGGTGGCAGCTGTTTCCCTTTCCGGTTGCCCCGGGGCACGAACCACCCCCCAGTTCGGAGGAATTCGCAATGAAGAAGTCGAAGTCGTACCTAATTTCACTGTCAATACTGTCATTGGCTGCGGTTCTGGCAATCCCCGCAGCCGCACAACAAAACCAATCGAATAGCCCGACAGACCAGCAGCAAGCCCAGACAACCCAGATGCAGGCGCCCCAAACCCAGGCAACGCCAGCACAACCGGCACAGAATCCTGACCAGCCGCCAGTTGCTGCCAGCCCAGTTGCTACCGGTAAAGAACCGCTGAAGTATGAGCGCCATGAAGGTTTCTGGGGGCACATGAACCCGTTTGCCCGCAAAAAGTATGTGAACCGCCAGCTTGATCCGGTGCGCGGCCGCGTGAATGAGTTGGATGAACTCACGGCCAAGAACGCCAAAACGATCACTGACGTGGACGCCCGGGCCACCGACGGCATCCGCAACGCCATGAACCGGGCCAGTGAAGCCGATTCACACGCGGTGGATGCGGGCAATCGCGCCGGCCAGGCTCAGCAAACGGCCGAAACCGCCCACACTCGCATTACCACCGTGGAACAGACCGTGAACAAGCTGGACCAGTACCAGGCGGTGACCCAGGCGGAGATCCGTTTCCGCTCCGGCCAGACGGTCCTGAGCAAAAACGCCAAGGACGCGCTGGATCAGATGGCCACCTCCCTGAAAAACCAGAAGGGATACATCCTGGAAGTGCAGGGCTTCGCTCCGGGTAGCGGCAGCGCGGCCATTGCCAGTTCACGCGAAATGGCGCAGATGGTGGTCCGTTATCTGGTGCTGAACCATGACGTTCCCGTGTACCGGGTTTACACCGTGGGCATGGGCAATGCTCCGCTGCCGGCTGAAGACGGCAAGTTGCACCGTCCCCGCGGCGGGCGCGTGGAGATCAGCCTGCTGAAAAACAGTTTGGGCGAGATGACCTCGGCCAGCGCGAATACATCTGTCGCGGCCCCGGCTTCTGCTCCGCAATAGCCAGCGAAAGCCAGGATTGCTGATTGTTAATCGCTAATCAAAGATCAGCGCCGGAGAAAAGTTCAACCACCCCCCCTCCTGCCCTTGCGGCAGGAGGGCTTTTTTACAAAACCTTATCGCTGTAGAAAGCTGCTGCAAGAAGATCGCCGCAAGAAACAAAGATGACCAGAAGAAATATCAGTATGTTCTACAATGCAATCACCTAAGCAGAAACGGTCCTTATGCGCATACTGGTAACGGGCGGCGCCGGCTTCATCGGCTCTCATTTATGTGACGCTTTGTTGGGTGCAAGCCATCATGTGGTCTGCGTGGACAATCTCATTACCGGCAGCGCGCGCAACCTCGCCCACCTGGAGAACGAGCCGAGGTTTGAGTTTGTCCAGCAGGACGTGAACCAGCCCTTCGACACCGGCAAGGTGGATTACATCTTTCACTTCGCTTCTCCGGCCAGTCCCGTGGATTACATAGAGCACGGTATTGAGACGCTAAAAGCGGGCTCGCTGGGATCGTTCCACTCGCTGGAGCTGGCCCGGAAATACGGCGCACGTTACATGCTGGCTTCCACCTCGGAATGTTACGGCGATCCCTTGCAGCACCCGCAAAAGGAGAGCTACTGGGGAAATGTGAATCCCATCGGCCCGCGCTCCGTATATGACGAGTCCAAGCGCTTTGCTGAAGCTGCGACCATGGCGTATCTGCGTTACTACAAAGTAAACACTCGTATCCTGCGCATCTTCAATACCTACGGCCCGCGGCTGCAGTTGAATGACGGCAGGGTGATCTCCAACTTCATGAAGCAGGCCCTTCGCGGCGAGCCGTTGACGGTTTATGGCCAGGGCACGCAGACGCGCAGCTTCTGCTACGTGAGCGATGAAGTTGAGGGCATCTTGCGCTTGGCGTGGTCTAACCTCCACGAGCCGGTGAACATCGGCAACCCGGACGAGTTCACCATCCTGGAGTGCGCCCGGCTGGTGCTGAAGGTGACCGGATCCAAGAGTTCCATCGCGCATGAGCCGCTGCCTGAAGACGATCCCCGGCAACGCTGTCCGGACATAGCCAAAGCGAGGCAGTTGCTGGGCTGGGAACCCAAGACCGACCTGGAATCCGGTCTGAAATTGTGCTTGGCTTACTTCCGGCAGGCGATCGCTGGAGAAGCCGCCGGCAAGGACGCGCGACGTGGAATATCCGCCACGGTTTGAGGAAAGCCGGCCTTTTTGCGCCGTCCTCAAATCCGTTTAAGGTGTACCACTGGTAACTAATGAAGTAGTAACTATGTAGTTCACGTAACAAGGCTTGCGGGAGTAAAATACCTTAGACGCAAGGCGTTTTGGGCTTACCGTGCAGTAACGCAGGTAAACCGTGGCTCATCAAGCCTTTAAGGACTCAGGAAGTGTCAGTCACCGCCGTACCACCGTTTAAGGAATCATCGCGAGAGCTGATCGTCGAAGTCGCCCGCGCCCTGGGGCCTTATTTCCCTGATATCACCAACCACTGGCGCGAGAAACTGGTGGCAGAATTCGGTTTCGATGGCCGTACTCTGGCCGCGTTAGAGCGGCTGACCCCGGCCGCTGGCGGTTCTTATTTCTGCCACAACGACTTCCCCGGCTTTCGCGAGAACCTCGGGCCGTGGCCCGTTCCCTGGAGTTGTACCTGCTCGCCTGCGATCCCTATCTCTCCGCCCTGTTCCCGGAGCGCGAAGCGGAAGCCCGGGCGGCCCTGGAGATGCTCTCTTCGGTTTCATTCGTCATCATTTCCGGCGCGTATTTTGACGCCAAGACGCTCGAATCACAGGCGCTGCTTTCCATTCTGGAGGAGGAGCTGGCGGCCGGCGACCTGAGCATGCTGCTGCAAAAAGTTCTGGACATCACCACCCGCACCTTCCAGGCCTCCATGGGAGCGCTGCTGCTGCGCGAAGCGGAGAGTAGCTCGCTGAAAGTTTCTTCTTCCGTCGGTCTGCATGTGAAATTGCCGGAAGATTTCAGGATCGCCATCGGAAGCGGCTTTGCCGGAAAAATTGCCGCCAGCGGCGAACCGGGCATGGTTCTGGATACAAGCGCGGAAGGCGGCATGTTCACGCCCATTATTCGCACTGGAGCCAAGTCGCTCTGGGGCGTGCCGCTGAAGGCCAACGGCCAGTCCATTGGCGTGCTGGTCATCGGCTTCCACAAACCGTATGAATGGCTGCCTGCCGAGCGCGAACTGATGCGCGCCATCGGCGACCGCACCGCCCTGGCCATTGAACGCGCGCGCATGACCGACGCTCTGCGCCAGCGTGAACAAAAAATCGCCGAACTCTCCGCCCACCTGCTGCGCGTGCAGGAGGAAGAACGCAAGCGCATCAGCCGCGAACTGCACGATGAGACCGGCCAGGCCCTGATGGTGATCCGCTTGTATCTGGGAATGATGGAGTCTGGCATCACCAAGCGCAACGCGCGCGGCAAGATCCGCGAGACCGTGGAAGTGGTGGACCGCACCATCGAGGGCATCCGGAGAATCATCGGCAAGCTCTCTCCGTTGGTGCTGCAAGAACTAGGATTGATCGCCGCCATCCGCAAAGAAGCCAAGGGGCTGGCCAAGACCACCGGCGTGAAAACGCGGGTGCTGATCACGCATGAAGTGGGCCGGCTGGCTCCCGGCACCGAGCAGGCCATTTACCGGGTGGTGCAGGAAGCGCTGCACAACGTGGCCAAGCACGCCCAGGCCCGCAACGTAAGCGTGCAGATCACGCGGGAAGAACAGAAGGTGCAGGTGGTGGTGGAAGACGATGGTATCGGCATTCAAACCCGGGGCAGTTCCCATGACCGGTCGTTTGGACTGGCCGGCATCAAAGAACGGATTGCGATGTTGGGCGGGGTCGCGCGCGTGATCTCGGCCAAAGGAAAAGGAACGCGCATTGAAATTACTGTGCCTGCGGGCGAGCCAGCGCCGTCCGTGGAACATCCGCCGGCGCGGGCTGCAGCCCATGCCGCGGCCCGTCCGAACTAAAGTTTTGAGAGGAACTCCCCCATGCCGAAAATTAAATGTTTGCTCGTAGATGACCACACGCTTTTTCGCCAGGGTGTACGACGCCTGCTGGAAAGCGAAAGCGATTTTGAAGTCGTGGGCGAAGCCGCCAACGGTGGCGAAGCCGTGGAAAAAGCCCGCGAATTGCGCCCGGACATCGTGCTGATGGACATCGGCATGACCGGCCTTTCATCCTTCGAGGCGGGCCGCCAGATCAAGAAGAACCGCCCGGAAACCAAGCTCCTCTTCCTCACCATGTATGACGACGAAGATTATCTGGTGCAGTGCCTTGAGGTTGGCGCCTCCGGCTACGTCCTGAAGGACACTGCGGCGCCGCAGTTGCTCACCGCCGTCCGCGACGTGTACAAGGGCGGCAAGTACTTGAGCTCGCAGGTGCTGGGAAAACTGGTGGAAGATTTTCGCTCCCGCGTGCGCGATACCCGCCTGCGCCCGCGCTTTTCCACCCTCACCCCGCGCGAACGCGAAATCCTGAAACTGCTGGCCGAAGGCAACTCGGTGAAAGAAATTGCCGTGATTCTGGGTCTGAGCGTCAAGACTGTAGAAGCGCACAAGTTCAACCTGATGCGCAAACTCGACATCCACAACAAGGCCCAGCTCGTCACCTACGCTATCCAGAAGAAGATCATCAAGATTCCCGTAAACCAATGACTCTCTCCTCCTGAAAACACCAAAGGCGCCGCACGGCGCCTTGGTGTTTCGGTTGCAGTGACCGCTTATTTCGGCTGCTCTGCCGGCACTTCCTTCACTCCCGGCAATATGCGCGAGGTGGTGGCGAACTTCTTGTAATTGGAAAACGTGCTCTCTTGCTCCACGGTTTCGTTTTTCAAGAGCGCGATCCGGGCGCCGCCATTGAGGTAAAACTTGCGCGTCAACCAGACTTCGTCATTCAGATGCAACTGTTCAAAGCTCAGGCGTGTACCCTTGTGTATCCTGAACAGAAACAGCCCGAAGGAAATTGTGTCCATGGTTTCCGCTTCCGCCTTCACCCAGTTGTATTCTTTCTTTTCAATCCACAGCTTGCCCTTGATCTTGGAGAGGATGTCGGCGTGCGGCTGGGTGGGATGAAAATCCTTGCGCGGCGTGGCCTCGATC
>WNFN01248138.1_pt1 | contig 10053 bp, 8 predicted proteins | sample 5400161 | NCBI WGS metagenome assembly WNFN01 (sample SAMN13153353, study PRJNA577476) | soil metagenome | isolation source: 80 cm saprolite on Douglas fir-dominated hillslope | place: USA:California | collected 2013-09-17 | reverse complement strand
CATTTATTTGCGACAACTGCAGGATACTAACGAAACTCTGTTTTACCGTCTGATGCTTGATCACGTGGTGGAGATGATGCCGATCGTCTATACGCCGACCGTGGGCCTGGCTTGCCAGCAATTTAGCCATATCTATCGGCGTCCCCGAGGTCTGGCCATTTCGTATCCGTTGCGAGATTCGATCAAGCAGATATTGCGCAACCGGCCTAACCCCGAAGTCGACGTGATCGTTGTCACCGACGGGGAACGGATCTTGGGGCTCGGTGACCAAGGCTTTGGCGGATTGGGTATTCCAATCGGAAAATTGTCACTCTATTCTCTGATTGGCGGTATCCATCCTTCACGCACGTTACCGATCGTTCTCGATGCCGGTACTAACGATAAGGTGCGGCTGAAAGATCCAGAATATCTGGGGTGGCGGCACGAGAGAATAACCGGACCGGAGTATTACGAGTTTATCGATCGATTTGTGGATGCGGTTAAAGCGGAGTTACCCAAGACGTGTCTGCAGTGGGAGGATTTTGCCACGCGTAACGCCCGACCGATTTTGACCCGTTATCAGAATGAATTGCTAACCTTCAACGACGACATCCAAGGCACGGCGGCAGTCACTCTAGGCGCGGTCATTGGCGCTTCAAAGGTCGCGAACATCAAGATCTCGGAGCATCAAGTCGTTTTTGTAGGCGCGGGTTCGGCAGCGATTGGGGTCGCGGATTATTTACGATTTGCGATGTTGTCTGAGGGTTTATCCGAGAAAGAAGCGCGAGCTCGATTTTGGATCATCGATAAAGATGGTTTGTTAAATTCGGACCGTGGCGACCTGACCGAAGAACAGAGAACCTACGCGCGAGATCGAATCGAAGTAGCCGATTGGCCTCGGAATGGACAAGGTCAAATCGGGTTAGCCGAAGTGATTGGTAAAATCAAAGCGACGGTTTTGATTGGGCTTTCGACGGTGCGCGGAGTTTTTTCCGAGGCGATTGTTCGAGAGATGGCCAGAAAGACTGAACGGCCCATCATATTCCCATTATCCAATCCTACTAGTCATTCCGAGGCGGAGCCTGCAGATTTAATTTCGTGGACCGAGGGAAGAGCGCTGATTGCCACGGGCTCGCCGTTCAGTCCCGTTAAGTACGCTGCAAAGACCATCGAGATTGCCCAATGCAACAACGTCTATATTTTTCCCGCAGTTGGTCTTGGCTTGGCGGCGTCCGCAGCGCGCCGAGTAACAGATAAGATGCTCCTGGCGGGAGCGAATGCTTTAGGAGAAAACTCGCCAGCCCTCAAAGACCCAACAGCGGCTTTGCTGCCCGGAGTGCAGAACCTGCCAGACATTGCTCGGGAGATCGCATTTGCGGTAGGGGTAGCCGCGCAACAAGCGGATCTCGCACCTAAGGTCGAGGAGACCGAATTTCGCCGGCGCGTAGCCGAGTCTCAATGGATGCCGCAATACGTCCCGTACGAAGCTTAACCGCGAATCGACGCGAAATTCAACCGCGAATGGACGCGAATAAAACCCAAATTTTTCACCACAGAGGACACGAAGACAAAAGTACAATCCGCAGATTTCACAGATTACGCAGATTTCGTTTTGGAACTTCAGCCCGCCCGTAGGAACTAAAGAAACATTTCACGAAGCCGAACCGCGTATTCCGGCAGTATTTCAACCCCCACCGAGTAATCTGCGTAATCTGTGTAATCTGCGGATTTTTGTGGTTGCTCTTCGTGTCCTCTCTGTCTCTGTGGTGAATTCAGTCTTTATTCGCGTCCATTCGCGGTGACGTTCGCGTTCATTCGCGGTTCAATTTGCTGTTCGCTTAGCGGTTAGAAAAAGCTGAGATGATTAAGGCCGTCCTGGAGTTCTACGTCCACGGCAGCCGATTTATCGCTGCTCAAAAGATAGACGAGTTGCATCGGGCTGGCGCTGGTCGGCACTTCGCGGGGATGATCGTTTTCATTATCGACAATCCATTCGGAGTTATCCGGTAGGTTGTAGACGACGAGGACGTGACTACCGGTCACACCGGTCTCGCGAATATGCCATCGATAAAAGATAAGCCGTCCATGAATCCCGTTGGCCGCCAGCTTTGAAGACAGAGCAACTGCATAATCCATGCACTCCCCATCTTTACCTTTGCCATGAATCGCCGGATCGCTGGCTAGACGATAGTGCAAAGGCTCTTGACTGAACGAGACCGCGCTAACGAGAAGTCCGGTGCCGATAAAAATTAATGCTGCTAATATAGTTCGCTTCATTCTCTCCCCGTGGTTGTGACAGCGCCCGCTCTCCGCCGGCTAAGTCAACCCCCTCCGAAAACAGCAATCTCCTGTTCTGTTAAACAGTTCGAGCAGGCAGGCTGCTCGCTCGGTAAGGTTAGGACCCTGAGAGGAGGATCCTTTCCGATCGAAGGAGTGCTATCCTTCGCCGAGTTTGAAAGGGTTGCTCAAACTTGGAGCTTAGCGCGTTCTAGGCTTCCTGACTGATCCCACCCTTTCCTTAAGCGCATCGTAGAGCGCATGGAATTGTGCGTACTTCATAATACGCTCTTCAAATATAGCATGTTGCGTGCCATCACCGTTCCTCCTGGGGAGACGGTGGGCAGGCTTAGCTTTGGTGCGAAAAATCGTCCACTTTTTGAGCGACCTGTCCCATTTGTGAGAAGGGATCAACAAGAGCGCCCCGGGTGAGATAACCAAGAAAATCTCACGCAAGGACCCGCCCACATCGCTACGCGAAGCGTTGCGGGCGTGGCGCCAAGACGTAAAGAGAAGGCAGATTTAACAGAAGGACACAAAGCGGCATCGCCGCGGCCAAACACAAAGAAATCATTTACACAAGAAGGCCACAAAGGCCGCAAAGAAATTCCTTATCAAGAATTTAAAACCGACTGTTCTGTATCTATTCGTTTTGTCTTTGCGACCTTCGCGGCCTTGTTGTGAATTATTCTGTCTTTGTGACCTTCTGTGAAATCCGTCTTCCCTTTGCGGCTTTGCGGCCTTGCGTGAGGTTCTTCTCTTCGATCTGCACTTGTCAGTGGTCGATCGTATATGGGATTGGTCTAACATCATGAAACTCGCCGATAAAATTGCGGTCGTGACTGGGGGCGCGAGCGGGATCGGAAAAGCGATTGTGAAACGTTTCTTTGATGAAGGCGCGCGAATCGTCGTCGCGGATCGCGATCATGTGGCAGCCGATGCTTTAGCGAAGAGCCTTGGCGCAGGTGCGTTCAGTGTTTCGCTGGACGTAACGAAACAAGAATCCATCGAGCGTTTGGTGACGATTGTTACCGAGCAGGCCGGCGGTATCGACATTCTCGTCAATTGCGCCGCGGTTTATGCCTTAACTCCGTTGACGGAGGTTTCTCGTGAACAATGGTCGACACTGTTTTCGATCAACGTCGACGGTACGTTTTTCACCATGCAAGCCGTGGCGAAACAGATGATAAAACAGGGACGCGGCGGCAAGATTATCAATTTAGCGAGTCAAGCCGGCCGGCGTGGGGAGCGGTTAGGCGCAGCCTATTGTGCAACCAAGGCAGCCGTGATCAGCCTCACCCAATCAGCCGGCCTCGCCCTGATTGAACACCAGATCAACGTGAACGCGATCGCCCCGGGGATTATCGATACGCCGATGTGGGACGTCGTTGATCGTGAGTTTGCCGGAATCGAAAACATACCAGTCGGAGAAAAGAAGCGGCAGGTGAGTGAAAAGATTCCGTTTGGGCGCATGGGTCGACCGGAAGAAGTTGCCGGCTGCGCGGTCTTTCTCGCTTCCGAAGATTCCGATTATGTGATTGCTCAAACCTACGGGGTGGACGGAGGAAATTGGATGGCGTAACCAGGGGTGGAGTATATTGCGACAGTGAACACCATCGGGCTCATCTCGGTTGTCGCGATTGGGGTTTTCATTTTATCCTTGCGTTACCTCGAATATTCTATTTGTCGTCGCCAACAAAAAAGGTTGACGGAACTGGCAAGTTTGCCCTGTCCTAGGTGCGGGGCACTATTCGGACTCGAAGCCGCGAACGCTGCGCGTGATGCAGGGGAACAGCGGACAGCAGAATCGATAACCGCTGCCAAAAACAGAGGAATCCGACTTCGTGTCGTGATGTTTTGGCCGGTGACGTGCTGGCGCTGTGGCGCGATTTACATGTTCCGGCCGGATGAAGGCCAGCTAACGCAGGGAACAGAACTCGCTTAGAGCTGACAGTTAGACGTTGGTGCCGCGGAAAAATGGTCCAAGGTTTATGCTGACCGGTCGGGGTTACTCCAGGCTAGCCCTTTCTGCCCGCAATCGGAGCGAGCTAACGGCTACCGCAAGAATGATTAGCATACCAACGACAACGTCTTGGATGTAGGGATTTACCCTCATCATATTTAGCGCGTTCCCGATGACGCCCCAGAGCAGAACACCACAAAAAGTGCCCAGGGCATTTCCTTTACCACCGGACATGGGCGCGCCGCCGATGACCACGGAGCCAATGGCCTGCAATTCGATTCCGGTACCGGTGCTTGGCTGAGCCGCGCCTACTCGAGATAATAGCAGCATCGCGGCGACCCCAACAAAAAGTCCGTTGATAGCAAAGAAGATCATCTTCCTACGGTTGACGTTAATTCCAGCCAAGTAAGTTGCGCGAGGATTGTTCCCAATAGCATAGATGCAGCGTCCCAACTGGGTGTAAGAGAGAATTACATGGACCACAAGATAACCCAATAAAGCAATAACGAAGAGCAGGGGGATCAAGTTGAAAAGCTTCAATCCGCCAAGAGTTTCAAACTGGCCGTAAATGGTCTGAATTGTTCCCTGGGTGACAAACAGGGCAATTCCTTGAAACACTCCGATGGCGGCTAATGAAATAATAAATGAAGGAGCTTGAAATAGGATGGAGGCCGTTCCAATCAGTGACGCGCATAATACCGAGACCAGCAAACCGATGAACGCCGCCAGCGGAGGGAAAACGCCGCTGCGCATCAGCATAGCCATAACGACGGAAGAGAGGCCGATATTGGCGCCTACCGAAATATCAAAATTGCCTGAGATAATGAGGATAGTAGCACCACAGGCCACTAAACTAAGCACCGAGATCTGACCCAGTAAGTTAGTCAAATTTCCTACCCACCAGTAACGGCTGTTGACACTTCCCGCGATGAGTGACAACAGAATCACAACTAGCAGCAGGAAAGACCATTGGTTCGCCAGAAGCCTCTTTCTTATCGTGGTTCCAAGTGCACTCATCCCGCCAATTGCTCCGTTCCTTCAACTCCAACAAAAAGTCCGAGCAGTTGACGCTCGGACATGTCACTTGCATTTACGATGGTGATTAATTTTCCGTTCCTCATTACGGCAATCCGATCACTCATGGCAAGAAGCTCGGTCAGATCTGACGAAACCATCAATATGCTTTTGCCTTGGCTCGTGAGGCCGGCCATGAGCTGGTAGATTTGTTCTTTTGCGCCAATGTCGACGCCTTTGGTCGGTTCATCGAAGATGAATATCTGTGCGTCGATCAATAACCAACGGGCGAGAACTGCTTTTTGTTGATTCCCCCCGCTAAGTGAACCGGCTAACTGTTCCGGGCCGGCGGTTACGATCCCTAAGCGTTCGATCAAGGCCGCAATGGCGCCCTTTTCCCGCCGCCGGTCGATCCAGGGGCTACCCTGTTCGTTCCTGACGATGGCGATATTTTCTAGCAGGGATCGCAGGTCCAGAAGCGCTAGTTGTTTCCTGTCTTCTGGGATCATCACAATTCCTTGCTCAATGGCGTCCCGAGGTGAAGAGAGATTGATGGGGTTATCGTTTAGGATGATGTCACCCTTATCTGCTCGATCGACTCCAAAAAGCACATTCATCAACGCGGTTCGGCCCGCTCCGACGACGCCGCCAAACCCGAGAATCTCACCTCGGCGCAGGTCAAAGTTAATCTCTTGAAAGTGTTTGCGGCGGCTGAGACTACGAACGCACAAAATAGGACCGCCAGGCTTACTCGGTGGCCGGTTAAAAATAGTCTCTCGTCCCAGCATCCGTCGAGTGATGGTGGGCACGTCGACCCTGCGGATGTCGAATGTCTCTACGCTTTGGCCATCCTTCAACACCGTGACCCGGTCGCCGATCTCGAATATTTCTCGTAAGAAATGGGAGATGTAGATGACGCCTATCTTTCTGGCCGCGAGTTTACGCACGATATCGAGGAGAGCTTTGGTCTCTTCCAGGCCAAGGGATGAAGTCGGCTCATCCATGATCATAATGCGCGCTTTGAAATGCAAAGCCTTTACGATTTGCAGTATTTGCTGTTCAGCCGGCGAGAGTGACTCTACTAGAGTCGTTGCCGGGATATCGATTCCCATCGAACGCATCAATTCGGTGGCTTGCCGGTTCTGCGCCGTGTAGTCGATCAAACGGAATTTCCCCATGATTTCGTGCCCTAGGAAAATGTTATCCGCGACCGTGATCGAAGTGACCAATTCCATGTCCTGGTAGATGGTGGCAATCCCCATCTCCAATGATTGGCCGGGCGTGAAGTAACGGTGCCCTTTACCAAACGCGATGATTTTTCCGGCATCAGGTTTCTCAGCGCCGGAAAGAATCTTGATTAGGGTCGATTTGCCAGCCCCATTCTGTCCGACTAAGCAGTGCACTTCGCCAGCGTAGAGGCTGAAATGGACGCCATTGAGAGCAACCGTGTCTCCGAAGGTCTTTCTCAGTCCGTGGATAGCCAACAATTCAACGCGTTCATGCTGCTCCATTTGGTCATTCAGGCTAAAATCTCACCACCTGGGGCCTTCGACCCAGATGCGACGGGCCGCCTGAGTGCATCGCCTTAGGACTGGTATACTCTAGGGCGCCTTGGCCGGGAGATAACCACCTAGCGAAGGAAAGTATTGTTTGGTGAGGGCTAGCCACACCGGATCGTACTCCCAAGGGACGACCTGGTTCTTATCAAGAACGGTGCCTTTTCGTGATCGGGATCACCGGCAACATGATCTGTTGATTGTTGGTCTTAGAATCGCCGGACACATACTGATACAAACTGAGCAAGGAGACCATTCCTTCCCAGCCCGGAGAGCTACTAATGGTGTAGTTCAGCTCGCCGTTCTGGACTAACGGTATGCCAACCGGTGAACCGTTCTGAGCGATCACGATGTATTGATCAAGAACGCCCTGGTTCTTCAAATAGCGGATCACAGCAGCAGCCATGTCCTCGTTCATGATCCAGAGAATATCGAATTTGACGCCGGATTGTACGAGATCCTGGGCCTGATTGACCGCAACCGGCGGGTTATACTTTCCGTCGCGGATGGCGACAATTTCGTTCTTGCCCAGTTCTTGCATTCGCTGCTTCATCGCTCCCGTGATCATTTGCACAGGAAGATGTTCCAGGAGGCCAGTTATCAGAGCGACTTTCTTACCTGGATATTCTTTGGCGATGTAGTCGGCGTAATTCTTGCCCATGGCCGTCCAGTCAAAATCGATCGCCGCAACAATGTCATTCCCGGATTTCAGTGCCTGCCCGCAATTGTCGACCGTTACGAGAGGAATGCCCGCCTCTTTACATTTTTTGGCGGCAGTGATGGCGCCCTGCTGGTTAAAAGAGAAAATCGCCATTCCGTCGACACCTTGGGTTATCAGCGACTCGATATTCGAGACCTCTTTCTGGACATCGTAGTCTGAATTGAGAACCACGGTCTTTATCGACAACATTTGGGCGGCCAAAACAAATCCATCGACGTCTCTCTTGTACCAAGTATCAGGACCAGGAGTGATATAGCCAAAGGTTAACTCCTTTTTGGCTGCGTGACCGGGCGATGGGGTGACGGCAAAAAGGGCAAGGAGGGGAATCAGAAGAATTCTTTTCAACGCAGAAGCCTCGAGGTTGGTGTGAACCCTCCTTTGCTGGGCACAGGAACCTGCTTCCCGGTGGCGTACCGAGCCCAAAGAAGTGACCGCAAAAGGCCCGATCATTCCTAAGAAACCAGGAGGCCTCCTGTCAACCCCCAAATGGGGGTTACAAGTTATAAGGTTTAGGTTAGGCGTTTTAAGCTCAGCTCTTGTGGTTACCGAAACCGTGGATTATCGACGCGCTTTTCCAAGGTTAGCGGCGCGAGGCACCACCTAAAGCCTAAAACCTGGAACTTAAAACTTGTAACCGTTCTAATGAGATACCGCCGCGAATCTTTCGTCGATCGAGCGCAGCCGGCGTGATAGGTCGCGGGCGATGTTTAAGATGACGATCGCGTATTGATCCGGTTGGTGGCGGTAGAGCCGGTACAAATCAGTGCCTTTCAGCGCGAAAAGGGAAGTCAATTCCGCGGCGCGAAGCGAGGCCGAGCGTTTCACACATTCGATCATCGACATTTCTCCGAGAAAATCGCGTGATCCGAACATGGCAAGGATGGTTTCCTTTGGTTCGCCCAGGTATTTCACAACTTCTACCTGGCCCGAATAGATAATAAACATCCGGTTGCCGGCCTCGCCTTCTCTGACAATCACTTCGTTACTCTCAGCCGAGACTTCTTCGGCCACGGTAACGAGCTCCGATAAAGCGGCCTCATTAAGGCCCGCAAAAATGGGAATTGTACGCAGAAATTCCTGTCGTTCGCTCGCAGGGATCATAGAGTTGTAGGCTATAAGTTATAAGTTTTAGGTTCTAAGTTGAGCATTCAATGCTCCGAAACCGTGGCTTTCTGACGCACCACCAGGTGGAGGCGCAGCCCACAACTCAAAACTTAAAACCTAAAACTTAAAACCTAGAACCTGTTCGCTACCTCCCGGCGGCGGCGACCCTTTTAACAAGGTCCGGCAATGTTCGGGTGCTGATCGGTTTAACGAGGTACGCGTCGCAACCTGCAGCTATCGCTTGTTCTCTGCTGTAGCGCTCAGGGTAAAAGGTGACGGCTAATACCGGAATTTTTGTGGCGCGAGGGTCGGATCGCAATTTGCGCACAAGCGTCAACCCGTCGGTATCCGGAAGCGAGAGATCGACGATGATCATCTCTGGTTTTTCGCGATTGATTGATTCCATCGCTTGGCTCGCTGCTCTTGCTCCACTGACATGATGTCCCGCGGCGCTTAGCACCACGTGGACCAGCTTCAGATGCAACGGATTATCTTCTACGGCCAGAATGTTAATAGTCGTCCTCCAGTCACTGTTTAGTTTTTGCCTATTCCCCGGCGTTGTAGCAACTGCGCGACCTGCCCCGGCAGCCCCCTGGTGTCGATCGGCTTGGTCACGTACGCGTCGCATCCGGCTGCCATCGCTCTCTGACGGTCAGCTTTCATGGCGAAAGCTGTCAGAGCCACAATAATAATATCGCCAGTTCGCACGTCGCTTTTCAGTCTCTTGGTCAAGGTCAGACCATCGATTCCGGGAAGATCGACGTCCAACAGAATTAGGTCGGGCGGTTCCGCCTCAACACTCGCCGCAGCTTGTTCGCCGTCCTCTGCCTTCTGAACCCGATAACCTTCAAAAGCGAGCAGATCCGATACGAGTTTCAAATTAATCGGGTTATCATCCACCACGAGAATGGTGGCGGCCGGTTTTGTGATGTGGGCTTTAGTCTCGTTTGGTTTCAAGATTGCAACTCACATTCAAGCGATGGCAAAGCCAGCGGCAGCACAATTGTGAACTTCGTTCCTTTGCCGAATTCGCTCTCGACGTCAATAGTTCCCGATTGCAATTGAACAATTCTTCGGGTTAATGCCAAGCCCAATCCCGTGCCTTGCCCTCGGCGTCGCCCAGGATCGATCTGTTCGAATTCCTTAAACAAGCGTTTCAGATTCTCGGCTTTGATGCCGATGCCCGTGTCCGCTACGACCAATCGGAAGCGGTTTTCGTCGATCTTAGCCGTGACCACCCCAACGGAGCCACCTTCATCCGTGAACTTAACCGCATTCGAGAAAAGGTTGTAAAGCACTTGCTTAAAACGGTTTCGGTCGAGCGTTACCTCGTCAAAATCGGGATCCAGCTGAACGGCGATCTGTAGCTGCTTCTTTTGAGCGACAAGTTCGAGGGCTGCATAGACGTCGTCGATCGCTTTCCGGATCGAGAATGCCTC
>WNFN01256105.1_pt1 | contig 10056 bp, 9 predicted proteins | sample 5400161 | NCBI WGS metagenome assembly WNFN01 (sample SAMN13153353, study PRJNA577476) | soil metagenome | isolation source: 80 cm saprolite on Douglas fir-dominated hillslope | place: USA:California | collected 2013-09-17 | reverse complement strand
TGTTCCTCTATCTAGGGTATATTCGTCTAATCTTCTATTTTTTGGGTCAAAAGCGAAACGCAGTTGTCCTGCTGCGCTTTGGTGTCATTCTATCATACAGATCGCTTCCAATCGAGCAGTCTAGTAGGGGAAAAGCAAGGAAAAGAAGATAGTGAGATCAATCTTTCTAAGTGGCGCTGTAGTCGTGCCATTCATCCTTGAGCAATCCAAAGTAGTGTTCGTCCTCGAAACGGTCGCGGAAGTAGTAGCGCTGGCGCAAGTTTCCCTCGTAGGTAAAGCCAAGCTTGAGCAACAAGCCCTTGGAGCGCTCATTGGCAATATCGATGATCGCCTCAACGCGATGCAACCCCAGTTCAGTAAACCCATAGGCCAGGATGGCAGACATCGCCTCGGTCATCACGCCCTGTCCCCAAAAGGCACGATGGAGTTCGTAGCCTGTTTCGGTGCGATGAAAGCCTGCGTCGAAGTGATGGAAACTACAAGACCCGATTACTCGGTCTTCGCCCTTGAGCGTGATGCCCCAGCGGATGGCCTCGCGCCGGGCATAGCGTGCCTGTACCTGTTCGATCAATGTATGTGTCTCGTCTAAAGCCCGATGAGGCTCATGTCCATAGAACTGCATGGCTTCCTCATCAGAAAACGTCGCAAAGAGTGCCTCCGCATCCTGAGGCTGGATTTGCCGAAGGAACAATCGGTTCGTGGTGAGGGACGGAAAGTGGGTAAATGCTGCATCGATGGTCATACAAAAGCTCCTCTGTGAAAACACATTGTCTTGTTCCCATCGTATCATAATCTGTTCAGCTTTTGTACTGCCGTGGCAGGCACACCTCACGAGGTTTTGCAACACAGCCCGTCAGCCTCATCTCAAAGCGCGCTCTGCTCGGGGTGGTCTTGCGGGAACCCGTTGGCAGTGCGATGAGCGTGCTGCACCACCTGGTGAATCTGTGGCCCAGCCAGAAAGCGCGCACGCAGCGTCTCATCCTTGATGCCCTGGGCCAGCCTCCCGATGAGCCTCTCCGCCTCAGCAAAGGCGGTGCGCGCTTGCGCTTGCTCGCCCCCTGCCTCATACAACGTCCCCAACATCGCCTGGATCTGCCAGCGTTCTCCCGGCAGCCCAATGTCTGCTGCAAGGGCTGCTGCCTCGCGCAAGTGGCCGATGGCCTGCTCACTGTGCCCCTCCCACGCTGAAAGCCTCGCCTTCGACTGCAGGTAGGAAAGGCGGAAGCGCCGATAGTTCCCGAGACGTTCCCCGAGTCGTTGCACTTCTGCTCTCGCCTGGCGCTCATCCCCCCCACGCAGTAAGGCTTCCGTTTCATACTGACGAGAGAAATCAAACACGATCAATGTCACATCAGAACGCTTGCGTACGGTGGAGGCCTTCAAGGCATAGCGGTAGGCGGCTTCCCACTCCCCGGCCTCGGCATAGTACATGCACAGCCGTGACAGGGGGAGCACGCGCATTGGTCCGAGGTCTAACCTCTCTGCCACAACTTCTGCCTCTTCAAGCGTGCTACGCGCCTCTTCCCACTGCTGCACGGCTTGATAGGCACTCCCCAGAGTAGCGAGAAAGACCTGGAAGTTGATAGCCGGAGGAAGAGTCCGCGCCAGCGCGACGGTTTGTTGTGTGAGCACGAGCGCCTCTTCATACGCCCCCGCGTCCAGCAATCCTTGCGCGAAGCAGAGCGTACTGATGACTTGGACCCAGGCATTCTTGATCTCTTGCGCGGGCGCGAGCGCCCTGCGGCCACTGCGAATACTGTCGTGCACCTGCCCACTATGGAGTTGCGCGACAGCAAGATGCGCCCAGCACAAGGCTTCTGAGGCGCGATTCGTCAAGGGCTGGGTGAGCGGAGAACCCATCAGAAAGGGTGCAATGGAAAGCTCCCGCGAAGCGGTCGGCTTGCTGCCCAGGGTCGCATAGAGCGCCAGGGACGCTTCCAAATAGCGCATGGCCTCCGCAAAGTCTCCCCCATGAATATGGGTCCATCCAAGCAAGAAGAGACTTCTGGCTTCCAGTTCCTGGTCATGTATTCCTCGCGCCAGGGAGAGCGCCTGCTCTCCATGAGGGCGCGCGCTCTTCGGGTCCTCCCACACCACGCCTAAGATCTGTGCCAGATTGCACTCCGTTTCCGCGAGCGCCTTTTGATCGTGACTGGTCTCTGCCATGCGCCAGGCTTCCTCCAGGAGCGCCCGCACCTTGGACCTGTCGTGCGACTGTTGGAGCGCCAGGATCACCAGGCGGTTGAGGGTGATACTGACCAGCGCAGGCAGCGGCTTTTGCTGCGCATAGGCAACCAGCTCTTCATAGGTTTCCTGGGCCTGCTCCCAGGCATGCAGGAAGGTATACGACTGCCCCAGGGAGGCGTAGAGGTGTGCGACCTCCGAGGCATCCAGTACGGTCTGCATCGGCTGGGACTCCTGGAGCAAGGCGCGCGCCTGTTGGTAGTGCCCGATGGCCTCATCGACGGCAAAGACGGCCAGCGCCTCATCCCCGGCCTGCACACTGTAGCGAGCGGCGCGCTCGTCTTCGCCGGCCAGGAGCGCATGATAGGCCAGCTCGGAGGCCCGCGCGCCCTCGTTGGAAAGCCTCTCCAGGGCGCGCTGGTGCAAGACCTGCCGCCGCGCTGCGCCGAGCTCGGTGTAGACCACTTCGCGCATCAGGTCATGCGCGAAGCGATAGCGGCCCACGCGGCCTGCTCCAGCTTGCTCCTCGCGCAGGAAGCCGCTCTTGATCGCCTCCTCCAGCGCCTCGAGGCCGTCCTGCATTCCCAGCTCGGCCACCTGCCACAGCAGCCTGGCGCTCGCCTGGCTGCCCAGCACGGCACCGGCCATCACCAGCCGGCGCGCAGCCGGCGCCAGCTTCAAGAGGCGTGCCAAGATCATCGCGCGCACCGAGGGCGGCAACAGCTCCCGCCGCGAGCGCTCCTGCGCGAGGGCCGCGGCCATCTCCCCGGTCGGCTCCAACCGCCAGCTGCCATCCGCATCCAGCTGGGGCAGCAGCCACTGCCGCTCGCGCAACAGCTTGAGCGTCTCCAGCAGGTACAACGGCTGCCCCCCGGTGCGCGCAAACAGGACGTCGCCCAGCCCGACCAGCGGCGTCCCCGACGCCAGCGCGCGCTCTGACCCGGCGGAGGTGGGCACAGCTGTGCCTGGCTCACGCCGCTCGCCAACGAGGGCCTCCAGGAGCTGGAGGGTCTGCGCCTGGCTGAGGGGCTGCAACGGCACTTGCGTCAGCGGCAGGTCGCGTCCCAGGTCGGAGAGCTGAGCAGCCAGCTGCGCGTCGAGCTCGAGCCCTTCGCTGCGCACCGTGCCCAGCAGCAGCACGCGGCTGCCATGCCGGCTCCAGGCGTATCCCAGGTAGCGCAGCAGGTCAAGGGAGGCCCCATCGGCCCACTGCAGGTCATCCAGCAGCAGCACCAGCGTCGCCCGCTGTGCCAGGGCGTCCAGCAGGCGCGCCACCGCTTCAAACAGCTGCCCCCTGGCGGTCAACTCATCCTCGGTGGGCGCCGGCAGATCAGGGTAGCGCCCCCGCAACTCGGGCAGCAGGCGCGCGAGCTCGGCCAGCCACAGGTCCTCCAGCAGGTCCTCCGGCGCGTTTTCCTCCTCCAGCCGCGTGCGCAGAGCCTCAATCAGCAGCTGATAGGGCAGCTGTCCCCCGGCCTCGAAGGCGTGCCCGCTGAGCACATCAGCACCCTGGGCCTGGGCCCAGGCCCCAAACTCGCGCGCCAGCCGCGTCTTGCCGATGCCCGCCTCGCCCACTACCAGCACAGCCTGCGCCTGTCCCTGCCGCGCCTGCTGGTAATGAGTGACGAGTTGACCGAAAGCGGCGACCCGTCCGATGAGTGGGGCGACCAGCTCGCCTGGCGGCTGGCTTTCCACAGTGGACATGACGCGACGGACAGGAGCGTTCCCGTGACGAGCCGCCGCCAGAGCACGAATGCGCTCCGCCAGAGCCATCGTGTCCGCCGAGGGTTTGACCTGCAACTCCTCGGCCAGGCGCGTCCGGAGGGTGGCATAGACCTGCAAGGCGGCGCTCGTATCACCGCGTGCCAGCTGCACGCGCATCAGGCGCTGATACGCCTCCTCCGAGAGCGGATCGAGCGCCAGCCAGCGCAGCAAGGTGTCTCGGGCCGGCTCCAGCTCCCCGGCGGCCTCCTGCCAGGACGAGAGCCGCTCATAAAGCAGCTGCAGGCGCACCTGCCACTGCTGCTGCTGCTGCTCGTGCCACGCGTCAAAGCCAGTCTCCTCGCGCAGCCAGAAGCCGTCGAGGAAGGGACCGCGTACCAGGGCCAGGGCCTGCTGGAGCTGGGTGACCAGGGCGGCGCGCTGGGGCTCAGGCGGGGGCGTGGAGAAGCGCTGGGCCGCGGTGGAGGCTTGCTGCACCACCGCCAGGTCCAGCTCGAGCGGCGCCTGCGAGTTCAGACCGATCAGCTCCCCCTGACTGAGCAGATGGGCACCCCGTCCGGAGGACAGGGACTCAGGAGCAGCTGCGGGGTTGGTCGGGCCACAGCAAGGCGGCCAGTTTGCTGCGCGAGTGCAGGCCGCCTTCGACCGCCAGGTAGAGCAGCAAGGCCTGCGCCTTGCGCAAGGCAAACGTCAGGCGATTGCCGTCATGAAAGATTTCGGGCGGGCCGAGCACTGCTAGACGTAACAGACCCATGGCATGTTCTTTTTCTCAGTAGGTCAACGTATGTAAGGAACCATTCCTCTGCTTTAGTGAGACTGTCGAGCCCCAGGTGAACTCGTCCTGGGCACAGTATAGCACATCTTATATAAATCATCTACAGACAAGCGAGAATAATTGTAACCGTTTTAACACAAATACTCTATTTTAGAGGTATTGTACATTCAACCACATTCATGCTTATCCAATAGGAGCAAGCTCCTAGCGCGTGAGAAGCACGATGGTGTTTGCTCTGCGTGTTCCACCAACCATTGCCGTTGTTTCAAGCGTTCATCTCGTGCTCCCCACACGTTTTTCTGTCTCCAGAGCGTGCCGCCAGGAGGACGGGATCGGGTGCGATGCCTTTCACTTCCCGTTCATGACACTTTCGTGGCACCTTTTTTAGCGCTTTCGTGGCACTTGCTGCTCATACTAGCAGCAGAGAGGACGAGGTGCAGCCGGTCGGAGCAGAGGCAAAGCTTTACCTGGGCACGGGTGCCTCCAATGAGCGCGTAGTGAAGAGAGTTGTGTAACATTTTCTCAGGTTCGTAGACCATAAGGTAGTAGAGGGAAACCTCCCCTTACGGCATTTTTTCAGTACTTCATGTTATTCCAAAAAAGGAGAACGTTATGAAAACAGTGTTTCAGTTTGTCGAGCGGATTGCGCCCTACTTGTTGCGTATCAGCCTGGGCCTGGTCCTGCTCTGGATCGGATCCCTGCATCTGCAAAATCCCCAATCGATCGTTGTCTTACTCTCGAAGTCGCTGCCTTTCCTGGCCTCCAGCACGTTCGTCTATGTGCTCGGCGCGCTTGAAGTCATAGCCGGCGTGCTGCTGATCGCTGGTCTGTGGGTGCGCTATGTTGGTCTGTTGACCCTGGTGCTCTTTGCCGGGACGCTGACCATTTTCGTGATTGCCCCAGCAGTAACAGGCTTCCCCGTGCTCAACCTGATTGGACAGTTCCTGCTGAAGGACATCGTGCTGGCTTCCGCTGCCATCACGGTGGCGGCAATGGATGCGGCCAAGCATGAGGCGAAACAGCACGCGGGAAAGAAGGCCGAACAGAAGGCCGCGTAATGCCTGGTGAGGGAGGGTCCAAGCCAGTCTGATGCTGGTTGGGAGAACGGCCATGAGCCTACCCCTCTCATCTTCCAAGAGAGAAATGATGAAGACATCTTGTAGCCAGCCTCAGGCTGACACTGGCAGACAGGCGCTGCTGCTCCGAGAAGTCTTCATCTGCTGAAACCTGTCAAAAGGGTGGAGAGCATGAATAAATACGTGCGGCGTAGCCTTATCGGTCTGCTGGCGGGAGTTCTCAGCGGCGTCATCCTGGTGCTCACGCTTCCTGATCAGCTCGCAGGTCTCCTTCTGGGCATTCTCGTGGGCATATGCTATACTACGGCCTTTCGTCCTGCTCCCCAGGCATATGCAGAGAGTGCCATGAGGGCGGCTGCCAGTGGTATCGTGCTCTGGGGAGGGATCAGTATTATCCTGCTTCCCCTCCTGTCGGGTCAGCCACCACAATGGACGCCGCAAGGAATGCGCCTGCTCTTGCCTGCGCTGGTCGGTTGGGTCCTCTATGGCGCGAGCCTGGGATTGCTTGTCCAGGGTATGAGTGATCTCGCGACGCACTTCCTGGGGCCAGAATATGACCCGCCCCTGCCAGAACGCGCCATCGAGACACGGATTGTCATCGTTGGAGGAGGCTTTGCAGGGATGACGACGGTCGAACGCCTGGAACATCTGTTTGGAGCCGATCCGACGGTCTCGCTCACGCTGGTGAGTGATTCGAACTCGCTCCTGTTCACTCCCATGCTGGCAGAGGTCGCCGGGGGCAGCCTTGAACCGATGCACATTTGCACCCCGTTACGGACCAGCCTGCGACATACGCACGTCGTGTACGGGCAGGTCGAGCACATTGATATGGAACAGAAACGACTGCTCTTAGCTCCACAGGCTCCCTCCTCGCACCAGAGTGAAGTGGTCTTTGATCACCTGGTGCTTGCCGTGGGCAGTGTTTCCAATTACCTGGGACTGCCAGGGATTGAGGAAACAGCTTTTGACTTTAAATCATTGACCGACGCTATTCGTATTCGCGGGCATGTGCTCGATCTGCTCGAATTGGCCGACCGTGAGCCCGACCCGGCACAGCGACGTGCCATGCTCACCTTTGTGGTAGCTGGCGCGGGCTTCGCCGGGGCGGAACTGGCCGGTGCATTGAACGACTTCGTACGTGGAGCGCTCTTCTCCTATCCCAATCTTGCGCCCGATGACGTGCAAGTGATCGTGGTGCATTCACGCGATTACATTTTGCCTGAGCTGAGCCGATCCCTGGCGCAGTATGCTCTTGAACGCATGATGGCGCGTGGTGTCACTTTCAAGCTGAATACACGCCTTGTCGAGGCGCAGGAGGGAGTGGTTCGGCTCAGACCGCAGGAAGAGATTCGGGCGGAGACGCTGATCTGGACGGCAGGGGTCAAACCCCATCCGCTCGTGCAGACGCTTGCAGCAGCGCATGATCCACGAGGAGCCATTATCGTAGACCAGCACCTGGCCGTACCCGGTCTTGCTGGCATCTGGGCACTGGGTGATTGCGCCCTGGTCACGGATGCGAAAACAGGGAAGCCCTGTCCTCCTACGGCCCAGTTTGCCCAGCGCGAGGCAGACACGCTGGCCCACAATATTCATGCCAGCATCCACCGTCGCCCACTTACGCCCTTTCATTTTGACGCGTTAGGGCTCCTGTGCGTCGTTGGTTATCAGACAGCGTGCGCTGAAATCAAAGGGGTGCGCTTCTCTGGTTTCCTGGCCTGGATCCTGTGGCGCGGGATCTATCTCTCCAAGCTCCCGGGAGTAGAACGCAAGCTGCGCGTCATCAGTGACTGGATCATCGAATTGTTCTTTCCCCGCGACATTGTCCAGACGATTGAGCTCGATGATCGTCGGGTCAGTGGACCACACCAGGAGATGGCACCCCTGGGCAGTAGCGACGAAGAGAGGTGACTATGCGTTTCTCGTTGACACGAATGATCATCATCAGCCTGTTGATAGGAGGCTTAGGAGGAGCCTTGAGTGCTCGGGTCGCCTCATCATCGCTCTCTACGCCTCTTAGCACCTTTCTGGGGGCCTTGTACGGACTGCTCTTCGTATGGTTTCTCGCCAGACGTATCGTCTCTGTCGGGTCAGGGCTCATCTGGGGATTGGGCTATGCCTTCTTGCTCTGGCTGGCGGTCCCGACAGGACTCCTTCCCTTGCTGCAGGGGGCAGCACGCATGGGGATGTTAGACCAAGCCCGTGCGCACTTTCCCGAACTGGTGGCTTATCTCCTCTTCTTCGGCTTTCCTGTGGGAGGGCTCGCAGGGCTGGTTGGGGGATGGGCCTTTAGCATCTGGTTTGCGCAGAACAACGCGTTCGTGCTTATCGCGGGTATCGTCAACTCCGGCTCCTCAGCTGTCGGGATGCTGTTGCATTATCTGATCGCGGCCGTCATCGGTGCCAGCTTTGGCCTGCTGTTTCAACGGGATGTGCGCGGCCCAGGGTCGAGCATCTGCTGGGGATTGGGCTATGGACTCTTCTGGTGGTTTCTGGGGCCACTCACCCTCTTGCCATTACTACTGCACCAGCCCGTTGACTGGTCGTACCTGCATGGGAGTGTATGGTTCGGCTCGCTCATCGGTCATGCGGTCTACGGCATCCTGTTGGGCTTGCTCTATGCCTGGGGCAATCGCCTGTGGGTCGGCTTGTTCATTGAATCCGACCCCCTCAAGCGTCAGGCAGAGGGGCCTGGCATCTTGACCCTTCGTTTGCTGGCGTGGGGTGCGCTCGCAAGTATCCTGGGAGGATTGCTCTTTAGCATCATCATGGTAGCGACAGGAGTATTACCGCAGGTAGCAGCGCTCATTAGAGGATCGTCTCCTCTCGCAGGTTTCGTGGTGCACCTGGTCATTAGCGTCTTGATCGGCATGAGTTATGGGCTCCTCTTTGCGCACGAGTCACCTGATGTGGGCTCAAGTCTTGCCTGGGGCATGCTCTATGGGCTGGCATGGTGGTTTCTTGGTCCTTTTCCTTACTGGGTCATTTGATCTATGGAGCCACGACAGGCCTGGTGTTTTTCTGGTTAGAAAGCCATCATGCAGCTTGGCTGCTCCTCGATAAGCGTATCGCGGTGCATGAAGCACGTCTGCGTCGCCCGCCGGGAACCCCTGCACCTGCACTCTGGCTCGCTGTGCTCGGTTTGGGAGTAGTGTTGCCGATTATCCTGGGGTAGGCTATTCGGCGAAGAGAAAGGGTACATGCCAGCATGGCGGTGAGAAGATCTGCGAATGCTTATAAGGAGCATCCCTGCAAGGACAGTAGCGAGGCATCATTCTTCGCTGATGCTCACGCCTTGAGCGCGTTATATGAGCGGTTCAGGCGACCGCTCCACTCCTATATCTACCGCCTACTCGGTAGTCAAGAGGATGCGGATGATGTGACCCAGGAGGTATTTGTGCGCGTCTTCATCGCCTGGGATGGTTTGCATGATCGCGATAACCTCTCCGGCTGGCTGTATCGTATTGCCACACATTTGTCCATCGATCTTCTTCGACGGCGCAAGCGTATCTCCTGGTGGTCTCTCACATCCCACACATGTGGTGATGAGGGTTTCTTCTTGCCGCCTGACGACGGTGGTATTGCAGAGATTGCCGAACGCGAGCACATTCGACTCGCCATAGCAAACATGCCGGAGGACTATGCCGCTGCCCTGGTACTGAATGTAGTCCAGGGAGTGCCTTATCAGGAAGTAGCAGCTGTTGTTGGTATCTCGCCAGGCGCCGCCGCAATACGTATTTCGCGTGCTAAAAAGATGTTTGTAGAGCAATATCAACGTATAAGCCGGTCCTTTTAAGATCCGCCAGAGACGGAAGAGGTAGGCATTGCAGAGGTGTTGCCCCACAGCTCGTCAACCTTCCGCACCAGACAGCTCAAAGCTTGCTCGGCTCCACGTGGTCGTGCGGCACAGGGTTGGCAAGGCGTTGGGCGTGCTGCACCACCGGCTGGATCTGTGGCCCAGCCAGAAAGCGCGCACACAGCGTCTCATCCCCGATATCCTCGGCCAGCCCCTGGATGATCCTGGCCGCCTCCCCAAACGCGGTGCGCGCTTGCGCTTGCTCTCCACCTGCCTCATACAACGTCCCCAACATCGCCTGGATCTGCCAGCGTTCTCCCGGCAGCCCAATGTCTGCGGCCAGCCCTGCTGCCTCTTGCAAGTGGCCAATGGCCTGCTCCCTCTGCCCCTTCCACGCGGCCAGCACCTGTGCTGGCTACTTGAGACATCCGTGTGCGCCGCTTCGGCGCTCGTTAGATAGCTCCTCAAGAGCAAAAGGTTGAGAGCAAATGAGCCTTTTAGGACA